>WNFO01000389.1_pt1 | contig 31355 bp, 27 predicted proteins | sample 5400251 | NCBI WGS metagenome assembly WNFO01 (sample SAMN13153354, study PRJNA577476) | soil metagenome | isolation source: 100 cm saprolite under Madrone tree | place: USA:California | collected 2016-06-14
CATCAACGCATCCAGGGGGATGCAGGCGGGGGCGGACGAGGACAAGATCCGCGAGGTGCCGGCCTGGCGGGAGAGCGGGCGCTTTTCCGGGATGGAGCGCGCGGCGCTGGAGTACGCGGAGGCCATGACGATCACGGGCGAGCGCGTCAGCGACGAGCTCTTCGGGCGGCTTCGGTCCCTCTTCGACGAGGCGCAGATCGTCGAGCTGACCGCCGCGGTCGCGCTCGAGAACTTCCGGAGCAAGTTCAACGTGCCCCTCGGGATAGAGAGCCAGGGCTTCTGCGTCCTGCCGAAGTCGCCGTAGGGGACGCGTGCAGTCTCCGCGTGCTATTCTACTCGGGAGCATGTCGCGCATGATCCTAGCCCCGACCCGCACACGCGCCGCCCGTCTCATCGCGACATGACGCCCAAAGCCGCCGGCAGCACCTTCTCCATGACCAGCGAGCCCGAGCATCTCGTGCGCCTGCGCAAGTGGCTCCGCGACGAGCTGGCCGGCCACGGCGTCCCGAAGCAGGAGCAGTCCAACATTCTCCTCGCGGTGGGCGAGCTCTGCGCGAACTCCATCCAGCACGCCTACGAGGGGAAGGGCGGCCAGCCCATCCAGGTCTCGGTCCGCTCGTCGGCCGACTCGCTCGTCATCGAAGTCGAGGACTTCGGCAAGCCCTTCAACGCCGAGCTGTACGAGTCGCCCGACCTCGACTCGCTGCCCGACAGCGGCTACGGGCTCTACCTCGTCAAGAACATCGCCGACAGCCTCTCGATCGACGTCGCCAGGGAGCGCGGCACCCGCTGGACGATGGTCAAGTACCGCCAGGGCCGGGGACCCGCAGCCAAGCGGGCCCAGCCGTGACTACCAGCAGTGAGTAAAGGACGAGCATGGACATTGACGTAACGCAGACAAGCGGAGTGGCGGTGGTCGCGCCGCGCGGGGATCTCGATATGGCCACCGTCGACGAGGTCAGGCGCACGCTCGCGGGTCTCATCGACGGCGGGCAGTCCCGGGTTCTCATGGACCTGGGCGGCGTCGGCTATATCGACAGCTCCGGCATGGGCGCCATGGTCGCCGCCATGAAGCAGGCGCGCGCCGCGGGAGGCGATGTCAGGCTCTGCGCGCTCCAGGACGACGTGCGGGGCATCTTCGAGCTGACCCGGCTCGCGCGGGCCATGAGCATTCACCCGACACGCCAGGAGGCGCTTGCCTCTTGGCGGTGAGCCGCCGGCCGTCCGCCTCGAACCGCATGTCGTGACCCGGCGCGGGAGCGCCGAGAGAGCGCTGGTGTGGTGCCTGCTCCTCCTCCTGGGAGCGGGCATCGTCTATCCCCTGCTCCAGGTGCTCTCGGTGGCGGTCATCGTGGACGGCCGGCCGAGCGCGGCGCCGCTTCTTGCCTTCTTCGCGCGCCCGCTGTTCCGCGAGGCTCTCGTCAACACGCTGGCGTCGGGCGTGCTCGCCGTGGCGCTGGGCAGCCTGATCGCGGTGCCGCTGGCGCTGCTGACGGTTCGCTACAGCTTCCCCGGGCGCTCGCTGTTGACGACCCTCGGGCTCCTGCCCCTGGTCATCCCGCCTTTCGTGGGCGCCGTCGCCTTTCAGCAGATCCTGGGGCGCAGCGGCACGGTCAACCTCTTCCTCCTCGAACGCTTCGGCGTGACCGTGCCCTTCATGGAGGGACTGCGGGGCGTGGTGCTCGTGCAGACGCTCCACTATTTTCCCTTCATCTGGCTGAACACGGCCGCCGCCCTCTCGGCGCTCGACCGGTCGCTCGAGGAGGCGGCGCAAAATCTCGGCTCGTCCGGCTTCCGGCTGTTCCGCCGCGTGCTGCTGCCGCTGTCGCTGCCGGGCTACGCGGCGGGGGCGCTCCTGACCTTCATCCGCGTGATCGACGACCTCGGCACGCCGCTCATGCTCAACTACACCAAGCTCCTGGCGCCGCAGGCCTACCTGCGCGTGACGATGGGGGGGCTGGCCGACGTGGACGGCTCGGTCATCTGCGCCGTGCTGGTGGCGCTGTCCCTCGCCGCGCTCTGGATCTCGAAGGGGCTCCTGGGGCGGGGGGAGTTCACCGCGCTTGGCCGGAGCGGAGAGACGCCGGCGGTGGCGCTCGGCTCCGCGGGAACGCTCGCGGTGTGGGCGCTCGCCATCGTCCTCCTGGGACCGGCGCTCCTGCCGCAGGTGGGCATCGCGCTCCTGTCCGTGTCCAAGGTCTGGAGTCTCTCGCCGCTGCCCTCCGTCTATACCTTGTCCAACTACGACGAGATCCTCTTCCGCGCGCCGCACTTCATCTGGAACACTCTCCGCTACTCGCTGCTGGCGGCGGCCCTCGACGTGGGACTGGGAGCAGTCATCGCCTGGCTCCTCCTGCGCGGGCGAGTCCGCGGGCGGCAGTGGCTGGACACCATCGCCACCATGCCGCTGGCCGTGCCGGGCGTGGTGCTGGCCGTCGGATATCTGCGCGTCTTCCACGGCTGGAACGTACCGGGGCTGGGAGAGCCGCTGGCCTCGACCTGGCTCATCCTGGTCATCGTCTACGCCATGCGCCGGCTGCCCTATACGGTGCGCGGCGCCCACGCCGCGCTTCAGCAGCTGCCGCTGTCGCTGGAGGAGTCGGCTCAGACCCTGGGCGCCAACCGCGCGCGCGCGTTTCTCAAGGTGACGCTGCCGCTCATGGGCCGCGGGCTCCTGGCGGGCGGGCTCCTGGCCTTCGTCAGCTCCGCGGTGGATCTCTCCTCGACCATCCTCCTCGTGCCGCACGTGGAGCTCGGGCCCCTGTCGTACGGCATCTACGTCTACATGCAGTCGGCCGTGGGCCGCGGCCCGGGTGCCGCGCTCGGCATGGTCGCGATCGCGCTCGTGGCGGCCGGCACCTGGCTCGCCGCTCGCCTGGCGCGGGGCGGCGCCGGGCTCTTCAGGGTCTAGGTCATGGCCGCGCGCGGGCTTCGGGGCGATTGGGTGCTTCCGTTCTCGATGTTCTTCGGCACCTTCGCCTGGGCGTTCGTGTTTGTCAGCCTGCCCTTCTACATCCATCAGATGTCCACGGTGGACGAGGCGGCGACGCTGCGCTGGACGGGCTGGATCCTCGGCATCAGCTCGCTCGTGACCATGATCACCGCGCCGTTTTCGGCGCGACTCTTCGGGGAGCGCAACCCGAAGCGCTCGTTCATCCTGACCCAGATGCTCCAGGGTGCGGGCTTCTTCTTCATGGCGGTCGCGCGCACCCTGCCCGAGCTGTTCTTTTCGCGCATGCTCCTGGGCTTCATGGGAGCGGTGTCCACCTTCGCCTTTATCATGACGGGCCGCGCGGGCGGCGACGTGCGCCGGGGCATCGCGTCCATCCAGTCGGGGATGACGCTGGGGCAGGTGCTGGGGCCGGCCGTCGGCGCCGTCGCGGCTGCGCGCATCGGCTTCCGCGGCTCCTTCGTGGTGGCGGGTCTTATGCTCTGGCTCTGCTCGGCCATGGTCGCCTGGGGAGTCCCGTCGCGTCCGGCGCCCGGACCTGAGCACGAGCGGCGCCAGACGGCCTCCATCCGCGAGGTCGCCACCGTCTGCCTGCTCGTCCTCGCGGGCTCGACCCAGGTATTCTTTTTGACGGCCATCCTGCCGCAGATCCTTCCCGCGCTCGGCGTCGCGGCCGATCACACACTGGAGGCGGCCGGCTTGCTTCTCCTCGCGACCGGGGCTGCCGCCGCCGTCGGCGCCATGATCGCCCCGCGTCTCGGCGAGATCGTGGGCGATCGGCGCACCATCGTGTGGTTTCTCGCCGCCTCCTCGATCGGGCTGGCGGCGCTCGCCCTTGCCTCGAACCTGTGGAGCTTCGGCATTCTCCGCTTCCTGCAGGTGCTCTGCATCGCGCCGGTCTTTCCCTTGTCCGTGGCGGCCATCGCCCAGCGGGCTTCGGGGACGGCCATCGGCATCGTCAATTCATCGCGGATCGCGGCCGGCTTCCTGGGCCCGGTCATCGCCACGACCCTCCTCGCCTGGATGCCTCCGGGCGCGCTCTACCTGGTGCTGGCCGGCATGGGGCTCCTGGTGGTGCCGCTCCTGAGGGGCCTGTCCGGACCCGGGAGCGCTCGGAAGGAGGCCGGCGCATGACGAAGGAGGACATGGTCGTCCGGGTGTCGGAGGTGCGCATGGAAAAGGTGGGGAAGCGCTACGGCGCGACGTGGGCGGTCAGGGACGTGTCCCTCTCCATACGCCCCGGCGAGTTCTACACCCTGCTCGGTCCGTCGGGCTGCGGCAAGACAACCCTGCTCAGAATGCTCGCGGGATTCGCCCCGCCCGACGAGGGGCGGATCTTCGTGGACGACGAGCCCATCGACTCCGTGCCGCCGTGGAAGCGCAACCTGGGCATGGTTTTCCAGCAGTACGCGCTGTGGCCGCACATGAGCGTGTTCGAGAACGTCGCCTTCGGTCTGCGCGAGCGCCGCGTCTCCGGAGCGTTGCTCGACCGCAAAGTCAAGGACGCGCTGGCGCAGATGGGCCTCGAGGGCTTCGAGGCGCGGCGGCCCTCCGAGCTTTCAGGGGGCCAGCAGCAGCGCGTGGCCCTGGCGCGCACGCTCATCGTCCAGCCGCGCCTCCTTTTGCTCGACGAGCCGCTGTCGAACCTCGACGCCCAGCTCCGCGCCCAGATGCGTCTCGAGCTGGCGCGGCTGCACCGCGACGTCGGCATCACCACGCTCTACGTCACCCACGACCAGGCCGAGGCGCTGTCGCTTTCGACCCGCATCGCCGTGCTCTCCGACGGCGCCCTCGTGCAGGAAGGGCGGCCCGAGGACATCTACTGGAAGCCCCGGAACGCCTTCGTGGCCGAGTTCGTCGGGGCGGCCAACCTGGTGCCGGTGAGCGTGATCGAGCTGCGCGAGATGGGCGTGGTCGTCCAGACGAGAGGCGGCGCGCGCCTGCCCGTGTCGTCGGGGGCGCACGCCTGGTCGGTGGGCGACAGGGCGCTGCTCTGCCTGAGACCGGAGTCGCTCCGTATCGAGGAGTCCGAGCGCTCGGCCGGCGGCATCCCGGGCACGGTGGCCGCACAGGTCTTCGAAGGCTCGCGGCAGCTCTACGACGTGACCATTCCCGGTGGAACCATCAGGGTCGAGATGATCACCTCCGCTCTCGTGGGACGGAGCTTCAAGCTGGGCGACCGGGTCAGGGTGGAGGTCTCGCCCGAGACCTCCGTGCTGCTCCCCGACGAGGGTCTCGCGGCATGATATCGTCGCTTCTGGAGGGTTTTCACCCGTGAGCACCGAATTGTCTCCGGCGGAGCTGAAGCAGCGGCTCGATGAGCGCGAGCCTCTCGTGCTCCTCGATGTCCGCCAGGACTGGGAGACGCGACTCTGCAAGCTCGACAACGCCCTGCACATCCCCATCGAGGAGATCGAGCTCCGCACGGAAGAGCTCGATCCGGCCGCGGAGATCGTCGTCTACTGCCACCAGGGCGTGCGCAGCGCGGCCGTTGCCGAATATCTCCGTAGCCTCGGCTTCGCCAAGGCCCGGAACCTTGCCGGCGGCCTCGACGCCTGGGCGCGCACCGTCGATCCGTCGATGCGCCGCTACTAACCCGCATGCCCGCGCTGGTCCGCGTCGAGATGAAGAAAAGCTGCGCGTGGGTCACCCTCGACCGCCCGCCGCTCAACCTGATCGTCCCCGACCTCATCGCCGAGCTGCACGCGACGTTCGGCGCTCTCGCGCGCGACGTATCCGTGCGCGTGGCCGTGGTGACGGGCGCCGGCCGCGCCTTCACCGCCGGCATGCAGGTGCAGGTGCTCCGGGATCTCACGCCCATCACGGCCAAGGCCCTCATCACCTCGCTGCACGAGGCGATCCACGCCGTCCACGACGCGCCTTTCCCGACGCTCGCCATGGTCAACGGCCCCTGCCTGGGCGCGGGCTTCGAGCTGGCCATGGCCTGCGACCTCCGCGTTGCCGCCGCCGGGGCCCCGCTGGGCCTGCCCGAGGTGAAGGTAGGGGTGCCCTCGGTGATCGAGGCGGCACTCCTGCCCGCGCTCGTCGGTCCGGGACGCGCGGCCGAGATGCTGCTGACGGGCGAGAGCGTCGCGGCCGAGCAGGCGCTCGAGTGGGGCCTCGTCAACCGCGTGGCGTCGCCGGACAAGCTGGAAGCGGTCACGGCCGAGCTCGTCGAGAAGATTCTGGCGTGCGCGCCTCCGGCCATCAGGCTCCAAAAGGAGCTGATGGTGCGCTGGCGGAACACGGACCTGGCCTCCGCCGTCCGCATCGGCATCAATGCCTTCGCCCAAAACTACACGACGGGCGAGGCGCGCGAAGCCGCGCTGGCCTTCCTCGAGAAGCGCCCCCCGAAGTTCAATTGACTATCTGATGCGGACTCCCACCGCTGACCGCAGAGACGGCGAGCCCGAAAGGGCGAGGCGAGGAGCAAGAATGGGGGAGTGCGGGGGCCATGTCGAGGCCCCCGCAGTTAAATGACCATGCTCCGCGCCGTCACGTTCGATTTCTGGGAAACGCTCGTCCATGACTCGGCGGAGAATATGCGCGACCAGCGGCTGCTCCGCATCGGCGCGCTCCACCGGGTTCTCGGCCGCGCCGGCCGCGTGCTCGGCCTGGCCGACGTGGTGGACGCCTACGACCGGTCGGAGCACATGCTGGTCGAGCGCTTCTGGAGTCGGGACCGCGATCCGGCGATCGCCGAGCAGGTGCGCCTCGTGCTCGAGACGGCGTCTCCGGGGGCGGGGGACGCCATGACCTCCGCTCTCTTCGAGGAGGCCGTCGCCGGCTACATCGAGCCGGTGCTCCAGCTGCCGCCCGACTTGGAGCCCCGGGCCGAGGACGCGGTGCGGGAGCTCGCCTCGCGCGGTGTCGCGCTCGGCATCGTCTCCAATACCGGCCGCACCCCCGGCATCATCCTGCGACGGGTCCTGGAAAGGCACGACCTCCTGCGCCACTTCGGGGCGATCTCGTATTCGGACGAGGTCGGCTACCGCAAGCCCGACGCCGAGATCTTCCGGCGAACCCTGGCGCAGCTCGGTATCGACGCGAGCGAAGCGGCCCACGTCGGCGACAATCCCATCGCCGACGTGCGGGGAGCGCAGAGCGCGGGGATGCGCGGTGTCCATTACGCCGCCGCCGGCCGGCCCGGCGCCCCGCACGCCGACCTGATCGTCGCCGACCTCGGCGACCTCGTGGGCCGCCTTACGCGCTGAAAACGGCTTTTCGTATTGCGCCGTGCCCGGCCGCCGGGTAACATCTCTCTCCGTCATGGACGTCGCCGCGCTTCGGGCCAGGATCCGCGACATCAAGGATTTCCCCACCGAAGGCATCCTCTTCAAGGACATCACCACGCTGCTCAAGGACGCGCCGGCGTGGGCGTCGGTCATCGAACATCTTGCCGCGAAGTATCCGAAGGGCTCCATCGATGTCGTGGTCGGCGTCGAGTCGCGCGGCTTCATCTTCGGCGGGGTGCTCGCGCACGAGCTTGGCGCGGGCTTCGTGCCCGTGCGCAAGAAGGGCAAGCTCCCCGCGGCGGTGATCGAGGAGGAGTACGAGCTCGAGTACGGCCGGGACGTGCTCGCCATCCACGAGGATGGCATCGGTAAGGGCCAGCAGGTCCTGGTCGTGGACGACCTGCTCGCGACCGGCGGCACGATGGCCGCGACGCTGCGCCTGATCGAGCGGCTGGGAGGCGTGGTGGTGGCCTGCGAGTTCCTCATCGAGCTGACGTTTCTGAAGGGGCGCGAGCGGCTCAAGGGCTATCGCGTCGAGTCCCTTATTCAATATGACTAGCGGCCGCGGCCGCACGTAGCCCGCAGCCGTTTGACGTGAACATCCGCAGCTCGCCCAAGGAGGTCGTTCGGCCATGGCCATCAAGCACATAGGCGTTATCGGTTGCGGGCTCATGGGGTCCGGCATCGCGCAGGTCTCGGCGCAGGCCGGCTTTCCGACCGTGGTGATCGAAGCCAACCAGGCCCTTCTCGACAAGGGGCTGGGCGGGCTGCGCAAGAGCCTCGAGGGCCTGGTGGCCAAGGCCAGGATGGACGAGAAGGCCAAGACGGACACGCTGGGGCGGATCCATGGCTCGGTGCACTTCGAGGATCTCAAGGATTGCGATCTCGTCATCGAAGCCATCACCGAGAACCAACCGCTCAAGAACGAGACCTTCGCGAAGCTCGACGCCATCTGCCGGCCCCACGCGCTGCTCGCCTCGAACACCTCGTCGTGCAACATCACGGCGATGGCCGCCGCCACGAAGCGGCCGGGGCAGGTGCTGGGGCTGCACTTCTTCAACCCGGTGCCGCTCATGAAGCTGGTGGAGGTCGTGCAGTCCATCCTCACGGACGACGCCACGGTCGCCGCCGCCTACGAGTGGGTGCAGGCCGTCGGCAAGGTGCCGGTCAAGACCAAGGACTCGACGGCCTTCATCGTGAACCGGCTGCTCGTGCCCTATCTCCTCGACGCCGTCCGCGTCTACGAGGGCGGTCTCGCCACGCTCGAGGACATCGACCAGGCCATGAAGCTAGGCTGCGGCTACCCGATGGGGCCGTTCACCCTGCTGGACCTGGTCGGCCTGGACACGACCATGTTCGTGGCCGAGGTGATGTTCGAAGAGTTCCGCGAGCCCCGCTACGCGCCTCCCCCACTCCTCAAGCGCATGGTGATGGCCGGGCGGCTCGGTCGGAAGACCGGGCGCGGCTTCTACGACTACAGCGCGAAGTGATGCCAACGTTTGCTGCGGCCTCGGCGAATGCCGCGACCGGATTGGTCCACGGTCAACATGCGCCAGCATGTTGAGGATGAATGACATGGCCGGGAGGCTCGGCAGGAAGACCGGGCGCGGCTTCTATGACTACAGCGCGAAGTAAGGAGGTCATGATGAGCGAGCGCAGGGGCACGGATCGGAGGACCTTTCTCAAGACGGCGGGGGCGGCGGCGGGCGCGACGGCCCTCGCGGGCTTTCCCGCGGTTCTTCGCGCTCAGACCCCCGCCTTCAAGGTCGGCGTTGTTCATCCGGTGACCGGGCCGATTGCCGAGCCGGGGCAGGCCTGTCGGCTGGGGGCCCAGATGGCCGCGGACGCCATCAACGCCGCCGGCGGCATCAAGTCGCTCGGCGGGATGAAGCTCGAGCTCCTCGTCGGCGATACCCAGTCGAAGCCCGACGTCGGGAGGACCGAGGCCGAGCGCGTTATCGGGCAGGGGGCGCAGATGTTGATGGGCTCCTTCGACTCCGGGAGCACGGCGGCCATGGTGCCGGTGACGCAGCAGCGGCGCATACCGTTCCTGGTCGACATCGCCGCCGCCGACCCGATCACCGCCAATGTCGCCAAGGCGGTCAAAGAAGGTCAGCAGAAGGTCCAGTACGTCTACCGGAATTTCCCGACCGGGTCGTCCTTCGGCCGGAAGGCCGTGCAGTACTTCGGCGAGATCTTTCACGAAGCCGGGGTCTCGCCCAAGCGGGTCGTGCTCATGTACTGCAACGATCTCTTCGGCCAGAACAACGCCAAAGGCTTCCAGGCGGCGCACGCGGCGGCGAAGCCGTCCTGGGACATCGTGGACGTGATTCCGTGGCCCGAGCCGCCACAAGATCTGTCCACTGAGGTCTCGCGCGCCAAGGCGGCCAAGCCGGACATCATCGCGCCCATCACGCGTCCGGCCAGCGCCCAGCTGCTGCTGCCCGAGATCCGCAAGCAGCGGCTCGACATTCTGGGCATCGTGGGCCCGGGCAGCCCCGGACTCTACGAGGCCGGACAGCTCGCGGCGCTGAAGGAAGATCTCGAGTACGTGATGAGCAGCCTGCCGTGGGCGAATTTCAAGAACCCGCGCACCCAGAAGGTGGCCGAGGACTACCTGAAGCGATCGGGCGGGAAGACCTTCGACACCAACTCCGGCTACTCGTACGACGGCATGATGCTCATCGCCGATATCCTCGAGCGCGCGAAGTCCACCGATCCCGACACCATCGTCGACGCCATCAAGAAGACGAACTATACGAACGGCCTGATGCAGTATGCCGGCCCGGTCGTCTTCAACGAGATCGGCGACAATCCCAACGCGGTCACGACCATGGTGCAGATCCTCGGCCAGAAGCCCGTCGCGGTCTGGCCCAGGGAGGTCGCGCTGCAGAAATTCGTCTTCCCGCGTCCCAAGCGTTGACCACCGGCGGGACCCGACGGGAAGAGGCGTAGGGTGGATCCAACCCTCGTCGGACAGGGCCTGCTCAGCGGATTCCTCTTCGGCGGCGTGTACAGTCTGATGGCGGTGGGCCTCACGCTGATCTTCGGGGTGATGCGCGTCGTCAACTTCGCCCACGGCGACATGATGGTATGGGGCATGTACCTGGCCTGGCTGCTATCCGCGCGGTCGGGGATCGACCCCTACGTGGGCTTCGCCGTCTGCGCCGCCGCCCTCTTTCTCCTCGGGTTCGTGGTCCAGCGGGCCCTCGTCGAGCGCATCGTCGACGCGCCGCACGAGATGCAGATCCTCCTGATGCTGGGTGTCGCCCTCGTGCTCGAGAACGCCGCGCTGGCCGCCTTCGGTCCCGACCCCGTGCGCGTGCGTTCGCCGCTGTCGCAGGCCACCGTGTGGCTCGGCCCCATTTTTGTCGATCTGGCCCGCCTCCTGACCTTCGGCGTTGCGATGGCGCTCACGGCCGCCCTCTGGCTCTTCCTCGCGCGCACCGACCTCGGCCGGACCATGCGCGCCGCCGCCGACAATCCCTACGGAGCCCGCGTGATAGGGGCGGACGTTCGGCGCGTCTACGCGTCCGCCTTCGGCGTCGGAGCCGCCTGCGTGGGAGCGGCGGGGGCGCTCGTCTCGCCCATCCTGCCCTTCCAGCCGACGAGCGGGCTCGGTCTCTCGGTCACTTCGTTCAACATCGTCATCATCGGCGGCATGGGCAGCCTGCCCGGCGCCTTCGCCGGCGGCATCCTGGTCTCGGTCGCCGAATCGATGGGCGCCGTGTTCCTCTCGCCCTCGATGAAGGAGCTGGTGAGCTTCGCGCTCCTCATCGCCATCCTGCTCTTCCGGCCGGCCGGACTCTTCGGCAAGACCGCGGCCTGAGCAACCGCGTGAAGCTTGCCGTCCTCTTGGCCGTGGGGGTGCTCGTCGCGCTCCCGTGGATGGTGAGCTCCTACGCCGTCACCGTGCTGATCTTCATTTTTTTCTACGCCTACCTCGGCCAGGCCTGGAACATCGTCGGCGGCTACGCGGGGCAGCTCTCCGCGGGGCACGCGGCCTTCGTCGGGGTCGGCGGCTACGCGGCCGCGCTCCTGTCCATGCACGCCGGCCTCACGCCGTGGATCGGGATGTGGATCGGCGGAATGCTGGCGGCGGCGCTGGGAGCGTTCATCGGCTACCTGGGCTTCCGCTTCGGCCTGCGTGGCTTCTACTTCGTCCTGCTCACCGTGGCCTTCGCCGAGATCTGCCGCGTGGTGGCGCTGAACGTCGACGCCGTCGGCGGCGCGCTCGGCCTCTACATCACGTTCACCGGCAATCCGCGTCAGTTCCAGTTCCAGGACAACCGCGTCTACTACTACGTCGCCCTCGCGCTCATGCTCGGGGCGACCGCGCTCGTGTGGGCCCTCGAGCGCCACCGTCTTGGCGCGTATCTCACGGCCATCCGTCAGGACGAGGGCGCCTGCGAGGCCCTGGGCATCGACACCTTCCGGTGCAAGATGGTGGCGATGGTACTGTCGTCCTTCCTCACGGGCGTGGGCGGCACGTTCTACGCCTTCTATCTCTTTTCGCTCCAGCCCAACGCGGTCTTCGGCATTCCCTTGTCCGTCGAAATCATCATTCGGCCCATCGTGGGCGGCGCCGGCACGGTGCTGGGTCCCCTCCTCGGCTCGTTCATCCTGAGCCCGCTCGCCGAGATCTCGCGCACGTACTTCGCCCAGGGCGGCTGGAGCGGCGTCCACCTGATCGTGTACGGCCTCCTGCTGATTTCCGTGGTGCTGTTCCTGCCCCGGGGCGCGTATCCGGCGCTCGTGCGGCTCGCGAAGAAGCGTCCGGCATGAGCCTCCTCGAGGTCACGGGACTCAGCAAGCGCTTCGGGGGGCTCCAGGCCGTGGGCGGGCTCGACCTGTCGCTGGCCCAGGGCGAGATGCTGGGAATGATCGGGCCCAACGGGGCGGGGAAGACCACCGTCTTCAACCTGCTCACGGGGTTCCTCGCTCCCGATGCGGGCGAGGTCCGCTTCTCCGGTCGCCGGCTCCACGGCCTCAAGCCCCATGAGATCTGCCGGCTCGGGTTGGCGCGCACCTTCCAGATCGTCCGGCCGTTCCCTCAGCTCTCCGTCGTCGACAATGTCAGGATCGCGGCCCTGGTCCGCCATCCCGCCATGGGGGCCGCTCTCGCTGCGGCTCGGGCCGTTGTTGAGCGCGTCGGGCTGGGCGCGCGGGCGGCCGACATCGCGGCCGGCCTCACGCTCGCTGATCGTAAGCGGCTCGAGCTGGCGCGCGCGCTCGCCACGGAGCCGGCTCTGCTGCTGCTCGACGAAGTCATGGCCGGGCTCAACGCGACCGAGATCGACGCCATGGTCCGGCTCATCGGCGCCATCAACGCGGGCGGAGTGTCCGTGCTGCTCATCGAGCACAACATGCGGGCGGTCATGTCGCTCTCCCACCGCATCGTGGTGCTGTCGTTCGGCGAGAAGATCGCCGAGGGTCCGCCCCGCGCCGTCGCCGCCGACCGTCGGGTCATCGAGGCCTATCTCGGGGAGGAATATGTCCACCCTGCTGCGCCTTGACGGCATACAGGTCGGCTACGGTGACTTGACGGCCGTGCACGAGGCCTCGCTCGAGGTGCGTGAGGGTGAGACGGTCGCCCTCATCGGCGGAAACGGCGCTGGGAAGACGACGACCTTGCGCGCAATCTCGGGACTCCTGCCGCTCAGGAGCGGGCGCATCGAGTTCGCCGGCGAGCGTCTCGACGGCCTCGGCTCGGCCGAGGTCGTGGCCCGAGGCATCGCGCACGTGCCCGAGGCGCGCCAGCTCTTTCCCACCATGACGGTCAGGGAGAACCTCGAGCTCGGATCGCGCTCGGTGGAGGCCCGACGCACGCGGGCCGAGACGCTCGCGTGGGTCTTCGAGCTCTTCCCGCGACTCCTGGACCGGGAGAGGCAGCTGGCCGGGACTCTGTCGGGTGGCGAGCAGCAGATGTGCGCCATCGGACGAGGCCTCATGGCGAAGCCGCGCCTCCTCATGCTCGATGAGCCCAGCCTGGGACTGGCCCCCGTCGTCGTCCGCACGATCTTCGACGACCTCCAGCGCATCAATCGTGGAGGCCTGACCATTCTCCTCGTGGAGCAGAACGTCCTGCGCTCCCTCCAGCTCTGCCATCGCGGTTATGTCCTCGAAAACGGCCGGATCGCCCTCGAAGGCACGCGCGAGGGGCTCCTCCAGAGTCCCCACATCAAACAGGCCTACCTGGGCCTTTAATAGCCCGAGGGCCGCTCGGTCTAGGGGGGAGGGCAGGACGGGTGCCCCCGAAAGTTGCCCTTGGAGGCCGTTCTGCATATGCTAGTCTGACCGGGCGCAGGGCGGCCCGGCCTCCTCAATGCGCTCCTCGACACGGGACCTGCTCTTCGGAGCCGCGCTCGGCGCGCTGGCGCTCTCAGCGCTCGGCGTGGGCGGCGTGGCCCTGGCCCTCCGCCATATTTCGGTCGCGCGAGAGCAGGCGGCGGCGAATGCCCAGGAGTCGGCGGCCGCGCTCGTGGCTGATACCCAGGCCGCGCTGCTCCGCGAAGCACGGCTGCTCGCGCGAGACCCCGCACTCGTGGACGGCGTTGCCAAGGGCGACTGGGCGACCCTGGCCCGAGGGGTCTCGCCTCGTCTGGCCGCCATCACGCTCGAGCGGGTTGCGGATTTCGTCTCCGTGCTCGACGCCGGGGGAGGCGCCCTGCTCCAGGTGCCTGCACTGCCGCCGACGTCCATTCCCAACCCCGCGGCGATCAGCGCTGCGCCCCCCGGCTTGACGGTTCTCAACGGACATCCCTATGTCATCGGGGCGGTCCCGGTGATGCGGCCGGGTGCGGGGGATTCCGCTGAATCACGGACCGCGGGTTTCGTGATCATCGCCCGTCGGCTCGAAAATGTGGCGCCGATGGCCGCCGGGGCCTCGGCCCGGCCCGGCTTCCTGTTCCTCGACAATGGGCGCGCGCTCGTCTCATCTCTTGGGCGTCCACCGACGGCGGACTGGACCAAGGCGCTAGCAGCCGGCAGGCTCAGCCTCGAGAGCGGGCGCGACTTCATAGTTCGCCCCGTAGACCAGGTGTCCGTGTCGGGGCAGGGCCGGCTTTGGGTGCTCGTCGCGGACGACAGCGAAGGCCGCCGACGCGCGCTCGCGGGCTGGCTCGTGGGGCTGACGCTCTGTGCGCTCGCGAGCGCCGCCGGGATGCTCCTGCTTTACCGCGAGCCCGGCACGGCGCGCCGACGAGCGGTCGAGCTGTTTGCCGAGACTGAGCCGCCCGATTCCGATGCCGAGCTGGCCCGCCGCAATCGCGAGCTCGAGGCCCTCAACGCCGTGGCGCTCAGCATGGGCCGCTCAGCCGATGTCGTCGCCACCGCCGGTGAGATGCTCGACGTGGTCCGCGCGCTGGCGCAGATGGACGTGGGCGGCGTCCAGCAGCTCGATCCGGGGGACGGCACCCTGACGCTGATCGCCCAGCGCGGTCTCACACCCGATTTCGCGGCGCGCGTCCGCGTGCGGCCGGTGGACGGCTCGTACGTCGGCGAGGCGGCCCGCACGGGACGGCTGATCGTCACCCACCTCGATCCCTCGTCGCTCACCGATCCGTGGCTCACGCAGCTCCAGGCGGTGCGCGCCCACCTCACACAGCTCGCCCTCCCCATCCCGGTGCAGGGCAAGACGTGGGGCGTGATGTCGCTGATCTCCCAGGAGCGGCGCGATTTTCTGTCCGAGGAGGTCAAGGTCCTCGAGTCCGTCGCCCATCAGATCGGCCAGGTCGTCGAGCGCGCGCTACTCCTGGCCCAGATGGAGGAGCAGAGCCGGCGGCTCGAGACGCTGGCGCGCATCGGCCAGAGCCTCACGGCCGCGCGCTCATTCGAGGAAGTGCTGGCCGCGGTGGTGGGCGCGGCGCGGGGGCTCGTCGCAGACGGCGCGGCGCGGCTCGCCATCGCCGAGGGCGACCGGCTCCGCTTCTGCGCCGAGGCGGGCTTGCTCGGACACCTGGCCTCGGCCCGGCCCGGCAGTCTCGCCTTCGGAGAAGGTGTCTCGGGCCGTGTCGCCGTCAGCCACGAGCCGATGGTGATCGAGCGGTTCGAGGTGTCGCCCGAGGCGGTGAGTCTCCCGTGGCTCATGGCCGAGGGCTTCGTCTCGGGCGCGTTTATCCCGCTCCTCGTGCGCGAGCGGTTCGTGGGGGTGCTCAACGTCTTCACGCGCACGCCCCACCCCTTCGTGGCCGCCGACATGGACCTGCTGCTGTCCTTCGCCAGCCACGCGGCCATCGCCATCAACAACGCCCAGCTCTTCGCGGAGGCCCAGCAGAGCGCCGCGCGGTATCGGGCGCTGTTCGAGGTCAGCGGGGCGCTCGCCTCCTCGCTCGAGCTCGACCAGATCCTCGACGCCATCGTGGAGCGGTGCCAGGGCCTCACGGGGGCGGCCGCGGCCGGGATCTTCCGCTTCGACCCGGAGACCGGGCTGCAGACTTACGCGCGGGCCACCGGGGTCTCGAGCGATTTCCTCCGCGGCCTGCGCGTGCGATTGGGCGAAGGCACCGCCGGCCGCGCCATCCGCGAGCGCAGCCCCGTCTGGTCCGCGGACATCCTCAACGACCCCGCGATTCCGCTGTCCACGGACACGCGCCTCCTCGTCGAGCGCGAAGGGTACCGGGGCGTGCTCTCGGTGCCCATCTTCATCAAGGGCGAGCCTTACGGGGGCCTGACCGCGTACTGGTGGCAGCCGCACGAGGCTTCCGCGGCGGAGATCGAGGTGATGACGGCGCTGGGCGGCCAGGCGGCCGTCGCCCTGGAAAACGCCCGGCTCTTCGCCGATGAGCGGAGCGGGCGGGCGTCTCTCTCTGCGCTGCTCGAGGTGAACAAGAAGATCGGCCTCCTGTCGCCCACCGACACGCTGCTCACGGGGGTGGCGGAAGAGGCCATGCGGCTCCTCGACGTGGACAACGCCGGCTTCCGGCTCCTCGACGGCGACGAGCTCGTCGTGGCGGGGCTCGCGGGCAACGCTCCCTCGACCATGCTCACCCCGCGCATCAAGGTGGGCAAGAGCCTTGCCGGCAAGGTGGTCGCCGAGGGGCTGCCGATCGTGGGCAATCTGGACGCCCTGCCCGACCTCATGCCGGAGCATCTCGCCGCCGACCGGCGGCTGGGATACACGCACTTCATGGGCCTGCCGCTGCGCGTGGGCGAGCGCATCATCGGCGTGCTCACGTTCCGCGCCCGCCGGGCTTTCAGCCGCCGCGACCAGGAGGTCGCCGAGGCCTTCGCGGGCCAGGCCGCTGTCGCCATCGAGCACGCGCGGCTCTACCGCGAGGCGGCGCAGCAGGCCGAGCGCCTGCGCTCCCTGTCCCGGCTGAGCCAGCTCGTCTCCTCCTCGCTCGACACTGACGAAGTGCTGGCGGGCATCGCGCGGGCCGCCGCCGCCCTCATGGGTGTGCCCGTGGTGTCGGTGTGGGTCGCCGAGACGGAGAGCGAGACGCTGCGCGCACGAGCCTTTTCTGACGAGCCGATCGGGGCGGCGTATCCGCTCCGGACCATTGCCTTTGGCCAGGGGCCCATCGGGGTGGTGGCGGTGCAGCGCGAGACCCTGTCCATTCCGGACGTGACGCTCGATAGCCGGCTGCTCGCCGAGGCGTGGTGGCGGGAGCACGGCCTTACGAGCTTCCTCGGCGTTCCCATCGTCCTCCAGCACCAGCTCCTGGGCGTCCTCGCTCTGTGCGGGCGCGCGCCGTTCCAGCTCGGCTCCGACGAGCGCGAGCTGCTCGAGAGCTTCGTCGCCCAGGCCGCCGTGGCCATCCGCAACGCCGGGCTCTACGCCCAGACCTCCCAACGCCTCGCGCAGACCCGCGCCCTCCTCGAGGTGGCCGAGATCCTCAACTCGACCCTCGAGCCGCGCCACATGCTCAAGCAGGTGACGCAGCGGATCGCCCAGGTCTGCCATGTGGATCGCTGCAGCATCGAGCGCTGGGAAGGCGACCACGTCCTGCCGCTGATGTCCCAGTTCGCGGACGGGCGCAGGGAGCCCGAGCTGTGGCACGCCTTCGAGACCATGGTGAACGATCTGCCGCGCGACGTTCCCATCCACGCCCAGGCCATGGAGACGCGCCGGCCGGTCATCGTCGCCGACGCCTCGGACACCGAGCTGATTCCACGGGCATGGATCGAGGCCTTCCACATCAAGTCCTACATGGTCGTGCCGCTCATCCGCCAGGACGACGTCATCGGCGTCATGACGCTCGACTACACCGACCGCGTCACCCCCTTCGAGCAGTGGCAGCAGGACCTCGGCATGGCCATCGGCAACCAGGTGGCGCTCGCGCTCGAAAACCAACGCCTCTACGATCTCGTCCAGGAGCGGCTGCAAGAGGCGACGGTGCTCCTCGCGGTCAGCCAGGCGCTTTCAGAGCCCGAAGGCGCCGGCGAGGCCCTGCGCCGCGTGGCCGCGGAGGTCGGCCGCACGCTCGGAGCCGACATGGTCGGCATCTACACGCTGTCGAGCGACAAGAACTCGCTCCTGCCCTCGGCGGGCTGGCATGTGCCCAAGCGGCTGCTGGAAGAGTACCGGACGCGTCCGTTCATGCTCGACCGTCTGCCCGTGCTCCGGCACGTGTGGCGCGAGGGACGCGCCGCATGGTCCGGGGACGTGGGGAACGATCCGCGCATCGACAGGCAGGTCTTCGAGGGCTTCGGCTCTTACTCGGTGCTCTTCGCGCCCGCCCTCGCCGGCGGCGAGCCCGTGGGCGGCGTGTTTCTCGTCTGGTGGGCCACCGGGCGTTCGTTCCCGCCGCAGGAGGTGCGCCTGATCGAGGCCGTCGCCTCCCAGGTCGGGCTGTTCATGGACAACACCAATCTCACGCGTCAGACGCGGCTCCGGCTCGAGGAGAGCGAGGCGCTGCTCTCCGAGCTGTCGGTGCTCCACGACCTCTCGCGCACCGTGACGGGCCAGCTCCGCCAGGACGACGTGGTCGAGGCCATTCACCGCCAGGTCGCGCGCCTCCTCGACGTCCGCCACATGGTCCTGGCCGTGATCGACGAGGGCGCCGCGGAGCTCACGGCGGTCCTGCGCCTGCGGGACAACGTCCGCGATGCCGAGCCGATGCGGCGCTCGATCCATGCCCGGATGGGGCTCATGCCGAGCGTCGCGACGTCGGGCCGCCCCATCCGGACGGAAGACTACCTGGGCGAGTGCGCGCGCCGTGGTTTGGAGCCGGTGGAGCCGGACCGGGCGCTGCCACACTGGATCGGCGTGCCGATGCTGGCGGGCACGCAGGTCGTCGGCGTGCTGGCGCTGCGCAGCGCCGACCGGGCGTTCTCCGAGGCCGACGAGCGCATCCTCACCAACATCGCGGGCCTGGCGGCGCTGGCGCTTCGCAGCGCGCGGCTCTACCAGGACCGCACCCGCGCCTACGAGGACCTGGCGCTGGCCCAGGATCAACTGGTGCGGAGCGAGAAGCTCCGCGCCCTGGGCGAGATGGCTTCGGGCGTCGCTCACGACTTCAACAACCTCTTGGCCGCGATCCTGGGCCGCGCCCAGCTCCTGCTGCATCGAGTGGCCGATCCCACGGCGCGCCAGTGGCTGCACATCATCGAGCGCTCGGCGGCGGACGGGGCGAAGACGGTGCGCCGGCTTCAGGAGTTCACCCGCATCCGCCGCGACCAGCCGGCGGTGGCGGTGGACCTGAATCAGGTCATCCGCGAAGCGCTCGAGCTGACCGAGGCCGCCTGGCGGCTCGAGCCGCCGCGGCGCGGGATCCTCATCGAGACGGTGAGCGACCTCGCGCCCGATCTGCCGACGACCCTCAGTGACCCGGCCGAGCTGCGCGAGGTGATGACCAACCTGATTCTCAACGCGGTAGATGCCATGCCGCGCGGCGGCTCGCTCACCCTTTCGACGGCGCTTCGGGGCGACTTCATCGAGCTCCGCGTCGCCGACACGGGCGTGGGGATTCCCGAGGCGGTGCGGGGCAAGATCTTCGACCCGTTCTTCACGACCAAGGGGCCCAAGGGAACGGGGCTGGGGCTGTCCATGACCTACGGCATTCTCTCGCGCCACGGCGCGACCATCACCGTCGACAGTCAGGAGGGGCAGGGGACGGTCTTCAGCATGCTCTTCCCGGTGGGCGGAGTGCCCAAGCAGCCGGTTCCCGACGTGGGGGCGATGCTGCCCCCGGTGACGCTGCGCTGCCTCGTGGTCGACGACGAAGAGGCCGTGGGCGACATGCTGGCCGACGTCCTTCGCTCGGCCGGGCACGACGTGGCCGTCGCGCGCAGCGCCGCCGAGGGGCTCTCGCGCGTCAGGAACGAGCCGCTCGACCTTGTCTTCACCGATCTGAGCATGCCCGGCATGACCGGCTGGGAGCTCGCCCGCGCCGTGCGCGACGCGGTGCCGGGGCTGCCGGTGATCCTGGTCAGCGGCTTCGCGGTCGAGGTGTCCCCGGACGAGCTCCAGGCCAGCGGCGTGCATTCGGTGCTCGCAAAGCCGATCAACATCGGCGACGTGCTCGAGGCGGCCGCAGCGATTCGCCCGCGCGGGAAGGCCGGAGACGGCCGGCCGTGACCAGCCCCATCATCGCCGAGGCGGTGCGCGCTCTCGTGGACCGCAAGGATCTCTCGCGGATCGAGGCCGCGGCGGCCATGGAGGCGATCATGTCGGGCGCGGCGACCAACGCCCAGATCGCCGCGTTCCTGACCGCGCTCAGAATGAAGGGCGAGACGGTGGAGGAGCTGATCGGCTTCGCCCAGGTGATGCGCGAGAAGGCGGTCAAGGTCCGCACGCGCGCGAGCGAGGTGGTGGGTGCCACGGGCACGGACCGCGAGATGCTGATCGACACCGCGGGCACCGGCGGTGACGCGTCCGGCACCTTCAACGTCTCGACCGCCACCGCCTTCGTGGTGGCCGGGACCGGACTCAAGGTTGCCAAGCACGGGAACCGCTCGGTCTCCTCGCTGTGCGGGTCGGCTGACGTGGTCGAGACGCTGGGCATCAACATCGAGTTGTCGGCCGCCAAGGTCGCACGCTGCGTGGACGAGGTCGGCATCGGCTTCCTCTACGCCCCTCTCCTGCACACGGCGATGAAGCACGTCATGGCGGCGCGGCGGGAGATGGGTATTCGCACCGTCTTCAACATGCTGGGTCCTCTCACCAATCCCGCGGGCGCCAACGCCCAGGTCATCGGGGTCTACTCCGACGCGCTCACGGAGCCGCTGGCCCGCGCCCTCGCCGAGCTCGGCACGCTGAGAGCCTACGTGGTCCATGGTGACGACGGGCTCGACGAGATCTCCAACACCGGCCCCAGTCACATCTCCGAGGTCCGCGAGGGGGTGGTGCGGAGCTCGACCGTGCGCCCCGAGGACTTTGGGCTGCCGCGCTCCTCGCTTCAGGACCTGCGCGGGGGCGACCGCGAGGAGAACGCCGCGATCGTCCGTCACGTGCTGGCCGCCGAGGCGGGGCCGCGCCGCGACATCGTGCTGATGAACGCGGCGGCGGCTCTCGTGGTGGGCGGCAAGGCGCACGACTTCAAGGAAGGCGTGGCGCTGGCCGCGGAGTCCGTCGACTCGGGAGCGGCGGCGGCAAAGCTGGCGGGCCTGATCGCACTCTCCCAGCGCCTGGCCAGCGAATAGCCCCCTCGCCCGGGCCCCTTGACCGGGGTCGGTTTCACCAGTTACAATTCCTTCGGTTGCCGTAACTGCCGATCGTTCCTGCTGGAATCCCGCCCGTAGCTCGACGATGGCGTTGAGCGGCCACCAGAGTTCTAGAACACCTGCGGGGGCCATGTCGAGGCCCCGCAGATGAGTGAGGGATCTCAAGTGAGAACACGAGTGCCCCGGTACCATCAGATCGCGCAGGTCCTGCGTGAGCGGATTCGCTCCGGCAGCATTGGGCCGGGCGAGCGCCTCGACAACCAGAGGCGTCTCGCGGAGGACTTCGGGGTCACGCTCATGACCCTGCGTCAGGCGCTCGAGGTCCTGGAACGAGACAGTCTGATCACGCGCCGGCACGGCCTCGGCACTTTCGTGGCGTCGCCGTCCGTCGACTACGACATCCTCCATTTCCGCGCCTTCGCCGGAGACCTCACGGCGGTGGGCGAGAAGGTCGCCACGCGGTTCCTCCGCACCCAGCGCACCCGGGCTGATCGGCACGCGGCGCGCGAGCTCGGCCTCGACCCTGGCGCCCGCGTCTTCGTGCTCGAGCGCCTGCGGCTGGTGGACGGGCATCCCACGAGCTTCCAGGCCTCACACCTGCCCGAGGCGCTCGGGGAGGAGGTTGCGAGGGCCGACCTCGCGGTCACGCCGCTCCGCCAGGTGCTTGCCTTCAAGCTCGGCATCGAGATCACCGCGGCGCGTGAGACCGTCTCCGCCGAGACCCTGCCGGCCCGCGCGGCGCGCGAGCTCGGCTGCGCGCCCGGCGTGCCCTGCTTCCGCTCCGACCGCGTCTCGACCGACGCCGAGTCGCGCCCCATCGTGTACGACCGGGTGTTCATTCCCGGCGACCGCTTCCGCATCACGCGCCAACTTCACTACGACAGGAGCCCCACCGCATGAAGATTCTCGTGATGATCAAGCAGGTGCCGGACACCGCGACCCAGGTCAAGATCGGGCCGGATCCCAAGGCCATCGAGACGGCGGGCATCACCTGGATCGTCTCCCCGTACGACGAGTTCGCCGTGGAGGAGGGGCTCCGGATCAAGGAGAAGCGCGGGCAGGGCGAGGTGGTCGTGGTCTCGCTCGGCCCCGACCGCGTGAAGGAGGCTCTGCGCTCGTGCCTCGCGATGGGCGCCGATCGCGCCATTCACCTCAACGACCCCGCCTGGGAGCAGGCCGACACGCTCATGACGGCGCGCGCGCTGGCGGCCGTGATCAAGCAGGAGGCGCCGGGGCTGGCGCTCTTCGGCCGTCAGGCCATCGACGACGACATGGGCGCGGTGGGCGCGGCCGTCGCGGAGCTCCTGGGCTGGCCGTGCGCGTCCTGGATCATGGAGGAGTCGGTGGACGAGGCGGGCAAGGCGGTCCGCGTAGGGCGGCAGGTGGAGGGCGGGCTCGAGCTCTTCGATTTGCCGCTGCCGGCAGTGGTGTCGGCGCAGAAGGGCTTGAACGAGCCCCGCTATCCGACGCTCAAGGGCATCATGGGCGCCAAGAAGAAGGAGATCAAGGACGTCAAGGCCGCCGATCTCGGCCTGACGTCCGAGGCGCCTGCGCTGTCGGTCGTCAAGCTCGAGATGCTGCCGCCGCGACCCCCGGGGCGCATCATCCCGGGCGAAGCGGCCGAGGCCGCCAAGGAACTGGTGAGAGCCCTTCGCCAGGACGCCAAAGCAATCTAACCGCCGCCTAACCGCACACGGGAGACGACATAGACATGGCTGGCGCATTTTGGTGTTTGGTCGAAGACGACAGGCAGGGCAATCCGAAGAAGGTGATGGCCGAGGTGCTGGGCGAGGCGACACGATTGGCTTCGCAGGCGGGCGGGCAGGCCGAGGCGGTGTGGCTCACCGACAAGGCAAGCGAGGGCGGCGTCAAGCAGCTCGGAGAATGGGGCGCCAAGCGCGTCCTGCTTCTCGAGAACGGCGAGTTCGCTCCGTACCGCGGGGAGGTGTGGGTGCCGGTGCTGGCCGAGCTCGTCCAGAAGGAGTCACCCCAGGCCGTGTTCGGCGCGGTGACGACGCGGCAGCGCGAGCTGATGGCGCGCCTGGCCGCCCGCCTGGGCGCGGGGCTCTCGGCGGACGCGACCGCGCTGGCGATCGAGGACGGCAAGCTGTCGGCGACTCGGCCGGTCTACGCGGGCAAGCTGCTGGCCAAGACGACCTGGGCCAAAACGCCCTGGCTCGCGACGCTCAGGCCCAATGTCTTCAAGCCGGCCGAATCGCAGCCGGGCGCGGGGCCGATCGTCGAGAAGCCGGCGGTCACGCTGCCCGCCGCCGCCATGAGCCTGGTCGAGCGCCGCGAGGATTCAGCGACGGGGCTGCCGGAGCTCGCGGAGGCGGAGATCGTGGTCTCGGGCGGGCGCGGGCTCAAGGGGCCGGAGAACTTCGTCATCCTGGAATCGCTCGCGAAGGTAATCGGCGCCGCCGTCGGCGCCTCGCGCGCGGCGGTGGACGCCGGATGGCGGCCTCACCGCTTCCAGATCGGCCAGACGGGACGGACCATCTCGCCGAAGCTCTACCTGGGCTTCGGCATCTCGGGCGCCATCCAGCACCTGGCGGGCATGCGGACGTCCAAGGTGATCTGCGCCATCAACAAGGATCCGGAGGCGCCGATCTTCAAGATCGCCGACTACGGCATCGTGGGCGACCTCTTCGAGGTGGCGCCCCTGCTGGAACAGGAGTTCAAGAAACTGCTGGAGAAATAGCCGGGAAAAGGCCATGCAAATTGAGCTCAGCGACGAGCAGAAGATGATCCAGGCCCTGGCGCGGGACTTCGCCGAGAAGGAAGTCCGCCCCATCGCCGAGGAGATCGATCGCGAGGCGCGCTTCCCGCGGGAGACCGTGCGCCGCATGGGCGAGCTCGGTCTCATGGGCATCGCCGTGCCCGAGGGCTGGGGCGGTGGCGGCGGCGACACCGTCGCCTACGCGGTGGCCCTCGAGGAGGTCTCACGCGCCTGCGCTTCGCACGGCGTGGTCATGACCGTCAACAATTCGCTCTATTGCGAGCCCGTCGCCCGGTACGGCACGGACGAGCAGAAGGCGCGCTTCCTGACGCCCTTCGCCTCCGGGCAGAAGATCGGCTGCTTCTCGCTGACGGAGCCGGAGGCGGGTTCGGACGCGACCAACCAGAGCACGCTCGCCCGCCGCGAGGGCGACGCGTACCTGCTCGACGGCCGGAAGATCTTCGTCAGCAACGGACGTGAGGCGGACGCCGCCCTCGTCTTTGCCCAGACGGACCGGACAAAGGGCCCGCGCGGCATCAGCGCCTTTCTCGTCGAGAAGGGCACCCCGGGCTTCACCGTGGTCAAGACCGAGGAAAAGCTGGGCATCCGCGCGTCCGATACGGCCGAGTTCCTGTTCGAGGGCTGCCGCGTGCCTGCGTCGAGCCGGCTCGGTGAGGAGGGACAGGGGTTCAGGATCGCCATGACGACCATCGACGGCGGCCGCATCGGCATCGGGGCCCAGGCGGTCGGCATCGCCGTCGCGGCCTACGAGGCCGCGGTCGCCTACGCGCGAGAGCGCAAGAGCTTCGGGGTGCCGATAGGCCAGCACCAGATGGTGCAGTGGATGCTCGCCGACATGGCGACAGGGATCGAGGCGGCGCGTCTGCTCACGCTTCGCGCGGCTTGTCTCAAGGACAGGGGCGAGCCGTTCGGCCCCGAGGCCGCCATGGCCAAGCTCTTCGCCTCGGAGACGGCGATGCGGGTGGCGACCGACGCCGTGCAGGTCCATGGCGGCTACGGCTTCATCAAGGAATATCAGGTCGAGCGCCATTTCCGGGACGCCAAGATCACCCAGATCTACGAGGGGACCTCGCAGATCCAGAAGCTCGTCATCGCCCGCCACCTGCTGTCAGGCGCGTAGTTCGAGCTGAGACGCAACGACGAGCCGAAGGCGAGGAAGGCGACGAGGCGAGGGCTGAGATAGAGGTTCGAGTTGGGTAAGGAGAGAGATATGGCCGAAGGAAAGGACCGCTGGGAAAAGGAGACGTACGGGCCGTTCGTCGAGGGCTCGCCGGAGCGCGGCGTACCCTACGAGTCGCTCTCCGGCCTCCCCATCCAGCCGCTCTACACGCCGGAAGATCTGGCGGGCTGGCGGTACGAGGACAAGCTCGGTTACCCGGGCGAGTTCCCCTACACCCGCGGGCCCTACCCGTCCATGTATCGCGGCAAGCTCTGGACCATGCGCATGTTCGCCGGCTTCGGCAGGCCGGCCGACACCAACGCGCGGTTCAAGTACCTCCTCGATCAGGGGCAGACCGGCCTCAGCACCGCCTTCGACATGCCCGCCCTCATGGGCTACGACGCCGATCATCCGCGCGCGCGCGGCGAGGTGGGGCGCGAAGGTGTCTCGGTCTCGACGCTCGCCGACTTCGAGGTGCTGTTCCGCGACATCCCGCTCGACCGCGTCACCACGTCGATGACCATCAACTGCACGGCCTCGGTGGCGCTGGCCATGTACCTGGCGCTCGCCGACAAGCAAGGCGTGTCCTGGGACCGGATCGGCGGCACGATGCAGAACGACATGCTCAAGGAGTTCATCGCGCAGAAGGAGTGGATCTCGCCGCCCGAGTCGGCGGTGCGCATCGTGGTGGACACGATCGAGTTCTGCTCGCAGCACGTGCCGAAGTTCAACCCCGTCTCGATCTCGGGCTACCACATCCGCGAGGCGGGCTCCACGGCGGTGCAGGAGCTCGCCTTCACGCTCGCCGACGGGTTCGGCTACGTGCAGGCGTGCGTCGAGCGGGGGCTCGACGTGGACAGCTTCGCGCCGCGCCTGTCGTTCTTCTTCGACATCCACAACGACTTCTTCGAAGAGATCGCCAAGCTGCGGGCGGCTCGGCGCATCTGGGCCACGGTGATGCGAGACCGGTTCGGCGCGAAGAAGGCCGAGTCCATGCGGCTGCGGACCCACACGCAGACGGCCGGGGTATCGGCCACCGCGCAGCAGCCGCTCAACAACGTCGCGCGCGTGGCGATCCAGGCGCTGGCGGCGGCGCTCGGGGGGGCGCAGTCGCTGCACACCAACTCCTTCGACGAGGTGCTGGCCCTGCCCACGGAGGAGGCGGTGACGGTGGCGCTGCGCACCCAGCAGATCGTCGCCGAGGAGACGGGCGTGCCGCTCACCATCGACCCGCTCGGGGGCAGCTACTTCCTCGAGCACCTGACGGACCAGATGGAAGAGCACGCGATGGCCTATATCCGGAAGATCGACGCGATGGGCGGCATCATCCGCGCCATCGACACCGGCTACCCGCAGCACGAGATCGCGGACGCGGCCTACCGCTATCAGCTCATGGACGACCGGGGCCAGAAGGTCGTGGTGGGCGTCAACAAGTACGTGATGGCCGACGAGAAGCCGATCGAATACCTGAAGCTCGACGACGCCGTGGAGCGCGAGCAGGTGGACAGCGTGCGAGCGCGCAAGGCGTCGCGCGATGCGGCCAAGGTGGAAAAGCGGCTCAAGCAGCTGGCCGATGCGTGCCGGGGCGGCCAGAACGTCATGCCGGTGCTGGTGGACGCCGTCAAGGACTACGTCTCGCTCGGCGAGATCTCCGATGTCTACCGCCAGGTCTTCGGCCTCTACCGGGAACCGATCATCTTCTAGGGGGATGGTACCAATGTCAGACGCGATCAGGATCGTCAAGGCGGCGACGCACAAGCCGAAGCCGAAGGACTCGGAGCTGGGCTTCGGAAACATCTTCACCGACCACATGTTCGTCGCCGACTTCCAGGAGGAGAAGGGCTGGTACGACCCGCGGGTCGAGCCCTACGGGCCGCTGTCGCTCGATCCGGCCGCGGCCGTGCTCCACTACGCGCAGGCGATCTTCGACGGGTTGAAGGCGTTCCGGGGCGTGGACGGCAAGGTCCGCCTCTTCCGTCCCCAGAAGCACGTCGAGCGGCTGAACAACTCCGCCCGGCAGATGTGCATTCCGCCCCTCGACCCCGACCTGGCCCTTCGCTCGCTCGTGACCCTGGTGGGGATCGAGCGCGACTGGGTGCCGACGACCGTCGGCACCTCGCTGTACGTCCGCCCCACCATCATCGCCAGCGAGGCTTTTCTCGGCGTGCGCCCGGCCAAGTCGTACATCTACTTCGTCATCCTCTCCCCCGTGGGCGCCTACTACCCGGAAGGGATGGCGCCGGTGAAGATCCGCGTCGAGGAGAAGCGCGTGCGCGCGGTCGAGGGCGGCCTGGGTGGCACCAAGACGGGCGCCAACTACGCCGCGAGCCTGATGGCGGGCGAAGAGGCCAAGCACGAGGGGTTCACCCAGGTGTTGTGGCTCGACGGCGTGCACCGCGAGTACATCGACGAGGTGGGGACCATGAACATCATGGTCAAGATCGCCGGCGAGGTGATCACGCCGCCACTGGCCGGGACCATCCTGCCCGGCGTGACGCGCGATTCGACGCTGACGCTCCTCAGGGACTGGGGCGTAAAGGTCAGCGAGCGCCAGATCTCCATCCACGACGTGGTCGCGGCGCACGCGAAGGGCGCGCTCGAAGAGGTCTTCGGCACCGGCACCGCGGCCGTGATCTCGCCGGTGGGTGAGCTCGCCTACAAGGGGCAGCGCATGCTGATCAACGGCGGGAAGATCGGCCCGACCACGCAGAAGCTCTACGACGCCATCGTGGGCATCCAGTACGCCACGGCGCCCGACACCCGCGGCTGGACGGTGGAAGTGTAGAGCGATGGCCGACTGCGTCTTCTGCATGATCCGGGACGGCAAGATCCCGTCCTCCAAGATCTACGACGACGCGCGGACGTTCGCCTTCATGGACATCAACCCCCTGGGCCGCGGCCACTGCCTCGTGGCTCCCAAGGCGCACGCCGCCACGCTCTACGAGGTGGACGTGGAGGACTTCAAGGCGGTCGCCGCCACCGCGAAGAAGCTCGCGACGGCGATCAAGAAGGCGCTCAGCCCGGACGGGCTGAATCTTCTTCAAGCCAACGGCGCCGCCGCGTTCCAGTCGGTGCCGCACTTCCACCTGCACCTGATTCCGAGGTGGGCGAACGACGGCAAGGGCTTCGACTGGAAGGTCGTCCCGGGGAACCGGGAAGAGATCGTCGGCACCGCGGACCGCATCCGCACGATGCTGGGGTAGCGAGGGAAGCCATGGCCGAGCGCAAGATCCGAGTGGTGGTGGCAAAGCCCGGTCTCGACGGGCACGATCGTGGCGCCAAGATCGTCGCGCGGGCGCTGCGGGACGCCGGCTTCGAGGTGATCTACACGGGCCTGCACCAGACGCCCGAGCAGATCGTCGCGACGGCCGTCCAGGAAGACGCCGACGCGGTGGGGCTCAGCGTGCTGTCGGGCGCCCACAACTATCTCTTCGCGCGCGTGCTCGAGTTGCTGAAGGAAAAAGGCGCAGACGACATCGCCGTCTTCGGTGGCGGGATCATTCCCGCCGACGACATCAAGGCGCTCAAGGCCATGGGCGTCAGGGAGATCTTCACCCCCGGCGCCTCCACCCAGGACATCGTGCGCTTCGTCCGCGAGCACATCCGCGCCACCGTATGAAAGCGTACCGGCCTTCGGCTCCGGCGTTCCGATCGGGTAGCGCGGCGAAGCGGTCGAGCGCAAGGTCGATCCGTGGATTTTGAGCTGACTCGGGAGCAGCTGGCGATCCGGGGGATGGCGCGGGACTGGGCGCTTGCCGAGGTCGCGCCCGTGATCCACGGCTTCGACGAAGCCCACGAATTTCCGCACGAGATCCTCAAGAGCCTCGGCAAGACCGGGCTGCTGGGCGCGCTCGTGCCGGAAGAGTATGGCGGCGCCGCCCTCGACTACGTCTCCTACGCGCTGGCCGTCGAGGAACTCAATCGTGTCGACGCGTCCGTCGGCATCACGATGTGGGCGCACAACTCGCTGTGCACGAACCACATCGCGCTTTTCGGCGCGAAGGAGCAGAAGGCGGCGTATCTGCCGCGGCTGGCGCGCGGCGAGGCCCTGGGCGCGTGGGGGCTGACCGAGTCGGGATCGGGGTCGGACGCGGCGGCGATGCAATCGCGCGCCGTCCCCGACGGCTCCCGCTTCGTCCTCAACGGCGGCAAGGCCTTCATCACGAATGCCGGGGTGGCGGAGCTGGCCGTGGTCATGGCCGTCACCGATCCGGCGCGGGGCAACAAGGGAATCTCGGCCTTCGTGCTCGAGAGGGGCATGCCGGGTTTCAGCGCAGGGCGACCCTACCGCAAGCTCGGGCTTCACGCCTCCAACACCGCCGAGCTCGTCTTCGACAACGTCGCCGTCCCCGGCGCCAATCTGCTCGGCGAGCTCAACATGGGATTCGTCAACACGATGCAGGTGCTCGAGGGCGGCCGCATCGCCATGGCCGCGATGGCGGTCGGCATCGCGCAGGCCGCGCTCGACCAGGCACTCGTCTACATGAAGCAGCGGCGGGCCTTCGGCAAGACGCTGGCCGAGTTCAACGGGCTGCAGGGCATGATCGCGGAGATCGGGACCGAGGTCGAGGCCGCGCGGCTCCTCACGCTCCGCGCGGCGGCCCTCAAGGACGCTGGCCGACCCGCGAAGACGGCGGCCTCCATGGCCAAGGTCTTCGCCTCCGAGGTCGCGATGAAGGCGGCAACCAAAGCGCTCCAGATCCACGGCGGCGCGGGCTATATCACGGAGTTCCCCATCGAGCGCATCTTCCGCGACGCGAAGCTGACCGAGATTGGCGAGGGGACGTCGGAGGTCCAGCGCATGGTCATAGCCCGCGATATCCTCGGCCTGCGATAGATCCAGGCGCGTGCCCGTGCCCGACGCGAGCGTGCTCTATGAGGTGAGGGACGGCGTTGCCACCATCACGCTCAACCGTCCCGACGTGCTCAACGCGCTACACAACGATCTCGTGGCGCAACTGGCCGACCACGCGGAGTCCGCGGCGAAGGACCCCGACGTCTGGGTGGTCGTCGTGCGGGGCCGCGGCCGGTCGTTCTGCTCGGGCATGGACAGGAAGGCGCTGTCCGCCGGGCGCATCGGCGAAGCCTTCTACCGGCACTGGATCCGCGGGCTCAACTGCCTCGAGGACATGGACAAGCTCGTCATCGGCGTGCTGCACGGCTACTCGATAGGCGGCGGACTCCAGCTGGCCGTCGCCTGTGACCTGCGGCTGGCGGCCGAAGACGCCATCCTGGGCCTGGGCGCCACGCGCCACGGGCTCATCCCCGACGGCTCGATCCTGAGGCTCGCGCGCATCATCGGCCTCGGGCGGGCGAAGGAGCTCACGCTGCTGAACGACCACATCACGCCGGAGGCGGCCCGCGGCATGGGGCTCGTCAACTGGGTGGTGCCGCCGTCCGAGATCGACGCCAAGCTCGGCGAGATCTTGGAGAAGGCCTTTCATGCCTCTCGCACGGCGATGGGCCACGCCAAGCGGCTGCTGCACTCGTCCTTCCACGCGGATCCGCGCGACATGATCGAGGAGGTCATGCGCGCGCAGCAGGACTGCATGGACTCCTGGGAGATCGAGGCGGCGAACCGCGCCTGGAATACTTCGAAGAAGGACGTTCGCTTCTATCCGCGCCCGGAGTAGGCCGCCCCAGCGCTAGGACGCGGCGGCCTCGAGCGCCTGCTCGATGTGCGCGGGCGACTGCTTCCGGACGCCCGCGTCGATCTCGCGCACGATGCCGACCACCGACGAGGAGAGCGGCGTCGGCACGCCGAGCTCGCGCCCGCGCGCCACGACGTAGCCGTTCATCTGCTCGATCTCGGAGCGCCGCCCCTTGGCGACGTCCTGCGCCATAGAGGCCCGCCAATTGCGGCCGGCACCCTCTTTGGGCACGAGCTTGGCGTCGAGCTGCGCGAAGACGGCGGGGTCGTCGGCGGCGGCCCAGACCTTGGCCTCTGTGCCACCGATTTTGGGAATGGTCAGACCGAGCGCCAGCCCGACGCGCGCCGATTCAGAGCCCAGGCGAATGGTGATTTCCCTGCCTCGCGGCTTTGCGGCGATCTCGAGGCTGCCGAGGCCCGTCATGGCCTGGACCGGGTTGCCCATGGCATTGGAGCAGAGCTTGGACCAGCGCTCGCCCCAGAGATTGTCGGTGGCCTTGGCGCCGTCGATGACGGAGAGCATCTTCGCCAGCGCCTCGACCCTGGCCGTCATCTTGCCGTCGTGCTCGCCGGCGCGGAATACGTCGTGCCCGGAGCCGCTGCCCTTTTCGGCGCCCCGCTCGACGTGGCCGGGCTGCCAGAGAGCCACGGCGATCTTTGACATGACGAGCCCGACGGAGCGTTCCTGCCCCGCGATGGCCGCCACGCCGGGATCGTTCCAGCAGTTCTGCGCCGAAACGACGTAGCCCGCGGGCCCCAGGTGGGGCAGGGCCATGTGGGTCGCCCACGCTGTGTCATAAGCCTTGACGGCGATGAAGGCGATGTCGAAGTCCGCGCCGAGCCGCTGCGCCTCGTGGACGTGGAGCGCCACCGGCCTCGCCTCGAAGGGCTCGTGGGGGCCGGTGACCTTGAGGCCCCGGGTACGGATGGCCTCGACCTGCTCGGGCCAGGGGTCGACCAGGGTGACGTCGTTTCCGGCCCGGGACAGGAAGCCGCCGAGATAGCTGCCGATCGCA
>WNFO01000390.1_pt1 | contig 31333 bp, 17 predicted proteins | sample 5400251 | NCBI WGS metagenome assembly WNFO01 (sample SAMN13153354, study PRJNA577476) | soil metagenome | isolation source: 100 cm saprolite under Madrone tree | place: USA:California | collected 2016-06-14
CCACCATTGAAGAAAAAGCTTCGGCCGCGCTCGGCCGCAAAGTGGAATTGGGCAATATGAGTCTTTCTCTCATCAGCGGCTCGCTTTCCGCCGACAATATCACCATCGGCGACGACCCCAAATTCAGCTCTTCTCCTTTTCTCACCGCCAAATCCGTCAAAGTCGGTGTTGAAATGTTGCCGTTGATTTTCTCCAAGACCCTTAACGTCACCGGCGTCACGATTGATACCCCGCAAGTGACACTCCTTCACAATGGCGCCGGCCGGTGGAATTATTCTTCGCTCGGTGGCTCGGCCGCGAAATCTTCGAGTTCGTCAAACTCTGCCGCGGACCTCTCCATCAAGAAATTTGAGCTCAAGGACGGCAGTATCATCGTTGGCACCACGAATTCGCAGAAGCGCGACAACTACGACCACGTCGACGTAACCGCCTCCGATGTTTCCATGACCTCCAAGTTTCCGGTCACTGTCGCCGCCGATCTCCCTTCCGGTGGCAAGTTCAAGCTCGATGGCACTGTCGGCCCTATCGATCAGGCAGACACTTCGCTGACTCCGCTCAGCGCCAAGCTCAATGTCAGCTCTTTGAATCTCGCGTTGACGGGTTTCCTCGATCCCTCCTTGGGACTCGGGGGCCTTCTCGATCTTGATAGCACCCTTGAATCGAAAGGCGGCGAAGCGAAAACCAAGGGCACCGCCAAACTTTCCAAAGCCCTGCTCATCGCTGGTGGTTCGCCGGCCGGCGTTCCTCTCACCGTGGATTTCAATACCAAATACAATCTCGTCAAAAACGCCGGCGTCCTCGAACCTTCCACTCTGAAAATCGGCAGCGCCGCTGCTCATCTCGGCGGCACGTACGAATCCGCTGGCGAAGCCACCAAGGTCAACATCAAGCTCGATGGCAAGGATATGCCTGCAAAAGATCTCGAAGCCTTCCTTCCGGCTCTCGGGATCAATCTTCCCAAGGGCGCATCGCTTCAAGGCGGCACGCTTAACACCGATCTCAATATCACTGGTCCCACCAACAGACTCGTCACCAACGGCACCGTCGGCGTCTACAACACGAAGCTTGTCGGCTTTGATCTCGGCTCGAAACTGTCCGCCATCTCGATGCTCACCGGCGTAAAGACCGGCAACGACTTGAATATCGAAAAACTCACCACCGAACTCCGCATGGCGCCGGATGGTCTGAAGGCTGACAATTTTTTGGCGGTCCTTCCCCCGCTCGGCAATCTCACCGGTCTCGGCACGATCGACTCAAAGAACAATCTCGATTTCAAAATGGTGGCAAACCTGGCTACCGCGGCGGCTGCGCCTGCGGGCGCGGCGGGCGGCCTAACCAGTGGTGCCGCAGGCGGTATCGGCGGCATCCTGAGTCAAGTCAAGGGCGCTGCTGGTGGCTGTAAAGCTGGTACGACAACCGTGCCTTTCCTGATTCACGGCACGGCTTCCGATCCAAAATTTATTCCCGATGTTGGCGGACTTGCGGCGGGCATGCTGAAGTCGCAGCTTGGATGCGCCGGCACTTCTGCCGCCGGCACCACCAAGACATTGGCACAGGGGCAAAATCCCGCCGATGCCCTCAGCAGCCTCGGCGGCCTCTTCAAAAAGAAAAAGCCATGAACGAAAATTTCGTAGTCTAATTTCCTATTTTTTGACTGAAGGACTCACGGTTGTTCCGAAAACAAAAATTAACAAACAACCACAAGAAAGCGAGAACTGAGAACTGAGAATTAAAAACTGAAAAAGAACTCCGGCGTAACGTCAGCAACGTGCGCATACTCGGCTATAGGGACCTGCGGTGACCGCCACGTCATCATCCTGATAGTAGGCCATGGCTTCGAACGCCGTGCTTTGGTCGTGCCAATCATGGAAGTCTGGCGCGGAGACGAAGCCGTGACCTGAATAGCCCTTCCAAAGCGAACCGAGAGTGACGATGCGATCCGGGTCGGCGAAGGCCAGCGGCCTTCCCCCGGTTTCATAAGTGCCTCCCGGCGTGCCTCGGATGTGCTCATACCCGCGCGTAGATTGTCTTCGATGTGCATTCGGAGATGACTTTCTATATCCGCAACAAGATCGCGTTCGCTACGGTTCCTGCGGAAGAATCCACTAAGTTGCACAAACCAAGCACGGTATTGCCTCATAATCGTCCCTCGCGACATGGACCGATCTGAAGACCGGCCACTACAATAATCATTCGTAACGCAGCGCCACCATTGGATCGACGCGCATCGCCTTCCGCGCCGGGAGGTAGCATGCCAGCAGTGCCACGCCAGCAAGAATCAAAGTGACACCCGCAAAAGTGATCGGGTCCGTCGGCCTCACGCCGTAAAGCAAGCTGGCCATCAGCCGCGTCAACGCGAAGGCTCCAGCAAGTCCGAGAAAGACTCCAAGCGCCGCGTGCCGCAGGCCTTGTCCCAACACGAGCTTTACCACGTCGCGGCGCTGGGCACCCAGGGCCATGCGGATGCCGATCTCGCGCGTCCGCTGCGCCACGCTATACGCCATCACGCCATAAATTCCCACCGCCGCCAGCACCAACGCGAGCGCCGCGAACAGGCCAAAGAGCGATAAGTTGAACCGCTGCGGCGCCACGGAAATGTTTCGCACTTGCTCCAGGCTGCGCAGCCGCGATACCGGCAGATCCGGATCCACTTCCCGCATCGCAGCACGAATCGAAGAAGCAATGGTCAGGGGATCGCCGCTCGCGCGCACAACCCAATCGCGCAGCACATAGTTCGAATCGTCCGCCTGCGAAACGGGGAGATAGAGCGTCGGCCGCGGCGCCGTCAGCACGTCGAACTCGCGAATGTCTCCGACGACTGCGGCAATGGTCCACCACGGAAGAGGATCGTCGGGCGCGCCGAGCTTGATGCGTTTTCCAAGCGGGTCTTCGCCGGGCCAGTAAGTTCGCGACATGGCTTCGTTGATGACGACAACGCGTTGCGCCTGCGGTGTGTCGCGCCAGGAAAAATCTCTTCCGCTGTGTAAAGGAATCTGCAGCGATTCAAAATATCCGGGAGTGACGGCGTCGTAACCGGCCATTGGGATTTCTCCAGCGGCGGGCGGGACGCCGCCCTCGATGGAAAAACCTTTACTGCCGCGGACATTTGTTAGCGGAATGAAACTGACCGCTGCGGCCGACCTCACTCCCGGCAGCGCTTCGATCCGCTCTACAGCCTGCTGGTAGAACGCGGTGCGCTTCGCCAGCTGCGAATATCTTTCGCCGCGGGGAATCACACGAAACGTGAGGACACCCTGCGTCTGGAAACCCAGCGGAACGCGCTCGAGAATCAGAAAGCTGCGAAGAAGGAGTCCCGCGCCGATTACCACGACGACACCGAGCGCTGTCTCAAGAATCACGAGAAGATTGCGCGCGCTCAAGCGCGCCGCGCCAGCAGACTCGCGTGCGCCTTCGTTCAATGAATCATTGACGTCGTCGCGTGTGACCTGAAGCGCAGGCAGCACGCCGAAAATGAATGCGGCAAGAAGGGAAATCGCCACGCTGAAAACAAGAACCGGGTTGTTTATCTGGATTTCGTCCATGCGCGGAATGTGCGGCGGGCTCAGCAGTTTGAGCGCAAGGATTCCCCAGCGGGCAAAAAGCAGTCCGAACGCGCAACCCAGAAGCGCCAGCAGAGAACTCTCCGTCAAAAGCTGGCGCAGAATTCTCGTCCGACCGGCCCCGAGCGCGACTCTAATCCCAATTTCTCGGTGGCGCGCCGACGCGCGCCCCAGCAATAGACTCGCGACGTTGGCGCAAACGATCAGCAAAACGAAACCCACCGCGCCAAAAAGAGCGACGAGTACAGGACGCACAGGGCCGGCAATCTCTTCCCGGAGGGCGACTACATTTACCTGCACTCCGGTGTTGGTATCCGGATAGAGCTCTGTGAGACGTTGCGCGATGCGATTCAATTCCTCTTGCGCTTGCGGCTGCGTCACATTCCGTTTGAGCCGCGCGGTGACGAGCAGATTGTGGCTTCCGTGATTGGCCAGATCCTGGGGAGTCAGTGCGATGGGCACCCAGAGCTGGTCGTCCGGATCTGGAAAATGAAAATCCGGTGGCATGACACCGACGACGCTATAGCCCTCGCCGTCGAGCAGAATCGTCTTGCCCAGAATTTGCGCGTTCGAACCGAAGCGGCTCTTCCACAGGCCGTCGCTCAACACGATGATGTGCCGGCCGCCTGGCTGGTCGTCTTCGGTGGTGAATACGCGGCCCAGCGCCGCATTCGTTTGCAAAACGGAAAACAGGCCGGCGGAAACTTGCTCGCCTTCGACGCGCACCGGCTCACCTGCCCCGGTGAGATTAAAACTGCGGTTGCGGTAGACCCCCATATTTTCGAAAACTGTATTCTGACTTTTCCAGTCGGAGAAATTGCCAGGGGAAGGATTGTTCTCATCGTTCTGATAATTCGGCAAGGAGACTCTCTCCCAGACCATCACCAGGCGATCGGATTCCGGATAAGGCAGTGGTTTTAAAAGCACAGCATGAACAACGGAGAAAATGGCGGCGTTCGCGCCCACGCCGAGAGCGACTGTGAGCACGGCAATGACGGCGAAGCCGGGATTTCTCAGGAGCAGGCGCGCGCCATAACGAAAATCCTGCGCAAATGTATCGAGCAAAGGAAGGCTTCTCCGGTCCCGGTATTTCTCCCTGGTCTGCTCGAGACCACCGAGCTTGATGAGTGCATTGCGCCGCGCTTCTTGCGCGCTCATTCCGGCACGCGCGTTGTCTTCGATGTGCATCTGGAGATGGCTTTCAAGCTCTAAGACGAGTTCGCGCTGGCTACGGTTCCTGCGGAAGAATCCACCAAGTCGCACAAACCAAGCACGCAATTGCCTCATAAGCGTTCCTCACGACCCGGACCGGTCTGAAGACCGGCCACTGCAATAATTATTCATAGCGCAGCGCCACCATCGGATCCACCTCTGTCGCTCGGCGCGCGGGAAGCCAGGTAGCAAGTAGCGCGATGGCTCCCAGCAAAAGCGACAGGCCGGAAAACGAAACCGCATCCATGGGATTGAGGCCGAAGAGCGTGGCGGCTATCAGGCGCGAGACGCCAGCGGAAGCGACGATGCCAATCACTATCCCGGCGAGAATGGGCTGGAAGCCTTCGCGCACGACGTGCCGGAGCACCTGAACACTCTGCGCGCCAAGCGCCATGCGTATGCCGATTTCCCGGGTGCGCTGAGCGACGCTGTAGCTGACCATGCCATACACACCCATGCACGCCAGGAGAAGCCCGAGGACGCCGACGATGCTGGCGAGCAATCCGCCCATGCGCGAGACCACAAAATAAGGATTCATGGAGATCATCGTATGCAACGGTGCGCCCATGACGGGCAGATTGGTGTCCACACGGCGAACCTCTTGGCCGATGACTGGGAGCAAGGGAGTGGGGTCGCCTTCGGTACGCGCGAGTAGCGTGCTTGTCCACTGATGGGTCTGTGATAGCGGCAAGTATAGGTAAGATTCGTCAATCTTGCGCAGGTCCATGCTGCGCACATCCCGGGCAACGCCGATCACTTCGCTGCTCGCCACGAAGGGACCTTTCTCGCCGGGGAAGGACGTGGTTCCCTTTTCTGAGCCGACCTTGAGCCGCTGGCCGAGGGGATCTTCGCCGGGCCAGAAGCGGTGCGCGGTAGCTTCGCTGATGACGACAACTGGGGCTTGTCCATCCGCTTCACTTGGCGTGAAGTTACGGCCGCGAACGATGGGAATGCTGAGCGCGTCAAAATAGTTCGGGGTGACGAAACTATATCCAGCGACAGGCGGCTCATTTCCGTTGGTGCCAGGAGTGGAAGGCGCGGCTTTGACGGGAGTAACAGGCACCCACCGAATACCGCCAAACGGACCTCGCGAAGCTTGTGCGACAGACTGCACACCGCGAAGACTCGCGATCCGTTGAATGAGGTCACGATTGAGCTGGAGCAAACGTGACTGGGAATAGTGCAGATTCGCCGGATTGTACATTTCCAGGTAGGCCACTCGCCAGGCCTCGAAACCGGGATCGATTTTGAGAGCGCGCTGCGAACCGCGGAGCAGCAGGGCGGAGCTGATGAGCAGAACGAGGCATGCAGCCATTTGTCCAGCGATGAGAATTCCGCGCAGCCGCGAGCGGCTCAAGTGCCGGCCGAAGGCGCTGCCCTCTTCTTTGAGAGCAGAGTTAACGTCGGACTTCGAGGCCTGCAAAGCGGGCGCGAGGCCAAACGCGATTCCGGCCGTGCAGGAAACAAGCAGAGTGTAGGCGAAAATGCGGATGTCGGGAGAGATCTGAAGTGCGATGGTGCCCCAGAACGACGGGAGAGCCGCAGCGATCTCGACGATCAAGAGGTGGAGCATCCAGCCAGCCAGAGGCAAGCCGAGCGCTCCGGCGAGAAGGGCGATCATGATGCTTTCTGTCAGCAACTGGCGCAAGAGCCGCCACCTGCCCGCGCCGAGCGCCAGGCGCACGGCAATTTCTTTGCGCCGGGCAGCAGCGCGCGCGAGCAGAAGGCTTGCGACGTTCGCGCAGGCGATGAGCAAGAGCAAAGCGACAGCGGCCATGGCCGCAGCGACAACAGGCCACGTCTCGCTGTCAAGGGCAGCGAGGTTATCGCTGCCGGAGACGATGGAAATGGATGAGTGGCGTTCGTCCTCCGGGTAGGAATTGCGCAACTGGGCAGCGAGGACACCAAGCTCAGCCTGGGCGTCAGAAAGGGAAACGCCAGGCGCCAAGCGTCCCATGGGCATGCCCGCAATAACGAGCCGATTCTCCAAGTCTTTAGCCGACAGGCCGCCCAGATGCACTTTCGCGACTACCGGCGCCCACAGATCGGGCACAGCTGGAGTCGTGCCTAGATAATCGAGCGGCGTGACGCCAATGACGGTGAAGGCCACTCCATTCAAGTGCAGGACAGAGCCCACAACTTTGGGGTCGGAGTGAAATTGTCGCTGCCAGAAATTTCCGCTCATGAGGACAACTGGCGGAGCGTTGAGTCGATCATCAGAAGGCAGGACGATGCGGCCCAGAAGTGACACGGCTCCGAGCATTTGAAAATAATTGCCGGAAACGAAATAGCAACCGATTGGCTGGGCACTGCCCTGAAGCAATTGCGGGAGTTGGAAGCCGACCGCTCCCGCAAAGCGTGGCGCAGCGCTTGGACCGGTCGTGGGCAGATCGCTCGATGTGATGGCCATACCGAAGGCGAACAGCGTGAATTCGGAGAAAGACTTGCTATGATCGCGATAATAAATGTAGTCGGGATAAGAGAATCTTCCGTGGCGTTCTCCCGGAGTGGTTCGAAATACGGCCGCCAGACTGTCGGGATCCTTCACCGGCCGCGGGCGCAAGACGAGCGCATCAAAGGCCGTAAAGATGGCGGTGTTGACGCCGATGCCGAGAGCCAGGGTTAACACGGCGACGGCGGTGAAGCCCGGATTCTTCCGCAACATACGTGCGCCGAAACGCAGATCCTGCAGCAGCACATCCAGTATCGGCAGCCCTCTGCGCTCGCGAACCATCTCTTTCGTTTGCTCGATCCCGCCGAGCTTCATAAGCGCCTCCCGCCGTGCCGCTGCGGCGCTCATACCTGCGCGCAGATTGTCGTCAATGTGCATTTGGAGATGGCTTTCCATCTCGGCGGCGAGTTCGCGCTCTCGCCGCTCTCGCCCGAAGAGTCCACCCAGCCGCAACAACCATCCACGAAGCCATTTCATAGCGCCCCCTGCCACTCGCGGTTCGAATCTCTGACCCTTGTTCCAGACCTCTGAAAATCATTCGTAGCGCAGCGCCACCAGTGGATCGACTCGCATGGCGCGCCGCGCCGGGATGTAGCAGGCTGCAAATGCGACGCCCATAAGAAGTGCGGAGACGGTTAGAAATGTCACCGGATCCGTGGCACGCACACCAAACAGTAGTCCAGCCAAAGTGCGCGACAAAGCGAGCGCCGCCGCGAAGCCGATTGCCACGCCGAGAAGGGCGAGAGTCGCACCTTCGCGCAGAATCGTTCGCAAAAGGTTTCTTCGCTGCGCTCCGAGAGCCACTCGGACCCCAATTTCATGGGTGCGCTGGCTGACGGCGTATGCCATTACTCCATAGATTCCAATCATCGCCAAAACGAGAGCGAGAGCCGCAAAGATACAGAAGAGGACGGCGCGGAAGCGCGAGCTAGCGACGGATTCGTACAGCAATTGGTCCATCGTGCGAACGTGAGCCAGCGGAAGCTGGTTATCCAGCGACCACGCTGCGGATTGGAGAATTGAAACAACCTTTTCCGGAGCGGACGCACTGCGGACGACGACGTACATCTCTCGGACAAACCACGGGCACCAGCCGGAATCGAAATAGGGAACGTACATCGTCGGCTGATCTTTTTCGCCAAGACCTTCGTACTTCACATTGCCGACGACGCCAACAATCGTGTACCAGTCCCCTTTCGGGTTGTACTCACCGGTTTGGATTCTTGTTCCTACCGGTTCGTGATCCGGGAAATAGCGCCGGGCCATGTTTTCGTTGATGACAAGGACGTGTGTGGCAGGGGAACGATCCTCGTCCAAAAAGAGACGGCCACGAAAGAGAGGAATGCCAAGAGTGGCGAAGTAGTCCGTGCTTACGGGAATCTCCGCGATGGCCGGAACAGCTTGGCCGGGCGCGTCAGGCTTGCCTTCAATGTGAAAAGGATTCGTAAGTTCGAGCAGGTTGGGAGGCAGGCTCATGGTTATGCTCACAGCTCTAACTCCGGGAGAATTCTTGACGCGCTCGAGAAGCTGTTCGTAAAACGAAGTAATCTGCGGCGCCTTCGCGTAGCGCTCTCGCGGCAGAGAGAGTAGCGCGGTCACGATGTGCGAGGAATTGAAGCCTGGGTTCACGGATTCCAGTTGGGACAAGGTTCGAATCAGAAGGCCTGCTCCTGTCAAGACGACAAGCGCCAGGGCGAATTCGGCCACGACCAGCGCGCCGTGCAAGCGGCGGGCGCTCCGGCCTGAAGTTGCTGCACGACTTCCTTCCTTGAGCGACTGGCCGACCGGCGGACCCGCGCAACGCAGCGCGGGAACCAATCCAAATAGAATTGCAGTCGCGATCACAATGAGCACCGTGAAAGCAAGAACGCGGCCATCAACAGTGATTTCCTCCATCCGGGGGAGCACCTCCGGGCTGAGGGCAAGCATGGCGCGGACGCCTCCATAGGCAACTGCAAGACCGAGCACGCCCCCTGAAGCCGCCAAAATAAGGCTCTCCACCAGAAGTTGGCAGATCAATCTGCGACGGCCCGCGCCGAGCGCCGCACGGATGGCGAATTCGCGAACGCGCGAACCGTAACGTAATAAATGTAAATTGGCGACATTGACGACAGCGATCAACAGAACAAAACCCACGGCGCCGAGAAGAATCAGCAAAGCCTCGCTGACATTGCCGACCGTCAGCTCCTTCATCGGCACGACGACGGCGCTGGCATCCTCTGAATGGGGAAACTGCTCCTGGACCTGTTTTGCGATTCGGGAGGCGTCCGCAGAGGCCTGCGCTTCAGAAACATCTGCCTTCAAGCGGCCGACCGGCAACAACCAGTACGGCGGACGCTGCTGGGCGGGCCGCAACTGAAGTACCGGCCACAATTCGTTGTGCGGACCAAAGTGAAAGTCCAAAGGCAAAACGCCAATCACCACGTAACCTTTTCCGTCGAGCGTCATACTTTGGCCGACGGCGGCCGGGTCGGCGTGAAGGAACTGCTCCCAGAAATGATGGCTTACGATGACGGAAAGGTTCCCACCGGGTTTCCCTTCCTCCGCGAGAAAGGTACGGCCAAGATCGGGCTTCACGTCGAGAACGGAGAAGAAGTCTGGCGTGACGGATGTCCCAGGAATCATTTGAGGAGCACCAAGGCCGGTCAGCGTGAATCCGATAGAGGACGGGGAAAAGGCGGCGACGTGTTCGAATGCCTGTTGGCGCTCGCCGAGAGCCAGGAAATCGGCGTTGCCCATCGGACCATGATCCAATCCCCGGCCATGAAGAAAGATCATGACCAGGCGATCGGGCTGCCGATAGGGGAGCGGCTTCATAAGGACGCCATTCACAACGGAGAAAATGGCGGTGTTTGCGCCGATGCCAAGCGCGAGGGTGAGCACTGCCACGCCAGTGAAGCCTGGGCTCTTCCTCAACATCCGGGAGGCGAAGCGAAAATCCTGCAACATGATTTCCAGCATCGGCAGGCCTCGCCGATCGCGGTAAGTTTCCTTGGTTTGCTCAATGCCGCCGAGCTTGATCAGCGCCTGACGTCGCGCTTCTTCCGCGGTCATGCCTGCTCGCAGGTTGTCGGCGATGTGCATCAGGAGGTGGCTTTCCATCTCCTCAGCAAGCTCTCGCTCCCGCCGCTCCCTGCGGAACAACCCGTCCAAACGCAATAGCAACGCGCGAAACTTTCTCATGCAGATTCCTTTCCGGGAGACAGGAACCGCGCGAGAATTTCCGTGGTTTGTTCCCACTCGCGCGCTTCTTTTTCCAATTGCTTGCGCCCGGCGCGCGTCATCTTGTAGTACTTCGCTTTGCGATTGTTGTCGGAGGTGCCCCACTCGGACGAAATGTAGCCCTCCTGCTCCAGCTTGAGCAGTGCGGGGTATAGCGTTCCGTAGTTCACCGCCAGCAGGTCGCCGCTGGTCTGTTCGATCCGGCGCGCGATCCCGTACCCGTGCAGGGGCCCCAGGGCCTGCAAAGTCTTCAGCACCATCAAGGCCAGGGTGCCTTGCCAGACGTCCGCTCGTTCGCCCATCGTTTTCTCCTGTAGCTCCTATGGGATGCCCATATCTATATGCTACAGTCCCTATGGGAATGCAATAGAAGAAACGTAGGACCCCGGCATTTTGTTTCCGGGTTTTTTATTTTTTTTTCGGCCCTTCCTCTTCTTGACTCTTCGGAAACTTCCCACTAGCCTCATGCGTCTACCTTTACGGTTGCCGGGGGACGGTTTCCTTTCAACGCCTTCGCGAGGAGTCTTGCATGCGTTCCAGCCTGATTTTCAGGTGTGTGTCAACGGTCTGCGTCACGGCGGTTTTTGGTCTCTTCTGTGCCTCGTCATCTCTTCACGCACAAGGCGGCGAGCCGCAATACTTCGGCATTCGCGGGGCCAAAGTCGTGCCCGTTTCCGGGCCGCCCGTCGAAAACGCCACCATTGTCATCTCTCGCGGCCTCATCACCGCTATCGGGAAGGACGTCACGATTCCGCCGGAAGCTTGGGTCATCGAAGGCCAAGGATTGACCGTATACCCAGGCCTGATTGATTCGTTCACCGACGTGGGGATTCCCCCCGCTCCTCCGGCGAGTGGTGAGGGCGGTCCGCGCCGACCACAAGAGGGGGCGCGCGGGCCGGAGGACCGGCCCGCCTCCACGCCGTGGCGCAGTGCGGCGGACGAAGTAAGCCTCAGCGACAAGCGCATTGAAACCTGGCGCAGCGCGGGATTCACCACCGTCATTTCCGCGCCGCCGGGCGGAATTTTCCCGGGACTGGCGGCAGTGCTGGATCTGGCGGGCGAACGCGCAGGAGATCTCGTGGTGAAATCGCCGGTGGCGATTCCGGTGGCTTTCCAGACTTCGGGAGGACGCGGCGGCGGATTTCCCAGTTCGATCATGGGCGTGCTCGCCTACGTTCATCAGGTCTGGCTGGACACCGAGTGGAGCACCAAGGCGCAGGCCACGTACGAAAAGAATCCTCGCAGCGTGGCGCGGCCCCGTTATGACCGCACGGAAGCCGCGCTCGCCGACGCGCTGGAAGATCACGCGCTCGTTTTGATTCCCGCGAACAATTCCGTGCAACTCCGCCGCGCCCTCGAACTCGTCGATCGCTGGCATGTCAACGGCGCCATTTATGGTGGCCAGATGGCATATGAAGTCACTCCGGAAATCGCCGCGAAAAAACTTTCCGTGCTCGTGAATCTCAAGTGGCCCGAAACCGAAAAAGACGCCGATCCCGAGGACAAGCCATCGCTTCGAACGCTGCAGTTCCGCGACCGCGCACCGTCTTCACCGGCGGCGCTGGCTAAAGCCGGCGTCAAGTTTGCGTTTTATTCCGGCGGCATCACCGCGCCGAAGGACACCATCAAGGCCGCGAAGAAATCGATTGACGCGGGCCTCGCATCGGATGCTGCTCTTCGCGCGCTGACGCTGTCGGCGGCGGAAATCTTCGGCGTTGCCGACCGCCTTGGCTCCATCGAAAACGGGAAGATCGCCAATCTCATCGTCGCCGACGGCGATCTCTTCGAGGAAAAAACGAAGATCAAATTGGTTTTTGTCGACGGCCGCAGATTTGAAGTTCGCGAGCCGGAAAAAACCAAGGAGCCGCCGAAAGGCGACATCACCGGAAAATGGAAACTTTCCTACACCACGCCCGATGGACCCGAGGAATCTACCGCCGACCTCAGTATGGATAAGGACGGCACGATCTCCGGCAGCCTCACCAGCAAGCGCGGCACCGCCTCGGTCATCAGCGGATATTTGAGCGTGGACAAATTCAGCTTCACCATCAACATTCCGCTCGAAGGATCTCCCGCGGACGTCACTTTCTCGGGGACTTTTGATGGAACTTCCTTGAAGGGCAGCATTAGCGTGCAGGGTATTTCGCTCGACTTTACCGGCGTCAAACCTAGCGTGGCTTCATCGACCATGGTCAAGCTGCGAGGTGCTCAGTGAGAGTTTCGAATGCGCTAAACGCACACCGCCTGCGAACTCCATTCCTCTATATCCTTGGCGCTCTGTGCCTCGTTTACTTTCCGCATTCGGCAAACGGGGCAAATCCGCCGGGGGCGCCCGCCGTCATTGTGATTCGAAACGCCACCATCCTTACCGTCTCACATGGAGCCATCGAGCACGGCTCCATCCTTATTACGGACGGCAAAATCGCCGAAGTCGGCGCGTCCATCAACGCCCCGAAAGACGCTCAGGTGATCGACGCCGCGGGGCAATTCGTCATGCCCGGCATTATCGATTGCCATTCGCACATCGCTGCGGAAAGCATCAACGAGGGCAGCGTTTCCGTTTCCTCGATGGTGAATATGTCGGAGATCCTGAATCCGGACGATATCGACATTTATCGAGATCTCGCGGGCGGAGTCACTGCCGCCAACATTCTTCACGGCTCCGCGAATTCCATCGGCGGACAGACGCTGGTCATCAAGCTTCGCTGGGGCCAGCCCGCCGCGAAGCTCCCGTTCGAAGGCGCGGTTCCCGGCATCAAGTTTGCGCTCGGTGAAAATCCCAAGCGTTCGAATTTCAGTATCCCGGGTCAGCCCCGGCGGTATCCTTCCACGCGTATGGGCGTCGAAGAGACCATTCGCGGGGCGTTTAGTGAAGCCCGCGACTACAAGAAAACGTGGGAGGACTACAACAAGCGCTTCGGTGCCGGTGAAAAGAACCTCATCCCGCCGCGCCGCGATCTGCGCCTCGAGCCGCTTGTCGAAGTGCTGGAGGGCAAGCGCTACGTTCACTCGCACTGCTACCGCGAGGATGAAATCCTGATGCTGTTGCATGTCGCCAAAGAATTCGGCTTCAAAGTTCGCACGTTCCAGCACGTTCTCGAAGGATACAAAGTTGCCGATGAACTGGCCGCCGCGGGAGTGGGCGCTTCCACTTTTTCCGATTGGTGGGCCTACAAAGTGGAAGCCTATGACGCGATTCCGTACAACGCGGCACTGATGACTCGCCGCGGGGTGGTGGTGTCCATCAATTCCGACGACGCGGAAGAAGCCACACACCTAAATCAGGAAGCCGCCAAGAGCATGAAGTTCGGCGGGCTCTCGCACGACGAGGCGTTGAAGATGGTCACGCTGAATCCCGCGATGCAGCTCGGCATCGACAAGCGCGTTGGCACGATTGATGTTGGAAAAGACGCCGACCTGGCGATTTACAATCACGACCCGCTGAGCGCGTACGCCGTTGTGCAGAAGACCCTGATCGATGGCCGCGTCTATTTCGACCGCCAGCGCGACATCGCCGAACGCTCCGAGCGCGAAAAGGAAAAGAAAGCGCTCATCGACAAATTTAAAAAAGCCGCGGAGAAGAAACCGGAAGACAAAAAGCCCGATGCTACCGTGCCCATCGGGCAAAAACCCTCCGAGAAGAAATCCGAAGAGAAAAAACCGGAAGAAAAGAAGCCGGAAGAAAAATCCAAACCGCCCTCGGCAAGCGGCATCGACTCGGCGGCCGTTCTGCCCGGAGGTGCGCTGTGAAGACCACATCCATCTTTCTCCGTATTGCCCTGATCTTCACCGCGGCCAGCGCCTTGGCTGGTCAGGCATTCGCGCAATCACAGCCTTCCACCAGCTACGCTCTGACGCACGCGAAGATTTTCACGCTGGCAGGAAGTACCATCGAAGACGGCACGCTTATCATTCGCGATGGAAAAATCGCGGCGGTTGGCGCCGGTTTGGACGTCCCCATGGGGGCCCAGGTGATCGACGCAAAAGGGCTGCAGGTCTACCCGGGACTGTTCGACTCGATCACCCAGATGGGATTGCGCGAGATCGGCGCTGTCAGCGCCACCGTCGATTCGACAGAGACAGGAAGTTACAATCCGGACGTCGTCGCGGCGACGGCCGTATCACCATCGAGCGAGCACATTCCCGTCACTCGCGCGGCGGGCATCACGGAAGTTCTTGCCGTTCCGGGCAGCGGCGGTTTTGACTCGAGCGGCTCAGGCGGCGTGATTGGCGGACAAGCCTCGGCCATTCACCTCACCGGCTGGACCATCGACGAAATGCTCATCAAGAAAAGCGCGGCGATGGTGCTCAATTGGCCGGAGATCGAAACACAAACTTTTGACTTCGCCACCTTTTCGCGAAAGGAAAAACCGTATAGCGAAGCGAAGCAGGAATACGACAAACAGGTGAACGAAATCACCGATTGGATCGAACGCGCCCGTCACTATGCCCAGGTTATGGAGAAGAGCTCACCGGCCAAATACGATCGCGATCTGAAGCTCGAAGCGCTTGCGCCGGTGGTTCGCGGCGAGCTGCCCCTGTTGGTCTTTGCCGATCGCTCGCGCGAGATTCGAAACGCGGTCGAGTTTTGCGACAAGCAAAGGCTGAGGATGATCCTCGCCGGCGGCTCGGAGGCTTACAAGGTTAAGGACCTACTTCGTTCGAAAGGCGTCCCCGTAATCCTCCGGCCGATGCTAACGCTCCCGCTCGACGAGGACGATCCCTATGATCGGTTGCTTTCGCAGCCAGCGGAGCTTGCTGCTGCCGGTGTGAAATTCGCCTTCGCGAGTTTCGATAACTCCTTCGCGCGGCGGCTGGGACAAAACGCCGCAAACGCCGTCGCGTACGGCCTGCCGTATGACGAAGCGCTCAAGGCCGTCACGCTTTATCCCGCGCGGATTCTCGGCCTCGACGATCAGATTGGAACTCTTGAGCAAGGCAAGCTCGCCAACCTCATGGTGACCAACGGCGACCCGCTCGAACTGACCACTGACGTCAAATACCTCTTTATCCGTGGGCAACTCACGTCCATGGACAACCGGCATCTCCGCCTCTACGAGAAATACTCAAAGCGACCCAAAGCCCAATAATTTAACCGCACCTTGCAAACGAGGGGCACAGCATACTTTCCCTCACGCTCAGGATTGAGCTGCCCCTAGGCGCAAATTCCGGGAAACTTTTTGCGCCGGATTGCGTTCATATATTTGAACCCTATGCGCGCACCTCTGTTCACCACACTCATCGCATTGATGCTCACCGGCGGGGCCTATCCTGCTCGCGCGCAGGAGGCGGGGAAGATTGTGGACCAGTACGTGAAGGCGGCGGGGGGCGCCAGGGCGTTGGCCAAGATCCAGACATTGACGCTCGAAGGGAGTTTTACGAGTGATGACGGGAAGATGGGGACGTATACGCTAGATACCAAGCTGCCGAATCGCTACTACTCGGAATTGCTGGTTGGCGAAAAGAATTTGATCGAGGCGTACAACGGAAAGTCCGCCTGGCATCAGAATGCGGCTGGCGAGCTGGGCACGCTGGCGGGTCCCGAAGGGATGCAACTGGAAGCGGCCGCGCAGTATTACAACTCGCGGCTGGTCAATCCTAAGAAAAGCAAGATCGCACTGGCGTTTGTGGGGCACGCGCAGGTGCGTGGGAAGAATGCGCTGCAACTCGAGGTGACTACGGCCACCGGCGTGAAGCGGCAAGTTTTCTTCGATCCGCAGACTCACCTCATCGTGAAGGAGGCAGCGACGGTCGGCGGTGTGGAGGAAGAGATCTTGTATGACGACTACCGAACGATCGATGGCGTGAACCTGCCGCACAAGATCGAGCTGCACCGGGGGAGCGACAAATACGACATCACCGTGACACGCGCGGTGATCAATGGAACCGTCGGCGAGCGCGTATTTGATTTCCCGATCAAATCGCAAGTCAAATTGCCGGACCTGAAAGCTCTGTTCAAAGAGATCGACGAAAATCAGAAGGCCATCGACAAAATTCGAGAAAACTACGCCGGATCGCAGTCCGAGGAGGAGACGGAGTTCGAGGGCGACGGGCGGGTGAAGAAACGCGAAGCCAACGAATACACTTTTTTCTATCTCAACGGACAGGAAGTCACTACGCGGGTGAAAAAAGACGGCAAGACTCTGAGCTCCGAAGAACAGAAGAAAGAAAACGAAAAAACGCAGAAGCGGATCGAAGAGCTGCAGAAGCACGAGGTCAAGAAAGAAGCCAAAGAGGAAAAGGCCAAGGAGGAAGGGAAGAGCGACGAAAAAGATGAGCCGGGGATCGAAATGTTTCTGCGCGCCTGCCAGTTCGTGAATCCGCGCCGCGAGCGCTTCCGCGGGCAGGATGTGCTGGTCTTCGATTTCGAGCGGAATCCTGAATTCAAACCGCACAAGCTGATAGAAAAAGTTGTGCAGAAACTCGCCGGAGTCGTTTGGGTCGACGAAAAAGCACATGACGTGGCGCGGCTGGAAGCCTATTTTACCGGGGACATGAAGATTGCCGGCGGCTTGCTGGCGAATTTGCAGAAGGGCACCAGCTTCGTCTTCGAGCAGGCGTTCGTGAATAACGAGGTGTGGCTGCCAACTTACATGGAGGCGCACGTTGGAGTGCGTTTCCTGCTGGTGAAGGGGATCAAGGCCAGCGTAGTGACGCGCTATTGGGACTACAAAAAGTTCAACGTGGAAACGCTCTCCACGATCGCCAAGCCCAAGGGGGCGACCGAGGCGCCCGCGGATCCTCCGGCGAAGCCACAGTAAAACGGTCACTCCCCATAGAACTCCAAAAACACAAAGCGGACCACAATTCCAGTTTGTCGACCCCTGGGAGAAAGACGACTCTTTAGACCATGAGCCCGGCGACTGTTAAACTTGAAGAGGATAGTTAGGGAGCGTGGGATTGCGCAAACAGCGCGAGCATTTCAAGCTGCTTCGTGCAGGCGCGCTACTTCTTGCCTTCGCGGGTGCGATTAACGCTGCCGAAAAGCCTAGTACTGCCCCCAACGCCCCGGCCCAATCCAATAGTAGTCAGTCACCTGAGCCTCGCGCGGGAACACGGCAATACCGCTACACCAACCGTCTCATTCAGGCCAGGAGTCCCTACCTTCTATTGCACGCCCACAATCCGGTGGATTGGTATCCATGGGGCGACGAAGCCTTTGAAAAGGCCCGCAAAGAGAACAAGCCGATCTTTCTTTCCATCGGCTACTTCACTTGTCATTGGTGCCATGTCATGGAGCGGGAATCGTATTCCGATCCCAACATCGCCGCTATCCTGAAGCAGTATTTCGTTTCTATCAAAGTGGACCGCGAGGAACGGCCCGATATTGACCGCCTATACATTGCCTATGTCGAAGCGACGACTGGGAGCGCGGGCTGGCCGCTGAATGTGGTGCTCACCCCCGAACGCAAACCTTTTTTCGGGGGCACTTACTTTCCTCCGGACCAACTCAAGTCGCTCTTAGAAAGGGTCGCCGACTCGTGGAAAACACAACAAGATTCAATCACTCAGACCGCAGGGAGCGCCGCACAGCAACTCATTCAGATGGTCAGCAAGCAGCCTCCGGCCACGGGCGATCTACAACCCGCAATTCTTGATCAGGCATACAAACAGATTTCATCGAGCTACGACGCCACGAACGGCGGTTTTGGAGGAGCGCCAAAATTTCCGAGGCCGGTCGTGCTGTGTTTCTTGCTCCGTTATTTCGCTCGCACGGGCCAGCGCGACGCGCTCGAAATGACGCTCAACACGCTCCGCGCCATGGAGCGCGGCGGCATTCACGACCAACTCGGAGGTGGGTTTCATCGCTATTCGACAGGTGCGACCTGGCTCGTCCCTCATTTCGAGAAGATGCTCTACGACCAGGCGCAACTGGCGATCGTCTACACCGAGGCTTACCAGATCACGCACGACCGCCTGTATGCGAATACCGCGCGAAGCATTCTCGATTTCACGCTGCGCGAGATGCACCAGCCTCGCGGTGGTTTTGCCTCCGCAAAGGATGCCGACAGCCGAATTGCTCCTGGAAAGCCAGAGACCAGTGAGGGCGTCTTTTACACTTGGACGGCTAAAGAAATTGAGAGCGTCCTAAGCAGGCAGGATTCGGCGGTCTTCGAATACGCCTATGGAGTTGCATCTGGCGGTAACGTTCCTGCGCAACAAGACATTCGCGGCGAACTGAACGGTAAGAATGTTTTGTATGAAGCGCACTCGACCAAGGAGACGGCCAAAAAATTCGGCCTAACCGTTCAGCAAACCGCCGGGAAGCTGGCTACCGGACGGAGAGCCTTATTCGAAGCGCGCGTTCGCCGCCCGCAGCCCCCTCTCGATGATAAGATCGTCACAGCATGGAATGGCATGATGATCTCCGCTCTGGCGCGGGCCAGCCAGGCTCTCGATGAGCCGCGCTATCTCGAACGCGCGCAAGCCACGGCGAAGTTTCTCGAATCCCATCTCTATGATTCGAAGACCGGCAAGCTTTGGCGCAGCTTTCGCGCAGGCGGTCGCAGTGTTGACGGCTTCCTCGACGACTACAGCGATCTCATCAGCGGACTTCTGGACCTGTACCAGGCGGGCTTCGACGTTCACTGGCTGACTTGGGCGGTCTCACTGCAAGAAAAACAGGATCAGCTATTCGGAGATACGAAAGAGGGCGGCTATTTCGACTCGGAGTCATCTGATCCTTCGCTCCTTAGCCCTACGCGCGAATCGTACGATGGCGCCGAACCTTCACCCAATTCAACCGCCGCCATGAATCTCCTTCGCCTCGTCCAATTCACGGACCGCGCCGCGTGGCGTGATGCCGCCTATAGAACGCTAGCCGCGTTCGCTTCTCGCTTGCAGTCAAACCCGGACGCAGTGCCGGCCCTTGTTTCCGCTCTCGATTTTCGACTCGCTCAAACGAGACAAATACTCATCGCCGGTGATCCGCGATCCCAAGACACACGTGATCTGCTGCGCCAGGTCAACATCAGGTATCTCCCAAACAAAATTCTTCTTCTCGCCGACGGTGGCGGCGGACAACAACAACTGGCCCGCTGGCTGCCATTTGTAGCGGGAGCCCATCGCATCAAAGATCGTGCCACCGCCTATGTTTGCGAAAACTATGTTTGCAAGTTGCCTACCTCCGCTCCACAAGTGATGGCACGTCTCTTGGACGCCAAGAACTAGGCCGCCTGGTCGAACGGCCATGGAATCCTCTTGTAAGCAGCGATCAGAAAGCGTCGCTTTTCGGCGTGCTGGTCTTGGGACTGATCGCACGAATTTACAGCCAAATTACATTGTTGTTGTTCTTTCGCAAAGATATAGATCGGCGTTTCGCTGAATATCCGTGCGAATGAGGTGAGATCGAGAATCGAATCCTCATCATCGCGCTGTTCGGCGCTACGGCTGCTATCCCGTCCCTGGGGCAGGCTTCGCTCCCGCGCGACCTGTCACTGGGAGGGAACGGTGAAAATACCATCGCTTTATCCTGCAAGTCCAAGTCAAGCACAAGAATCTTCAACGAGCACGCGAAAGAAAATCGTGGCAGCGATTGCCATCCTAGCGGCCTGCGGCCTCGGACTGTGGGTGGGCGTTCAGATGGCCCTGCGTCTGTCATCCGGCCACACCTGAGGCAGTGGCCCGTGGAGATGTCGATTGGTCCAGCGAGCACAGAGACTCTCGCGCCGCTCATTCATTAAGAGCGCTACCGGTGTCTCAGGCCGGTGTCTCAGGGACGTTGGCACCGAGGGGTCCAAAAAGCTCTGGGATCGTCCTCTTAGATACGCCACTCAAGTCCCATTTCGATTGATCAGGCCCGCCACGCTACTTTGAGGAATCAACCTACCTATCTTCGGCGGCGACAAAACTTATTTGCGAAGTGCCTCCCCTAGTCCGGCTCTCTACGCGCACGCTCAACTGAGGTAGAATCCGACCCAACGAAGCCGTCGATTCTTAATGCAGCGAACCGATGCCTGGAAGGAGGCTCATGCGACGCAATTCTTATCTTGCCGTATTCTCAATGACGTTAGTCCTCTTCGCGAGCTCGAGCGTGGATTTGCGCGCACAAACGAAGCCGGCGGATAAAAGGGAAGAAGCGCCGCTGCGCGTCGCGCTGGCAGGACTGGTGCATGGACACGCGTTCGGATTCTTCGACCAGTTTCAGAAGAGGGCGGACCTGCAGGTCGTCGGAATTGCCGAAGCCGATCGCCAGCTCACAGCACAATTCACGAAGAGGTTCGGCCTGGCGCCAGGTCTCTTCTATTCCGACCTGGAGGAAATGCTGAAGGTGACGCATCCTCAGGCGGTACTCGCGTACACCAACACCTACGATCATCGCCGCGTGGTGGAGATCTGCGCGCGGTATGGCGTTCCGGTGATGATGGAAAAGCCGCTGGCGGTCAGCCTCGAAGATGCACGCGCCATCGAGAAAGCGGCGCGGGCTGGGAAGATTCAGGTTTTGGTGAATTACGAGACGACCTGGTATCGCGCCAATCAAGCGGCCTACGACCTGGTGCACGAAAATGCGATCGGCGAGATTCGAAAAATTGTCGTGCATGACGGCCATAGTGGCCCGAAAGAAATCAACGTCGGCCCGGAGTTTCTTGCCTGGCTCACCGATCCCAAACTAAATGGCGGCGGCGCACTCTTTGACTTTGGCTGCTATGGCGCGGACCTGGCGACCTGGCTGATGGATGGCCGCCGACCGGACTCGGTGACCGCCGTCACGCAGCAAATCAAGCCCGATGTCTACCCGCGCGTGGATGATGAGGCGACGATTGTCCTGACTTATCCCCACGCGCAGGCGATTATCCAGGCTTCCTGGAACTGGCCGTTCTCCCGAAAAGATATGGAAGTGTACGGACAGAGAGGCTATGCCATCACCGTCGGGCGCGACGCGGTGCGCGTGCGGCTTCCCGAAAAAAAGGAGATCTCGGCCGACGCGAAGCCATTGGAGAAAACGAAGGAAGATTCCGTTTCCTATTTGCGAGCGGTGCTTTTGGGCGGCCTAAAACCAGAGGGACAATCTTCGCTCGAAACAAACGTAATTGTGACGGAAATACTCGACGCCGCCAGACAGTCCGCGGCCACTGGCAAGACCGTTTCCCTGGCGGGAACAAAATAGAGCGATTGTGGTGCGCCCTTTTATTTTACGGGGACGGGGCGGTCCAGCGACTCGCGGACTTTTTGCGTGAGCACCTGCGGAGTAAATGGTTTTTGGAGGAAGGAGATTCCTTCCTCAAGCGTCCCGTCTTGCGCGATCACATTGTAAGTGTAGCCGGACATGTACAGCACTCGCAGATTGGGGTAACGCCCGGTGAGCCGCTTGGCCAGTTCGCGTCCGCTCATTCCCGGCATCACCACGTCCGTTAACAGCAGATGGATTTCGGCGCCATTGTTTCCGGCCAGGCGCTCTGCGTCTTCCGGGGTAAGCGCTTCGATTACCCTGTACCCGCGCTCGGAGAGAACCATCTGCGTCAGCTCGCGCACGTCGGGTTCGTCTTCGACAAGCAGGATGGTTTCGTGGCCCTTGCGCGTCGTGGGTGCGGGCGTTTCCGCCGCCGGCGCCTGGACGGCATCTTTGACGCGCGGTAAATAAACCTTGAAGGTGGTGCCTTTTCCCAGTTCGCTGTACACCCAGATGTACCCGCCGCTCTGCTTCACGATGCCATAGACGGTCGAAAGACCGAGTCCGGTGCCCCGGCCGCTTTCCTTCGTGGTGTAGAAAGGCTCGAAAATATGGGCGGCGGTGTCGGCCGTCATGCCGATGCCGGTGTCCGTGACCGCCAGCAAAACGTAAGGCCCTGGACGCACGACCGTATGATCGCGGGTATATGCAGAGTCGAGATCGACGTTGCTCGTTTCAATGAGGATCCGGCCGCCATCGGGCAAGGCGTCACGTGCATTCACGACCAGATTCATGATGACCTGCTCGATCTGACCCGGATCCGCCTTGATCGCTCCAACGTCTTTCGACACAAATGTCTTCATGGCGATGTTTTCGCTCATCAGCCGCCGGAGGAGCTGGTCGAGATTCATAACGATGGCGTTGAGATCGAGGATTTTTGGCCGCAGTACCTGCTTGCGGCTGAAGGCCAGCAACTGACGAACCAGCGTGACCGCGCGATCGGCAGCATCTTCGATGCGCCGGATATCGCTGTGCAGCTCCGGCCGGTCCAGGCAGCGCTGCATAGCCATCTCGACGTAACCTTTGATGATGGTCAGAAGATTATTGAAATCGTGCGCTACACCTCCCGCCAGCCTGCCCACGGCCTCCATCTTGCGCGCCTGGAGCAATTGATTTTCGAGCATTTTCCGGTCGGTGATATCGACGATCAGGCCCTCCATGACGGGATGGCTGTCACTGCCGCGCACCACGACCGCCGTGTCGCTGACCCAAATGGTTTGTCCGTCCTTTCGTATGATGCGATATTCGGCCTGGAAGGGTTCGCCACGTGCGCTGTTCTCCTCCGCGGCATGAACGATGGGGTGATCGTCGATGGGGATGTGACATATCCAATCTTTCGAATTCGAAAGCCATTCCTCTGCGGAGTAGCCGAGCATGGTTTCGATTTGCGGGCTGACGTAAAACCACTGGCCGTTGACCCCAATCTCGGCGATGTAGCTTATGGCCGCCACTTGCTCAATGAGCTTGCGATATTTAATTTCGGTTTCGGCACGCGCACGCTGCGCGCTCACCCGTTCGGTAATGTCGCCGCTCACACAAATCGTGCCGCCATCGGGCAGCGTGGTAATGGCCATTTCCATGGCGACCGCTGTTCCGTCGCTGTGAGGCACGGTCAGCGGCCCGAACCATTTGCCATGTTGGTTCAGGGCTTCGCGAATCTCCGACGCTACCGGTGCCACATCCCGGGAGGCGGAAATCTCTCGCCAGGACTTGCCCAGCATCGCTTCCCGATTTGTGTTCCCGATCATCCGCGCGTAGGCCGGGTTGACATAAATATATTTCCCTCCGGCATCGAGAATGGCCAAGCCATTGATGGCGGAATCCATGGCCAGCGTATGCGTCTGCACGGCGTTCGCGCTTTTTGCCTCATGAAATTGACTAATTGCCAGGCGCGCGGCGTAGCACACAATCGAAACGCCAAGAAGTGAGAAGCGAAGCACACGCCACTCCGCTTCCAGTTGCGAGACCTGCCAGAGTATTATCAACGGCGCCAATGCAAACGTGGTGTTGGTCAGCATCAGTTCGCCGAACGTCTTTCGCCGCAATCGCGAACCGGTTTCCGCCACAGAACTCGGCTGCCACTGCGCCGCCCACACGGCACCAGCGAGAAACGGCAATGTCCATAACAAGTCCCGCAACGTCCCAGTTGGGGCTGGCTTGATGCTTTGCAAGTACTGGGCCAGCGCCGAGCACACCGTCAAGAACAGCAGGTAGAGAGCGAGGCCGCCATAAAGTTTCCGAGTGTGCTGTTTCCGTGTGCGCAGCGCCTGGAAAGCAGCCAGGACGGTGAGCAAAGCATCTTCCACGTTCTCGACGCGCATCTCCCGCAGGAATGCGGAGTGGTTGTCAAGGTGGCGAGCCGGCAGGTAGTAATATTCGAGGTAAATAAAAAAGAAGACGATTCCGATCTGGATGAAGTCAAGGACGGATTCCGCGTCGATCCTCGGAGAATCCTTGTCCTGGTCCAGGAATAGGGTTATCGCGATCAGCACGTTTTCCAAACCGAATAAGAATCGTACCGCCGAGGTTGTGGGCGGTTCGCTGTGGAGCACCACTTCGTAATACATCCAGCCTAGGTTCGCTACGCCCCACATCGCGATGCTCGCCCCGAAGATCAGCCAGAAGGTGCGGCTCAAGCCGCGCCCGCGTCGAAATGCCCCGAAAGCCATGAGCGCGGCAAAACCGCAAGCACAGATTTGCAGGCCATTTGCGAGAAAGGACCCGAGCGTAGAGGTGCCAAGCGTTAGCGCTTCGACAATATGAAGGCCGACGATGACGGACGCCAGTGCCAGCAACTTGCGGGACATCCGAAGGGGCTCCTTTTCATGAGTTGGCTGAATGGTTCTAAAGCTCAGTCTAGGGCAGTTATTCGCAGGATAGGGAAGACTTAGGGACGGGGGTTCCAAAATGGAAAAGCCCCCCGGGAGCCGGGGGAAATTCAGCCGTCTTAAGAGATGCTTATTTGCAGAACGGGAAAGGCCGCAAAACCGGCTAGCGGCCTTCCAGCGGGTAGCGGTCTTGAGACTGCACGGCGGCGGCAACGCGGCGGCGCAGCGCGATGGTGTCCGCCGGGGCGCGCTTCGCGAATCGCTTCAGGACGGCCATCTGGGTGGTCAGCATGTCGCCTTCGTGGATGGCGGCGATGGCGCGCTTGGCTTCGTGCTCGACACGCTCGGAGGCGTCATTGATGAACACGCGCGCGGAATCGATCATCGTTTGCGATGCGGGTTCACCCTTTGCCGCGGCAGCTTTTTGCGCGCGCAGCAGGCAGGACTCCATCGCGTAGATTTCCATAACCACGTTCGAGAGCGCGCCGATCAGTTCCTGCTCGTCGGCCAGCTTCTCGCGGAATTTCTGGACCGCGCCTCCGGCCGCTTGCAGAAACATTTTCTTGGAGTTGGCGACGACGCGGGATTCGCCGGCGAGAACGCCTTCCGGCGCTTCCTCGAAGGACGGCCCGGCGAGGATTTCATCCGCCAGCTTCATGGCGGCGGGAATGAGCGGCAGTTGGCCGCCCATCGCGCGCTTCATCAGCATTTGAATAATGAGCATGCGGTTGATTTCGTTGGTGCCTTCAAAGATGCGGTTGATGCGCGAGTCGCGATAGGCGCGGCACACGGGATAATCCTCGTGAAATCCGTAGCCGCCGAAGATCTGCACGGCTTCGTCCACCACGAAATCTAGCATCTCGCTGCCGTAGACCTTGGCGATGGAGCTCTCGATGGCGTATTCCTCGAGAACTTTCATGGTGTTCTGAATCTTGTCGCCGGAGCCGGAAGCTGCGGCCATCGCCGCCTCGATGTTCCCCGCCGAGCGGTACACCATCGATTCCACCGCGAAAATCTGAACGGCCATCTCCGCCAGCTTTTCCTTCATTAGGCCGAAGTCGCCAATCTGTTTTCCAAACGCTTTGCGCTCCTTCGCATATTTTGAAGAGGTCATCAGCACGTGCTTCGAACCGCCCACGCAGGAAGCGCCGAGCGTAAAGCGCCCGGCATTCAGGATATTGAACGCCACGATGTGGCCGCGGCCGATTTCGTGCAGCAGGTTTTCTTTCGGCACCTTGCAGTTTTCCAGGAAGATCGGCGTCGTCGAGCTGCCGTGAATGCCCATCTTGTGCTCTTCGTTGCCGGGCTTGAATCCTGGAAAAGTGCGCTCGACGATGAAGGCCGTGAATTTTTCTCCGTCAATCTTCGCAAACACAATATAAACATCGGCGAAGCCGCCGTTAGTGATCCACATCTTCTGCCCATTGAGGATGTAGTGCGTGCCTTCTTTATTCAGTTCCGCGCGCGTCAGCGAATTTTGCGCGTCGGACCCCGCTTGCGGTTCGGAAAGGCAGTAGGCGCCAATCCATTCGCCCGTCGCCAGCTTCGGCAAGTATTTTTTCTTCTGCGCTTCCGTGCCGAAGTAAACGATCGGCAGTGTCCCGATGCCCGCGTGCGCACCGTGGGTCACGGCGAAGCCGCCGTAAATCGAAAGTTTCTCGGTCAGCACCGTGGTGGAAATCTTGTCGAGCCCCGCTCCACCATACTCCTCGGGAACACCGCTACCCATCAAGCCGACTTCGCCGCCCTTTTTCACCAGCTCGGCCATCAGCCCGGGCTTCTTGTTTTCGAGTTCCTTTATGAATGGGAAAACTTCCTTGAGGACGAATTCCTCAGCCGTCTGGCCGATCAGCTTCTGATCGTCCGTCAGATCGGCAGGCGTGAAAACGTCCCCCGGCTGCGGCGATTCCAGGAGGAAGCTGCCTCCCTTTGCTGCGGGCTTGGTGAGAGTAGCGGTGGCCATCTTGGTCGCTCCTAGAGGGAAGTCTTGTAACTGGGTTTCAGCCAAACGGCTGTGTGAGGCACTCAACGCAATCAGTTCACCTCATTTTACTCTCGCTCCCCGATGCAGTAAACACCGTTAAGTACGAGGTTGCCGTACTATAGGGCTCTGCATAAATAATGGAATAGGTTAGCGCAAAAAAACAGGCAGTTCGGACTGCAAGATGCAGCCGCGCAGCTTCTCCGCCGAGGCACGAACCCCATTGATCGAACGAATCACGTCTTCCATCAACTCCTCGACATCTTTGGGGCAGCTGTTGGCAAGTTCCTGCTTGGCCAGAGACCAGACCCCTTCGTCGGGATTGAGTTGCGGGGCATAGGATGGAAAATGCTCGATCGTTAGACGTGGGTGTTTCCGACGGAGTTTCTCGAGCGGCTCCCCCTCATGGGTGGTGGAGTTATCAAGCAAAACAATGACCGGGCCACGCAGGTGCCGGAGCAATTCCCGCAGAAACACACAGACCTCCTCCTGGCCAATGTTCTCAAAGAAGAGGAGATAGTAGAGTCCCAGATGGTGTCGCTTGGGACTGAGCGAAATTCCAGAGATCACAGAGATTCGGTCCCGTCGCCCCTGACGATGACGATGCACGGGAGTTTGCCCTTGCGGAGCCCAGGTTCGAACCACCGAGGGAATCAGGAGGAAGCCCGATTCGTCGGCAAATACGATATGGGCGCCCAGCCGCGCAGCGTTTTTTTTACTCGAGGCCAGACGTCTCGTTTCCAGCGTTTGATTTTTTCCTCATCCCGTTCCAGGGCCTGCCGTTCGGGTTTCTGAGGACTCCATCTCAGGCTGTGCATCAACCGACCGACATGATCGCGGTGATAGCGGACTCCGAACTTCCTGGAGATCACCTCGGCAATGCGGGCCGTGGTCCACAGATTGGTTCGGTAGCCATGCGCGATCGGTCCTTCCAGGAGCAAACGAACTAAGCGTTCTCGTTGCGCGGCGCTCAGCTTCCACGGACGACCGGAAGAGAAACGTACCTTCAAAGCTTTCCTTCCACCTCGCCGCCGGGCATCCCGCCAGCGCATCACTGAACTGGCACTCGATCCTATGCGTCGTCCCACCTCGTTAAGAGACAAGCCCGTATCGAGCAATGCCAATGCTCGCCAACGGCGGTTTTCCAGCAGGTCGGCACTACCATTCGGTCTCGGCATGGGTGCTCGCCCTCCTGAGCACCCATTATTCCATTATTTATGCAGATGTCTATAAATCATTTAGATTCAAAGAGTGGTGCGCCCGGGGGGACTCGAACTCCCGACCTTCTGGTTCGTAGCCACATGACCACTTTAACTAAAACTTGCCGGAGTGAGCGCAAACCAGAGGAATTTCAGTGAGTTATGACAATCGTTGCGCAGCTACCTGCTCCTTCTTTCATCACCGATAATCAACAACTTGTCACCATTTTGCACAATTAGTATTACGTTTCTATGACAGCAAATCGCTTAGCTCACTTCTTGCTGCCACCACGATCGATGTCCTGGCCCACGCGCGATCGGTTCGAAGGCTAGCGCATGTTTGCCATTGTGACCTGTAACTCCTTGAAACCAAAGGAGGAGTTTTTGGGTTTGGTCACTACATGAGCCATTCGCGACCCTCCGGCGGAGAAGGCGGATCCAACTGCGTGATTCCCAGAACCTGCAGCGTTTCTGCAACGTGCTGGTTGCCGCGGGTCAAGCAAATCTTGCGGCGTTGGCCGAGATCGACTTCCACACAGCGGATCATCTCGAGGGCCTGCCAAGCAAACGGCGTGGAGAGCAGGCTACCGGCAGCCTGCAGGCTCTTCTCCAGAGCGCGATCCAGTAACAGCGCCAGCGCCGCCACGAACACATGGGCCTCGACGCGCGCGTCACTCTGGTGATAGACCGGGCGTAATTCCAAAAGATGTTTCAGGTGCGAGAATCCGCGCTCGACTTCGTTCAACTCCTTGTACGCCGAGACCGCCTCGACCGCTGACAGATTTCGTTCCTCGGTCTGGATGACGTACTTGCCTTCCAGGGCTTTCTCCCGTGCCAGGTTGATGGGGTGTTCGAAGAAGCGAAATTTCCCCTCGCGTAGTTCCCAGTCAAAATAACGGTAACCGTGATTGCGCCGTAACTTAGTGGCAGCCGCAGCGCCAATTTTTTCCGGTTCTTTCAACGTGCCTTTCTCTATCTGTGCTTGCAAGGCCTGCAGATCTTTTCGCACCCGCTCCAAGGACATCTCCCGCAGGCCGCGCTCATAGGCTTCGCGCTCCTCGCTGTGCACCACGAACACGCGAACGCCCGGTTCTTTCCCGGCCATCTCGACCACACGAGTCTTCGGCACGAGGGCTTTTTCCGCGGCGGCCATCCCCACCGGACATTCCTGCCAGTCCGTGCGTGCTTCGGCTTGCTGGATATAGTCAAAGGTGTCTTTGCGATTCCGCCTTTGCAGTCCCACCAAATACCCTTGGTTCCTCTTGCGCAGTTCCTCTACGTTGCCGACGGTCATCATGCCGCGATCTCCAACGAAGACCACACGGTTCAGCGCAAACCGTTCATTCAAATCCTGGACCACTTCTAGCACCGTAGTCTGATCCAGACGATTGCCGGCGAACACATGGTGGGCGATCGGCCACCCTTCCATCATCACCACGCCGATCACGATCTGACGATTTCGCGGCTTGCTGTCACGGCTGTACCCGAAACGGCTCAACTTCGCCGGGCCGGCTCCTTCGAAATACGTGGAGGTGATGTCATAGAAAGCCAAGTCCGGTTGCAGACTGAACAGATTTCGCAACTCTCGATAGACTTCTTTTTCAATGCGTTTTTTCTCGGCCCGCAGATCATCCAGGCTTTGATACCAGAGCTTCAACTGATCGAAGCCCACCTTCACCCGGTGGGACTGTTTCCAGACCGGTGCCCAACGGCGGCCCTCGGGCGTGCACACATAAAAATCTTCCAGCCATTGCGCTAGAGCGTGCTCGCTGCCCGGACGGCTCAAGCGATTCGCCAGCAAAGGAAAAATTCTTTCCGACAACGGCTGACCGTGGCGCAGCGGCGCCTGGCCCGCATCCAAAATCGATCCCAAGGAGAGCTTGTCGAACAGATGCCGGGCCACGAGAATCGGCCCCCACGTCGAGGCGCGCGGTGTGGAGATCTGCTCGACGGAAACCCACTGCGGAGAGGACGATTCCTCCTGGAGGAGACGGATCAAGGTGTCGAGGTGCGGGGCGAGAAGATCCTTGCGTCCGAGATGGGCGACGATGCGCTGCTTGACCTTGTGCCCTTCGCGATACGATTCCACCAGTCGGAGGTATTCGTGGTGGCCATTAGGAGCCTTGACGGAGCGCAGGAACAAGCGCGGCCTCCTGATGCACTACACATAACGCACAGAAGGCCAATAATCAAGCACAAAATATGAATAATGGCCAAATATCTTGGCACTACATTTCACACTCCGTACGATGCCCCCGCTTTATTTTTCAATAGGTTAGCGGCGAGCGACTCCGTTTTCATGGCAAACATGCGCTAGCGCCTGGCGAAGACCTTCCACGTCTTCCACGTCGCGATTAAACGTGTATTCGACTCGATTTTTTGCCCGGTCTGACTTGCCTCGCCCAAAGGAGTCGAAATAGATCACCCGAAACGAATTAGATAGCGAGGAAAAATGAGGGTGGAAATAACTGTGTGAGAAGCCCGGGCCTCCGGCAATTAGTAATAGTGGCTCACCGTTGCCCTCGCTCTCATACCATAGTTTGGCACCGTTAACCTTCACGTAGTCGCCATGTGGATGGGCAACGGGGAGGGCAGCAGTAGGTTGTGCGCAAGGAACCGCCAGCAGCACGCCCAGAAGACAGCCCAGCATCGGCACATTGCCTATGACCAAAAGACATTTTCTGCGCGGCATCTGTTCATCCTCCCTGTCACCGGAAAATCGCGAACGGCCGAGTGTAGGCTTCACCGATTCTAACTACTCGCTTGGCGATCGCACGACCAGAATCGTCGGATCCACTGTGCACCGATGAACGCCGTGCTCGCAATCGCCGAGACCTAAATGATCGGATGGGAGTCGGTGCCAGTTAGCGCATAGCTGCTTCGATTTCTTCGGCGGAGTATGGTACGCCGGGCGTGAGTAGTTCCGCTCCGTTCTTGGTAATGAGAAACATGTCTTCCAGATAGAAACCTTGCCCATCTATCGTGGCAATCGGTTCAAACGCGATTGTCATTCCGGCGCGCAACGGTCCATCGATGAAACCGGCGTCGAGATTGATCGTATGTGGCCCCCAGAAAGGAACGTTCTCCCGCTTCGACCACTTGTCAATCGCCTGCTGTGCCACCACTGTTTTTGCAGAACTGCGGTGATTCAGGAGTTCGCCGCGCCATGCTTCAAACACTTGGTCTACGGTCGTGCCCTCGTGCAACGATTGAACACCAGCTCGGTAGGCTGCAACAAAGATGTTCCAGGTTTCGCGTTGCTCATCGCTGTATCGACCCGACACGGGGACCGTCCGGCCCAGATCGCCCTGATAATGCTCCCATTCACAACCAACATCGAGGCGAACTAAATCCCCTGCTTGCATGACAGTGTCCAAATGGTCGTAACGAATGAGGGAAGCCCACGGTCGAGGAAACACGCCGTTCGCCCCCGCCATTACCCAGGGCCAGAATGAAACACCATGGGCGCCTTGCTGCCAGCACGCGTTCTCGACTGAGACTTCGACCGTGCGCTGTGATACGCGTGGCCTAATAGCCTGCATGCCGGCCATCACTGCCGGCACGGTGGCTTTGCCCGCGGCGCGCAATGCAGCAATCTCGGATTCGCTCTGCACCGCCATGAGAGCATAGACACGGCCAGCGACTCCTTTGAACTGAGAGGATGGCCGCTGCTTCGCGATGGCGATGGCCCACAGCGGCGCTTCGGGTG
>WNFO01000860.1_pt1 | contig 31219 bp, 28 predicted proteins | sample 5400251 | NCBI WGS metagenome assembly WNFO01 (sample SAMN13153354, study PRJNA577476) | soil metagenome | isolation source: 100 cm saprolite under Madrone tree | place: USA:California | collected 2016-06-14
TCCGCCACCCGACACGGGCCTGTAGGACACGGTCACTCGGACCCGCTTGCACGTGACCGTCGGGGGCGCGCCAGTCGCGCACTCGCGTCCGACGTGGTCGGCGACGACTGTCTCGCGGCGGTAGGGCGCCGCGCCGGCGATCGTGCCGTAGGCTTCCACGACGATGCCGGCCGCCAGGAGCGTGCTCGACCAGTCCTCGAGGGCCGCGCTCTTCAGGAGCTCGAGGCGCTGCTCGGCGAGAAAGACGGCTGCCGTCTCCCCCCGGCCGACCTCGACACCGCCGATGGCGTAGTGCAGCCCCGACGCGACGGCGACGATCCCGACCGACAGGATCAGCGTTGCGACCAGGATCTCGACGAGGGTGAAGCCGCGCGCGCTCACTGGATCCTCACGCGACCGGAGGCCGCCACGACCACGCTCCGCGTTCCGCCGTCGGCGGGGTTGACGACGACGTAGCGGCCCGCGGGCGTCGCCGCGCCCAGGCCGGTGAAGACGACAGGGGGGCCCACGGTACGCACGACGAGACCGCTCGCGAGACGGACGGCCGCGGCGCCTGGTAGCCCGACCCCGCTGCACGTGCCGGCGCGCCCGCCCTCGAACCTCACGTCGGCGCCGGCGACGGCGATGCAGACGGGCACGTTGTGTGCGATCGCAAACAATCTGCCGACGTTGACCGCGGCGGCGAGCTCGTCGGCGGCGGCGCGGAGCGTCGCCGCGCGCCAGGAGGCGACGAGCGAGGGCGCCGAGACCGCGGTGAGGACCGCGACGAGCGCGAGCGTGACCGCGAGCTCGGCCGTGCCGAAGCCCGCCGCGTTCAGCCTCCGAATCCGCTCAGGTACCATGCCACCACCTTCTCCCCCCAGAAAAGGCCGGTGGCTCCACCGAGTGCAAGGAAGGGACCAAACGGGATCGGGTCCTTGCGTCCGCGCAGGCCTGTCGCGAGCAGCACGATCGCGAGAACGCCGCCGACGGTGACGGCGGCGAAGAGCGAGAAGAGGAGCACCTTCCAGCCGAGAAAAGCGCCCAGCATCGCGCCGAGTTTCGCGTCGCCCAGGCCCATGCCCTCTTCCCGGAAGAGGAGCGCGTAGCCCAGCATGATGGCGACGAACACTCCGCCACCGAGGAGCGCGCCGATCACGGCCTCGAGCCACGACACGGCGCCCGTGCCCAGGTTGGTGAGCACCCCTGCCACGATTCCGGGCAGCGTGATCGCGTTCGGAATGATCTGGAGCTGGAGGTCGATGGCGGTGATCGCAATGAGCGCCGCCAGGAGGGCCGCCGCCACGACGAAGCGCGCCGTCGGGCCGAACACGGTGTATGCGGACAGGAACGCCGCGCCGGTCACGGCCTCGACGAGCGGATACCGCCAGGAGATCGGCATCGCGCAGGCGCGACAGCGACCGCGAAGGAGCGCGAAGGAGAGCAGCGGCAGGTTGTCGTACCACGCGATCGGCGCGCCGCAGCCGGGACACGCCGAACCGGGACGCCAGAGACTCCGGCGCTCGGGCAGGCGCACGATCACGACGTTCAGGAAGCTGCCGATGGCCAGGCCGAGGAGACAGACGGCGGCGAGCGCCGCGGCGGGCGCGGCCTCCGCAAGCGCCCGGAGCATCACCTCACCACGTCGTGAGCAGCGCGGGCCCGATTTGCCACCCCATTGGGGGGCTGATCATCCCGAGGATCCCGTGCGCGGTGTGCGCGGCGTCGAGCTGGCCGGTTTCGAGAAAGACCCTGACCAGCCCGAACCACGCCTGGGGGGTGTCGAACTTCAGCTCGAGCGTGTGACGAAACTGCTTCAGCGCCGCCTCGCGGTCGCCGAGTTCGGCGAGCGCGTAGCCGAGATTCGTGTTGGCGAAGACGTGCTTGGGCTTGAGCCTGAGGGCGCGCTGGATCTGGACGAGGGCCTCGTCGGGCCGGTGGAGGGTCATCAGCGCCGCCGAAGAGTTGTTCAGCGCGTCCACGTCGTCCGGGTACCGCTTGAGGAAAATCGCATACTCCTCGACCGCCTTGGCGAAGTTCCCCGACGCCGCTTCGACGAAGCCGAGATGGTAGTGGGTCTTCACCAGATCCGGTCGGACCTCCAGCGCCCGTAGGAAATGCTGCCGCGCGAGACCGGTCAATCCGTGGTTGCCGAGAAAGATCCCGAGATTGCTGTGACAGGTGACGCAGTCGGGCTCGGCGTCGACCGCGAACCTCCAGAGCGTCTCCGTGTCGCGCCAGATCTGGACCTGGTTGAACGTGAGAACCGCGAGGCCGATGAGCCACGCCGCGCCCGTCACGCCGAGGGCGCCCGCGATGACCGGTCGAAGCCTCCTGGCCGCGGCCGCGCGCGCCGCGACGCCCGTCAGCCCCCCGAACATCACGGCGAACCCGAGCGCTGGAAGGTAGCTGTAGCGGTCGTTCGTCAGCTGAAGCCCCGAGTGGACGATGCCGATGATCGGGCCGAGCGCGATCGCATAGTACACCCAGACCGTCAGCCCCGCCGGCCACCGCCGGCTCAGCGCGACCAGCGCGACGGTGATCACCGCCACCGCGAGCGCCGGACCGAGAAAGCGCCAGTCCAGCGGATCGACGCGCGCCGGGAGCTCGTAGAGTGGCCCGAGGCCCGTCGGCAGGACGGTCTTCGAGAGGTAGAACCAGAGGCTGTAGCACGTCATCCCGATGCGCGCGGTCAGCGGGTAGCGCTGGAGCGGCGTGATAAAGGCGTTCGCGTTCTGCGCCCAGTAGGCGGCGGCCGCTCCCGCGATGCCGAGGACGACGAAGGGGATCTTCTCGACCAGCGTGCGCCGGCTGAGCTGTCGCAAGGGGTAGATGTCGAGGAGGAGCAGCATGGCCGGCAGCACCATGACGCTTCCCTTGGACGCGAGCGCCAGCACGTAGGCGCCCGCGGATGCGGCCAGAAGCCAGTACCGCCGAGGTCCGCTCGCGTCGCGCATCCTGAGGTACGCCAGGATCGTCAGCAGGAAGAAGAGCCCGGACAGCACGTCGCGGCGCTCCGTCACCCAGGCGACCGATTCCGCGCGTAGGGGATGGAGGGCGAAGAAGAGCGTCGCCGCGACCGCTCCGAGACGCAGGGGGAGGCCCGCCAGCGTCGTCGCCCTCGCGAGCAGACGTAGCGAAACGAGATAGAGGACCGCCGCGTTCGCGGCGTACAGGAGGAGACTCGTGAGGTGGTACCCCGTCGGGTTCATGCCCCACTGGACGTAATCCAGACCGAACGTGAGCCACGTGAGGGGGATGTAGTGGCCCATCAGCACCGTGGTGAAGAAGTACTTGAGCTGCGCCGTCCCGAGCCCACGGTACTCTTCGTTGCCGGTCAGGTTGATCTGATCGTCCCAGTCGACGAAGTTGTTCGAGAGGGCGGGCGAGAAGACGGCGAAGGTGACCAGCGCGAGCGCGAGCGGAATCAGCCAGTCGGCGAGCGCCCACGCCCCGACTCGAGCGGCGTGCGGGCGCGTCGTCGCCGGCGTGTCACACGCGACGACCGCTGCGTTCGCGGGCTCAGTGCCCGAGATCATGCCCACGCTGGGTCTCTTGGGGGAGCATCATCGAATCTCGTTTCGGACGGGACCGGGCGCATCGTTTCGTTCTCGCTCTGGCGGTGCAGAATCGGTGCCACGGGCCGAGCCGCCGATGTCCCCGAATCACAGACACTTACGCGCAATGTCGGGGACCGGAGCGGAGAGATCCTGGCACATCCGCGAACGACATGGCACAAACACCACGAGCGGGGGAGGGAACCCCTCCACCGCTCGTGGTTGGAACGCTCTCGTGGAACCGCTACGGCAGGGTGACGGTGGCGCCGTCGCCCGTGGCCGAGAGGTTGTAGGTGCCGGCCGCAGTGCTGTACGCGTAGACGTAACCGGTGCTCGGGGTCCAGCCCGCCGGTGATGTCGGCAGCGTCGCCATGAACGGCCCGGCCGTCTGGCCCTGGGTGTTGGTCACGACGCCCGTCAGCTCGGTCAGCGCGGTCGGGACGAAGCCCATGTGCGCCGAATAGATCGACACGGCCGACGCGAGCGCGCGGGCATCGGCCTGAGCCTTGGCGATGCGGGCCCGCGCCTGGACGTTGGCGTAGAGCGGGATGGCGATGGCCGCCAGGATGCCGATGATCGCCACGACGATCATCAACTCGATGAGGGTGAAGCCCCGCTGACTTCCCATCTTGAAGCGTCTCTTATTCCATTGCGCGAACATCGTGTTCTCCTTCTTCTCCGTTTGGGTTGTCGTCTTTTCCACGGTTCTGCGAACTACCCTGGGATGAGGCATCTTGCATGCCAGGAGCTTGGCTTGTCGGAATATCCATTCTATCAATGATTTATAGGCCACTCTATCCTCCGAGAGAGTCCGGCAATGACCTTGCGGGGCACTCGGAGTGACGAGAAACGTCATCGGGCGCTCGCGCCGGGGGAAAGGGGCTCGAGTCGGTATCCGGGAGGCGTCAGCTTCGCGACGCGAGCCTCGCGTACTTCTGGAGCTTGTACCTGAATTGCCGGAAGCTGACCCGGAGCAGGTCCGCGGCCCGTGTCTGCACTCCGCCCGTGCGTGCCAGCGCCATCTGGATGTACCGCTGCTCGATCTGGCTCAGCGTCGCTTCGAGATCGAGCCCCTCCTCGGGGACCTCGACGGGGATCTCCTGCACGTTTCGGGGACGCCGCAGGTCGGGCGGTAGCGCGCTCGCCTCGAGCGTGTCGCCGCTGCCGAGAACGAGCGCCCGCTCGATGACATTCTCCAGCTCACGCACGTTGCCCGGCCAGTGGTAGTGCTCGAGGATCGCGAGCGCCTCCGGCGTCACGCTGCGCACGGGCCGGCCGAGCTCGGCCGAGAGGCGCGGGACGAAGTGTGCGACGAGGGGCGGGATGTCCTCGCGCCGCTCGCGGAGCGGCGGCAGGTGGACAGGGATGACGTTCAGCCGGTAAAAGAGGTCTTCGCGGAGCGCTCCGTCGGCGACGGCCTTCGCGACGTCGCGGTTCGACGCGGCGATCAGCCGCACGTCGACCTTGACGTCGCGCGTGTCGCCGACGCGACGGATCTCGCGCTCCTGGATCGCGCGCAGGAGCTTGACCTGCACCGAGGACGGCACCTCCGTGATCTCGTCGAGAAAGAGGGTCCCGCCGGCCGCCGCCGAGAAGAGCCCGATCGTTTCGGCCACCGCCCCCGTGAAGGCGCCTTTCACGTGGCCAAAGAGCTCGGACTCCATGAGCGTCTCGGGGATCGCGCCGCAATTGACGGACACGAACGGGCCGTTGCGACGCGGGCTCTCGTCGTGGAACGCGCGTGCGACCAGCTCCTTGCCGGTACCGCTCTCGCCCGTGACCAGGACGGTCGAGTCGCTTTCGGCGGCCTTGCGGATCGTGTCGAAGATGTCGAGCATCTGTCGGCTCTTGCCGATGAAGCTCTCGAAGCCACGCTCGCGTCTGAGCTGGCGCTTGAGCGCCTGGTTCTCGTCCTGGAGCCGTTTCCGCTCGAGCGCGTTGGCGATGGTGAGCTTGATCTCGTCGAGCTTGAAAGGCTTCGTCAGGTAGTCGTAGGCACCGAGCTTCATCGCCTCGACCGCCGTCTCCGTGGAAGCGAACGCCGTGACCACGAGGACCACCGTCTGCGGCGAGTGCTCCTTTGTGGCGCGAAGGACCGCGAGGCCGTCCACCTGCCGCATCCGGAGGTCGGTGATGACGAGGTCAAAGGTGTTGCTCTGGAGGGCGCGAATCGCGGCCTCGCCCCCGTCCGCGACCGTCACGTCGTGACCCGCCTGCTTCAGCATGATCGCGAGGAGCTCACGCATGCTGCGCTCGTCGTCGACGACCAGAACGCGCGTATCAGGCATGGCGGGCCGGCAGCGTCACCGTGAACATGGTCCCGAGGCCGGGCGTGCTGCGGACGTCCACCTCGCCGCCGTGCTCCTGCACGATCCGGTGGACGAGCGAGAGTCCGAGCCCGGTGCCGTCGGCCTTGGTGGAGAAGAAGGGCTCGAAGACGTGGGCGAGGTCGTCGGGCGCGATGCCGTGCCCGCTGTCGGCCACCGACACTTCCAGCTTGTGGCCGGGGACCAGCGTCGCCCCGACGCGGAGCTCGCCCCCCTCGGGCATGGCCTCGACCGCGTTGAGGCAGAGGTTCCACAGCACCTGCCGGAACCGCTGCGGGTCCACCCGCCAGACGAGGGGTCCGGAAAACCCGCGGAGGATCTTGAGGCCGGCTGCCGGCGCGCGGTGCTCGAGCAGGACGAGGACGCCCTCGAGCGCGTCGGCGACGTCGACCGCCTCGACGGCGAGCGGTGCGGGCCGGGCGTACTCGAGGAAGTTCGTGATGATCTGGTTGAGCCGTTCCGACTCGCGCATGACGATCTGTGACAGGCGCTCGCGCGCGTCCCCGGCGGCCGCGGTGCTCGTCAGGACCTCGATGGCGCCCGTCAGCGACGCGAGCGGGTTGCGGATCTCGTGGGCGATGTTGGCGGCCAGCCGGCCCAGCGTCGCGAGCCTGTCGGCCTGGCGCATCCGCGCCTCCATCGCGCGGATCGCCGAGAGGTCGTCGCAGGCGCCGATCAGCCCGAGCCGATCGCCCTCGCCGGAGCGGAGCGCGGAGAAGGTGAGGCGGACGGGGACCGCGGTGCCGTCCGGCCGGCGGAGCAGCGTCTCGTGCCGAGTGGACGCGCGCGGGTTGCGCTCGATCGTCGCTTCGATCTCCGGCAACGGCACCGAGTCGCCGAAGAGCGCCGTCCACGGGCGACCGATCGTCTCGGGCGCCGAGCGGCCGGCGATCTCCTCCGCGGCGCGGTTGAACGCCGTGATCCGATGGTCGCGATCGAGGGCGATCAGGCCCGTCCCCACCGACTGGAAGACGAGGTCCTTGAACGCCTGCAGGTCACGGAGGTCCTTCCGCTGGGTCTCGAGCTCCTGGCTCGTCGCGCGAAACTGCTCCGCCAGGCCGCCGGCGACGATGGCGACGATCATGAACGTTCCGGCGTTGAGGAACATGGACAGGAGCTCCAGGGCGGTGGTCTCCCCGGGCGCCTCGTAGAACACGTTCGTCGGGAAGACGGTGCGGCCCAGCACGACCCCCGCGTAGAGCACGCTCGCCACGCCCGCCATCGCCAGTCCCCCGGTCCGCGACAAGAGCACACACGCACCGGTGACCGAGAGCACGTAGAGGAAGCCGAAGATCGACCGCCCACCGCCCGTCGAGGCCACGATGGCCGTGATGAGCACGATGTCGAGCAGGCCGAACAGCCACGCGACGGGACGGGGCTGGGCGCCGGGGCCAAAGAGGAGGAGAACGCCCGAGGAGGCCGCGGCGATGAGCAGCGCAAGCGCGAGGACGACCGGATGCTCGCCGGACACGAGGTCGGACGGCATGACCGGCCCGAGCGCGAGCAGCAGCACGGCGAGCCCGAGCCGCGCCCAGGCGAACCCGCGCAGAAGCGCGTTGACGTTGAGCGCCTTCACTACTTCATTATCGTGACCAGCTTGAAGATCGGCAGATACATGGCCACGACGAGACCGCCGACGACGACGCCGAGGAATACGATCATCATCGGCTCGAGCAGCGCGGTGAGCGCGCCCACGGCGGTGTCGACCTCGTCGTCGTAGAAGTCGGCGATCTTCTGGAGCATCTGGTCGAGGGCGCCCGTGTTCTCGCCCACGCTGATCATGTGCACGACCATCGGGGGAAACACGGTGCTCCCCTTCAGCGGCTCCGACAGCGTGCGGCCCGAGGTGACGGCCGTGCGCGCCTGCATCACGGTGGCCTCGACGACGCGGTTGCCGGCCGACCGCGCCGTGATGAGAAGCCCCTCGAGGATGGGAACGCCAGACGAGATGAGCGTGCCGAGCGTGCGTGTGAACCGCGCGACGGCGACCTTGCGGATCAGCATGCCGATGACCGGCACCTTCAGGAGGAACGCGTCGATGACCTTGCTGCCCTGGTCGGTCGCGTAGTAGCGCTTGAGCGCGTAGATCGCGCCCGCACCCGCGATCACCATGACGACGATGTATCGCTGCGTGAAATCGGAAAGGAACATGACGATCCGGGTGGGCACCGGGAGGTCGGCGCCGAGGCCCTGGAACATCTTGGCGAAGGTCGGGATGACGAAGATCATCATGAAGATGATCACGAGGGCGGCGACGCCGATGATCGTCACCGGGTAGACCATCGCGCCCTTGACCTTGCTCTTCAGCTTGGCGGCCTTCTCGATGTAGCCGGACAGCCGCTGCAGGACGACGTCGAGGACACCGCCGGACTCGCCGACCGCGAGCATGTTGACGAAGAGATCGTTGAACACCCTCGGGTACTTCTTGAACGACTCCGCGAGGGTGGCGCCGCCCTCGACTTCCGTCGTGATGCGCTTCGTGACGTCGCGCAGGGTCTTGGAGTCGCTCTGCTCCGACAGAATCGAGAGGCACTGAGCGATCGGCAGACCGGCGTCGACCATCGTGGAGAACTGGCGTGTATAGATCGCGAGGTCCTTGTCCCTGACGGAGCCGCCGATTTTCTTGACGGCCGCGGCCTTGGCTTGGCGCTCCTGAACCGACGTCGCGATGACGCCTTTCGCCCGCAGCTGTGCGACGGCCCCGGGCCGATCGTCGGCCTCGATCTCGCCGGCGACGACTCCCGCGCCCGACCGGCCACGATACGCGAAGACGGGCATGGTCCCCTCCTAACGCGTGCTAACGCTTGGCGAAGGGCGACGCGCCGGATGCCGGCGCGGCTGGCGCGGAGGCGCCACCGTCGGCGCCGAGAAGCTGGAGCAGCTCCTCGACGATCGTCGACCGGTTCAGCCCCTCCTCGCGCGTGATCAGCTTCCGCTTCACGAGCTCGGCGAGCGACTGGTTCATCGTCTGCATCCCGTATTTGCTCCCCGTCCCGATCGCGGAGTACACCTGGTGGATCTTTTCCTCGCGGATCAGGTTCCGGATGGCGGGCGTGGCCACCATGATCTCCATCGCCATCACGCGCCCACCGCCGACCCTGGGGATCAGGGTTTGCGAGAGGACCCCCTCGACGACGAGGGCGAGCTGGGCCCGGACCTGCGCCTGCTGGTTGGTCGGGAACACGTCGATGATCCGGTTCATCGTCTGGGCGCAGGAGTTGGTGTGCAGCGTGGCGAACGTGAGGTGGCCCGTCTCGGCGATGGTCAGCGCGGCCGAAATCGTCTCGAGGTCGCGCATCTCACCGACCAGCACGACGTCCGGGTCCTGCCGCAGGATGGACTTGAGCGCCTTCTGGAACGACAGTGTGTCCGAGTAGACCTCACGCTGATTGACGAGACACGCCTTGTGCGGGTGCACGAACTCGATCGGGTCCTCGATCGTCACGATGTGCTCGTGGCGCTCGGTGTTGACCTTGTCGATCATCGCCGCGAGCGTCGTGGACTTGCCCGAGCCGGTGGGGCCCGTCACGAGGACCAGCCCTTTCGGGCGATCCGCGAGCTGCTGGACAATCGGGGGCAGCCCGAGCTCGTCGAACGAGCGGATTTTGTAGGGGATGAGGCGGATCGCCGCGCCCACGGCGCCGCGCTGCCGGAACACGTTGCAGCGGAAGCGCGCCAGCCCCTGGATGCCGAACGAGAGGTCGAGCTCGCTCTCCTCTTCGAACTTCTGCTTCTGCGTCTCGTTGAGGATGCTGTACGCGAGCCGCTGCGTGTCCTGGGGCGTCAACTGCTCAAACTGGGTGAGCTGGGTGAGGCGCCCATTGATCCGGAGCTGCGGGTACGTCCCGCTCGTGATGTGGAGGTCGGACCCGCCCCGGTCCACCAGGATCTGCAGCAGGTCGGCCATGTTCGCGGCCATGGTTTCTCCCTTCGTCGCCGGTGCCAGTCGGCTAGGCGAGCGTGACTCTCAGCACCTCTTCGATGGTCGTCGTCCCATCGAGTACCTTCAAGAGGCCGGACTGCCGCAGGGTCTTCATGCCCTGCGACTTCGCGATCTCCTGGAGCTCCGCGGCCGTCGCGCTCCGGAGGATCCCGTCCCGGAGCTCCTCGCTGATCGGCATGGTCTCGTAGATCGCCACCCGCCCCTTCATGCCCGTGAAGCTGCACGTCGGGCAGCCCTTGCCCTTGTAGAGCGTGACCTTGCCGTGCCCGGTCGCGGTGTGGCCGTAGGGGACGAGCGTCTGCTGGTCGACCTCGTAGGGTTCCCGGCACGCGCTGCACACCTTGCGTCCGAGACGTTGGGCCAGGATCAGCAGGAGCGAGGACGAGACGAGGAACGGCGGGATTCCCATGTCCAGGAGCCGCGCGACGGTCGAGGGGCAGTCGTTCGTGTGGAGCGTGGTGAAGACGAGGTGGCCGGTGAGCGCGGCGCGGATCGAGATCTGCGCCGTCTCGAGGTCGCGCGTCTCGCCGACCAGGATCACGTCCGGGTCCTGGCGCAGGAACGAGCGGAGCGCGGCGGCGAAGGTCCGCCCCACGCTCTCGTTGATCTGCACCTGGTTGACGCCCTTGAGGTTGTACTCGACCGGGTCCTCGGCGGTCATGATGTTGACGTCCGGCGAGTTGATCGTGTGGATCGCCGAGTAGAGGGTCGTCGTCTTCCCCGAGCCGGTGGGCCCGGTGATGAGGACCATGCCGTAGGGCTGGTGGATCACGGCGTTGAACTTCTCGAGGCTCCACGGATCGAATCCGAGCTTGGTGAGGTCGAGCTGCAGCGCGTCCTTGTCGAGGATGCGGAGGACCGCCTTCTCGCCGAAGATCGTCGGTAAGGTCGAGACGCGGAAGTCGATCTCGCGGCCCGTGTACCTGAGCTTGATCCGCCCGTCCTGTGGCAGGCGCCGCTCGGCGATGTCGAGGTTCGACATGATCTTAAGGCGCGACAGGATCGCCGACTCGAGGCGCTTGGGTGGGGAGAGCATCTCGTGCAGCACGCCGTCCATCCGGAAGCGAATCCGGAACACCTTCTCGTACGTCTCGAAGTGAATGTCCGAGGCACCCTTCTGGATCGCGTCGACGAGCACCATGTTCACGAGCTTGACGACGGGCGCCTCGTCGGCCGACTCCTTCAGCTCGAAGACGTCGACCTTGCTGCCGGTGTCCTCCTCGCCCTCGACGACCTCGATGTTCGCGAGGTCCGAGGAGATGTCCTGCATGACGCTCGCGATCGCCTCGGTCTTCGACTGGTAGTTGCGGTCGATCGCCTTCCGGATCGCCGTCTGCGACGCGACGAGCGGCAGCACCTGGAGGTTCGTCATGAACGCGATGTCGTCGAGGGCGAAGACGTTCGTCGGGTCGGCCATCGCGACGGCCAGCGAGTTGCCCATTTTCCGGACCGGGATGACCTCGTACTTCCTCGCGGTCGGCGCCGGCACCAGGCGGAGGACCGCGGGATCGATCTCGAGCTGGGCGAGCGTGATCGAGGGCACGCCGTACTGGCGGGAGAGGAACCCGATCAGCTGTTCCTCGTTGATGAAGCCGAGCTTGATGAGAATCGAGCCGAGCTTCTCGGTCGAACCCCGCTGCTCGCCGAGGGCCTTCTGGAGCTGCGCCGGGGTCAGAAGCCCATCGGCGACGAGCAGGTCTCCGAGCCGCCGGTTGACGGGTTGTCCCAGCTTTTGGTGCGCCTGCGCCATATCTTTTTACTGTACCCCACCCAGGCGTTTCAGCGTATCAGTAAAGGCTTTGTAGGCGTCGTCTTGGTACAGCACGAACGTGACGCGTTTGAGGGGGGTTCCGCCCGCCTTCAGGTGGCCGATCACCGCGTTCAGCATGGCCTCAGCCGAGGTGACCGGCGGCACGTGGCCGACGCCCGTTCCGAGCGCCGGGAGCGCGAGGGACGTGATCCGACGCTTGGCTGCGAGTGCCAAGACCGCGCGCGTCGCGGCCGCGATCTTCTCCGAGTCGGTCTTGAGATCGGGTCCCATCACCGCGGCGTGAATCACGTGGGTGGCCGCCAGATTGCCACCCGTGGTCAGCACGGCCTCGCCCACCTCCACCGGACCCTGGCGCATCGCCTCCTCTTCGATGATGACGCCGCCCTTCCGCTTGATCGCACCCGCGACGCCCGCGCCCATGGCGAGCGTCGAGTTCGCTGCGTTGACGATCGCGTCGACCTCCCACTCGGTGATGTCGCCGCGCTCGATCGAGACCGAGGAGTCGCCGATCTTGAGCTTCATGGCTCGGCTCGACGGCGCTCATGGGCCTTGACGCTCTCCCACGACCGCTCCAGCTCGTCTTGCGGGAGGGCGCCGACCGACTTGCCCTGTGCGCTGAGGTCCGCCTCCACCTCGGCGAAGCGGCGCCGGAACTTCTCGATCGCGTCCTGCAGGGCCTCCTCGGCGTCGATCGAGGAGAGCCGCGCCACGTTCACGAGGGAGAACAGCACATCGCCCAGCTCCTCCCGCACGCGCTCGACCTCACCCGTCGCGAGCGCCGCGGCGGCCTCGCGGATCTCTTCTTCCACCTTGACCCACGCCGACCTGGCGTCCGGCCAGTCGAAGTGCACGCGCGCCGCCTTGGCTTGGACGCGCTGAGCGCGCAACAGCGAGGGCAGCGACCGCGGGACGCCGTCGATCGCGGAGCGTGGGTGGCCCGTCCGGGCGGCTTCGCGCTGCTTGATGGCCTCCCACTGCGCGAGGGCCTCCTTCGGCGTCGCGACCGACGCGTCGCCGAACACGTGGGGATGGCGGCTCACCATCTTCGTCATGAGGCGCTCCAGGAGGTCGCGCATGGAGAACTCGCCGACCTCCTCGGCCAGGCGCGTGTGGAAGACCACCTGGAAGAGCAGATCGCCGAGCTCCTCCTCGAGCTCTGCCCGGTTCCCCATCTCGATCGCCTCGAGGACCTCGTACGCTTCCTCGATGAGGTACGGTTTCAGAGAGGCTCGCGTCTGCGCACGGTCCCAGGGGCAGCCGGCGGGCCCGCGCAGCCGCGCCATGACGTCGAGGAGTCGTTCGAAGAGAACACCGGGGGACTCGGTCATGTCCGTTCCTGAGGGTAAGCGATTATACAGCAGGGGTTTTTGCGTATGCTAGGCTCGCTCCGATGACCTCCGAGAACCCCGAGGAGACGTTCAAGGTGACCGACCGGCGCGGGCGGGTCCGGGACGACGAGCCGGCCCCGGCCGCGCCCCCGAGCTCGCCCCGGCCGAACGCCCAGCCCGAGCGGCCCCGGCGGGCGCGAGAGCCCGAGCGTGACCTGACGGGGCTCTTCATGATGCTGGCGAGCTCGGCGGCAATTGCGATGGGCGACGCGCCCGACCCCGTCACCGGCCAGCGACATCACGACCTCGGTCACGCCGCCGAAGCTATCGATCTGCTCGTGCTCCTGCGCGAGAAGACGGAAGGCCACAGGTCGGCGGCGGAAACGCAGGTCCTCGAGGGCCTCATCTACGATCTCCAGCTGCACTACGTCGAGGCTACGAAGCGAGCCGGATCACGACCCGGCCAGGCTCGACCGTGATCGCCTCGATCGAATCCGGGAGTGGCCAGCGAAGGACGCCCAGGGTCCGGGGGTCGAGGAGGATCCGGAGCAGCACCGCCGGGAGGCCTTGCCGCCCGATCGCGAACTCTCGGACGTCCAGCCGGAGGTAACGCCGCTCCCGTCGTGTGACGCTTGGCTCGACGCGGGCGTGAGCGCGTATCCGGAGCCATACCGGGCGCTCGAGCAATACCGCGGGCAGCACGTGGCCCAGCCCGGACAGCGGCGGCTCGGTGACGAGATGAGCGAGCGGAAGCCGGCCCCGGAACTCGACGGCCCCCTCGCCTGTGAGCCGCACGGCGAGATCCGCGAACGGTAGTTCGGCGGCCTCCACAAGGTGGCGAGAGAGGAACGCGTTCAGCTCACCCTGGGTAAGCACGATCGGTCCGCCACCCGGCACGCCCTGGCGCGGTCCCTGGCGGGCGATCTGGCCGATCTGGTAGATCTTTCGCTGCGCCCGCACGCCGTCCCCTGGTGCGGCTGCCGGCAGTTGAAATTCTGGCTCCCGCAGGGCTTGAACCCCGATCCAGCCAAGCTCCGCGACACCCCCAAGGATCAGGATCACTGTGAGGCATCCCAGACATCCGACTCGCACCCGGCCAAGCTACCATAGCGACCTAAAATCCCTTTTCAGATAAAGACTTATTCCTGTACCTGCGGGTGGATGACTTGACAGTTTAACACTCACCATATATATAAATGGTGTACTCAATTCAGGCCAGCTGGAGGCTGGACAAGGTAGGGAGGAAGGAGGAGTTGCGTATGGCAATCGAGCGTTGGAGTCCGTTTGCGACCTCCCTGGAGCGTTGGGAGCCGTTTCGAGACGTCCAGAGCGAGGTGAATAGGCTGTTCGACAGCTTCTTCGGTCGTCCGACGGCCGTCGTGACGGGGACGGGGAGCCGGGTCTGGATGCCCGCCCTCGACATGTATGAGACGAAGGATGACCTCATTCTGACCTTTGAGCTTCCGGGCGTGCGTGAGAAGGACGTGTCGCTCTCGCTCACGGGCGATCTCCTCACGCTCAAGGGCGAGCGCGCGTTCGATCAGGAGCTGAAGGACGACAACTACCACCATGTCGAGCGCGTCTTCGGGAAGTTCGAGCGCACTGTCCAGCTGCCGATGCCCGTCCAGGCCGACCGGGTGAAGGCGACCTATCGCGACGGGGTGCTCGAGGTGAGGCTCCCGAAGGCGGAAGAGGTCAAGTCGAAGGAAATCAAGATCGACATTCTGTAATCCGGTCCGGAGACGGCGGAGCGGGCACCGTACCCGCTCCGCCGCGCGCGGACATCACAGGGAGATCAGACCATGGCGAAGGTAATCGGGATTGACCTCGGGACGACCAACTCGGTCGTGGCGGTCGTCGAGGGCGGCACCCCTACGGTGATCGCCAACCAGGAGGGGAGCCGTCTCACGCCCTCTGTGGCAGCCTTCACGAAGGACGGTGAGATCCTCGTCGGCCAGGTCGCCAAACGGCAAGCGATCACGAACCCCGAGAACACGATCTTCTCGATCAAGCGCTTCATGGGGCGGCGCTACGACGAGGTCCTCCAGGAGATCAAGCTCGTCCCGTACAAGGTGGTCAAGGCCCCGAACGGCGACGCTCGCGTCGAGATCCGCGGTAAGCAATACTCGCCACCGGAAATCTCCGCCCTGACACTTCGCAAGCTCAAGGAGGCGGCCGAGGCCTACCTGGGCGAGAAGGTGACCCAGGCGGTCATCACCGTGCCGGCGTACTTCAACGACAGCCAGCGCCAGGCCACCAAGGACGCCGGCAAGATCGCAGGACTCGAGGTCCTCCGCATCATCAACGAGCCGACCGCGGCGGCGCTCGCCTACGGAATGGACAAGAAGAAGGACGAGACGATCGCCGTCTACGACCTCGGTGGCGGGACCTTCGACGTCTCGATCCTCGAGATCGGCGAGGGCGTCTTCGAGGTGAAGGCGACCAACGGCGACACGCACCTCGGCGGCGACGATTTCGATCAGCGCATCATCGACTGGATCGGCGAGGAGTTCAAAAAGGAGCACGGGATCGACCTCCGCAAGGATCGCATGGCCCTGCAGCGCCTGAAGGAGGCTGCCGAGAAGGCCAAGTGCGAGCTGTCGACGACCCTGCAGACCGAGATCAACCTGCCGTTCATCACGGCCGACGCGAGCGGGCCGAAGCACCTCGTGCTCACCCTCACCCGGGCGAAGCTCGAGGCCCTCGTCGCCGATCTCATCGAGCGCACGACCGGGCCGTGCCGACAGGCGATGCAGGACGCCGGCGTCACGCCGAAGGACATCCAGGAAGTGATCCTCGTCGGGGGACAGACCCGCATGCCGAAGGTTCAGGAGGTCGTGAAGCAGCTCTTCGGCCGGGAGCCCCACAAGGGTGTCAACCCGGACGAGGTCGTGGCGGTGGGCGCGGCCGTCCAGGCGGCGGTGCTCACGGGCGAGGTCAAGGATCTCCTGCTGCTCGACGTGACGCCCCTCTCGCTGGGAATCGAGACGCTCGGCGGCGTGACCACGGTGCTGATCCCGCGGAACACGACGATCCCGACGAAGAAGAGCGAGGTCTTCACCACCGCCGCGGACAGCCAGACGTCGGTGGAAGTCCACGTCCTCCAGGGCGAGCGCCAGATGGCGCGCGACAACCGGACGCTCGGCCGGTTCCACCTCATCGGCATCCCGCCGGCGCCACGCGGCGTCCCGCAGATCGAGGTGACGTTCGACATCGACGCGAACGGCATTCTGAACGTGGCGGCACAGGACAAGGCGACCGGCAAACAACAGAACATCACCATCACCGCGTCGTCGGGTCTGACGAAGGACGAGATCGAGCGGATGGTGAAGGACGCCCAGGCGCACGCCGCGGAAGACGCGACGCGGAAGCAAGAGATCGAGGTCCGCAACCAGACCGACTCGCTCGTGTACTCCACCGAGCGCACCCTCAGCGAGCACGGCGCGAAGCTCGGAGAGGCGGATCGCAAGGCGGTCGAGGAAGCGCTCGCCGCCGCCCGCGAGGCGCTGAAGAGCGAAGACGTCGAGCGGATGAAGCGCGCCCAGGAGACCCTGACGCGCGCCTCCCACAAGCTCGCGGAGATCATGTACCGCGAGTCGCAGGGACAGGCGCCACAGCCCGGCGGCGCGCCGGACGGAGACGCCCGCACGGCGTCGGGGCCCAAGGAGGGCGAGGTGGTCGACGCGGACTTCGAGGACCTGGGCGACAAGAAGAAGTAAGCGGCCATGCGGCGCGACTACTACGCCGTGCTGGGCGTCGCGTCCACGGCGGGGCTGCGCGAGATGCGCCAAGCGTACCGGCGCCTCGCCCGGCAGTACTCGCCTGACGTGAACTTCTGGGACACCCAGGCGCGTGACCTCTTCGGAGAGATCGAAGAGGCGTACCGCGTGCTGAGCGACCCCGCCGCCCGCGCGATGTACGATCGGTTCGGCCACGCCCTCCGCGACGGCGAGGCACTGGCGGCGGGCCGACATGGCGAGGACGTGCACGTCACCGTGCCACTCGCGTTTGCGGACGTGGTGCGGGGGACGAACCTCCGGCTCGAGGTCGTGCGGTTCTCGTCGTGCGCTGCGTGCGGCGCGACGGGGGTGGCCGGCGACGCGCGGTGCCGTGCGTGCGACGGGCGTGGCGTGCGGCGCGCGATCGACCCCGTGTCGGTCACGATCCCGGCCGGCGTCGACACCGGCTCACAGATCCGCGTGACCGGCGAGGGGAGCGCGGGACCGTTCGGCGGCCCGCGCGGCGACTTGATCGTCAGCACGCGGGTTCAGGAGCATCCATTTTTCCAACGCAAGGGCGACAGCGTCCACTGCGAGGTGCCGATCAGCGTATGGGAAGCAATCCTTGGCGCGCGAATCCGGGTACCGACGCCCTCCGGCGAGGCGGTCCTGGTGATCCCTCCTGGGACCACGGGGGGTCAGGTCTTCCGCCTGCGGGGCCAGGGGTTGCCCAGGTTGTCCGGCGAGGCGATCGGGGATCTGTTCGTGGCGGTGCGCATCGAGATACCGATCGGGCTCGACGCGCGCACCCACGAGCTCGTCCGGGAGCTCCAACGGCTGATGCCGCTGGCACCTCGGACGGCGCTCGAGCGGTATCGAGGGGGAGCCACGTGACCGACCGAGGCAAGCCGCTGTACATGATCGGGGTGGTCGCCCAGATGCTGAACGTCCATCCCCAGACGCTCCGGTTCTACGAGAAGAAGGGGCTCGTCCGCCCGAGCCGAACCGTGGGTCGCACGCGTATGTACTCGGCCGAGGATGTCGAGGAGCTCTCGCGTGTGCTCCGGCTCACGCGTGATCTGGGTGTGAATCTCGCCGGGATCGAAATCATCCTAAAAATGAGGCGCCGGATGCTCGAAATGCAGAAGCAGATCGAAGACCTTGTCTCGTACCTGCGCGAGAACGGTGCGGAGGTGAGAGACCAGGCCGAGCGGGTGCCGCGCGAGGCGCTCGTCCGGGCCGCGTCGGGCCACCTCAAGCCGGTCGATCTCTTCTAGGCCTCCGTTCATGGGGAAAGGTGACGCATGACTGACGTTCGGGACGAAAAGGACCGGCCGGTGCCGGATGTCCTGGGTATCCTGCCGCTGCGGAACGCCGTCGTCTTTCCGCACGCGGTGGTTCCGCTCGGCGCGGGCCGTGCGTCCTCCCTGCGCCTGATCGAGGAGGCGCTCGCGGGGAGCCGACTCGTCGGCGCCGTGCTGCAGCGCGACGCGAGCGACGACGCGCCGGGCGCCGCGGGGCTCTACACGGTGGGGACCGTCGTCGTCATCCACAAGGCGTTCAAGCAGGCCGACGGGACTCTGCGGCTGATCGTCCAGGGGCTTGAGCGCTTCCGGATCGTCGAGATTGTCCAGGAGTCTCCGTACCTGCGCGCACGGATCGAGCACATCGCCGACGACGGTGACGCCTCGCCAACCGTCGAAGTCGAAGCGCTCGCCCGGAGCGCGCTCGGGCTCTTCCAGAAGGTCGTGTCCCTCTCACCGACGCTCCCCGACGAGCTCGCGAACGTCGCGGCTGCGGCGGAGGGGGCGAGCGCGCTCGCGGACCTGATCGCGTCGTCGCTGCCGACGCTGCCGACGGCGCTCAAGCAGGAGCTGCTTGAAACCACCGCCGTCAAGCAGCGACTCGAGCGGCTCGTCGGCGCGCTTGGCAAGGAGGCCGAGGTCCTGGAGCTCGGCTCGAAAATCCAGTCCGACGTCCAGTCGGAGATGACGAAGACGCAGCGCGAGTACTACCTGCGCGAGCAGATGAAGGCGATCCAGAAGGAGCTCGGCGAAGCTGACGAGCGCACGCAGGAGATCGAGGCATTGCGCCAGCGGATCGAGGCCGCCGGCATGCCCGAGGAGGCCAAGGGCGAGGCGCTCCGGGAGCTCGACCGGCTCGCCAAGATGCCCCCGGCGGCGGCGGAGTACACCGTCGCCCGGACCTACATCGACTGGCTCGTCTCCATGCCATGGCAGCAGGCGACGATCGACAACGTCGATATCGAGGCCGCCAAGGCGGTCCTCGACGCGGACCACGAAGGGCTCGAGAAGGTCAAGGACCGGATCCTCGAGTACCTCGCCGTCAAGAAGATCCGCCCGTCGGGCAAGGATCCGATCCTTTGCTTCGTGGGCCCGCCGGGTGTCGGCAAGACATCCCTTGGGCGATCGATCGCGCGGGCGCTCGGGCGCAAGTTCCACCGGATTTCGCTCGGCGGCATGCGCGACGAGGCCGAGATCCGTGGCCACCGGCGCACGTACATCGGCGCGCTGCCCGGCCAGATCATCCAGGGGCTCCGCCGCGCTGGCACGCGGAATCCGGTCTTCATGCTCGACGAGATCGACAAGCTCGGCATGGACTTCCGTGGTGATCCCGCCGCCGCGCTGCTAGAAGTCCTCGACCCCGAGCAGAACGCCACATTCCGGGACCACTACCTCGACGTGCCGTTCGACCTGTCGCGGGTGCTCTTCATCACCACCGCGAACGTGACCGACACGGTGCCGGCGCCGCTGCGCGACCGGATGGAGATTATCCCGCTGGCGGGCTACACGGAGGAGGAGAAGATCCGGATCGCGCAGACCCACCTCGTGCCGAAGCAGGCGCGCGAGCACGGGCTCGAGCCCGAAAAGGTCATCGCGTTCGAGCCGGAGGCCCTGCGCCTGCTGGCTCGCGGCTACACGCGAGAGGCGGGCGTGCGCAACCTCGAGCGGGAAATCGCCTCTGTCTGCCGGAAGGTCGCGCGGCGGCACGCGGAGGGCCACGCGGAGCCCGTCCGGGTCACGCCGGACCTTGTCACCGCGTTCCTGGGCGCTCCGAAGTTCGAGTACGAGGAGTTGGAGGAGCGCACGCGGGTGCCGGGGGTGGCCGTCGGGCTCGCCTGGACCCCGGCGGGCGGCGACATCCTCTTCGTCGAGGCGACGCGGATGAAGGGTAAGGGCTCGTTGACACTGACCGGCCAGCTCGGCGACGTCATGAAGGAGTCGGCGCAGGCGGCGCTCTCCTGGGTGCGCTCTCACGCGGCGTCGCTCGGCATCGCGCCGGACTTCTGGGAGACCTCCGATCTCCACATCCACGTCCCCGCCGGGGCGATCCCGAAAGACGGGCCCTCGGCCGGCGTCACGATCACGGCGGCGCTCGTCTCGCTCCTGACGGGGCGTCCCGTCCTCCGGGGGCTCGCCATGACCGGCGAGGTTAGCCTGGCCGGACGCGTGCTCCCGGTCGGGGGGATCAAGGAGAAGGTGATCGCGGCTCACCGGGCTGGGATCCGCACCCTGATCCTGCCGAAGCGGAACGAGAAGCACCTGAAGGAGGACGTGCCGGACGATGTACGCCAGGTGATGACGGTCCATCTGGTGGACTCGGTGCGGGAGGCGGTCCGACTGGCGCTGGACAAGGCGCCAGCCCCGCCGGAACCCGTGGAACTCTCCGTGGCGTAAAGCTTTTTCGGAATCTGCGTTGCGGTAGACTTGACAGGGTCTACGGGCACCCCGGTAGAATACTCACGTGAAGCGATTCGTCGCCCTCGCCATCGTTGCGGCTGCCACAGCCGCCGCCGCTTCTGCCGCCGCTGAGACGTACAGGTTGAGCATGGAGGACGGTACCGTCCACTTCACCAACGCCCCGACCGACCCGCGCTACCAGCGCGTCACGGGCTTCTCGTCTGGCACCGAAGCGGGGTGGCTCAGACTGCCGGGCGGTGACCCGAGCTGGTACACCACGGAGATCAGGGGCGCCGCCGATCGTTACGGGGTGCCGGCGCGGCTCGTGTCGGCGATCATCCGCGTCGAGTCCTCGTTCAATCCGCGAGCCGTCTCCTCGAAGGGCGCCCGCGGCCTGATGCAGCTCATGCCGGAGACCGCGTCCGTCCTCGGGGTGCGGAACACGTTCGACCCGTACGAGAACATCGACGGGGGTGTCCGGCACCTGCGCGGCCTCATCGACCGGTTCGGGAACAACCTGGCGCTGGCGCTCGCCGCGTACAACGCCGGCGAGCGGGCCGTCACGGCGTACCGCGGGATCCCACCCTACCCAGAGACACGCGACTACGTGACGCGGATCCTGAGAATCTTCGACGGCGAGTGGCAGGGCGCCGATTCGAGCGTGATCTACCGGACGGTCGACGACGAGGGGACCGTCACCTACACGAACATTCCGCCGCGCGGCCACCGCTAGTCAGCGGCGCCAGACCAGCTCCAGGAAACGCTCCAGCAAGCCGTTCTGCACGAACACCTCGACCGCCGTGCGTGTCCCGGCCTGGTCCATGCCCCAGAGGGCCGCGCGCTTCTCGTCCGTCGCCATCTGCTTATGGGAGCGCAAGGCCGCAGCCGACGTGGGTGGCCCGAGGTCGGCGTGTCATTTGAGCAGCTTCGCGATCTCGCGGAACGCGTCGGTGTCGGCACGCCCGAGGAGTTGGAAGACCACGGTCTCCGTGGCTGTGACGACCGCGCCGCCCTGGCGCGCCTGAGCCAGGCCGAGCTCGAGGTTCGCGGGCGTGCGCGAGGAGACCGCGTCGGCCACGACCGACACCGCGAAGCCTTGACCCAGCAGGTCGAGCGCCGTGAGCAGCACGCACACGTGGGCCTCGATCCCGGTGAGGATCACGCGGCTCGGACGCAGCTCCCGCAGCCGCTCGGTGAACCCCTCGGCGCTGCAGCACGAAAAGGCGGTTTTCTCGAGGGGCGCGACGTCGTCGAGGAGGGCCCGCAGCTCGGGGAGCGTGCGACCGAGCCCCCGGGGGTATTGCTCGGTGACGAGCACCGGCACGCCGAGCCGTCGGGCGGCGGCGCCGAGGATCTTGATGTTGCGCACCATCTCGTCGCGGCGCTCGGCGTCCATCGCGTTGAAGAGGCGCTCTTGCACGTCGACCACCACGAGGACCGGCTGCGGCATGACTCCTCCCGGGGGCGAGCTCGACCGGCCGACCCATCTTCTCACGCGCGCCACGCGCGGTCGAGGCCGCGGTACTGGATGGCCTCGGCGCAGTGCTCGGGCCTGATCGCATCGCTGCCCGCCAAATCCGCGATAGTGAGCGCGACCTTGAGCACGCGGTCGTGGCCGCGCGCCGACAGCCCGAGGCGACTCATAGCGGCGGCGAGCAGCTGCTCGGCCTCGGGCGGCGGCTGACAGTGGCGCCGGACCTGCCGCGCCGTGATCGAGGCGTTGACGCGGATCCCGGAAGAGCGGAAACGCTCCCGCTGGCGCTCACGGGCATCCGCGACCCGCGTGCGCACGACCGCCGAGCTGTCCCCGGCCCCGCGGCGCTCGAGGTCAGCGGGGCCGAGCGCGGGCAGCTCGACGTGGAGGTCGATCCGGTCGAGAAGCGGACGCGAAATCCGGCCGAGGTAACGGTGCCGCTCGGCCGGCGTGCACAGGCAGTGCTCGAGCGACGGGCAGCCGCGCCGGCATGGGTTGGCCGCGGCGACGAGCTGGAACCGGGCGGGGAAGTCGCCCACGCCGCTCGCCCGGGCGATCGTCACGCGCCCGTCCTCGAGTGGCTGGCGGAGCGATTCGAGGACGTGCTGCTGGAACTCCGGCAGCTCGTCGAGGAAGAGCACGCCGAGGTGGGCAAGCGTCACCTCGCCCGGATGGGGCGGGCCGCCGCCGCCGATCAGGCCCGAGACGGAGATCGTGTGGTGCGGGGCGCGGAACGGCCGCCGTGTCATGAGTTCGCCGTGCCGCGGGAGGAGCCCCGCGACGCTCCAGATCGCCGAGACCTCGAGGACCTCGTCACTCGAGAGAGGCGGAAGGATCGCCGCGAGGCGTCGCGCGAGCATGGTCTTGCCGCCACCCGGCGGGCCGACCAGAAGCAGGTTGTGGGCGCCAGCCGCGGCGATCTCGAGCGCACGTTTGGCGTGCGCCTGGCCGCGAACGTCACCGAGGTCGAGGTCGTCGGCCGCGGCTGCCTCGACGGGCCGCGCGGGAGGTACCGCCGCTGCCGCGTGGTCGCCGTTCAACAGGCCGACCGCGTCAGCGAGGGTCCGCGCAGCGAGCACCTGGAGTCCGTCCACGGCGAGCGCCTCGGCGGCGTTCTCCATGGGCACCACGAGCGTGCTGATCCCCTGGCGTCGGCAGGCGAGCCCGACCGCCAACGTGCCGCGGACCGGCTGGATCTGACCGTCGAGCGCGAGTTCGCCCACGACGGCGAACGGTCCGATGGCTCCCTTCTTCACCGGCAGATCGAACGACGCGCCTTCCTTGCGAAGGTCGGCGGGCGCCAGGTTCACGGTGATCCGGTCCACGGGGAAGGCGAAGCCGGCGTTGCGGATCGCGGTGCGCACGCGCTCGCGGCTTTCGCGCACGGCGGAGTCCGGCAGTCCCACTGTGGTGAAGGCCGGCAGCCCGGCGGTGACGTCCACTTCGACGCGCACGAGCGCCGCTTCCACGCCGACGAGGGCCGCCGAGAGCACGCGGGCGATCACGCCGTGATTGTTCGGTGGTCCTCGCGGCCCGTCAATGTCGCGGGTCGGATACGTCAGTCGCCGTGCCGGAGGCGCACTCCAGCCGTGGATTTGTCGCTCGCGCGGGACGCGGCGTCGCGATCACCGCCACAAACTTGAGCCCTGCCTGGTTTCCCCAGCGTAGAGCGCCGGCAAATTCCGCGAAGAAACTCGGGATTTCCCCGATTGTTCATTGCGCCTACCACCGTACCTTGCGGGTGAGACATTTTCGCACGGCAAAGAAGAACCGATTCGGAACGGAGGTCGGTATGCGTCAGGCAGGTTCGTGTGGTTCAGGGTTGCTCGCACCCGCTGCGCTGGGGGCGGTTCTCCTGGTCTGGCCGATGGCAGATGCGGCTGCTCAACTCACGGGCCTTGTCGACACGGTCACGACACCGCTGCCCGATCCGGCGACAGGTACCACTGATCTTGTCGGCGCTGCTCTCGGAACGACGACGGTCTTAGCCGCTACCGGTACGCTTGTCGGAGGGACGAGCGACGCCCTGCAGGCGTCGGCGTTGGCCGGCGACATCCCGTCCCTGCTGACGGGAGAGGCTCTTCACGCGGTGACGATCGGCTGGCCGGATCAGATCGCCTCCGAAGCCTCACTCGCCGCCCTCGACTTAAACGTCGCCGGAATCAGCATCGGCGCCGACTTCGTCATGGCGCGGGCTCTGACGGTCTTCGGCGCCGCAGGTGTTGCCCTCACCAGCGTCGACAATCTCTCGATCAATGGCTTGCCCATCCCGGTGACCGGGGACCCGAATCAGAGGATCGACGTCCCCGGAGGCGTCGTGGTCATCAACGAGCAACGAGTTTCCCCGGACGGTACCACCGTGGTGAACGCGCTTCACGCGGTCATCTCTGGCGTGGCCGACGTGGTGGTCGCGTCGGCGACGGCCGGTGCCAGCGGCGGGGAAGCCAAGGCGGTGCAAGCCTCCTACTGAGGGCCGAAAATACCGCGCTTCGACGAAACGCTTTCCAACGGGCCTGGCCGAGGAAGGTCAGGCGAATCGTCTGGAGTCAAGTGGAGGAAAAGAAGATGCGTAAAGTCACCTCTCTGCTAGCAAGCGCTTCTCTCGTTGGGGTGGCAACGCTGGTGCTCGCCGGAGGCTCGGCGAGCGCCCAGTCCACGTGCGATTTCCTGACTGGCGGCGGTTTCATCATCCGCCCCAGCGGCGCCAAGGCGAACTTCGGCGTCGCTGGCGGGTGCAAGGGCGGTTCGCCGACCTGGGGCCATCTGGAATACACCGACCGTGGCGAAGGGCTGCAGGTGCAGTGGACCCGCATCACGGCATATTTCTTCGATAACGTGGGCGCAGGCATGGACCATCAGCCCACGGGCACCCGTTTTGTTTGCGGCACGGCACGGACGAACCGGACATCCGGCGACGTGGACTGGGTCGTGAGGGCCATGGACTCGGGAGAACCGGGGACCAATAACGTGTTCTCGATCCAGCTCAGCCAATTCGGGGCCGTCATTTATACGACGTTCCCTGATCCGGACGTCACGACGGGTAGTAGCCGCCGCGGAGGTGGCAACGTCCAGCTCCACAAGCCGAACCGCTCGACCGCGGGGTCCTTCAGCACTGATCCGGCGACATGCCCTGCCGCCTTTGCCGAGCAACAATAGCTCCCAGCCGCCGAGAGTTCTGGCGAAGGATTCTGATGAGGGGCTCCCGGACCTAGTGGTAAAGTCCATCCACGATGCCTCGGCCGGTGATCCTGGTCGTTGACGACGATCCGGGTGTCAGGGAATCGTTCCGGCTGATCCTCGAAGACCACTACGACGTCCTCGACGTCCCCGACGGGCCGCGGGCCCTCGAGGTCGTGCGCTCCGCCCAGGTGGACCTCGTCCTGCTCGACATCCGCCTGCCCGACATGGACGGCATCGAGGTCCTCGAGCGGACCAAGGCGATCGACGAGGGCATCGAGGTCATCCTGGTCACGGCGGTGAAGACGGTGCGCACCGCCGTGGCCGCGATGAAGCTCGGGGCGTTCGATTACCTGACGAAGCCCTTCGAGGAGGACGAGCTCCTCCAGCTCATTCGCCGCGCGCTCGAGAAGCGCTCGCTCGAGCGCGAGGTGGCCTTCCTGCGCGCGGAGCTCGCCCGCACCCAGGAGTCCGATGAGATGGTGGGCCAGCACCCGGCGATGCAGAAGCTCCGCCGGGTGATCACCCAGGTCGCGCGCACGACGGCGACGGTGCTCGTCTCGGGGCAGAGCGGGACGGGCAAGGAGCTCATCGCGCGCGCGATCCACCGGGAGGGGCCGCGCCGCGACAAGCCGTTCGTCGCGGTCAACCCGGCGGCGATCGTCGAGTCGCTGATCGAGTCGGAGCTGTTCGGCCACGAGCGGGGCGCGTTCACGAGCGCCCACGCGCGCAAGCTGGGCAAGTTCGAGCTCGCGCAGGGCGGCACGCTCTTCCTCGACGAGATCGGCACCCTCAAGGCCGAGCTCCAGGCGAAGCTCCTGCGCGTGCTCCAGGAGCGCGAGATCGAGCGCGTCGGCGGCACGCGGTCCATCAAGATCGACGTGCGCGTCGTCGCGGCGACGAACGCGGACCTCAAGGCGGCGATGCAGAGCGGGACCTTTCGCGAGGACCTCTACTATCGGCTGAACGTGGTGCCGATCGAGGTGCCGCCGCTCTCGGAGCGGAGCACGGACGTCCCCCTGCTCGTGGACCACTTCGTCCGTCGCTACAGCCGCGAGTTCAACAAGCGGGTGGAAGGGCTGTCCCACGACGCGCTCGCCGCCCTCAAGGAGTACCGATGGCCCGGCAACGTCCGTGAGCTCCAGAACGTGATCGAGCGGTGCGTGGTCCTGGCGGAAGGCCCCCTCGTGCAGCTGAACGACCTGCCCCTCGACGTGCTGCTGCCCGAGCACCGTCTCAAGGTCCGGCGGGCCGAGCGCCTGCCCCTCAAGCAGGCGTCGGAGCAGTTCGAGCGTCAGGTCGTGCTGCGCATCATGGAGCGCGTCAAGGGCAACCAGAGTGAGGCCGCAAGGATCCTCGGAGTCCACCGTAACTCGCTCAAGCGAATGCTCGCACGCTGGAAGTCGTCGTGAGAATTTCGAAAACGTGAGCCCGGTGCACCACCTTGGTGCACTTGCACCGCCGTGGTGCAGCCGGGCGCGAGCCAACGTGCTCCCGCATGGCTCGCAACCGCCCACAGTTCTGACGATTTCCCTCCTCACGCCCACCTGGCGAGCGGATTGCTCGTATGGCGTGGGCTTTGGCGAAACCCTCATGGGGAGGGTTTCCGCAACTCGAGCAAATCGAGGAGGGAGTCATGGCGAAGGTCCTGGCGGTTCTTGCACTGATCGCGTCGTTTCTGCTGGTGGCCCCGGTGATCGAGTCCGGGACGTCGGGCTCGACTCAATTCTTCCAGGCGATCGGCACCGCCGACGGCGGCGGGTGGTAAGCGAAGCCACCGCCGCGTCCGTTGTCTGAGTTGCGGTCACCCGAGTTGCAGCCCAGCCGCCTGCGACACGGCTGCCTGCGACGCGGCGGGGGGAAGAGGGGAATTCTCGCCCTCTTCCCTCTCGCCGTCCTCCTGCTGACGCTCTCTGGCGTCGAGCCCGCGCCGGTCACCGCGCAGGAGCGAAAGGACGTCGTCGTCACGGGCGGGACCTATCGCCGGCCGCTCGGCCACGACCCCGAGACGCTCGACCCGGCGCGCATCATCGACATCTACAGCCGCTCGGTGTCCCAGCAGATCTTTGACGGGCTCGTCCAGTTCGATCAGACGCTGATGGTCGCACCGGCGCTCGCCGAGTTCTGGAAGGCGTCGCGCGACGGGCTCACGTGGACGTTCACCCTCCGGAAGGGCGTGCGCTTCCACAACGGCCGCGAGGTGACCGCCGAGGACGTCGTATACTCGTTGACACGGCTCGTGGACCCGAAGACCCGGTCGGGCGCGGCCGATCTTTTCGGCGCCATCAAGGGCGCGCGCGAGTTCCGCGAGGGCCGAGCCCGGACCGTCGCCGGGCTGGTCGCCGAGGACCGCTATACGGTGCAGGTCGCGCTCGACGAGGTGGTGGGCCCGTTCGTCGCCGTGCTGGCCGTCGGCCACGCCAAGATCGTGCCGAAGGACGTCGTCGTCGGCACAGGGCCGTTCAGGTTCGAGCGCTGGGAGCGGGGCAAGGAGATCGTGCTCGCCGCCAATCCCGAGTATTTCGGCGGTCCGCCGCGGCTCTCGCGGCTCGTCTACCGGATCTTTCCCGGCGACCAGTTCGCCGCGATGTACGCCGAGTTCCTCCGGGGCAATCTCGAGGACACGCCGGTGCCGCCGCGCGAGAATCGTCGCAGCCTACCCGATCCGCGCTTTATCTACGTGAAGCGTCCGATGATCAGCGTCCGCTTCTACGGGCTCAACACGCGAGTGAAGCCGCTCGACGACCGCCGCGTGCGGCAGGCGCTGCTCTACGCGATCAATCGGGAAGCGATCATCGACGAGGTGTTTCTGGGCCGGTTCACGCCCGCGCACGGGATCCTTCCGCCGGGCACGCTGGGGTTCAATCCGCGCCTCCGCGGCTACCCCTACGACGCGCAGCGGGCGCGCGCGCTCCTCGCGGAGGCGGGATACCCCAACGGTCGGGGGTTCCCGCCGATCACGATCTGGTCGAGCGTGAAGCACGAGGGCGTCATCCGCGAGTACGAGCAGATCAAGCGGTACCTGGACGCCGTGGGGGTGTCGAGCGAGATCCGCTACCTGACCGACTGGCCGTCCTACTCGCGGGCGCTGGCCGAGGGCCGGTTACCCGTCTTCGTGTACGCGTGGTACGCGGACGTGCCCGACCCCGACAACTTCCTCTTCAAGCTCTTCCACTCGCAGAGCCCCCGCAACTTCTTCCATTACTCGAATCCCGCGGTCGACGAGCTGCTCGTGGCCGCGCGGAACGCGCCGGACCTCCAGCGGCGGGTGGAGCTCTACCAGCGCGCCGAGCAGCTCGTGCTCGACGACGCGCCGCTCATCCCGATGATGCATCACACCTACGAGCGGCTCTTCCAGCCGTACGTCCGGAGCGTCGAGGTGAACGGCCTCGGCGACCCATACGTCCCGTTGCGCAAGGTCTGGCTCGAGGCGCCACGATGAAGCTCCGCTCGCTCCAGACCAAGTTCCTCTGGGGCACGCTGCTCGTGATCGGGTTCGTCATGACGGCCGTCATGGTCGTGGTCGAGCACCGGCAGCGCGCCGCGATCATCGAGGAGGTGCAGCGTCGCGGCGAGGTCATCGCGCGCAACCTCGCGGCGATCTCCTACGGGCCACTGCTTCTCTACAACTACACCGCGCTCGAGCAGAACGTCGCCCGGGTCGCGGGCGAGGCCGACGTGATCTACGCCCTCGTGCTGGACTCCGACGGCAGGGTGGCCGCCCACAGCAGCCACCCCGAGCGCGTCGGGGCGGTCCTGGAGGGGCCCGCGCACCGGCGGGCGGCCCAGGCGGGCGAGCTCATGGTCCAGGAGACGGTGACGTCGCGGGGCGAGGCGATCTACGACTTCGCCCTTCCGGTCCAGGTGGAGGGGCGGAAGTGGGGCACGATCCGCGTGGGGCTCTCCAAGCAGCGGATGGAGGCCGAGATCGGCAAGACTCGGGTCGAGCTCGGTGCGCTCACGCTCGTCGTGCTGCTCCTGGGCGGCCTTGCGGCGGCGCTCATGGCCCGACGGATCGCGCGCCCGGTGCAGCGGCTCGCCGAGGGCGCGGTCGCAATCTCGCGAGGCGAGTTGGCGCAGCGCATCGAGCCGACGACCGCCGACGAGATCGGACGGCTCGCCGCGGCGTTCAACCACATGGCCGTGCAGCTCGTTCAGCAGCGCGGAGCACTCGAGGAGACGAACGCCGAGCTGCAGCGGCACGTCGTCGAGCTCGTCGATCTCAAGTCGTACACCGACAACATCCTGGCCTCGCTCACGAACGGCATCGTCTCGGTGGACCTGGACGGGCGGGTGGTGACCCTCAACCCGGCCGCCGAGCTGCTCACCGGCTTCTTCAAGGGCGAGGTCGCGGGGCGGTACTGCAGCGAGGCCTTCGCGCACACCCCACAGCTGAGCGACATCCTCATGGAGACGCTCGCCAGCCACGCACCGATCGCGAGCGTGCCCCTGACGCTCAGGCGTCGGAATGGGAGCACGGTCCCGATCGAGCTGAGCACGGCGCCGCTCAAGGGCGGCGAGGGCAAGGACCTGGGCGTCATCGGGGTCCTCCGCGACCTCACGCTCGTGCGGCAGCTCGAGCACGACCTCCGGCGCTCGGACCAGCTCGCGGCGCTCGGGACCCTCGCCGCGGGGCTCGCCCACGAGATCAAGAACCCGCTGACATCGCTCCTGACGTTCACGCGCCATCTCGAGCGTCGGTTCGACGACCCGCACTTTCGCGAGAAGTTCCACAATGTGGTACCCCGGGAGCTCGAGCGGATCAACGGGATCGTCGAGCGGCTCCTCGAGCTGGCGCGTCCGGCACGGATGAGCCTGGCGCTCGTGCGGTTGCCCGTCCTGCTCGACCGCGTGGTCGAGTTGTACGGCAATCAGATCGAGGCGCGACAGATCGTCGTGGTCCGCGAGTACGCGCGGGACGTGCCGCCCCTCCAGGCGGACGCGGAGGCGCTCTATCGGGTCGTCGTCAACCTCGTCGCGAACGCGGTCGACGCGATGGAGGGCGGGGGCCGCCTCACGCTCCGCGCCGGGTGGAGCGAGGGCCGCGATCCCCTCCCGCCGCGCCGGCGGCCGCCCGACCGCCGCATGAAGTTCGAGGTCGAGGACACCGGCCCGGGCATTCCCGCGTCCGAAGGCGACCGGATCTTCACTCCCTTCTACACGACGAAGGAGGGTGGGACGGGGATCGGCCTCGCCCTGGCGCACAAGATCGTCGAGGAGCACGGCGGGACGATCGCCTTCCGCGGCGGGCGCGCGGGCGGGACCGTGTTCACGGTCGTCCTCCCGTTGATCGCCGAGGTGCCGACGGGCCCCGGCGCCGCGGACGAGGCGGCGCGATGATCACCCCCGAGAGCCCGTCGCTCCTGCCCGTGGACAACGAGCACCTGCGCCGGATCGCGTCGGGCTTCGCGCACGACTTCAACAACCTCCTGGCCGTCATCGCCGGCTACAGCGAGCTCATGCTGCGCCGCCTCCGGCCCAACGATCCGCTCCGGTCGAACGCCGAGTCGATCAAGAAGACGACCGAGTGGGGCATCGCGCTCGCGCAGCAGATCCTCATGACGAGCCGCGACCCGGGACCTGCGCTGATCGCGGTGAACCCGGTGGTGGGCAACGTCGCGAAGGTGCTCCAGCCGGCCGTGGGCGACCACATCAAGCTGGTCACGCGCCTCGATCCCGGTGTGGGTCGTGTCGCGGTCAACCACGGTCAGCTCGGCCAGGTCATCATGAACCTTGTCGTAAACGCGCGGGACGCGATGCCCCAGGGCGGTCGGCTGACCATCGAGACGCTGAACGCCGGGTCCGACATCGTGCTGGTCGTCAGCGACACGGGCGTCGGCATGGACGGCGTCACCCAGGCGCGTCTCTTCGAGCCGTACTTCACCACGAAGGAGCCGGGGAAGGGCACCGGGCTCGGGCTCTCGACCGTTCGGGACGTGGTTGCCCAGGCGGGGGGACGCATCGAGGTGTCGAGCAAGGTCGGGCGGGGCTCGACGTTCACGATCCGCCTCCCGCGCGCGCAGAACGCGACCGGGGGTGCCGAGCAGCCGTCGAGCGCCGCGCCGTCGGGCGCCAGGACCGTGCTCGTGGTCGAGGACGAGCCCGACGTGCGGGATCTGATCCGCGACATCCTCCAGTTCGAGCAGTACGCGGTCCTCGAGGCATCCGATCGGGAGGCCGCGCTCGCCATCGTGAAGCGCCACGAGGGGCCGATCGACCTGCTCATCACGGACCTTGTCCTCC
>WNFO01000939.1_pt1 | contig 31209 bp, 41 predicted proteins | sample 5400251 | NCBI WGS metagenome assembly WNFO01 (sample SAMN13153354, study PRJNA577476) | soil metagenome | isolation source: 100 cm saprolite under Madrone tree | place: USA:California | collected 2016-06-14
CCAGGGGTTACCCACACTGTTCACTATATATATATACAATGGCTGACATACCAGTCCAGTGGCCATAAGTGTAGCAAGAGGCCATGCCCCCCTGTGGGACATCATTCCAACAAGGTGATGGTCACAGTGTGATTGATAAAACAAGACAGAAAAAAAACAACCAGAGAAAAAAAATACACACCTTTGTTGTTTATCAATGTTTGAGCTGGGCAGACACAGAAAAGCCTCAGAAAAGCACTATGTGCTCAAAAGATAGCCCAGATTCTGGTCAGATTAGAAAAGAGAGTGAGGAAAAGGAAGAGGGGGAGAAAAGGCACAGTTTAAGCAACTGAGCCCCAGAGCAGACCTCATCTTTACATTGGAAAATGGTGCATGTCAGACCCAAAAATCATGTGGTATGAAAATGGTCAGATTAGGGTTAGAAAACATGACAAGTCAGCTTATGCTGTCATTATTATGGATTTTCCATGCACTTTACCCTACACAAATAAACTCATTTATGCAGTGAATGATGTATTGTATAATTCTGTCATTCTCTTGTTGACTCATGACATACATGACACCCCATGTTCTGTGTGCAACGACTCCCAAACAAGTCCAGCTATGGCCAACATTGCTTCCTGCCACAGCTGGCCAGCTGGACCGTCGGTACTTGACTGGGAATTGATGATAGCATAGGGCAACCCTGCATCACCACCGGTGCTCACACCCGGTGTGAGTGGAAGCTCGCCAAGGAGCTTAATGCCAAGGGCCTTGGCTGCATCAGATGAGCCAAAAAGGTGGTGTGGCGTACTGCAATTGGGGCAGAGGAAGTATGATTGGTTGAGGACGAGGCCGAGTAACTTTTCAAAACGTTTCAGTTCTTAAAATGAATGGTAAAGAGGGCGTAGAAAATATACGGGGATAGAAAGCCTTTGAAAGGCGTTTATACCCTTTCGGACGTCCGCAAGAGCGACATCCTGTGGCGTTGAAACAATGACTGCACCTGTGTTGGCCACGTATGAAACGATGCATGAGTAGATATGAACGCCCTTACCATCAATGTCTACAAGCTGCCCCAACGAGAGTGGTACATCCCCTGTCCCCGGTGGCATGTCTATCACGAGAATGTCGAGACCCGGACCGTTTGGATCTGCGCCGCGCCAGTCAACGTCGAAAAGCAATTGTTGTACAGCCTTTTGTACCATGAGGCCGCGCCAGGTCACTGGCGCATCAGCGCCAGGGAGAAGAAACCCGATAGACATTGCCGGTAAACCGTGGTTCGTAAGTGGGATGAGGGCACCACCTGACGAAGTCTTTCAAATTATACGAGGAAACGCGAAAACGATGACGAACTGGGTGTCAGATGCGGCTCTCCGGCGGTTTCGAGACCAAGAAGCTTGGGTATTGAGGGACCGAAAATGTCAAGATCGAGCACACCTACGCGGGCGCGTTGGCGGGCAGAAAGGGAAAAGGCGAGGTTCACTTGGAGGTGAATATTGCTTCATGTCGGATCTCATATGTGGGATAAACAGAGGACAGACCAGCGACGGTGCTCTTGCCCACGCCGCCCTTACCACTAGCAACGGCGATGACCTTTTTCACGTTTGGAATGCCTCGCTTGGACGGGAGGCCGCGACGCGGTATTGTCGGGGGTTCGCCACGCTTCGGGAGGCCCTGTAGGAAGCCAATCAGGGCATGCGAGATGGAGAGAACTGGCGTTTAGATACGAGAGGATTGTCATGGTGCAAAGCACGCAAGGTGCTAAAGAGCCGCTGCAATCTCGACATTATGGACGTGAGGGACAACGCAACACTAAGTACAGTACTGTAGTACTGAGTGACTTGACCCGCCGCGTTCATTTCTCACATTTCTGCCCCCTCACTCTTGCTATCACATAATGTCCGTCGTGTCTTACTTCTTTCTACGTGACTTGACCAGTGTTCTGTAATGACAGGCCACCAAAGGGGTCTACTCGAAAAAAAGCGTCCGCTGCGCCGAGTACGGAAGGCACCGCTACACCACAGATCCCTGTGTGTACCATCTGGCCATTACCTCTCTGAGCTGCCCTAAAAGATAGTGCTAGACACTCGCGGAGCAACTGTCTATCTTATCTGCCCCGCGGCCGTTCAAGAATCCTGCATATACAAAGAATGCAAGCCGCCGTACGAAAAACTTGAAGGCTGTTCTCGGGCAGGAACGCGAACGTGAAAGACTGGAGCGGGAGAAACGGAGGGCAGAACGTGAAGGAGCTATGGAAGTTGATGGAGCTACTGTAGCCGGAGATGATCTGCCTTCGTGTAGGTGACCTGTTGGTTCGTTGTATCCAGTGACCTTGCTGAGCATTGTGGCTCAGATCTATCCATTGAGGCACCCCCGTCTGTGTTGCCACAGCGTCGGTATTGCGACATAACTGGTCTAGAAGTACGTAGATCACCCGCGTCGAGGCTCACGGTCTCAATGGAAGAATTTTGGCTAGGCACCCTACACGGATCCAATTACTGGGCTGCGCTTTCACGATAAGAGCATTTATGAGCTCATCAAAAGCCTGGTTAGTATCTGCCTTTTCTTATATTATTTAGCTACAGACTGAGATTACCGGGCCTAGTCGGCTAGTGCAGCGAAGGACTACCTCGCCGCCCGGGGAGTCAACCCGATCGTGAAGTGACCATGATGGACTCCCAACTTCGTCCATACATGACTGAAGAAGAGTAGTAATTATAGTAAAAGTCGCACAATTCCGCAAAATAAATATACTGTAGACAATGTTGATGGGTATTATTAGGGGGTAAAAAAGGTTGACAAGAAGGGGATTCGAACCCCTGCCTGCATACGCAGATGAGAAACCTGATCAAATCAGGCAAGCTTTCGCTTGAGTCACACGCCTTGGACCACTCGGCCATCTTGCCACGACTTGTATGTTGGAAAGTAAAGTTTATATTCCCTTGATCACGTGAACGTACTGCGACGGACTGGAAGTTGACCCGGCTCGCGGTTGATTCGTCGCCATCGATGTTCACAATATGTCGACTTCGCGCCGTTACAGTACCACTCACAAGAGCCAACTCTACGCTCGAAGCCCTCTCGAGCGTAACACCTACTCCTCCGCTCACTGGCCCGTCTACTACGTCCGACGCGTCCACCAGTCCGCGTGTTGCTGAACCTGAACCTGTTTCGACTTCTCTACCAAAGCGCAGGACTCCAGCTCGCAGGAACCCCAAATACCCCGCTATTCGCCCGAGTATCAGCCTTGAAGGACCCCGTAAATGGAACCCTCCCGTCGCGCCTGGCCTCGTCCCCGCGTACGACGAAGCAGTTGCGTACATCCGCCAGGACGCAGCTGCTGTACAAGAGGAAGCTGATACCCTTCGATCGAGCTTCGAGAATGGACAAGTTCCACCTGAAGGTATAGAAGATGCAAAAAAAAGGCTAGACGTACTAGATATTATGGCACAAGTAAATTTACCGGAGGTGAGGTGGAAGGCTGCAAATGGGATGGGTCTGTATTGCCACTCTACCCTCAGTAAAATTTTCTATCTGACGGGATACTTGCTATAGCGGATATGAATCAGAAGGTTTATCGTCATCTTATTGAACAGCGTTGGCGAAATGAAGGTGGATTGGACCTTCTTGTACGCTGCTCAAATTCCTTCGGTTTTCTCGTTGTTAAATATCCAGGTTTAGATGGAGCGCCTCTATCAGATGCACGTCATTCCAGATATTATCCCCTCTCTCCGGCCCACTGTCGACCTCCGTATGGTTTTTCCAGAGGCACCGCCGAAGAATGTTGTTCTTCGTGCAAGAGCAAAGAGAAAGCTGGCGCCGGTCGAAGCGGGTGCCTTCTTAGTGAATGAACAGGTATATGCGAATGTGGAGGCTGTCTTTAAATGTCCTTGACCGATTCACGTTTAGACCCGCCGCCCACCAAAACTTTACACCACGGTTTTCCATCCGGAACCGAGGCTGTATACTTTGCTCATGGTCGACCCAGGTGAGTTCCTTGCCGCCTTCCCGGATTTATTCATTTAAAGTCGCTCTCAGACGTTCCCGATGAGGAGAATCAGACGTTTAGAACGTTCCTTCATTGGTTGCAGTACGTTTGTTCATTCATATCCTATGGGTGCTATAATGTGATGTAACGTTGGTAATAGACCAAACGTCATGCTTTCCGCTACAAAAGCAGGTTTGCTTCCGCCTGCCTCGCATACACCCTATCTGCCCCCGCATCCCGCACGCGGGACGCCATACCATCGCTACGTGCTCCTGTTACTCCCCCACGAAGATCCGAACGCGAAGCTCTTTCTTGCATCAGGTCCACTCGAAAGAAATGATTTCGATGTACGAAGTTTCGTACAGGAACACGCACTTCGGACAGATGGCGGTGGCGCATTTATGTGGCGGGCAGTATGGGATGAGGAAAGTACAAGGGTTTGGAGAGAGGTCATCAGTGAGCATATTTTTTATCTAATCTGGAAGTGGGACATTGATTTTGGTCGTCATGCAGATAAACCAGAACCCCGGTATGGATATCAACCCAAATCAGACCACTATACGGCTTTGAAGGAAGCAAAGAAGTATACATAAGTATTAGCTGATAATAAGTTTATTCCGCTCTTTCTCTTTGTCGAAAACCGCCCGATGGGAGTTCCTTTATGCTTACCCAGAAAAAACTTCGTCTTTTCGACCCTGCACCTTTACGACCTAGCAGGGGAATGGTGATACAAATATCAAGGGAATAGTGGATCAGTGATGGCCTGCGTTATACGTATTTCCTGGACAAAACTCCTCGTGATCATACTAAAATTACTATTGAGGGGTCAACTCCACGCCGCCAGGCAAGTAGGTCATCGAAGGGACGTTACATACAAAGTCAGTATCATTGGCGGCTTAGGGATCTGTGAAAATGTTGCTGTGTCGGCACCTACAACAAATGAGACCTAGTGAGATACCCACTGACGGAATGGCAAAAGAGGGAATGTACATTATGCCCGATATGATGGATGCGTGTCAACACGTTATCGTCAACTCTCGGAAAACAATAGGTGGCTCACGTTTTACGAGGTGGGGTCGGTGGTATTCAGGTAGATCAACATCAGAGAGAGGCTGTTGTTGTGGAATACTTCTCCACAGGGATCGTGCCAGGTGAGCCTCAAGATAGTGACCATCATTCCATTGACTCTGATAGTGGTACACTAGGCTTTGGATGACAGCTTGTACAGTATGGGCTTTTAGACAGCGCTGCCCCATCAACATCATCTGAACCGAGAGCCTAAAGGGATATTTTATGTCAAGGGCATTGATCTCAAGGCTTTTCACTAAGTGACATCGGGAAATACCGACTGGTGAACGCAGAATTGCACAGTACTGTTTGAAGCGACGTTAAGTGCACCGCCAAAGTGGGCGGAAGCTTGCTGTACTAGCACAACTGACGTTGTACCTGACTCCAAGGTTCGTGCATGGTAACCAGCAGTTTTGACACGCACATCGGATTTTTCGGAGATGTCCTTTAAACGTCACCCGACTTGAGATGCGGTATAAGTATACGCTTCAAAGTTGTTGGATCTTGATGGATTTACAAGGACGTACAGTAAATACGAATCTTCGCATAGGATAACAAATTAAGCAGTGGCCTCTAGAAATTGAGACCCATCGCCCGTACATGTGCGAGCTTAACCAACTGGGAAACCTTGGAAATGCGCTATCCCAGTCCAGCTTCGAGTTGGCCGCAACTTACATATGAGGGCAAAGGTCATTCATGCACTCCCTTGGTCAGCTTTGCAGAGAATGACTTCAGCTAATCGCACAAGACTAGCAAAGCGGTGGTAGTTGAGGTACATGAGGCGGTTCGGATAACACGTAGACACCGACAAATGTGGCCCTTCAACGAAGCCGGGGTCGCTTGGAAAATTCTTTAGGTCTTCGCTTCCCAACTAACGCCACATCCACATCCAGAATCAACAGCTTGGGGATTGTTTACAACACGGAAAGAGCTGCCGATGAGCTCGGTAGCGAAATCGATCGTCGAACCTCGCAAAAGAGCGAGAGAGACTACGTCTACGATGACACGGGCCTGAGTCACGACAGGGTGCTCAAACTCACTTGAACGTTTCTCAGTTTGGGGCAGAAAAGGCTGCAATGGATCATTACGTACTAGTCCTCGAGAGCGCGCCGACGTGTAAGCTCCATTTTATATTGATATCCATGGCAGCCGCCAGATTCGACGGAGATTCTCAGGGCGGAACCTGAGTGCTCTTGAGAAGATATTCGGTCGAGTTGCTACACATTTACAACAATGTGTCAAAACTGTTGACCCAGAGAATCAAAATCGCGACTAACCTGCGCTGCGCGTTCTGTAAGTGCCAATTGGGCATCGCCTTGTGCAAGCGGCTCTATATCAAGTTCGGCAGTCTGAATGTCCTCCACTGTCGGCGAACGACGTAGGATTGCCGGGGTTGCGGGAGGTGTGGGTGCGGGTGCGGCTTTGCGTGGTTGTGTGGAGACAAAGGTTCTCCGGAAGATGGACCTGTCAGACAAGGACGGCGCTATGTAGTGAGAAAGAAGGAGACGACGACAAGGAAGAGAGTGGTTGCGGGCGAGGCTGAGCAGCCTGAGTGCAGTGGTCATCACGGTCACTTGTGAAGTTGCTCCGGCCCGACTGCGGTCGACCTCGACCTCGACCACAATGAAGGCCTCGACTTCAACGACGCCTTCGACAGCTGCGCCCCCCACTCGTAGCGCTTTTCCGCCTCTTTCAACAACGTCTTCGGCGCGCTCCTCCCGAATTGCACCCCATTCTCACATCAAGGCCCTCGGCCTCACTCCTGAGGGTTTAGCCACCAGTGATGGTGCAGGTTTCATAGGGCAGAACAATGCACGCGAAGTACGCGTCTCTTTCCATGGCCCCTTAGACAACTCTCTTACCAATGTGGTCCTTTAGGCGTGTGGGGTGGCCGTCGAACTCGTCAAGTCCCGCAAGTTCTCTGGACGCGCATTGCTCCTCGTAGGTGCCCCGGGCACCGGTAAAACCGCACTTGCGCTCGCTATTTCGCATGAGCTTGGCGCAAAGGTACCATTTTGTCCTATGGTCGGCTCAGAGGTATACTCCACAGAAGTCAAAAAAACTGAAGTGCTCGCAGAAGCTTTCCGACGTGCGATCGGTGTGTCGACGCGTCTTACCTTTGTTCGTTTCGCGCATTATTTAGGCTGTGTCTTCAGGGCTGCGGATAAAAGAGACCAAGGAGGTCTATGAAGGCGAAGTGACGGAACTCACACCATCAGAGTCCGAAAATCCCCTCAGCGGTTATGGCAAAACCGTGTCCCATGTCATCGTAGGCCTAAAAACAGGGAAGGGGACCAAGCAACTGCGCCTGGATCCAACAATCTATGAAGCTATCCTAAAAGAAAAGATCCTTGTTGGGGATGTTATTCACATTGAGCAAAATACAGGCGCTGTAAAGGTACTTGTTTTTTCCGTCTGCATGTAATCTTCTCGCCTGCGTTAACAGACCCTCCAACGACTTACAGCGCGTGGGTCGCTCAGATGCTTATGCCTCCTCGTATGACCTAGAATCGGAGACATACGTGCCTCTCCCCAAGGGCGATGTTCACAAGCGCAAGGAGCTTGTGCAAGACGTCACGCTTGGCGACCTTGATGCAGCCAACGCACGGCCACAGGGGGGGCAGGATATCATGAGCGTTATGGGAAGCCTAGTGAAAAGTGGCAGGACGGAAGTGACGGAAAAACTACGACGAGAGGTCAACAAGGTCGTTCAGAGCTACGTCGACCAGGGTGTTGCTGAGGTTGTTCCTGGTGTCGTTTTCATCGATGAAGTACGCCCCACCCCCAAGAATGAGGCTCAGCTCTCTCAACACTTATTCAATCTATTAGGTTCACATGCTGGACATCGAATGTTTCACGTACCTCAATGCCCTCTTAGAGTCCCCCATGGCACCCACTGTAATTCTTGCCACCAACCGGGGCAACACGCTTGTGCGCGGGACAACTGATATCGTTGCTCCACACGGTGTCCCCACCGACCTCCTAGACCGGTCTGTTGTCTTAAACTGCTGTCCCGCATGGTCTTCACCTCATCGTTCGCAGCTGTCTTATTGTGAAGACGGATGGTTATACCCGCGAGCAAGTAGCCAAAGTCGTTCAACTTCGTGCAAACACCGAAGGTCTTAAACTCGGTGAAGGCGTGGTCGATAGACTTGCCGCTGAAGGCGAGAAGTCATCTCTCCGGTAACGCTGATTGTGCAATTCATTCCACCCTGTCCCTGACAGCCTAATGTCACAGATACGCGATACAGCTTCTGACACCAGCATCTATTCTGGCAAGACTGGCTGGGCGTGATCAAATCGAGACCGAGGACATTGGTGAGATGAACGAACTTTTCTTGGATGCTAAGACATCCGCGAGTTTATTCACTGAGGGTGGTGACTATGCACCTCATGAGTGATCTCGTGGCTGTGGAAATATATGGGATCAAATGGTTTCCAGTAAGAGCTAGAAGCTGCCATGGCCGATATCCAGATGGTGTGACATGTCCCAAGTAAACGCAAAGAGGTGTGATATCTACGATTATACAATAGAATATGGTGGGTATTCGCCTATACGGTGGTAAACAGAGTCCAGACTCCCTTCGCATACTGGACAACCTCTCCCGCATCCAAGTTGCTCTCCCCAAATATGCGATCCACGAATGTAATGGGCACCTCACCCACTGTGTACCCAAGGGCACGAGCGCGTACCATCATTTCCATCTGGAAAACGTAGCCGCGCGAGATAGTGAGGGTGATGATGTGCTTCAACACCGAGATTTTGTACAAGCGGAACGAGCCCGTGAGGTCGCTGACTCCGGGACTGAGCATGGTATCTGCGAGGAAGTTGGCTCCGCGGGAGACAAATTTGCGCTTGAGATCCCAACCGTGGACACCGCCCGGGGCAGTGCCGGGCATAAGAGGGCTAGACGTTTTGCGATACCGTGTGCCAGTGACAATGTCGAGGTTATGAGCTTGTTGTAGACTACGTTTTGTTCAATTAGCATAGAATAAAAAGAGAGGGCATGCGTATAAGAGTTTTGAACTGACCGGATGAATTGGGGAATGAATTTTGGCTATTGCAGGGACAGTAAGTCATATTGGGTGGAGATGGACGTGGTGGCAACGTCGACGTACATGGTGAGACAAGTCAGCGTCCATGATGATCACAAAATCTCCCGTGCAGAAGTTGAGGCCATGGATGTATGCCGTTCTAGTACTCAATGTCGAGTATCAATCTTCGGCTAAAACGACGACACGTACCCGAGACCAAGCTTGCCAGCACGCGGTTTAAGAATGATCTTATCGTCGCCGTATGTAGCAGCCAGCTGCCTTGCGACGTCTTGCGTGCCATCCGGGCTATTGTCATCGACGACAATCACCTCCCAAGCAAGATCACTACATACTTCCACAAGACACACATCAGCGACTGCCCTCTTGCTCGGCCGTGACACGACGACGCACTTTTCGTTGAAAACTTTGGCGATGAGCCATACGATTAACGGGAGGTTTTTGCGCTCTTTATAAGTTGGGAGGATGACGGAATACTTGTGGGTATTAGGGGAACGATATTGGCCTTGCATTTTCAACGCAGCGTTGCTGTCGAACGGGTTCATGCCGTCTGACACGTGTTGTGTCGTAACAGCCCTTCGTAAATTCAAATTCAAAATCTTTTGATGCGAGACACCGAGGCAATCCAGAACCTCAAGAGCATCCTTCGCGGCACTCTTCGAGTAGTTATAATCGACAACCGTGCTTTTGTCGGCACCTTCGTCGGGATGGACAAGAGTCTGAATATCCTTCTTTTGAATACCGAAGAGTTTCGCCTCGACGCAGACGAAAATACTGCCGGGCGATATGTTGGCCAAGTCATGATTCCATGGCGAATCATTCAGAGCATTGGGCTACAAATCGGTGAATCTAATGCGCATGAACAGGTGCGTGTGCCAGCAAAATTTCGCCCTCCGTAAGCTGAACGCAATAACGCAGGCACATATCTTCTAATACTTCCGATGGCGATCTGACATTCACGTCCCTGATTGTCCCATTTTACCCATCCTCGTTCACCGCTTTCCATCCCCTTGAGTCCGTTCTGTATGAGAGCCCTGCTACGAGATCACCACGGGTTATTCATGTTTCGGGTAAGAGTACGCAAGTCTGATATAAAGCATCCAGGGGCCCTCAAAATAAGACTAGAAAATTTTGTACAGTAGGTCTGAATCGTGTAGTACGAGATACATACTATGGCAAGTCTAAACAGGGCAGTACGTAGACGATAAAATACACGCACAATCAGGTTGGCATTCCCGCAACTATTCCTATATACCTGGTTTTCTTCTCGGCGTAGCTGTTACCCTCGATCCTGAACCGACTCCCACATGACGTGGTGTCCCAGGTATCGCAACCCGTGCCGCGGACGCACCAACTCTGTCAGTGAGGGCATCCTCTTCTGCCTTCCTTGCGGATCTACAAACCGTTCAGTACTAATGAACAGCCGCCAGAAGAGTGAATTTTCAACGTACGCTTCGCGCTGTTTTGCCATCTCTGTCTCAAGTTCTGCTCGCTTTGAGAATTCGCGGTCAGCTTGTCGTCGCGCACCGCGGTCATCAAAATTCTTCTCGCGCAAAGAGTAGAACACAGGGCCAAGCTCCGCTATGCCCTAAGTCAGCACCTGCGAATTGGTAAAAGTACGAATGCTATACCAAGCCAGTATGGATCCACCGAAGTCACTTGTGTCATATACTCTTTTGATGTAAGGATGAGTTCGTGGTAGATGACATATGACGGGGTATCTAGCAACGAATCTGTCAGATTAAGACGAGTAGGGTACCAAATATAACCTACATCCAAGTCCAGACAAGGCACTTGTAGGGTGTAGATGGGTAGGGAGGCCAGAACGGATGTTCACGAATTCGCCGATGCCCTTCACCCTAGCTGCCTGGTGGAAATAACCTGCACATATAGCTTTCCTACGGGCCAGCTCAACAATCGAGGCATAGAGAAAGTGGTAAAAACACACCGTATGATGTCGAAATCAGTTCCAGCTGATATAATGTCCATTTTTTGAAACTTCATGATATCCTCCAGTTGCACTCGTACTTCTCGCGCCTTGCGGAGGAGTTTTGGATGCAAGAAATGTCGCATCGCCCAGTCATCCCTGTATCTGTACAGACATCGTCAATTCCAAATGGTCGCGCGGCGCCCGAGGGCCTCCATGACTCACCCGTGACCCTTCCATTGGTTGAAAACATTAAGCAACGTCAAATGGTCGCTCTCGGGAACGTTGAACTTGTCTCTTGCTGCATCTGCCTCCTCCACCCGCTCTTTGGGACGGTAGAAAACGCTCGGTACAGATAGCATCGACACGATTGTCAACATCTCTGAAGAGCACTTGTAAAGGACGGACGTGATGAGCATTTTGGCCATAGACGGTTCCATGGGGAACTCGGACATTTTACGCCCGGCAGGCGTTAGGTCGCCAATGTTATCAAGAGCACTGAGCACCCACAGTTGGTACATGGAATTTAGAATGTTCGCCTAATGGCAAGATAAGCGCATTTAAAACCTCTAAGAAACCCATACTCGCCTGTGGTGGTGGATCCATAAAGTCGAATTCGAGCAGATTCTTTACGCCAAGCGATTTGAGTAAAAGTACGGTGTTTGCAAGGTTTGTACGTTGAATTTCCGGGATGGTATTCTCGAACAGCTCATTACGGTAGGCCATTTCCGTGTATAACCGGTAACAGAAACCGTTTCCCGTACGACCGGCACGACCAGTCCGCTGGTTTGCATTTGCCTGGGAGATAGGTGTGATCTGCAACGCGTCCATACCAACCTTCGGGTTGTACACTTTGAGTTTGGAGTAGCCAGAATCAACCACGTAAAGAATGCCGTCGACTGAGATGCATTTTGTAACTTGAGTCACATGATATCAGGGACATGACGTACCGGTCAGAGATGTTTCCGCGATGTTAGTGGCAACGATGACCTTGCGCCGGCCATCAGCAGTTGGTTCAAAAATTTTTGCTTGCAGATCGGCAGGCATCTGAGAATAAATTGGGAGGACAGCCAGAGGAGCTGGGTCGTCCAACTGGGAAAGGCGTTCTGAGCTAGTGTGAGTATTTACAAATATTTCGGGTCATCACTCCCCACCTTGTACGACCTGGCAGGTGATCTCGATATCTTCTTGCCCAGTCATAAACACAAGTATATCCCCGGGAGGAAGAGAAAGGTGAATCTGAAGGACTTGCTTCACAGCGTTGTCCACATAGTCCTCACAGGGTGACTTGGAGTGGAACGTCTCGACAGGGAACGTTCGACCAGGGATCGTGAAGCAGGGCGCACTTCCATAGAACTTGGAGAACTACAACTACGTCAGCTTCAATGAGCGTCGAGAAGGAACAACGAGCAAACCTTCTCTGCATTCATTGTAGCAGACGTGACAATAAGTTTTAAATCACGTCGACGCGATAGCACTGTAGGGGTAATTCTTCGAATGGGAACTTCGGTCAAAACAACGCTATGACGCACCTTTCCGCAAAAGCCCCATCAGTACGTCTGTACTAAGAGACCGTTCATGCGCCTCATCTAGGATGATGACGCTGTATCGATCCAAATCTCCCTCATTCAAGGACTCTCGAAGTAGAACGCCGTCCGTCATGTCTGTTAGGCGAACAGCATTAGTTCAGTTTGTCCGGTAATCCCGGATAACTCACATTTTATCTTGGTTTCCGCCGAGGTGCAATCCTCGAACCGGATAGCATAGCCTACTAGTCCTCCAAGTTTGCATTCCATCTCCTCGCTGACACGCTTCGCGACCGACATGGCTGCCACGCGACGGGGCTGAGTACAGCCGACGAGGCCATTGGCGCAGTAACCATCCTCATACAGAAATTGTGCGAGTTGCGTGGTCTTACCCGAGCCTGTCTCACCGACTACGATCACCACTATCCATAAAGACAGCCGTCAGAGAGCGTCTACAATGAAGAATGGGACATCACCTTGATTATCGCGGATGGACCTGAGCAGATCCTCGCGACAAGCAAATGCGGGCAAATACTCGCGCTGCTCGCGGAGAGTCCGGCTTCTCGCGAAGGTGCTTACGCCCGCGGAGGTCTTCAAATGGCTCGCAAACTTGGAATCCCCTCTGTAATCCTCTTTTGTGGCGTTTTTACCTTCTGCCTCGGCCGCCGCTGTGAGTGAATACCCGTACCATGCACAGCTTCGTGAGTATCCAGTTCAATACCAAAAAGGGGGCAGAGAAAGGAAGACACACCCTCTGCTTCTGCCTCTTCGTCCTTGACGCCTAAGATGTTGCCGAGAGCCGTGCCACCTAGTGCGGCCAATTTTGCCGCAGCCTTTGCACGCTCTGCCTGCTCACGTTTCTCTTTCACAAGAGCAGAGCCTTTCTTGGCGAACATGGCCATATCGCTCGTTGGGTCACGAATTGGATTGATTGGGTCGAGTTGCTTGGTAAACACTGTGCGGCCATCGAGGAACGGCGGTTTGAGGTTGTGAACCATCACATGTACGGCTGACTGCGACTCGTCTTCGAAATCCAGATCGACACCTTTGCGGGTTGCAACACCAGAGGTGACCATGCGATTAGCTTCCCAAAGTTCATTGTCCGCGTTCTGTATTCAAATCAGTCCCCCGTGAATGGAAGAAAAGAGTAGCACCTACATATTGTGCTTGTTTTGCAGATATTTTCTATAAATGCTGTTAACTATGTGCGCACGGTGCAATAAACATGGACTTGCCACAGGCCGCTTTGCTACCTCTACTGGTTTGATCACCGTGAGGTCCTCGTACTGTGCGAGCGGGTTGTGCTCCTCGTTGCCCATCAGACTGCCTTCCTCTGCACCCATATACCAGTCCCTATCGAGGCGTACTTGCTCTTCCTCCCACTCTCGGATGTCTAGTTCTGCATTCCCTACGTCAGGACTAGAATCTCGCGACGCTCTCGGGGTCGGTGCATCCCATGCTCGAGCGCCGGTACGGCCCAATCCGCCACCACTGCTATCACCCCGACTACGCGGTGTGGCGTCCCACCTGAGGTTCGGAACCCGCAGACTCGGCGCGTCATCACGAGAAGGGCCGCGCTCAGAACGAGGTGTCACTTCCCAACCTCGTGAATGCTCTTGCCGCCCTCTAACGCGATCACGGTCCCGGTTGGAACGGCGCTGAAAGTCATCGAGGCCGCGTGGGCGATCTACTTTCTTTTCCTGATGTGCTAAAATTCCCTCTGCAACGCATAAGAAAGAATGGTAGGAGCAAGGGGATGGCGCACACACACCTCGCTGATGATCCCGCCGTCTTCTATGTGCTTCGAGTAATACACGACCCTCTTCAGAAAGGCCGCCAGGGTGAGACGGTGTGTCTTCGGCACGCTGACGTGTATGACTCATGCGAGACGCGGGGAGAGACGGGACTGTTTGCGGTTGGAAAGCCATATTTGAAGAAGGGAAAGGACTGCATACCTTTAAAATGAGGTTCTCGACCATCAAGTCGTTGGCGCTTTCCATTGCCATCACCCTGCGAGGATGCAGCGCGCTTTTCTATAGCTAGACGATCAAGACCTAGGGCGGACACTCGCGGCGTTGGAGGCTCGAGGGGTGTTGCTGGCTTGCGAAATGTGTGTTGCTGGCTCACGTTATGCGCGATCCGGTTGTAGACGAGGACTAGACTCACCATATTTTTCTGTACCAGACCACCTTGTCGTACGGGTTCCGGTTGGAGAACATCCGTGTCCTGTCCATGGTCAATCATCATTCCCGTTCCAGTCATGTGCGAGTACGAGTGTAAGTCGAGTGGGTTTCCCGGAGGTTCCGGGCCGGAGAATAGTTGGAAAATTATGTCATCTATCACGGTCCGTTGTAATTCCACCTAATCACATGACACGTGAGTCCAACAAGCACTAAACTTGAATAAAGTAAATTTAAATATCTTTATTACCTAATAAAATCCATTCACAGACATGAAGCATCCAGTGATAGCTGTCATCAGTATCTGATGACAGTTAGTATTCTGAGCCACACTGAAAGTCAAAATGGGGACTTGTTCACATCAAACACCCTGCCAATGAGTATGGATGGGACTGACCTCAAACCCCAGCAGAAAAATGATAGGTCTCTTGAAAATAGCTTAAATTGCCCTGTTTTCCCTTGAAGTTCTTGAAAATTGCTATCTTATCAACATTATTTTAAAATACATTACTTTTGGCCCCAAATATAAACTTTTTAAAGGATACTTAGAAATGCTTGAAATTCTTGAATCAAAGATTTCAAGAAGGCTGCCCTTTTGCTGATGAGCCTGTCTTTGTTTGAGATAGTACACTTACAGTATCCCACATGAATGAGAGTGACTCCAGGGGGGTGATCAATTGGATCAGCAGTACCCAATTCCAACGTCTGCCACCGAGCAAAAGCCAGATACAGGTGTATTCTGTGGATCCGATTCGAAGGCTTTTCCTGCATGCTACATACAACAATGTGTTCCCAACTCCTGCCTGGGTAGGTGGATTGGAAGCGCACGACAGGACGAGGTTGAGCATCATGATCATGTAAATGCCTCCGCTTGCAATTTCCACAGGCGTGCATAGTCGCCCCCCGACTTCATCAACTCTTCATGGGTACCAGTCTCTACGACAGCGGTCTCGTTCATGTACCTGAGAGGAAATTCATCAACAGCTATTCCCAGCTTACGGCTCCAGAATTGCATACACTATGATGTCCGCATATTTCGTCAGGTTTCCGAAGCGGTGAGTCGAGAAGACTATTGTTCTCTCCCCGCGAGATTTGTGAAGTCGCGAGAAAAGGTCTGGATTTGAGGGTCGATGATCGTTAACAGAGAAGAGGGAAGTGGCAAGGAGGATATGTACCGTGTTCGGCAACAGGGTCGAGGGCAGCACTTGGCTCGTCAAACAGCAACAGACCAACTGCGGAGTCTGGTCCAATGGTGTGCATGAAAGTGCGCGCGCTACATCCAGAGTAGTATTCATCACCCGATGGGACCCCAGCTTTAAAGACTTACACAGCAATTCTTTGTTGCTGTCCACCGCTGAGTCCTTGTGGTGGTCGTGTTCCCGTCAGTTCACGGAGCGCGCGGCCAATGTCACCATTAGGATCATCATGTTGAACACGAATAATGTCATGCACAGAATCAGGACGGGAAAGATAGGTATCCCAGCCTTCAGGCAAACGTTCGATCACGGTGTCAGCACCTCCGAGACGCGCCGCCTCCTCGACAAGCTCACGATCAGTGGCATGTTCGGGATTACCGAGCGCAATGTTATCCTTGATCTGGGTGGCAACTTATTCGGAGATATCACCTAGCAATTGAAATCGAGAGACGCACCGATAAAGGGAACAATGTGTAATCTTGAAAGAGAACAGCGATTGAGCGGCGTAAATCATGTAGTTTCACATCCCGGATATTGTGACCATTGATCCGGATGGTTCCTTCAGTTACATCGTATATGCGAGCCACTAGCTTCAGAATAGTGCTCTTGCCGGAGCCATTGAAGCCCACGATAACCTGATTTAAAATAAGAGAAGGCAGTCAAGTCAGATATTCCCTTACACATAGTTGACCCTGTTGGACTCGGAATGACACGCGGCGTAATGCATAGGTCTTGCTTCCAGGATATTGGAAAGAAACGTTCCTTTAATGCCGTGGATAAATATTTGAGGGTATGTGGCTGTGAGGACCCACTCAAATTCTAGGCTTATTCCATCACGACTATTTTCCAACTTTTTGGTCCCGTCCACAACCTGGTTCTTGATTTCGCTCACGGCATATACTACACGTAGACTGGATAGCTGGTTTGCCAGGCCACCAGTTTGTTGGAAAATAGAATTCAAATTCAAACGAAGATTCTTGGCGGTCGAATGGACGAGGGTGAACGCAGCAAGGACCATGGGAAGGTTGCCTGGGTCTCGAACCGCTGCTAATACAAGGGCAATCTTGGGGCACAGTGAATGAAGTAGTCATATGCACGAGCTGATGGTTCACCTCGGGCAGCTCACCAGCAAACCATTTCAGAAGATGAATTGAATTATTGACGTTGCGCTGGTAAATGAAAAAACGACTCCAGAATTCACCCGCGCGATTTCCAAGGCGATGATTAAGTTCAAAAAAGTCTATAAACGGAGCAATAAACATGGGGAAAGTGTGGATTGCACTGAGGAACGTACGTTGAGAAAGATATGAGTCAAGACCATTAGCGACGATTTCTTGGCGGTGTTCTTGGTCACTAACAAGTTGCTTGAGGCCCTCCATCTTCACGTAATCCTGGTTTCGAGTCGTGGCTGCGTACGCTGTGGGAGATACGGGGTTGAGAAACCGACCCTTTAAGTGGCAGAACTTGAAAACTGACAAAGTCCATCCAGACTACTACTTGCAAGTTCCATCTGGGATAAGATACAGACTACCAGGTGGCAGAGACAAGTCAGGAAGCTCAAATATGAGCTAATGCCTTGTTCACGCAAGATGGCGATGAGCACGCTAACTTGAGTGAAAAGCACGATAATGCTACACCCGCTGCGTAACAGGCTATCAAGAGTGCGCCCGACTGAGCAAAATCCGTATCTGAGCGATACTGCCTCTAATTGTTGAGATACAGAAGGGTCCATAAAAGTAGGCAGATCGATCCGTGCGACATGCTTGAAAGCATAACGCGAGTAATGACACTTGACAAAGTCATCGAAATCAAGGTAAAGCCGCCCGTCTATCCTTTCGAGCAGGCTCTGAACGAGGGAACACACCACTCGGCCACATGTCAGTTGAACCAACATATTTACATCCAGTTCCCGGTCATTAATGGCAGCTTGGATCTATACTCGATGTTGGAAGACAGTACACAACGTAACGAAATCGTACTCACCAATCGCAGAAAATTCCCGGTAAACCTAAATTTGATTAAACATCGACCATTTAGTTTACTGCAGACGCGCACCAAAGGGATACCGCTGGGGAAAGGGCAAGAGTTGCTGAAACGGTAAGGCGAGCAAATAGTAGCGAACTGCTGAGATCGTATATTGCCTTCCATAAGTATTGCAGGTCACTGAAGAAGACGCCCGTATCTCCATTCAGCGAATAGAACGGGATGCCCCACTTAACCGGGGGCTTTTCGATGTATAGATCCCATATACCGAGAAGAAAATGATTGAAGAAACTTCCGGCAATCTTGGGGCTTTGGGGGCTTTGGGATTGAGGTTCAACAAATTTGCTGCTTTTTTCTGGCAACTTGGGATTGAAGAAAGGGACTTGCATGGTTGACTACGGGGTGTTCAAGCTATGGCACTCGTCCGAGAACCAGTCTTATATGCTATTGGCACACCCTCCCCTGGTGGACGGATCTTATACGTTGTCTCGGACCGGGAGAAAGGTTGCTGTTGTGTGGCGTGGTCCATAAAAGCGCCGTTAAGAAAATAAAAGGACAAGAGAAGTAAATCGATACAGACGCGGAAACGTGCACACTGGAAAGGACATGCCCGAAAGGCGCTCTCAGGCAGGCGCCTTCATTATTTTAGACGACCGCAGGGAGAACGTCACGCTACTGTATGGCACCAAATACACGAGTAAATCAGGCGCGCATTCATTTTAAAATTTTAATCCTCATCATTATGTCCGCGGGTTTTCTCGGAGTGGGGTGAGCAGGAGAAGCGAATATCTGTAAAGGTCGTCTCATCCATTGCATTTCTGTCAGGGACGAAGGAGCCTGCACGCCATCAGGGCTGTTGACACCTGGCTAATGGCCCTGCGCCGGGAGAGACACGGAACACGTTGCCAACCGGAACATGCCTCGGTCGGACACCCCTAACAACAGCAATGGACCTGAACTTTAAATGGAAATTTGGTGGTTCGACTTTGTCTGTCATCCCATCAAAGTAGATCGCACGGAAGCTTTGAATTACTCAATAATTTGTAGCCTTCGCCGCTGGTGATCGACGTTCAAGTTATTAGTTGCCGCGCTCAAAGCTCCGCGTCTTTGGAATTCCAGGCTATCATGCCATCAACTTCCTTTACTATCCGACTGTCAATTTGCAAGTTTGGTCAACTTGCGTGGTATGTCTTTGTGTGATGGCTTGACTAGCCTCGCGGCCCATTGCAGTAGTATACAACAGTCGAGGTGGTTACATGGAATACGCCCTACAATCGCATACAAGTGTCGTCGACGGCTACTTCATGGCCCAACTCTCCAATATAATGATTCAACATATTGACGGCTACTGTGTAAGTTTCGCATACACACTCTGCCGTGCTACTCGCCTGATGTCTCTGTTATGCAATGAGTAGGTCAGCGGAGTTTTTTGGGGCTAATGCGAGCCATTACATGCTGATTTCACAACCAAGTCGATCGACTGCTACCGTAACCCTGCCAGAAAAAGCATCCAAAACGTGACCCATTCATGAGTTGATCGAAATCGTGTTTAATATCCCCCGCTTCTCTTCCCGATGCTACATGTCAGATATTTACAGTTTAGAAGGTTCTATTCTCGAGCTTTAACGACGTTTCCGCGAGGATTCTATATATTTCTGATGACGAAGTTTAAAGTGATCGGATAATACTCCGCACAAAAGAGTCGCCCACAAAGCGTACGTTAACTTATGGTGAAATCACGTATCATATGACGTGAACTGCAGTCATTTATGCGTCCCCGCAGGGTGCTTCATTGCTCTATGACCTCTCGACCCCCCAAGGGAGCAGAACTCATCAATCGGCGGACCTACAATCGACGGACGGCCTTACTGAAGCCTCGCAACCCCCGCGAGGACTGGACGGATTGCATACTCCAGTCGGGACATAAGAAAATGGTTTTCGAGCTCGTGGTCACTGGCATTACATTAATTAATTCCGCCCTCTGGCATAGCGGGAAAAGAGCGGTCGGTACTTGCGAGCGAGCTGGATGGGCGTCAGGTAGGCGCCTATTGACCACAAGTAAAGACCTGAACCATGAACGCTCACGACAGTTCAACCTGTTTCACTAGGATCGAGAAGCGGTTTAGCTCGGTCAGACTGGAGTGTAATCTCTGATCTATCCGCTTCTCTCCAGGACGGCGGACAGGGGCTTTCCTTGATCAATACGTTAGAACGACACTGATGAAAACTGCCAATGCCAGTGGCGTTGATGTAGTCCGCATTGTAGCCTGCCAGATGTCGAGCTGTTGTCCAAATTACTACCCCGACGTGCTAACCATCCATGACTGACGCTAGTTGACAGTCGCCGCTATTATTGGTGTCCAGAAACGACCTTTTTGAGCTCCACCCGGCAGCAACGATTTCTAGTAGTACCTTGCCTTGAATTGGCGTTCAAATACGGATGGAAAGGGATCCAAAGGCTGTGCTGTGGAGTATGTCCAATGTCCACAAAATGGGGGCCCTTCTGGAGAATGGATGGACCACGGCGGCAAATGTGTCTGTCCATAAAATTTTTTTGCTGTGACTCCACTGGCCAAACCATGACCATGACCACCAACTGAGTCCGGCAACCTCTTCCATATCCACTCAGTCATACGGCACAGCGCTACAAATTCTCTTTACTAACAGCGCCAGAGATATGAATCAGCTGGAGGCATGACTTCTCCCAACCAAGGATTAACGCCCTGGTGGCAAGACTTCTTGGACGCTCGACGGCGAACGGAAATCCACCGTTTTGCCGTACAAAATCATAAATCCTTTCCACAAATGAGATGAAGCTTCATTTCTCCATAAGCGTACGATTGACAACGGCCGATCCTTTGGATCCGGCCGCCAGCGTTGTCCTAGCCTGGGCACGCGTCGTTTCAGGATCCCTTCGCCTATACAGTATCACTCCAATACCCCTTGTCAACACGTTTTTCCATCCCCTGCGGGTCCCCTCAACACCCTCCTCGAATTAACCCCAAGCCCAACAACCCAAAGCCTATAACACCGCATTGGCGGTATGTCTTTGTCCCTGCTGTCCCACGTTGCCTAGAGTATCCACCTGAGCCCCCGGAGAATTTTGCAGCACTGGCGCATATCATTACCCCTCCATGTGGCTCACTGCACCTCCTGGCTTGGCAGAAAATTTTTGAGAAGACAAAACGACCTAAGTGCCTCGCATCCGACCCTCCGGTAAGGCATACCTCGATGTGATCATGCCTTGGCAAACAATTTTCGACCGTGGGAGACTCGACGATGCACCCTCATGCGCATTAGCAAATCTTCTGTTAATACCGTAATTTAGTCTTGGCCATAGAAGGATTGGCTACCGCTGTTTGTCCGGCATGAAGACGGGTGCATTTTGGACGCGCAAGTATCGCAGATGTACTCCCCGTGTCACCAGGGGTGAACGGCAGATATCATTGGAACTTCTCCTTGTAAATCCACGCAAGGCCAACATCGCTCGCACCTTGCGCAACCTAAAACATGAAGACCAGGATCAGTCATCCGAAAAATGTAATTCGTCATGACCTCACAGCTGCACGGTACCATTTAGCCGCCTCCTTGCGGTCCTTTTTGCAACCACGGCCATTCGCATAGCAGAATGCAAGTTCCTCCTGCGCGTCGACATCTCCGAGCCTCGCCGCAATTTCGAAATATGACTAAAGGAGTCGAGGCGTTGTTTTAGCTGGGGCATCACGGACGCATGTACGAATGAAATCGACGACTCACAACGGCCATCTTCTGATCTTTCTTCACACCCCATCCCCGGAAGAAGCACTGGCCAACTTCGTATATGGCAAGGACCAGCTCGCCGCGAACGGCGTTTATGTCAAGGCCCGCACGGGCATGCTCAAGGTCGCCTACTGCCGCCTCTGCTGCGCGGCGCAGCCAGGAGAAGCCAAGACTCTCGTCTTTGGTGCAACCCCAACCATGCCGCAAAGTGAGACCCCACATAAGCATGCCAACCCCACTCCCGCCTGGTGTCCTCGCACTCTTCTCGAAAGCAATCGCGGCTTCCTTGAGCCGGTTTGCTTCGTGATATCGGATGCCTTCTTGTAACAACTGATCGGCCAACTCGAGTTGTTGGAAATTATCCCTAGGTGCCGGATCAGGCGTCAGAGAAGGGGCGCGTTGGATAGGTGTGTGAGACGATGCTGGAGCTTGAAGGGAATCGCCTATAGATGAGCTAGAAGGACTGTCAAGCTCATAGAACGAAAACTTTGAATATAGGCTAGTTGGTGAAGATGAAATGCGGGGAGGTTCATGCAATAGGGGTATGACCTGCGAACTGGCGCAGGGCGTGAGGGCATGAGGGAAGATCTATGGGTATTGGAGGAGATGGATGAGTTTAGGGGGGTTTCTAGAACATGCTGCTCTTCCTTGGATGGGGATATTTGCGGTGGCGATGTCCCTGGCGAAGGCTGTGGCGACTGACTGGGTGGTGTGCGGAATGCGTTTCGTGCGAGGACTTGACGTTTTGTATCTTCTGAGGCACCGCCTACTCTCAACGGCCTGGAAAAGTTTAAATATTTACTCCGGGCGCCTCCGGAGGTGAGTCTATGATCAACAGAGTGAGATTCCGCGATCGGACTAGATAACACATTCCCGAACCCTTGACCGTCGTTAACCCCTTCTGGCTCCTCCGACGACACTACCACAATGGGCAGGGGTACTGATTTGTTTGATCGCGATCCTTGGTACGATTTGTCTGGCTCTGCCCTGCCGTTTTTTGGACGGTGACTATCTTTCATACTCGAAGCCCCACCCCTCGGTAGCGGTGAGGGCGTACTTCGACCCTGAACTGTGCCACTTAGTTCAGGGATTTGTTCCACCTGGGCAGGAGCTCGAACGGAGTTCGACAGACGGCCAAGGGCCCGACCGGAGGATGTGGCGGTTGAGTAAATACTGGCATCATCATCATAAGGGAAATCTTCCGACCCGCTGGCAATACTCGGGCCGTACAACTCGTTTGATGTGTTTAGCGACGACTGCGTTGCAATAGAAGTCCGAAAGCGGGTGTGTAACAAAGGCGATTGGGGAGCGGGACCGAGAAATCTCCTTGGCGGTGCATCAAGCGTAGGAACATCGGGATACTGAGCGTCTCCACCCGACCCTGCCTGAGACAAAGAGATTTGAGCAGGATCTGGGCGTCGGCGGGATGACGTCCTGCGAGCGAGGGTGTCAAGTGGAGAGAGAGGCACGACATAGTCGCGCATGGCCAGTTAGGGCTGAAGAGGGCTGAAACGTCAGTCGAGTCAGGTAGCGGTCTATGCAAAGGCGGTGGCCTCACTCGGCTGAATGAAGATGTCGGCGACTCCTACCCGCTGTCGTCGTCACTGGTCCTGGTCGTCAGCGCATTGCGCATCCGCTCCACAAAGACTGTCGGCCCGTAGGAAGCCGGCAGCCGGTGGCCGTGCCAGTGGAAGCTTTACCATTTTTGGCATTAATGACCGGTTGTAGGAGTATCATCAGAAATCAGCTGGCTATAATGATCACCTTGCGTCTGCCTCATCCTTTTCGCGTGTACTGCACGTGTACCCCTGTGGTCTGTTCCGTGGCGACTATCTGGGGCGGCGGAGCCTCGTTGGTTATAGGCCTGGTATGAGTGGCTTACCGTTTTGAACATAGTATGCAACCGAAAGTTGGGGAACACTCAGGCTGGCTGACCCCTGCCTACTACACTACATCCGAATCTGCCTGGGCTTCAAATCCTATCATGTCCTGATATGGACGAGATCGCAAACTTGAACTTCCAGTCTCCATGCCCCTTTATTTAAGCTTAATGTCGTACGTAGTACTCCGACATGATCTACTACATATCCTTGGAGGTTTGAACTCCGGAATGTCGCTTCTGATAATGAGTCATATGACGGATGATGGTAGTGACATTTCCGCTGATCTGATAATCCAACTTGAAGCTCAATCTCAAATGCTCCACCAGTCGTGATAACTGAAGCGAGGTACATGTCGTTCACCTCCGAGTCGGTAGCTCTGACACTCAGGCTGCCTTCTTCGATTACGTGCTAGTCAAGTATTCCACCTTGGAGACGCGGCTTGGCTGCGTGTGATCGCCCTCTATCCAGACGCCCTCGACCCGGCCTCATGTTACAAGTACGTTTTATTACTGTATGCAACGATGGCTATCCGCGCTCTATGATCGAGCGTGTTTTGGTTTCTTGTGTTTCGCGAGGGGGACACAGACTAAACATGCACCGTGATCGAATACAGTGGTTTCTCCCCATAAGTTTTTTCCTCAGTCAGCTGCTGACAGTACCAGAGTCTCCGACGCTCCAAGACACCGCTGGGTACGCTGTAAATGTCTTAACAAGCTGCTCTGAGACACTGGTGTGTAGCATATGGACGTTTTGAAGGTGTCGCCTCCTAACGACGGAGATAGAGAAAATAAAATGAGTACTGTACGCTGCACAATGCTAGCAGTCGGACCGGCAGACGGCCTCGGAGAAACGTCTCGCGTTTCTTACGTGACCTACAGGACTTTGCCTTTTCTTTTACCGTTTGTGGGTCAGGTATGTCAAGTAGCAAAAAAGGCCAGAGAGTCACGTAAGACAGTCGTAAGTGGTCTCCTGATGAAGCCCGTTTCTCCCTTTCTTCTGTCGTACATCTCCTTGTTTCGACTCTCGTACAATGTCAGTGTACATGCACACATGCATTGGTTACCTATTTAAGCATACTTTTCAAGTTCCCCAGCAACTCAGTCAGCTCACCCCTTGCTCTGGTGTCAACTTCCAACAATGCCCACTGGCTCCAAGGACCAGGATCACAGTATCAAATGGGTACAGGCAGTCCTCGGAGACAGTTAAATTGAAATAAAAACCGCAACTGTTGGAAGTTCACGCACATGCGGGCAGAACAAGGAACATGTAAGATTGACGGGCAAACGGCGTGCGAGGGTTGCCCAACTGTAATCACAAGACATTCAGCAGTAAATGAGAGAAGAATGAGAAAGTATCACACCAGCAGTGCCAGCTGAATGCGTAGGCTGCCCAATAATCATCCTGTGTTCGGGAAACGACGAGACTGGTTGATGAGCCAGCACTATAATTGGAGATGATCGTAAGCAAGAGGCAATTCCGAGTACGATCTTATGCGACAATTGCCTGTTGAATGGAACTCTCCATTAATGGCGCTGCTTAAGAGAAGGACCCATATTGGCACTGCCGATTTCTGTGGCGCCATAATCGCTTCTGGGTTCTGATGATGCTAAATGACGTTCCAGAGTCTTATGGATGCCTGAAGGTGGGAGGGAGAATGGTGGAAGAGTAATCCGAGGGAAGACGGACAATGAGAGATTGACAACGATGATGGAATAAGGTGGAGTGGTCATTCGGACATGATCCCGGTAAGGTGTGACTTCGTCATGTTCCAGCGTCAAGCGAATGTCAACATGACGTTCGCTTCGCCAGTACGAAGTGCTGACAATTGAGGGAGTGGTGTCCAAATTGGCGGTGCATCGGGGGTGTGGTTCGTTGGGACAAATTCCAAGACTTCGGATCGTCGTCAGATACCCCAAGCCCTGGAAAGGCGGGATCAGCGAGTGTCTTGGCGGCATCTGCGCAAGTAGACCCACTGTGAAATGGCGTGTGTCCCTCTAGAACTTCGAGTTCATCCGATTCCTTGATCGGCGACAGTACTGCAGTAGCAGTATCCTCCGACCAAGAAGAATCGAGTCATTCGCATTCTCCTCAGTCTTAACAAGTACATGATCAGATCGATCGATCTCACCCCGCTGAACATTCTAGTCTTCGGCAAGTAGCGATGACCCGGTGGGTGGCTATTCCTCGCTGACAAGAACGTTCAGGCAAGGAGAAATGGGGGAAGAAAGAAGTCCTCTGATAGCGGAGGAGGCAGAAGACGGTTGGCAGCCTCTTCAGCTGCCACCCGTATTAAGTGACACAAATCTAGGTTCTTCAGCGATCGATTAAGACACTTGTAGAGTGCTGCAATGGCAGCGACGAATCGAGTGTCTGCGAAATGACATCAAGATATGACAGTTTCGACAAAATCTGTGTTCAAAACCATGGAAGTAGAGCGTACGCATACCTTTCTCTGCAGGAGAGAGCGAATGGAAATCTGTGCAAGTGGGCGGCATTTCTGGACGCTTGTTGGTACCGAACTGCGATGATGATGATGGAGGCAACGGTGAATCAAGAAGACAAGGCAGGGATGGTGAAGCAGTCTAGTCACACGTGTTGAACAAGAGCTCGACGTTCGGCATGGATGGAACAAGAAGAAAGGAATCTTGATTGGAGCAAGGTACTGCACCAGAAGTCGTTTGTCGGTATGTAGTAGATATCGAGCTCGAGGTCAAGATCCCAAGATCCTCATCACCATATTTGTATAGTGACTAGGTGTCCGAAGGGCACACATCGAGGGTAGCATTATTGCACAAGGCATCTTGACACACTTTCTCCAATTCCTCGCTTTCGATAGGGTTGTGACTTGTGTGCCATTGGGGGTTCAATTGTGCTTGTCATCGTCGCCGGCCAGCCGAACGGCATCGGAAAAATAGTCAATAACAGTTCGTTCTTGGAAATACTTTTGACATATACAAGGTTGGCCAAAGTTCGATACAGTTAGATCAGCAGTTGGTCACTGTCATGGTTACGCATATCATCCCATTATGCTTCGTTAACCGTCTGCTAAGCAACCCACCATTCGCAGCCGAAGTGTCACCTGCAGTACGTCGGGAATGCTCTTGCACAATATGGAGATCATCGACGAGTCGTGCTAGCGGGTCGCACACGCTGAGAACCAACTTACTCCGAGTCTGCAACAGATGAAAGTGCTCGAAATTGAAGCCACTTTCCTGTGTGAAGAATGGGCAGAGAGGACGACATCTAAGCGCCAGAGTCGCCGAGCTTGCATTGTAAACGACATGCCTCTCACAGTATCTCGGTTGCTATCGTACCTAGCAGACGGTAAGTCATTCTATAAATTCGTCTGGATCAGTGGAATGGCCAAGACAACAGCCACGAAGCCATCTATGATCAGAAGAGATACCTCGAAGTCATGGATGCGTAAATGACAGAGTCCGTACACGATATTTGTGATCACAACTTGGCGAGCTGCAGCAAACTTTCCGAATACGCCCTAGACTTGACTTTGTCCACATCCGCCCTCGTACTTGGTCGTAGCTCATGAGCGTGGTTATATCCAAGCCTTGAGAGACCGAGTAAGGAGTGACTAGATCAGAGGGAAAAGAAAAGAAGGGTAATTACCTGTCGCGGCCGTCTGGGCCACCCGCACGGTAATACTCTGGCCGTCTAAGTAGGCTGATGACGACTGCGCCACCAAGCCCGATGTTATGCACCAGCCCATACTTTCCCTGTGTGTGGCCGTCGAATAATCTGGGGACCTGCATCGGCCCGGCCCCTGAGGACACATCAGTGTGAAGGTTTACCAACTCACAATAAAACTCTTACAATTCCTCAGTTGCACTGAGATGGTTCAGTCAGTTGATTTCATACTTACTCCATTTCCCAAGGAATAGACGTACTGGTAATTGAAAAGTGCATCGCTAGCCCCGTGGCACCAAGCGGATGACCCTTCGCTTCCAGCCCACCACTAGGGTTAATCACATACTTTCCTCCATACTACCCAACGCTCATGAGTTGAGACACGCACGTACCTACCCTAATACTCACCGTGTTGTCCCCGCGCAACAGTCAGGCAGTTCAACCACCCCAACGTCATCCCGATTCACACCGGCAGACGCGAACACCTTATCTGCCAGACGACGTGTCATCCCATAACCAACCGAGTCCATAGCGCTGCGTCCTGCAAACGCATCGGGCAAGTCCGTCGCGAGACCAATCGCGACCATCTCGATCGCCTGATTCTCGAGCTTATGAGCGTGCACGAATGACTCGTTCGCAACGATACAACACGCAGCGCCGTCCTGTACGATCGCACGACAGTAATCGACGCATTAGTAAAAACCTTGCCAGCCAGGAATAAGGGACATTGGACTCGACTGAGGTTGGACTGCACATGAACTTAGTGAGCTCGTTCGTGATTCGCGGGGAAGCGAGGACCTCCGCTTCACTATATCCCGCCCGGAACTGCGCATACGGGTTATTGAGCGCGTGCCTATGATTCTTCGCCGCTAAAAAAGGGTCCCCACTTCAATCACTACTGTACACGCCACATTCAAAAGTTCAAGTTCCAAAAGGCTCACCAATCTTAGCCAAACATTCCACACCTCCCCCATACATCCTAAAATACTCCGCAGCGGCGGCCCCAAACACGCGCGGCATGGGCAGCGACCGCGGATCCGCATCAGGCGAAGCGCGCGCCGCCGCCCACATGAGCGGCTCAATGGGACTAGGGCGATCATCATTCTTTCCAGTTCCGAGGGGACCGGGCGTCATACGCTCAAAGCCGAGCGCGAGCGCGCAGCGCGCCGAGCCGCCGCGGACGAGCGTAGCAGCGTTGAAGAGCGCGGTGCTCCCCGTCGCACAGTTGTTGTTCACGTTCGTGATTGGGATGCCTGTGAGGCCAAGCTGGTAGAGCGCAGTTTGGCCACACGTTGAGGCACCGTAGACATACCCGACGAATGCGGCCTCGATGGCATCGTAAGTGATACCTGTGGCAAGCATGGACAATGCGCATTACGGGGGGATAGAGGGGTTCTGAATGCAGTGAGCTGGAACGCACCTGCATCCAGGAGTGCCTTTGTTGCAGCTTCCAAGCCCATCTGTGCGTGTGATCAGAATGATTGTGAAATCAAGTGGGTGTACTGTATGTCGTGCCTCGTTGGTTTGTCGCTGGCCTCTCGGCTATGCGGTTGCATAGGTATGAGGCTGGGTTTGCAAAGACCGGGAGATATGGTTCATACCTTTGCAAAGGCGGTGCAGCCTACACCAACGATGAATACGCGTTCCTTTTCAGCTGGCATTGGTCGACGGTGTCGCGGTAGAGAAGAATATAATCATGATTTCACAGGCACGTGCAGCGGCTATACTCTACGTAACACATAGACTGTATACACCGTTACAAGATACAAATCAAGAAAACCATAGTCTCTCAATCTTCGTCGTCATCATCATCGTCAGCCTCCGCGAGCCACTATACATCGTCATCAGTAAAAACGGAACAGCTTCAAGGGTATCAATGTTCACCTTCAGGAATGGCTCGCTTGCCTTGCGCACTTTCTTACTCGTCTCCTTGTCAACATACTTTTTACTGACATGCGTACCCCACGACGTCACGACGTCCTCCTCCAGGACATCTGCCTGGTAGAAGTCCATCAGGATCTTTGGGATGACCGGGATAAGTTCAGGATATTCAACGCCTGCTAAACGCTCGATGCCGCCCAACAAAGACTTCTGGTGCTTCTCAGATGTTACCATCTACGGCCGTCAGATTCAACTTTGCCTGTCGGTGACAAATAGCAACACACCTTCTGGAGAATGGGAAGATAGCCAGGAATCTCAGTGATGATGTCGCTGGTGAACAATGTCTGCGCGAGGACCTGGACGGCCTTGTGCTTTTTTTCAATGCCGAGCTCCTGCACCTTCTTGAATACTTCCACCGCATTGACACCAGCATTCTCCTTGGCCCAGTTGCTGAGCTGGGTGTAAGGGCTATCTGCATCCTCATCGCTTTCGTCTTCAGCCCCGCCCGTAAGTCCGATGCCCGCAACGCCGGCGGTAACCGTAACTATTCGGGCCTTGACAGCGTCGGCAGAGGTATCTGCGGACCATCCCTCATCCGCAAGCTGCGATTCGGGATTCAATTCCAAAGCCTCCGCTTTGATACGCTTCGTCATCTCGTCATCGCTCCCAACATTGGCATCGGCTTCGTCATTCTCCCCAGCAACAACGTTACCGTTGGCTTCGCCGGATGGGTTGGGTGCTTCGGCATGCCCGCCCTTGCTCGACTTGTTCCTCTTCTTCGGCGGATTTTTGAGAATGTAGGTGGACAGGCGGTGGCGCATGTCGACGCCCGTACGTTCGCCACATGCCTTACAGTCACGTACAATCATCTCGTTTTTGGTAAGGGTGAGATCCGTCTCAGGATTCTTGCAAGAGCCGCAGAGAACGAACTTGTCGATAAATGCATCAAGTAACTCGCGAAGACGGTTGGCATCGTGCGCGCCATTCACGATATAGCGATCATTCTTCTCATCCACGGATGTTTGGGCACCGAGTTCAGAACCGAAAAATTTGGTCGGATAGGTGGGCGGACGCGACAGAGCACGCGCGACATCAGACATATTGGGCACCACGGTCTTTATTCCGTTGCCTTTACCCTCTATTTTGGTAAGGAGAACAGGCATGCTACGAAATTGAGTGAAGGCTGAGCAATGTAACAGCCGCAACAAGAGGAACACGTACGTACCGGTAGCGATAGAACTTGTCATTGACATCGCGACGGATGTTTACAAATCCGGCCATGCTGGGCAAGTCTTAAGGCTGGATGATGCAGAGAATGGTTTGTCTTATGCAGAGCGTAGTGAGAAGTCTACTCACGTAGTACGATATATTGGGATGGAAAAAACGCAGTAGCTGTCTTGAATCGGAAAAGGGTCGAAGCATGAATCCTCTGTTCACACAGAAGATCGGGTTGGGAGTGAGGCTGAAAATCGACGAAATTGTGGGCGAAAGAAAACAGGAGGCCGATGGTGGTGGTTCAGGGGAGAGAGAAATCAACACGCTCGCTCAGCCGGCTGACACGCTGCGGCTCTCCCACGGACCTTGACCCATAGCGCTGACACAGATACTCAATTAGCTCGCTCACTACAAGTACATTTACGCTATTTCCTATTAGTCTGTACTTTGATTTGGTAGACACGCCCTCTGGCCATCGGAATGTACCATCACCACCCGCATCCTTGAAGCAAAACAGTCGTAGCAACTCTTCAGGTGAGAAGTACCGCAAACGGAGTGGAAGCAAGATTTCCACTGCCCGAACATCCCCGCTGGCCTTAGCAAGTAAAAACTTGTCGAACGTTGCGGTTGTCTGTTAATGTACCGATTAGAAAGCGAGCATGTGCAAACCCTACGGTAGACTGACGTCGAATTCTTCGCTCTCCTGGAGAATGGACCCCGTCCGCTCCACAAGTTGCGTGTATCCTTCGGCAAGTCAAATAGATGAAAAGTCGAGGGTCAATAACTCAACAAACCTCGAGTAAAGCAACACGTTCGCGTTGCAGATGGCAAGACAATATCGAACAACCGCCCCCACTTCATGAGCACGCGCTCGGGCACCGGATAAGTGTCCCCTCTTCTATCAAGATAATCGCGAAGAGGCCGCA
>WNFO01000393.1_pt1 | contig 31146 bp, 27 predicted proteins | sample 5400251 | NCBI WGS metagenome assembly WNFO01 (sample SAMN13153354, study PRJNA577476) | soil metagenome | isolation source: 100 cm saprolite under Madrone tree | place: USA:California | collected 2016-06-14
CGAATCCCTTCCTGCAATCGACCCAATGTTGATGACATGGCCCGCGTTGCGGGCTTTGAAGTCTGTCGTGATCTCTCAGCCGTACTGCAGATGGACCGTAAATGTGTGTGCGTTTTGGGGATGGGGATTGACACTGTAAGGCGAAGTGCGGTGAGGTAAGTCTCAGACTGACCTTTGACGAGTAGCTGAGTGAGGGAAATTAGGCCGAGGACGTTCGTCGCGAACATAGTGTCGATGTCCTTGTCCTGTATATTGCCGACGTGGTCGATGCCGTGGGCACCACCAGCATTGTTAACTACCACGATAGTTTCGGAAAGATGAGAACAAAAGGCGCGTAGACACCCCGGCAAATGTCGTGAGTGCGTGAAGTTGAAACTGAACTGAAGTGGGTGAACTCACCGAGAATATCGACGTTGCGGAGATTCGGCGGTATTTTGGACCATAATGCAGACACTTGGGCTCTATCTGTCACGTCGAGCTGTATGACGGCGATCTGCCCGCCTTGCTGTGCGCCGGCGGATTTGTGCGCCGCGCTCGCAGCCTCTGCGACTTTCTCCAGCTGTTCGGCTCGGCGCGCGATGAGGATCAGGTTTGAGCCCCCCTAGATAACCACAGTACGATAACGGTATATGCGTCAAAACTATTGTCTCTGAGCAATTATGATAACCTGGCCCCTGGTACCTTTGCGAACAATATGGCAGTGGCCTGAAAAGTGACACAGAGATATATATCAGTCGCGTATTTTTATGGTGAGATAAGAGGACGCCTTGGGCGTGAGTACTGCGCCGATACCGGCACTGGCGCCAGTGATGAGGACTGTCTTGCCAAGCAATCTGGATGCGTTGAAGATGGACATCGATGAGCGACACTGGCAGGTGATAATGATCAGATAGTTTGCTAAATACTACTGTAGTAGCGGAATTCGGTCCGCCGTGCTCTGTCCCGCCGGTTTGGGCCCTGCCAGTGTACTTTTCGATTCTCAAAAGCGCCCAACCGCCCAATTTCAAACGATGAAGGCTACTGACACAATACTGTCAGGCGGTATCAACGCAACGGAGCCACGTTGCACGTCGTGTCCGACGCTTCTTCCGTCATCGTAAAAATTTTCCTGCTCTAATTACGTTTAACGGAAAGCAAAGAAACATATGACAAGAACAAAAAGCACTATTAAAGGCTTTTAAAGGCTCGATCGTCGAACTGAAAATTTGTTCCCAAAACCACCCTGCGCCCCGCGTTGCGAGCTCATGTGAGTGCTTTCACGCGCCGCTTTCCTGACTTGCTCGCGCCTTTTTTTATTATTTAAATTTTCCGTGTCGTGCTCGCCTATCGCGCTTATGGTTTCGTCTAACCCATAGTTTCGCTTAGTGCTTCAGATCGTGTATTGCGATAGGATCTGATAACGACAGGAGTGAAAGGCCCTCTGGATCAGGTCAATTCCTTCTTAATAATGACCATGACCGGCTCTGGTCTGACCGACTGCAATGAGCGACGATGGAATGCATTGCTAGAATGGCTGAAAGGGAACGGTATGGTGATCGACAAGGATCATCTACTCGTTCGACCAAAGCACGTCGGTGGTACGTGCCTACCGTCTCTCGCGTCTCGGAACCTTCAAAAGTTTCACAAACCTGCTCGATGCCTCCAGGTGCAGGGTTTGGTCTGTTCGCGATCGTCGATATCCCTGTTTGTGCCCGAGTATGCTCCATAATACTCGACCCACTCACGACACTGTTGCCGTCTGCAGTCTCGGACCCCGCTGCTTACACTGCCCAGCAAGACCAAAATCAATATGAAAACCCTGGGTCATTATCCTTACTCGAAACGACTGACGGCAACTCAACTCATCTCCTTGCACCTGCTGCTGCACAAACCCGCACCTGGCTGTGAGTCGGACGACCCTCATTTCGGGCCATATATATCCACCTTGCCGCGAGACTTCGGTAACCACCCTCTAACTTGGGTCGTACATCGAACTCTGGGCGTAGAATCCCGAGAAGGACACGCCCTTTTGCGTTTATTACCGCCTTGCGTGCAGTTCGATCTTCTCCTGCTCGAAGGGCGTTTTTGGAAAGATTGGGAGGTTGTCCGTCAATATTTGGTGGGGCATAAGTGCTCTTTTCAAGCATTCAACTGCCATTTTTAACTTTGGTCAGGACAACTTGCCTGATTTGTCTTCACCGCGTCTCAGGCCACGGGTGCAATCAGACTTGATCTTGGACTATGTGTGGGCATGGCTGAACGGTAGGCCGCGTTTCAATTTCTATAAGAACTGCTTTCGATTGACATTGCGACAGTAAATACGCGCTGTCTATACGACGATCTCGGGCTAAACAAAGACAATAACATCAGCCTATGCCCCGTGTTCGATTTTGCGAATCACGTCTGGGTGCACCCAACGATGGAGCCAGTGCGCGCTGCGGGATCCGAGATCTTGCAACTTGGAAGATGTTCGCCTGACGGAGACGGCAACACAGACCTCGTGTGTGTTTCATGTGAGAAAGGCATTGCCCGCGATCAAGAAGTAACATTAGGTTACGGATGGCATTCCAATCGGACCCTTTTCGTTGAATATGGATTCGCAAACGCGATCACGTCTGAGGAGCTCATGTCCGGAGCGTACCCAGGCGAGGTGAATGTCCAAGACATCGTCACTACCTGGTTGGACCGTCAAGGTCAAACGGGCTCATTCGTAAAGAGAACCCTTGAAACGGAGGGATATTGGGGGTAATTGATCGAGTTTACACCTCAGAGACTTTGGAACGGGTGCTGACATGCTAACAAAGGGACTGGACGATACATTCTTCTCCGTTGCCAACACACGCTTCTTTCCGTCTTATTACGGCGTTAAGGCTGTACCACAGCTTCCAAGCAAGTGCAGAGGTGTGGTCAGAAGAAGAAATGGCCGCGGCCTCGAGGAGGTGGCGAGATACGATACTGGGACATGAGGAAGTGGTGTCGGAAGAGAACGAGCGGGCGTGCAAGGAGAGCATGGTAAGGATATGCGAGGTCGTGATAAAAAGGGCAGAAAGAATGACAGAGGCTGTGAAGGAGGCGATGAGGACGGGGATTGAGGAGTTTGAGGAGTGGTATCGGAACGTATTGGTGGCTGTAAAGACGCTCTGGCTAGAGGAACAGACCGTGGCCAAGGCAATGCTGATTGCGTAAGCACCCCGAAACCAGCCGAAAATGGATGATGAAACACCCGGGATGGTTCTGCCTGCTCCACACCTTGTCCTCATTCCTCCTCCTTCACCTTAGGCGACCTCGAGAGATATGACCGTAGAGACTTTCCTCGGAACTCGCGCACAACAATGTTTCATAGCCACAAGTCAGTGAATCATCCTTCTGCTTCCGTTCCGTACCTCTGACCTTTTGTCGCCAGTCTGCATCCGTAAGGAAATTATGTTCGAAATGAAGGCTCATCATCCTCACATCGGTTTCAGAAGCCATTGCGGTCCTCGCAATCATCTCTGTTGTGTTCCGCCTGGTCGGTTCATATCTCGGTATTGCCCACCCGTATACCTGACCTCAATTAGGTCGAAGAACACGTTGATCTCACCCTTAGTTATTACAAGGTATGTACATACCTGAACGATCTCATGCGTCTCTGATCTAACTGTACTAAGACTATTCCTTGTTACCTTGCGCTGTTTGTCCTCGCCGAGTGAGCGTTTTTCCCTGCAGACCTTTTCGGTCGTTCGTTGCTGATGTTTGAATAGGATATTTGAACTGCTGATGGCCTTTGATGCCCTCCGATTGCGAAACGTGATTCAGCTCGTTGGCATTCTTTGTGTGTTTCCCTTCTATTGACCAAGGAGCAAGATGTGAACTCACCGCATCTGTCGGCTCAGTGTTCCATGCGTCACTCGTTATCTTTGCGGCAATACAAATTCACGAAACCAAGACGGCCTTAGTGCGACAACCCAATTGTGACAGCACTGTTGACTATGTCGTATGTTCAACCCTTTGCTATCCTTATGGCCTTGCGAACTCTCATGTTTTTCTCTCAAGTCATGCGGTGGCCCTGGCACCTTATACAGAAAGGTGGAGCATTTACTCATTGCTGTCCCAGGCATCATCGCGCTCGCGTGGGTTATCTTAATTCTCTTCGTGAGGGCGCTCTACTATGAATTTGGGTAAGCAAATGGCATCAGACTGGGAGGTTCAATGCTGAGCGGCCCTAGTTGGGCTATCTTCCGGGTTGTTGGAGCAAACCCTGCTATGAAATGTCAGTTTGTCCCACATTGTTGCGAGTGGCTCTCCTGACGGTCGATTACCAAGCAATGTACCAGTTCTACCAGGTGCTGATTTGCCTCCTGAAATTCGACTTCTTTGCCTTTACCGGCGTTACTATTCAAGTAGGCGTTACCGTACCCTTTACTTGTGATCTTACCGAGATGATTTCCTGCAGCTTCTCATCCTTGTTCTTGCCAAGAATTCGACCGAGTTCGGTGTGACAATAGCTGCAATCCCCGTGGTTTTTGCCCTTCTTATTGGTTGCGGTTTTGCCGTGCAACGTGAAATCAAATCGTGCGTACTCTGAGGCAGATGTCATTTATGATCCTGACATGGCATTTCCTTGGAGGTTGATGGTGTTTTCCTTGTTTTTGATGTTGGCATCCGAAACCTACTGTAAGTTGTCCTTTCTCCTACTCACCACACTCTCGATTGCTCACCTTTTCCGTAGTTAGTATGTCGTTTTGTGGGGTTATTCTAAGGTCCTTTCTCACACCTCCCAGTCTACAAGTTGGTTCGTTTCTATAGTCCAAGTTCTGAGGCTGAATACGTAACGACTCGTGCGACGTTGACCCTCTTCAGTGAGTACTTGTCTTTTATTTGCCTCGTCCATGTGTCGACATGATCCCCCTCGAAAGCGATCGTCTCTATAATTTTGCTGCTGGCAACGTTTGGTTTCGGCCTAAAATGCCTCGCCGACTTTGGAAAGGGTTTGTATGAGTCTAAAACGTCTGGTCAGTTTATCCCTCGCTGTTGGTCACGCATTAGCTTGTCTCTGAGATTCACACTGAACATGCTGTAGATACCTTCCTTCAAGCAAAGAGAAAACATATTCCCGATGGCGATGGAGAAAAGCCCGACTCCGGTGGCTATCAATTGGAACCACGATTATCGATTGAGTAATATACCAGGGTTTCCCTTACTTGCGAGCTCGTTACTGTCGAGCCCACCATACAAGGACTTTTCTTACGACCCTGTCTATGTTTATGCATGTAGTGGAGTGGATAGTTTCTATTTTACCCATGACCTGATACCTATAAATTTCTTTCTTTTCTGTCTGTCACGGCAAAGGTCCACGTGAGCTGTGACAATGCGCGTCCGAGTCGCGTCATCTGGACGAGACACTGCTTTTCGTATGGACTCAAATAATCCCGCTTCATCCCTCTTCGACGAGGAAGACGTAGATTTGTACGCTGTCCTTGGTCTCGAGTCTACCGCAACAGATGAAGGAATTAAAAAGACCTATCGCAAGTTAGCTCTCATCTATCATCCAGATAGGCACGTATCATCCACCGAGGATGCCAAACAAGCTGCGTCTCGAAAATTCCAACAGGTAGGCTTTGCATATGCCGTGCTCAGCGACAAGAAGCGCCGCGCGAAGTATGATGCTACCGGCAGCATCGAGGATGGTTTCGATCTAGCAGGGGGGGAGGATGGTTGGGAGGCGTATTTCGAGGCGCTGTTTGAGAGCGTGACGAGAGACAAGCTCGACCAGATGAAGAAGGAATACCAAGGTGAGGTGATCTGGATCTTCTCTCGCCCGTCGTTCATACGGCTAATCTACAATCGATTGTTGGACAGGCTCGCGCGAGGAGATCGATGACTTGAAGGCCGCATACGAAGAGACCGGCGGTTTTCTGGGCGACATCATGACTCACATACCCCATTCCACCCACGACGACGAAGCGCGTTTCGTGGTGATCATATCCGACTTGATCACAAAGGGGGAGCTGACCGCAACCGCCACGTGGAACAAGAGCTCAAAGGACGAAAAGGCCAAGCTCGTCCGCAAAAAGGCGGCCGACAAGGAGGCCGAGGAAGCCGAGGAGCTGGCCAGAGAACTTGGCGTCTGGGACGAGTTTTACGGGAGTGGTAAAGAGAGCCCTCGTAAGGGTAAAGTCAAAGGCAAAAGCAAAGGCAAAAAGAAGGCAGAAGATGAGGGGGAGGGAGAGGAGGATCATTCGGCTTTGCAGGCCCTCATACTGAAGAAGCGGCAGAACGCTGGCTCTTTCCTCGATAATCTCGCTGCAAAATACGCGGAGCCCCAGCCCCGTGCAAAGGGGAAGCGAAAGAAGGATGCCGCCGCTTCGGGCGAGGCAGACGAGTCTCCGAAGAAAAGGAAACGCGATGCAGAACCTGATCCCGGAGATATCGATGACGAGGAGTTTGCAAAGTTTCAACAGAAATTGTTTAAAGATAAGGGCGCAGAAGCTGGCAGGTCTACCGGGAAGCCAAAACGAGCTGGACGTGCACGGAAGCCATGACCGCTCTGGTCTATTCATCTTGCTTGATATTCTGTCATCTGTATCCCCTGGTCGGTCGTTGTTAAATTAACTAGCTCCCTTACATGTGTACGCGTATATATTGTCTATGGTATAAACAATCCAAATACCTCCATTAAAATATGGTTACAGTGGCCATAGCCTACACACGATAAATCTATATGTAACGTACTGCGTCAATACCGAGAGCCCGCCTTGCCTGCATGATAGCAGCCATTTCTTTTATAGATTCCTCCAGGATAACGATATTGTCCAGTAATCGTGACAAGGTCACGGTTTTAGGACCCTGCACTGGTTCCTCTGGTTGAGAGCTTGAGGTGGCCGTGTGCCTAGACCTGTCATCCCAACCTGAGGAGAAAACGTCCTCTTCTTCCGCTGAAAACTTGAGAGGGCGTACAGGCATCCAGGGACCTTCTGACGGACTCGGTGCCTCAAAGGGCTCAACAGTGACTGCACCTGTATGTTGGTAATGAGAACCAAAAGGCTTCGTTGCAGCAGTTTTTGAGGACGTTGACATTGATAAAGTGCCTGGCTGTGTCGTTTTGGCCAGTGTTGATTTCGGCTTCCTTGGTGTCAGGAATGACACGAACGATCCAGATGTTTTCGGGACAGACTTTGGAGGGCTCTCTGGAACAGGAGGGGCGGAGACGACTGGTGACTGGAGATTTGGGGGACCACTGGTGTCTTCGAGATCAAGCGCCAGTGTGAGTGCATCGGTAAGGTTTTCAGAAAACAGGAGGCCTTGTCGCCGCTCTAGAAGATATTTATCAAAGTTCGCTACGCTCTGGCGGTATCTATCAAGCTGCGCTACCAGATTCTGGAATATGGTGAGGATGACAGGTCGAGACGCATCGTCGAAACTCGATGTAGGTTTTCTTGACCCTGATGTGAGCATCTCCTCAATCTGATAATCCGCTGACCTGTCATCGCCATCTTCTGGTGCAACAAGACCAAAGCTGTCCGCTAGAGGCTGCTCTGCGTAACCGAAGTTCAGCCATCCAGCGAGGGACCGGAATGGATCGTGGGCCAGCGATGCCAGTACGCCTGTCAGGGCGATATTGAACTCTGGAGAATTCAAAAATAGCTTGCGGAGCCAATCTAAAACGGCAGAGAGGATAGGATCGTTTGGATTAAGTCGATGTTTTAACTGGGCTTGCGTCTCTGGTGGGACGTCCAATGAAAACGAATTATGATTCTGGATAGCTTGAATTGCGTCGCAGGCGTATCGGTCATAGCCGGTGCTGAAGCTATCACTTGAATGTGTGGGGTCCAGACGCGAAACAAGGTTTAGGTAGAGGTCCATCTCACGTTCGTGAGTAGAATATGTCATCCTTGGTTGTGCGAAACTGGGAGGTGGCGGGGAAGCATCGGGTACCTCGGGTGGATAGACGAAAACCTCATCCTCTGCTTGGTCAAGTGGCGTGGTAGGCGGCTTGTCATTCAAAGTCGGTTCGGGAAAGCTGGTTGCTGTTGGATCGGAAACGACGACTAATAACTTGTCCACACAAAGCGGACTATAGTGAATCAGCAGTGCGTTCAGAAGTTGCAGGGCTGCCGCGGCTGTAGGTGGATCTTTGGAACGGAGATTGGAGATGAGGAGGTCTTTGAGTGTGAATCGACCGAGACTGGTAAAGTACTCTGACTGCTTGGTAGACGCCGGAGCCTCGAGCTCAAGCAACATCATTGCGCTGCTTCGCCGTCGACGTAGCTTGGCTTGGGCTTCAATGTTCTGCGTCTCGCGGGGACCACTGGACCCCAGAGTCAGGGTGCTATGTGGTCGAGGCCGAGGTTTTGGTACGTCGTCATTGTCCTCGCTGACCAGGAAATTGACGAGGAGGTCAGTAAGTTGACCCCTTTCCAAGGTTCGAATCATTATTTCGATGTATGACATGACGGCTACGGCGCTTCCATCCACATCCGAACATTCTAGGATGGATGGATATAAGACGTTTTCAAGGAAGGTTTGGCGAATGGCTGCCAAGATGGAGTTCACAACAGCTGTACCGACAAGCGCGGAAGGGTCGAGACAGGCGTCAGGATCATCTTTGGGAACATTGCGTCGAAATATGTCCTCGAGAAACTCGAGAAGTTTCAAGAAGTGGTCTAGGCGAGTCTTGAAATCCGTGGTTCGTGAATCCTCCACTGCGAGCGGACGGTTGTTTTCTCGAATGTCCATCTGAGATTCTGCTTCCTCGTCGTCTGCAGGGAAGCCACCAAGTACCATGCTTGCACCTCTGTTTTCTTCGGTGACAGTGGGTGTGTGTACTTGGAGTTTGGAAGGAAGTTGAGAGTAGACGGCCCCAAGACCAGCGCCAAGCACGTCGGAGAAGTCGCCATCCAGGATGTATTCGGCCAGAGAGAGCGCGGCATCAGCGATTGGGTCCGCTACTGCCTTTTCAGGGTCGTCTTTCGAGAGTCGATGCTCCTGGTCACCAGGTGACATGGCCACGTCCATGAGGAATAACAGCCCAGCCCGCGCAAAATCACCGATCTGGCCTTCCCTGTGCACAAATCGTAGAAGATAGTTAAAGAGAAGAAATTCGTATTCAGTCTTCTTGGGTTTTTCGGATACTTCTGATGTTGCTGCAACGTAGTTTGAACTACCTGAGCCGGGGACGGTCTCTGAAAGGTGCTCTCCTGGTTCGGTATCGCTCGAGTCCTCACTCTCATCGTCTTCATCCTCCTCGCCCTCTTCCTCCACAGAGAACAAGGTATCAGAGTGGTACCCGTGCTTGTCGTGAAAAAATATTATGAGAAGTTCGCGAAAGGTCCGGATGCGGCTGCATAGTATGCATAGAAGATTGACAACTGCGTTTCTGCGTTGGAGGGGCTGCGGATACTGAGATGGGCAGAAACTCACGATCTTCCTCGTACTCAGACGGTGAACTTCGAACGATGTTCTTAGCCGCGCCCATCACTTTGCGGTTCCGGTTATCCAGTTGCTCCTGGATATCATCACCCACACAATTCCTCAGCAACCGCAGGACGGCCTTGTGAACTGCAGAGTGAACCAAGAACTGCTCGTCCAATAGGATAACCATGTTTTGAACAGCGCGTAGTACCTCCACCTGGATTCCAGATGGGCAATCTGATTCGCTCAGTCTGACAAGCGTTCCCAGGACGTCTAGAAAACCTGAGCAGAACATAATGGAGGAAGCGGTTGAGGACGCACCGTTTTTCAATAGGTACTCCAGACAGACACCCGTTCCTCTTGAAGGTTGTCAATGTAGGATATTAGAGAAAAGAAATAGACACACCCCTCCTCTGTCCTCGTAGACTCGCGGACAAGTAAATCCACCATCCCCTTGAGATTTGCGGACACATCAGTCGACGCGATACCCCTCGAAAGTTGTCGTTCGTCTGGTTGTAAAAGGGTACTCTTGGTGTTAACATGAGAAAAACGTCAAGGTAGAACATGCGTTGGAACGTACCTTGACAGAGGTCCACGAATTGTGGAATTCTGTCGCGTTATCCTGAACAGGTTTGGGACCCGACTGGTTGCCAGATCGAAGAAATTTTGAGAAGTAGTCCATCTAGGCAACCTAGATTTCACAAATAGTGATCCTGCACTGAGGTAGAGAAGATGGCTGTCGTTAAGCCGCCTGACAAGATCCACCACGCCAGCCTGAGCGAGCTCGCACACAACATTTCATTTTCATACTCAGTTACACCCGACGTCTGCACTCTCCATCAAAATATAAAAACTGTGCTTCTATGACGGACGATTGCACAAAAAGTCCCTATGTATACAGGAAGCAAATGAATGTTGTACAGGGCCGATGATCTCCGACCCCAAAACGTCCACCACACCTAGTCGTACGACTAGCGACAAACAAAGATTAGTAGATTAGATATTCTGACAAATCGTGCAATGGAAAGTGATGTCATTTCGGAAGAGGGCAGCTATGAATCACCAATCAGCACCAAGAAGCATCGTTAGTGGGTCCTGTACTCACGCAAGACAATCAACGACGCCAAGAAAGCAACCACAATAATGTAGAGAATCGTATACTTGAAGACCTGTGACAAAATGTTCAGAGATGTACGGCCAAGCAGCCATCAACTTTACTCACGATCCAGCGCCTCTGGCGTTTCTGCTTTGTAGAGAACAATGGCGGACGGATTTGCTTCGAAGGTCGAAGCCAGACTGTGTACGTATAAATACGGGTAGAGAGGACACGGGATAAATATAAACTCACAGAGCATCGTTGAATGCAGCTTATCGAAGAAGGGAATCAAGGTTGGTGGTGTCAAAATTACCAGGAGAAGGTGACCAAGCAGAAAATCATTTGACCATAGCGACATTTCCACGATTTTCACAATGAACTCGCGAGCTGGCTGAGACATTGCAGAGACACCAAGGCCACGACCATACCATTTACCAGTCCACCATGCCCGATTGGTCTCGTCGTGCTTGAACTCGCGAGTCAAGAAGACAGCTATGAGGATTTTCTGAATGGCCCTTTGGATGGCAATGATCGTGATGACACCCAACACTGCATGCGATGCGTCCCAAAGCTCGAGGAACCACTAAAATACAGGATGAGTAAATCGCATTAATGCTTATGCGGAGTACGTACGAAGAACTCGAAGAATGCTATGATTCCAACGAGTGCGAGAAGGTGAGCAGTCGCCGCCACAACAGAACCAAATTTCGCCCACGAGCTCATCATGGGGCCTAAAAAGAGAGAGATCATGAAGAATGCCAGTAAAACGGTGGCATTCCACACGATAGGCCCAATGGAGACGACAGCAATTCGGATAAGGGGGCTCGGTGGTTGGTTACCGTCGCGATCGGGGAAAGACTTGACAAACATGTACCCAATGATAAACAAGGCTGCGTAACAAATTGGCCAAATGATTTCTGAGAAGACGACGGCCCTCCAAGTGGCGCGGGGAACATCGCCTGACAGCTTCTCTGATGGATGTCCCAGTTTCTTCTTCTTGTACCCCGTAATCATGGTTCGCGATAGGCGGCAGTACCCATACCAGCTACTGGCCTTCGTTCGCGAATTACCACGGGACATCCAACGCAGGAATTCTCGGTAATCGATGATGAAGTCGGTAAAAGAGAATTGATGAGGGTTAAAGACGAAGGGAGCGATGCAGAGCGACAGAACAGAAAACCAGAAATAAATAAGGTGCGGGATCCAGATAGAGAGCGAAGTGTAGAGCAGAAACAGTAGGTTGCGCATGCCCATGTAAATACTCGGTCCAGCGAAGCGGGAGTAGAGGATGGTAAACGAGATGCGAGTCGTTGCAAATCCACGGCCCGTGGCGATATATCGTGCGCCACCAAAAGTCAAGTTGCTGAGGATAGCCTGCGAATAGATCTGGGTGGAGAAAACCTCAAAAATCGGCGAGAGCGACAAGAAGTGTTTGCCGAGACGGATCAAAGCCATTCCTGTGCCCCTCTCCACGAGTTCTGCGGGAAAACAAGGCATTAGAGTCGAATGTGATAGAAGAAGTAAACTGAAACTGACCTTGTAAGAACAGAGGAAGGAATGCAACCATGAATACCAAGAATATGGAGACGATACACCGCCTGACCCAGTCAAACACGGGAATGAGGTTATAGCATCCTCCCTGGCCACCAATCACGTTCCCTTGTGAATCGACTTTGCAGATGGCGAGCTGCTTGTTCAACATGCCGATGAAGACCACTGTAGGTAAAGTTATTGCCAAGGATACATGGATGAAAGAATACTCTTACGAGTGACCATGAACACTTGAATCGAGTAGATAACCAAAATGTTGTTGATGTGGAAACCGGGGTGGCCGTAATAGAACGTCAAGAAACGGTCCACCGGCAGCTGTGTGCCAAGGTAATAGTATTCTCGACTGAGCATCTGCTCACCCATACCAGTGCCGATCTTCGTCTGGAAGTTGAGAATTGTCCCAAAACCCAGGTCACGCCCCTTGCCACATTGGTAGTACTCCGAATGTTTGATACGACCACCTCGACCGAAGGCGTTCATACCAGCGAATATATCTTCGTTCAAATGTAGGCCTTTCTGGGCCTTGGAGACTCCACCACGGGTTGTCATGAAGGTAGCATTGAGGAAATCAGGGTGGCCGTAATGAAGTTTGCCACCAATCCAAGCCAACGCGCGAGCCGTCATGGTACCGAATGTCTGTTCCTTCCCAGCAGCAATATCTCCGAGAACTCCAATATTCTCTGAGAAGATGTACTCGCGAGTACCGATAATCGCCACAGGAGCCCTTTTAAACTCTTTGTGACCCCATTGCGCATAAGGACTTTGGCTGGAAATCGAGTACTCCTCGAACTCTCCCAGGATATTCCGGATCTTGAGACACTCTTCAAGGTAATTGTCCTGGTTGGCATCAATGAGCTGAAGATACTCCCCACGGTAAAAGATGATTGCATGATTCTGGTTGTCCGACTTGCCGTCTCCGAGAATAGGATTGCCAGGAAGTTCGACACGAAACTTGGGTCGTCTTTTGCCAGTCGCCTCATCGAGTTCAGAATGGCCATCAATCAACACGGAGTAGAGCTTTGGGTCTGAACCTTTGGCGCCTGGTTCTTCGTCAAGGTAAGCGATCTGAAGGTCGGGATAGGCGCGGAGGAGGAACTCGGCGTTTTCCCGCTCCTCTTTATTGAATTTAGCAAAGCGCTGCATGGAAATGACGAATTTGAACTTGCGCCTTGACATTCGCTCTAGCTCACGTTCGAGGCGGTCCGAATTACCACCAAACGTATGAACGACGTCAGGATTCTCGACACGATATAAAAGTTTGATCGCCTTCGAGTAGTTCATCATGCCGGAAACTGTGCGGTAGAGTGTTTGTGCCCGGAGTGAAGCCCAAATACGTGTGCGGAGGGTGTATTCGGGTGAGGCCGTCTTGAAGCCTATGCAATAGAATGGCAAATCGTCCGACTTGTTCATGCCCTTTTCATCGTCCTCTGGGTGCTCCTCTGCGAGAATCTTGGTATCCTTGACAAAGTTATCCCATTCGACAGGGTGAAGTTGTTTGAGATACTCGAGTTGCGTGACACGGGTATTATGATCCTCTTCCCTAATGATCTCACGCAAACTCAACAGGATCTTCTCCGAATAATGAGGAACCAGGACCGTAAACGTAGGCATGGCATCAACGGGCAAAGGCTCGGGGATAGCGGTCGTAAGGGAAGATGCGAAGAACGAGATGCGCCTCTCGGCCTCTCCACCATTGGGGAAAAAGTTGCCTTTGAATCCTTTGCCTTCGTTATTCGTGAAAAATGGCGGGGCGCGGAGGGTACGGCGGCCGTCGGGACCGTCCGTCTGATGATATAGCAATCGTTGGACATTGTCTATCGACAGCAGGTGCTCACGATACATGGAAATAATGACTGCGTTCCAAATTTGCGAGACAAGGACCTTGGGTTTGTACTTGACCTCCATTTCAGCAGTTGCAAGCAATTTTGCGTAGATGCGCTTGGGAAGTCGGGTATACACGTCCTTCCAGGGCGTCCAGATCGAGAGGCCCAAGCCGAATGAACGCCCGATGGAGAAAACGACAATCCAAATGATGTACCACAAATACGTGTCGAGGAAGAACAGCACCAGATCCATGATGTACATGATGGCGAGCGTGAAGTTGATCTGATTGGAGCAAAGGGAATTGCCAAATATTCTGTCGTTGCAACCCTGGACGGTGGTTCGTGCCATTACAGCAATTGGACTACTGAAGGAGGATGACAGGAAGAAGTATGACTCGGTAAACTTGCAGCCGAAGACCAACAACCAGAGAGTGATTGAGGCCAGTCGCGCGCTCCGTGGTAGGTCAGGATAAGAAGCGGTGAATGTCTGAGAGGCCATGTACTTTCGCGACTTGCCCGCAACACGGTCGCCAAACATTCGGCCGGAAGGGATAATGCCGAACGCGAGGGTGATGATAACGGATATACAAAATTGGACAACGCCGAGATAAAGAGGGAAGTGTGATCTTGTGGGTACACCATCTATCTTGGCCAGATAAATTGTTGGACCTGCCGTGATTGCTAGGATTGAGAGCAAAAAGATAAACCGCGTCGTCAGATGAGAGGCATTGTTCCAAGTTGTGGGGATGTAGAAGAGCTCCGCCAAAGTCGCCAGGAGCATGATACTCGTGGAGACAGCGCCGCCAAGAGCTGTAGCTGACCATGTCATCGGAGCAGACGGGAATTGTTTGTCATGCGGAGCATAAACCCTGGGTGAGTTGAAGGCGGTATAGAACCAATACACTGCAACGTGTAGAACCCATACACGATTGAAGTTGACAAGAAGGTGAGCCGCTGAACGCTTTTCGTAATAAGTCTTGAAGAAAACACGTCCCCAATCGATGCGGCCAAACTTCATGAAGCGCTGTGCTGGGGGAACATCGACAAGGCGGGTCTGAAAACGATGGATTAAAAAAAGGTCAGGAAGTGCCAATTTTAGAGAACTCACGTTATCATGGAGCACAATGCGGGCAAGGCCTTCTGGATACCAAAATAGTTGATTAATATCATCATAGCCAATTATTTGATCATGATCTCTCTCTCTTCTCACGAACTTGCCATCCACGACTTCATAGCCTTGATCCCGCATAAACCGATAGAGGGGCTTGATAACCGTCTCTAAGTATACGCCCTCGGGAACAGGATCAGACCTATTCTGACACTCCGGGCTTCGGTAGTAATCATCGGCGCATTTGAAGATGAAGCACAGACACTCCGGTACGAAGCGAACGTTGCCGGCTTCTCCCCAGCACAGAAGATAAAGAGCAAGCTGTCGGAGGCGGTCATACTGACTCATATTGTTCATCGCATTACGCCAACGGTTGAGGGCATTGTCCAGTGATTTTGCCCCTGCAGATTTGGTTGAGCCACCACGGACACTCTTTAAACGCTGAAGTCCTGGGTTTTGAGATTGCCCAACAGCGTCATCTAGATTCAACTGGGCCGCGAAGTACCACTTTCGGTAATTGGCGTGCTGGCCGCCGATATAATCCGCGTGCAAGGTCAAAAGAGCTTGGCTGGGCGACATTCGCGAAGCACGGGAATCGAGCAAATGCATGAGGAAATCAAACTAGAATGGAATGTCAGCAATGGCCCAAGCATTTTTAAAAAAATAACGGACTTGATTTCGCATAGAGTCCCGCTGAAAACCAAATTTCTGTGTGAGATCAAGGAAAATGTCTTCAATCTCCTCGTAGGAAATGGGAATTTGTTTGTCGGCAGACCAGGCTGGATAAGGATCATAATTTGTTGGTCCAGGTCGCGTTGTCACGCTCGTGTGAGAGCTGATAGATTGTGCATAGCCATCATCGGAGTCTATGACAGAACGTAAGTACGATCAAGCACAGGTTGCAATGCGAGGGAAATTTTCAGTAAAAATAAACCAAGACCTCGGTGAGGGTGGAAGGTCGACAAAAAAAATTACAGCGGGTAGAAACCAGGAAAGGCGCTCGGGCAGAGAGGAGTAAGAATAAATGGGGAGTGATGCTCACTATGATCGTGCTGGCCAGCGTGGTTGTAGTAGGGAGAGTTGGCGGGGAGGTGTGTTGTACTTGTATTTCGCGAACCAAATGGGTCGCTGAAGTCTGATTCCGCATCATAGTCACGCCTGCGTTGTTGATACTGTTGAGGGAATTGCTGTGGCATTGGGGGGTTGGCAAAAGGATTTCGAGGGTCGGGCTGCGCGTAACCAGGACGAGCAGCCATGGTATCGAGAAAAGATTTGTGATTAAACGAATGAAAATGATATGTAGCGGTAGAGGAGAATGAGGTAGAAAGGAATGAGGTGTCGACAATGAACGGTGAACGGCTTGTTTTGCACGGACTCTCTTGACGACTGGTCACTCGATTCAAAGTGCATTTATTTTTGGTACAAGTCACGTGGTCCCCTCGCGACCAAATGGGACAACGCGAACGCGACCTGGGAAAACCCTTATCACGGAGAGGACGCGCGCACGTGGGTGACACGGGAATTGGCATGAACGCATGAACAAACCCATCATACTCTGGCAGAGTGAACGTACCAAGTCGACAGACGACGCAGGCACTACCATACTCAGCTCAACCGGCCCTCCAAATACCTACTTCCAACCCGGTCCTTACGGTGACGAAGACAACCCAGGCATAGCAGAGATTCGTGTCCCTCCACTCTCGTACTTTTGTATCAGGCGTCTCGTTCAAGTTCCAGAATTGGTCTATCACTACGGCCCGCCGCGCCCATATTGTCCCCCGCAATTTCCCAATGACCCAGATGTCCTCCAATCTCTCATCCCACGGAATACCCAAGGCAACTTCAACCTGGGCAAAGTGGATCCGCGTTTATGGGCCATTCTCGTTCAGACGTATTCAGACTTGCCACACAGTTTCAGAACCTATCGTACAGCGCTGTCTGACAAGTACCTTCCACTATTACAGCGTATTCCAACAACAGAACACTTCTCTCTTCTCACCGTGCTAGAACTCCCAGGATGTCCCCACCTCAACGACAACACAATTGTTCATTTGACAGCTCTTCATACTCTTTGTGTTCTCGATGCCAGCCGCACCACCCTCTCTGCACTGGGAATTCGACGCCTGTCTGGAACCCTGAAGTGGGTTGAGGTCGGTATTGATTGTGCCAACCGAAGGCGTGGCCCTTGGCAACTACGTATCTTGAGTTTGCATCACTGCAAACGAGTCACTAATGCAATATTTCAATACCTGGAGTCCTTTATACTCCTTGCTGTTGTGGGTAAGCCGTGCACAACCCGTGAATATTTTGAAATAAATGATGCCTGTAGATCTCCGAAGCACGAGTTGCACTTGGGACCGAGAGAAAATTCCTCCATCTTTCTTTCCGGCAGTTGAGAAGCGACTATATCATCCCACGCGTCCACTAAAAGCGCTATCGCTGTTGTTAAATTCGCAGGATGTCATTCCTTCCAGTGACTCTGGTGTCTTGCATGTTGACCACTTGACACATTCAAGTCGTGGGCGCAGTCGAGATTTTGGGAACTCCCCGAATCTCGACACTTCCCCATGTTCACCGGAGCAAGCACCCAGTCTCCAAGGGTCACTTTTTTTACACCCACCAGATGAGCTTCAGAGATCTTACACGGAGCTGGGTGTAGCAACCCTGGACGTGTTGCACGACGTTGTAGGCGCGGAGTCCGATGCTTATGCGGTCCGACACAAGGCCAAGTTGTTCTACTCTCAGAGAACGACTAGCACCAGTTCATCGATTGCCCATCCGCCCAGACATATGCCGCAATGGGGTCAAGAACTGTTGATGCTCTATCGAGACCCACCACCATGGGATCAGGCACAGATCCCTCTCAGTGTAAAGGTCCCGTCGAGGCCGCGAAGCCTTGAGGATCTAGTTTCCGTCGACCGAACGAACGAACGAACGATGAAGGGTTTGCAAGAGATGCAGGACTTGCTTTCAAAACGGCATCGCTCGATGAAGCAAACCGATGGTTCCTACTACAGCGTGAAGGCTTCCACAAAGCTTCCGGCATCAAGAATTCCTTTCGCTATTCGATCTGGGGAACCATCAGCACCCGTTCACGACAGGGCGAACGAAGAACCCTCCACCCCACGATATGCTGGTACAGCAGCTAAGAGTACCACGGTCAAACCTAAGTCTTCGCAATCTTTGAGACCAATCACCGACCTTCCCATTCCCATGCCGCCTGATTCATCCAGGCCAGTATCGGAAAACAAGGGACAAGATTCTGGATCCGCGCCCTGTGGTCAACGGCGTTGCCACGCCTCGAACCGGGATTCTCTGCAAATCGAAGGGCTTCGCGAACAGAGCACGGATCTGTCATTGGGTTGTACAATCAGAAGAAGTGGTACGGACAGAGTTGGACCCGCGGTGGCGAGGAAACGGACGAGAATTGCGGTCTCTGTTAGCGGGAGCAAAAGGCAGGAACATGGTACTAAGGCTTCGATACGCGGCGATAAATGTACTGTATCTACGATCGCTCCGGGATGACGGGCCGAGAATTCCTTGTGACACAGCGTGTAGTACGAGTACGGCGATACCTGTTGAGCAGCTAACCATCTCACCTTGAAACTTTATCCGCACCTCTCAGCGAAGGGGCCATGATAACCCTTCGATCGCACGTTTACGGGAAGGTCCCCCTACTATCATCTTTCATCTCACGCGTCTTGTCCGTACCCCGACAAATCTCGACAATTCAACGACCATACCAATTCCACATCCGTCCAAACTGGCTATCCGCACCACCAGGGCACGGTATCAAAAAGAAAAGCAAGCCTTTCCCCCCAGATACTCCTGTTGGTATGTGGAGAGACCACGTACTTACTCTGCCCGAACCTGGCTTCAGTAAAACGCCAGGAGAAGACTTCTTTTATGTCCAGGAGGTGCGCGTACTCTCACACTCGTTTTTTGGCGGATTTTAACTGTCTCACATGCAGATGCGAAACCAGTCGGTAGGTGAGCTCGGTGATTCATCGTGGTGATCTCCAATTACATATCACCACTCATAAGGGCGTTTCGTTTGGGGTGGCCGATGGCGTTGGGGGATGGGCGTTAAGTGGCGTCGACCCATCCTTGTTTTCACAAGCCTTGATGTACCATTCGCACCGATACGCCAACGCCGGCTGGGCAGGCGAACCGGAAGTGGATGCGACACAGGATTATGAAGACCGAGAAGCTGTGGAGGGATGGGAGTTACACCCTCGAGACTGCCTCAAATGGGCGTATCAGGCCACCTTGAGGGAGCGGGCCGTAGTGGCAGGTGTGTCGATGACTCCATACGATCTTAATTCACCACGAAACTCACCTGCGTCATGTGAAGGTTCCAGTACCGCTTGTCTCATCAACCTCAACGCGTCCTCCGGACTTTTACGCGCCGCAAAGTATGGCTTCTCTAACTCACTGATTCCTCTGCGAATGACGACGATGTGCCATCTACTCCTCAAGCTTGGGTGACAGTGGCTTCATGATCATCCGCTCCTCGGCCATGTTCCACAGACAAAAGGCTCAAACCCACTTTTTCAATTGTCCCAGGTAAGTCTGACTGACAGTTCTTCTACCTGACTTATGTTGAAAAACTTGTTCACCCTAGGCAACTCGCTAAAGTCCCAAGCGTCGCAAAATTACGTGATTCGGATGCAATTATGGACACGCCTGACGACGCTGACATCTATGAAACGAAACTTCGAGATGGTGACCTAGTCATTGCTTATGTAGGATAGCCTTCACGAGTCTCTCTCCGTGACTGACCCTCTTTTCTAGACGGATGGATTATCAGACAATGTCTTCAATAGTGAAATCACCTCCATTTGCAGTCTGGTCTTTCGATCCGGCGGATCTGAGGATGAACAGGTGAAGCTGGTTTCTGACCGCATTATCGAATATGCTCGAGCGTGCATGTACAACGATCGACGAACCAGTCCATTTGCAAGTAAGACTTAATCGCTCGGCCCAATGCAAGTAAATCTAACCGCGCATTTCTTTAGAGGCGGCGACCATGAATGGAAACTACTTTGCTGGCGGGGTAAGTTTGAACTTTTATGTCTTCTTCTGACTGCTGATGACGGATGGCCACCATTCAAATATTGGTCACAAAAAGAAACTCGATGAGTGCGTTCCCGACATACTTTCTAGAGTGGTTTTCTGATATTCGACAGTATCACGCTTGTGGTCGCCTTAGTTCGCGAAGTAATATAGACAGTACTTCTAGGAATTTCGACGGCACTTCATAGGTCGATCTACTACTAAATCGACACTACCAATTCTCGCGGGTACAATTACTACATACTATACCCCAGACCTTCATTCATTCTCCATTAGCGTACATAGTAGACATGCATTTCACCTGTAAAATAAGATTTCTGGGCACTACACTCTACGTTCGATGAAACTCTGGATGACACCGGCAGGGGTAAGATCATAATCTTTCAAAACTGCCTCTCCATCTTGTATGAAGGTGTTTGGTTGGACAAAGAGCTTTCGGGGCTACACGAAGGCAATAACCGGTTTCAATAGACGGACAGCAATATGACGTTGAGCTCACCGTTTTCTTCCTCAGGACAACATCACGGATGTCCTTGTCCCAGCCGGGTAACGGGGTAGTTAACTGTGTATAGAATTTGCGCGCACCAGGGCCATCTGCGGTACTCTTCCGGACCTGCAGGTCGACAAGAAGCTTACCAACTACTTCTTTGCCACGCGAGAGCACCTTCTCGCGATCAACCTGATGGGGGACATAAGACGATCCTCCTACCCCCAGTGACTGCCACTGCCACCCACCCGAATGTATAAGTCTTCTAGATCACCCTTTGCGCCTCGGACTTCTTCGAGCCAAGCAATACCGCCTTCGATAAGGTGCTGTGTGATTCCAAGGCTGCCAAAAGAGGGAGGATCGTCTCATGTAAGGAGGGAGCGTATTCGAGATACGTATGTCGTAGTGATGACGTACCGGGCTTGCATGTGGGCCTGTCCGTGCTTTCCGGTTACGGGATCGTAAAACTCCAATCCTCGCAGGCCAGCACGGGCCATGGAAAGGAAGGTTATGTATTGTATGTCATCTACGTCTTTCGGATCCGTGATCTGTCATTACACATGAATGTTCTGTATGGATGTGCCCAGAACAGTACTGGGGTTTACTCACGTCGAAAACTTTAAGAATGTCGGCATTGCCGATGACTGGCAATTCATGATGCGAAGGGATGGTGTAAGAGATAGGACAGACCGCGGCTGGTAAGATAGCTCACGGAATAGAGCAACCGTCTCTGCCCGGCATTCCTCCATAGAAGAGGACACCTCTCCGAGTATGGAACCAGGAGTTTGTCCGGGTTTGTACCAAGACGTGCTTCGTGCGCAGCAGTTCAGTTCAAGCTTCGCAAGCAGCATAATGATGACGATGCAGAACTTACACCGGTTTGCCAGTAAGGGGGTTGATAACCTTTCATTGTATTACAAATGAGTAGATTCGAGCTGGTTCGACCGCCTTACCTTCTTCGGATCAAAATTTTTCTTGCCGTCAGCGTCTTCCTTGAACAGTTTTCCCGAGCCGTGGCCCAGCAGTTCGTGGTTCGCGACCTGCACCTCAAAGGACTTCGTTTCCCATGCCTTGTATAGAGTAAGGTCGTTGGGGTGGATGAAAGGGAACTCGTCTAGAAATTTGTCAGGATAAGCATAGTAATGTCGAACAACACTTTCGTACCAGGAGACTTCGCGCCCAGGACGTTGGCCAGAGATACATTCTTGAACCCGTCCGATTCTCGGATGTCATAGTAGTTCTGAGGAAAATCCCACCGACATTAGCACAAGCGAATGAACGTAGGCGCGTAGCGCTCACGGGAATCTGCGGGGTTTCACTTAATACGGGCTTGGCTACAAACGACAAGTCGCACTTACATTGATTCCGGCCGGAATACCTTGAGGATGATAGGTTTGAGCTGAACACATACAGCATGATGGCTAACATACCACCAGTAGCGAACGACAGAACTTCAAGAGCGGTGAAGTCCGGCTTTTTGAATACATCGACCTCAAAGTTCTTTCCCCAGGGCAAACCTTTGATGAGGTTTGGCGCGTTATTCACGAGTGTCTCGTACTTGGCGCTCAACTCCTTGTTCACGATGGCAGTAAAGCCTAAATCAAGATGAATCTTTCCATGATGGGGGATTATGGGTGTGTACTCACCTTCCCACTCGGCACGACCGCCGTATGGATCCACATACGTCTCGACGAAACCGATGTAACTCTCTACAACCGGGCCGATGTCTTTTACCCAGTGTTTGGAACCCTGCTTGTGTCTTTCGATGGAACCGCTTCGGAATCTGCGCGTGACCAAAACTGGCTTAGACTGCCGCGGACCAAGGCCACAAGTCACAACAGGAACGTACGATGCAATATATTCGTCAACCATCGCACCCTGGTGCTTGTTGGCGACATATTTTCTCGCCTAGATCGCATCATTGAAACATCAGAAGACAAAGACAGGCATGAGAGCGCTTACCTCGGTGAGAGCTTTCACCACACGCGACAGAGGCTCCGTAAAGTCACCATATCTGACGGTTAGTTTGGCATCGACGCCCCCTAGCGAAAACTTGTGCACCACATCCGGTTGGGTATCTGCAGATGCCACCAGGAGGATGAAGTCACTCGGACCATTCTTCTGGACTCTAGCACGAAGCGCATCTTTAGTCAGATCGCCGTGCGGGGAAGTAGAAGCGGATGCGTACCGGGTGTTGAGAATATCTATCTCAATCTTCTCCGCAGCAGTCTGGATCGCCGCGGCTTCGTCGTCCGTGATGGGTTTCCCGAGGTAGTAATTGCTGACTTGTCCCTGGTCGCGTTTTCCGATGAACAGACTCGCCTCAGGCTCCAGGGCATAGATGTGGCCTTTCAGCTGTAAAGAAATTGACATCGAGATTTAGATATATACAGGTCAAAACAGAGCGGTTGCGCACCTCATTCCAGAGAGGTACAGCGTTTGCAGCGTTGTGAGAGTTTTCGACCACAGCAGAGAATTTTGCTTGCGGTACACGCGGGACGAACTTTGTGAATCCGAAAGTTTTGTAATTGGCAAGATTGGACAGGGCCTGGACATTTTCAATGATGAGTTGAGCAACGGCCGTGGACCGACAAACAGCAAATAGACAATTACTTGGCTGGCAAACTCAAGAAGTCGATCCCACTCGTCATCTGAGAGACTAGACTTCTCTTTCAGCCTGTTGAGGTCGGTGATCGTCCCATTCTCGCTGAATGTGAGTATCAAGAAGTCGTATAGTTTCTCGGTGTATGGGGTCCACTGTCCCAAGATGATCCGTGCGCCCGCCCAAGAAGCCTCACCCAGATGATGAGCGTACTTCTTCTCCCTAGAGCTAGATAGGGGGAAAGATTGGGATTAGTGCGGTCCAAGAATGTCTTAGGAGCGTAGGGACAGCTATTTACCTCAGTTGTGAGAAGGCCACGTCGACTTGAAGGCCGACAATTGGCGCATTGATATCAGTGAGGAAGCGTGCAGTAGCTGAGGCTTGTGGTGCCATCACCTGTACAGCAGCTAGTCTAGCTGTGGATAGAGTCTGAGACAGGAACTAGTACAGCGATCCTTGTGATGGTCTAACAGTTCATCAAATTCATCAAGGTTTTATCGATGAGGACCCATCAGTACCACGCGGTGTCGCATCAACGAAAAAAGCGCCCACGCGGGCCAAACTTGGAAATCAATATAGTACGTGAGGTTGTTTGTACCCCTACTAATGGCCTTCAGTCGTCTTGGCAAGCAGAGCTTCCCGAACGCGGCTGTAATTCCCCCGTAGCGCATTCCACTCCACCTCTAGAATACCATCCGCCGATTTCCCATCTCCACTTGCGGACACACCAGCCCATCCCAAAGCACGCTCGTAGCAATCCAAAGAAGTCCGCAGCGACTTTATATCTCCTTTTTCTTCGTGGAGCACTCCCAAAAGATTCCAAGCCTCCGCGGCGGAACGACGTGCGTCCCGAATTAAACTCTTCGCTGGCTTCTTCAGGGACATGGACTTTGAATACTCGGGAAGAAGTGGCGCATGGGGGCTAGGAGGGTGTGGTACTTTAGAGCCTGGGGCATTCGGATGAAATGTAGGCAGTCCAGCTAGGGTGAATGCAACCCGTTCAGACGACTGAGCGGCCTGTGATAACCACTTGATTGATTCAGCTGCTGGGTTTTTCAACGCATGCAGGACTTCTGCTAGGTGGACCGATATCAACGAAGAACGATGGAGGATGTATAGTGAATGGAGTGTTTGCGGCGCCGATGTAGGTGAAGGTAAACGGATGGAACGAAGGAGGTCAAGCGCGGATTCTTCCAGGGATTGTGCCTGGCGTAGCTGTCCCGATGTTGCATAGAAAGCGGAGAGGGACACGAGAGCAGACGCGAGGATGCGCTGGCTTGCAGGTGAGGAGGGGGGTGAGGAAGGGGTCAATGGAATAGGTGGGGTCGTTTGTGTGGATTGTCCGGAGGAGGACGTCATTTGAATGCAGCGTGCCCACCAAGCAAGCGCATTGTCTGGATCACGCAGGCGGAAATTCAGGTCTCCCAACTTGAGGGCTACGCGCGAAGCAAGGTGTCCCTCTGCCGGCAACCGGCTCCACGCCCGCTGTAGGTCATATCGCGCGTCAGCGAGACCAGCTTTAGTTCCCATTCGTTCCGATACGTCAGCACAACGGATCAAGATATCCGTCACTGTCTGTGGGCGTAAGAGACCTGCTGACTCCTTCGATAACGCAATATCGAGGACGCCTTCAAGGAAGTCGCGCGTTGTCTGTAGACGCCGCTCTACGGGCGTAATCGCGACGTCGAAAGGGGTGGTTCGATTAGAAGGAGCTTTGGTTTGTTTTAATGTCCCTGGGGAGGTCCAGTGGTGTTCCAGCCAGGCACTACGCAGGGCGAATCTAGCCATGATACCTAGGGAAGGGTCAGTTCCACCGTTTTCGGACTGACCCCATCGTTCTGCTTCTACATCCCACTCCAACTCGATGCAATTTTTATCTGATTCGGGGACTAACTCAACCATCTCGATCCAAAGGTGAGCCGCCACGGCAGCCGATAGGTAGGTGAAACCAAAGGCAGAAATTGCCACGAAACACCATTTGGTATAGCGCTTGAGGGAACTGAAGGCGTTGAGGGAGTTCGTTGAGTGGACTTGGCCAATATCGGCTTGAGGTTGGTTCCGGAGCCAGGGGGATGTCGGATTGGAGTAAGGACGTGAAGGGAGGGAAGGCAGTGGGGGAAAGACTCTGAGTCTTGGGCCGCGGATTCTGTGTATGGTTCGCAGCATCATGGTGGGGGGCAGATAACCTAGGGCCCCGTTCGACAAAAAAAAACTAGTTTTAAATCTGAGATTATACAGCCAGTGTGACAACGCCACAGCAGAAATCTGAGAAGAAAAGTATCTGGATTGTGGCTAATAACCGTACAATCTCGGATTTAAACCTAGTTTTTTTGGTCGAATGGGGCTTACACTGTGTGAGTACTTGTCTCGGTGGCGTAATACGCGTTGGCTGCTCGCGCCCACGAACCGATCCACTTGATCTCACTGTATTCTGGTCGAAAGAAGCTCTCGGATTGAGGGTGGTCATGGCTCCTTCGATTCCCAGGTGCCCGATGGACTGCCCGGCCCCTTTGCCTCAACTTAAAGGCGAAAGATTCCCACTTTTGCTCCCCAGGGCCTGATCACCATGCATCTCCCCCTACTCGTCGTTCTTGCCTTCTGGCTCTCTCCAGTCTTGGCTGTGCCCACGCGCACTTCCCCTAGGGACGATGGGAAGACTTCGTCGTCGCCGTTCGTGACTACTTCTGCAACTGGCTTCTCTGTCAACGGCAAGTGAGTGAGCATGTTTGACTCAGAGTTCCTATGTCAATGTCGTTTCTGTCATCAGGGATTTTACCTTTGTGGGAACTAACGCATATTGGTTACCCTACTTGGACTCGGATGACGATATTCGCAATACTCTGGCCAACATGTCCAAATCGGGTATCAGTGTTCTGAGGACTTGGGCGTTCAACGGTGCGAACGACGGCCTTGTCCCGCCTCTTCGTTTCTTATCTTTTGGTCAAATAGACGTCGCCACAGTTCCTGATTCCGGCAGTTGGCTATTGCTCATCAAAGATGGTAACACGACCATGAACACCGACCAAAATGGTATCCAGCGTCTGGACAAGATTATTTCGTTTGCCAAACAGTACAACATCTACATTTATTTCTCCTTGACAAACAACTGGTTCCCTTTTGTGAATGAGCCGGCCTCTTCCTTGCCGCGCAACTTCCTTTGTAATAGCTACGGTCAGTATCTAATCCTCGGTCAGTTGTTTGCGATTAATGTTAATTGAATGTCACATAGGCGGTATGGATGCCTATGTTCAGGAGTTCGGTGTAAAGAAGACGCATGACGAATTTTACACCAATATGAGGATTCGAAAAGAATTCAACAAGTATGTACGGTTTATAGTTTCACGCTACGCCAATGAACCAGGCATCATTGCTTGGGAGCTGGCCAATGACGCTCGCTGCGATTCGACACTTCCCTCTTCGGGTCACTGCAACACAAACACCGTCACCCGATGGCACGCAGAGACAGCCAAGTACATTCGTTCCATCGATCACAATCACCTCATTACTTCGGGGTATCCTCTATTCTGTCGCTCCCGGATGAGTCCCTAAATTTCCTGTTCACCTCAGGACCCATGGCTTCTTCTGTCCATCATGCCCCAAGTTATTCCCGCCACCGAGTCCGCCTCCACCACAACATCCAAAACTAGGGGAACGACGTGTTGAGTTCCGTGCGTCAGGTGCCCGTGCCCGTGATGGTATGACGATTCGTGGTCTCTGGACGGCGCCCGGTATGTATCCTCCACTCTACCGCGTATTGTTTGTTAAGCCTGCCTCCAGCGGAGGCGAAGAGACAGACCGGTGGCGATAGCTCTGCATATAGTGGAGCCTTTGGTGTGGACAGCGAAGATATTCTAAATGCTCCAGATATCGATTTCGGTACATTTCAGATGTTCCCAGACCAGTATAATTATGGGACTACTGGGACGGTGACTGACGTCCAAGCTCCAAGCTCCAACTTTGATTGTACATTAAACGAGACTGTTGCTTGGATCGGCGCACAAATAAATGCTGTTCACACGTGGGTGTTTCCCTTCCTGACTACTGATGCATCTGACCTTAAATTTGCATTTTATAGCATCGGCAAGCCAATAGTGCTCTCCGCATTCGGTCTTGTTACTCAGGACAATCTGCTGCATTTCGTCCCTGTTAACGATACTTCCTCCGTTGTGAAACCTCAGAAGCGCAAGGTCCAAGAACGTAAATTGTCTTGCACTGCAGCACTTGATCGGCATTTGTCCTGAGGAATGTTATCTGCTGCTCTTTTCAGGTCAGAATGTCGGGACGTTCGGCACAGGTGTTAGTCAGAAACAGGTTAACACTGCGTACGGAACATGGTCGGGTCTGTACTTGTTTTGTAACAAGGCACACCAAATGTCGACCGCTAACGACGATGCTCCCACAGCTGCTCTCCAGGGTGGTCTCGGTGGATTGGTTCAATACCAGGCCAGTGGTTGACCTTACCAGCTCCATGACGATGATTGACATCGCCCGTGTTGGTTCTTACAGTGGTCTTCACAAAACCTGTCGCTCGAAGACGGAACATTTGTACAGAGCTCGAACGCACGTGGAACCTTTGGTATTTCCCCCAACGACGGCTATGGCATTCTTGGGTACGTCAACTTCACGCCATATCGGCGACAAGTTACCCCTTGAGCTTACGATCGATGTCTTTCTCATTAGGTCTGATGAGGCTCAGGTGCCGCAAATCCTGAGCAATGCGACCCAAAATACACCGTAGTCGCGCCTCACCTTATGTTTGTTTTTTGGATGGTCTTCAGACACTGATATATGGGCTTTTGAATGGTTCCCCGCGGAAGAGGGAGAGACGTGATTTAGGACTGTTTACGAACAATACACCCGATGTCCTTGAACGCTATTATCTATGCGGTACTTGGCTGACGATATGACGGGCCTCGTCGATTGACCATTAATTGGCGTACTTCTGTCGTGTATTACTAGGGTTCATGATAAATTCGTCCATTGGACGGCCTCGGCAGCTACATTCAAATTTTCAAATTGTTCAGTAAAATACGTTCGACTACCCCTCTCACTCGCTCGACGCGAATCTTCCTTTCCTTTCCAGAAGTTTTTTACAGCACTACTTAGGGGAGTCAAGGCACGGGCGAATGAATCGCGAGCCTCGTCTAAGCGAGATGGTTCATCTGGAGTGCCATATATTTCCGTCGCCAGTTCGTCTACGGCAGCGACGAGCGGCGGAGCAGATCCTAGCAGATCGTCCAGCAGAGCATTGGGCGGTGGCTGAGCTGGTGCACGTGGAGGAGACAGGAGGGTGCCACGAATATCATTGAAGAGCGCCGACGTGTGTTCCACAACATTAAATATCTGTAAACGATGTGGGAGGCGGGAAGGGGGGAGGGTTGATTCGTGGGGAATGGGAAGAGCGAGAGCATACCTTCTTTGCGAGCTCTACCTGCTCCGGACTTTGTTTATTCGGCAAGAGACCGAGGTCAGGATCGTCCCAGCCATCATCGAAGTCGTCGTCGTCATCAGGAGGATCGGCTTCAATCTCGAGTATTGCTGCCGCGTCTGCCACGGTCTTCGAGTGCTCGTGCCAGCGTTTGCGAACGGCGATCAGATTGGTTCTGGAGAGGCCTTGCGGGTGGTCGGCTTTGGCTTGGGTGATGAGCTCGTGAACGACGCCCGTCTTGGCGAGATAGGAACCGCTATCGTTTTTAGATGAGCCAGAAACGGCTGGGTCGTCTTTGCTCTCAGACTTGGCAAGGAGAGAGAGGTGCGCGTGGGCGAGCCCTCGGAGGGCTGTTAGGACATCCGTTGCTGTGGAATGCACTTCGGTGGTGAGTGTGCGGCCGTGGACATTGGGGAGAAATGAGGAGGCATTGGAGGCGAGCGTGGACGAGTAAGTTATGAGGTCCTTTAGGGGAATGGTAGCAGCCGAGTAGGTGGGATTAGACGGATTGAGAGCGATGGAGAGTTTGGTTGTGTTTGAATAGATGACAGAGAGGAGAGAGAGAAAATCTGTGCGCAGAGAGGAGAGAGGAAGCTGTTCAGAGGCCGGGTTTGTGTTGAGGGCGGCGATGGAGAGAGAGCAGGACTGAGAAAGTAGAGTGAGGGATGCCTGTACCGAGGCGGACATGGCGGGATGAGCGCACGTGGCCTCGACTCCCTCAGACGCGCGCGCCGCGTACGCTCAATCCGCCCTTTGCACGATGGCCAGCTTGTTGCGGCTCAGACTGTTCACCGCGCCCTCCCCGGCACGGCATGGCCTCAGAGCCCTCCACACAAGTCCTTTCAGGCATGCAACCAGCCCATTCTCTCCCCTCTCCTACAACCTTCGTCTCTCTTTTCCCAATCCCGCCCTTCCGTTTCTACTCATCCCATCCCGCACCATCTCCTTTGGCTCAATATTCTCCTCAAAACCGTCCCCTACTCCCTCTCCCCATGCTGTAGCACATGTGGCAAAAATGGAGGCAGACGCGAATGCGCATCCTCATGATGTCGAGAAACAGCTTGCCCTCTTCAAAGCTCTGTCCGAGACTAATATCCAGCCTGGGTACGATCTCATAATAAACCGATGGGAGAGGATGACTGAATTCGTGCGCCCCCTTCTGGACACTCCTGAATGCTATTCGCTGACCCTGGATCCCGCTGACTCGTAGGACCCCGCTTCGCCGCTCCTTCATTCAGATGTGGCTTTCGAGTGTTACGTCCAGGCTCTTCTCAAGGCGAACAAGGAACCGTCTATCAACCCCGCAGTTCGCAGGCGGGAATCACTTGTTGCCGCTCATCCCCTCGCTACTCCGCCATCTCCCACACAACAAGAAGGACCGTCCGAAGAACCATCTGCACCAACGCAAGAAGCAACATCCCCCACACCGCCACAGCCCGTTTCCCGTAGTCAACAAATAGCCTCTTCGGTCCTTGCAGGTGCATCCGTTGAGCCCCCATCTCTCTCAACTCCCGGATTAGGCTCCCCGGGTCAACTGTCCCCGGACATGGCCAAGCTTCTCGCGGCCCTCAGCGCTGGCCAGGGCGGTAGCGGGAATCCTGTCCACGTTGTGGTCAAAGAACGTGAGTCGTAAAGGATTGTCCTTGTCCATACCTTACCCCGATCACAGGAAAAGGTGCATGGATCCCGAGCTTTGCACGTTTTTTGGTCTTTGCCGGCATAGCCACGTTCTGTGAGTTTCCTTATGCGTCTTTCCAGAAATTTATTTTGACTGTCTGTAGTCATCCTCACCATACTTTCCGTCCTGGTCGAGAACTCTGGGCTCGTCAAGGCTGCACCTCGTCAATCCGAATTTGAACTCCATGAGTCCAGCAAACCTGTTCATTTCAGCGATGTACACGGTGTAGACGAGGCAAAAGAGGAGCTCAAGGACGTGGTCGCGTTTTTAAAGGACCCAACAAGGTTTGCCGAGCTCGGTGGAAAGCTTCCGAAGGGCGTGCTGCTTACTGGTGAGCCCGGAACTGGCAAGACCATGCTTGCGAGGGCCGTCGCAGGCGAGGCCGGTGTCCCGTTTCTTTTCGCGTCAGGGTACGTACCAACTCTCATAGCCTGTGGTTTGTCTTTCCCACACGACGAAGGTCCGAGTTTGATGAGATGTTTGTCGGCGTCGGTGCCAAGCGCGTGCGCGAACTTTTCGCAACGGCACGGAAAAAGCAACCTGCAATTATCTTCATCGATGAGCTCGACGCTGTCGGTGGCAAGCGGAGCGCTCGTGACCAGCAGTATATGAAGCAGACTCTTAATCAGCTACTTGTCGAGATGGATGGGTTCGTGCAAGACGAGGGAGTTATTGTAATCGCCGCGACTAATTTTCCTGAGTCTCTTGATGAGTGCGTGTTCTATCCAGTTATATCGTGTCGGGGTTCTTGACGGTGTCATGTGCTTGAAGGGCCCTCATTCGACCGGGTCGTTTTGATAGACATATCGCTGTCCCACTCCCTGACATTCGTGGGCGCGCTCAAATTTTGGTGCATCACATGAAGGAAATCGTTGTTGGTCCTGATGTCGATCCTATGATTTTGGCCCGGGGAACTCCAGGCTTCTCG
>WNFO01000801.1_pt1 | contig 31070 bp, 35 predicted proteins | sample 5400251 | NCBI WGS metagenome assembly WNFO01 (sample SAMN13153354, study PRJNA577476) | soil metagenome | isolation source: 100 cm saprolite under Madrone tree | place: USA:California | collected 2016-06-14
AAGCGCTCCAGCTCGTCCTCCGCCTTCTCCCTCGTATAGCCGTACCGCTCCCGGATGAGACCCGCGAGCTTGTCGAACTTCCCTTCAGCCACCTTCAGATCGTCATCGGTGAGCTTCCCCCACTCTTCCTTCACCTTGCCGCGGAGCTGCTGCCACTTGCCGCCTGCGATGTCGCGATTCATCTGGTTCCCCTTTCTTCGTGTTGAGAGATAACGGTTCTGCCGGAACCGTCTGCGCCGGGACCGTCTGCGGTGGAAGAGATGCAACCGATATGCCCGTCATCCATGTTGTACGGGCATGTCGTACTGGCAAGTCGTACGGGGCCGAGGCCGGTCTCTTCAAGTGGGTTGGGCTTTCCGAGGGGGAAAGTTTTTCTCTCGCCGCACTGAACAGGCTTTACCCCATCACCCGACGGTCCCGAAAGAACTCCAATATTTCTTGAGGAGTTGCATCCCCTGATCAGCCCCGCCACCTATCTGGCACAGGGGTTGCCTTCTCTAGGGGCAGGGGAAACGGATAGCGAGCGGTTCAGAATCGGACCGGAGGATCGGATGAGCACGTTGGTAATCATCTTGCTGGTGCTTTTGCTGGTGGGAGCGCTTCCGTCTTGGCCCTACAGCGGCGGCTGGGGCTACTACCCCAGCGGCGGGCTGGGGCTGGTGCTCCTGATCGTGCTGATTCTCGCTCTCACTGGACGACTGTAGAAGGTTCATTCCAAACAGGAGGGACATGATGCGTCACAAGATCGTCGTAGCGGGATTCACCGTTGCCGCGCTGGTCGTCGCCGGGCCCGCGTTCGCGCAGAGCTCGATGACCGACAAAGCCAAGAGCGTGACCCAGGAAGCGAAGACAGGTATGAGCGATTCCTGGCTGACTTCCAAGGCCAAGATCGCCCTGTTCTCGGATGACCGCGTGAAGGGCCGTCAGGTCCACGTGGAGACCAAGGACGGGGTGGTCTACCTTCGCGGCAAGGTCGATTCGAGTGAGGCCAAGGCCGCCGCGACGGACATCGCCAAAGGCATGGAAGGGGTCAAGGACGTCAAAAACGAGCTGCAGGTGGTAGCCCCGGCCGCGCGCGCGGCCGTCACCGCGGATGACAAGCAGATCTACAAGAGCGTCGAGCAGCGGTTCAAGCAGGATCCGCAGCTCAAGAACGCCAAGATCGATGCCAAGGTCGATGCGGGTGTCGTGATCCTGACCGGCGAGGTCAAGAGCATCGATACCAGTGCCAGAGCCTCGGAGATCGCCCGCAGCGTTCCCGGCGTTCGCTATGTGAAGAACGACCTGACGTTTGCGCGCAGCAGCCTGGGGTCGAGCTCGGTCAGTAAGTAGCGGCCGGAGTGATGACCCGGCCGGGGGTCGAGTCCCGGCATCCAGGACCGGGCGTGCCGGAGGCGGTGAGAGCCTCCTCCGGCGCGCCCGGCAGCGCGTCGAGCGAGCCCGCACTACCACTCCCGGGAGTCCTCGTCGGAAGAAAAGCGAAGCAGGCGTGCCGCTTTGAGACGTGACAGACATCGCGCCCCGCGGCACGCGCAACGGGCTCGGGCGCGCTCCAGTGCCGTTGGAACGCCTACTCCCACTGCCTAGCGGTGGGGAGTCGCGATTACCGTGCCGCCGCCGACGGGCAGGGGCGGCTCCCAGGTCTTGAAGAACGACCACGCAAGCAGGAGGACGCTCACTCCGAGGATGTAGGCGACGATGGTCTTGACCTGGTCGGACATGACGGCTTCCCCTCCAGCGATCGGCTCGAAACGTCTGCGGAAGGCTTTCAGGCATTCGGTGTGCCAAGTGACGGAGAGGGAGACCGACCTGCTCAATCTGCCGATTCTTCAGGATTCGCGAGAGGAAGTGATGGCCGCCGGCGGACGGCACCGCAGGGAACGCGGTAGGAGCGCCCCGGTAAAGGTGACGTGGGCGGCGCTGAGGCCGCGCTCAGGTCTTTTCGAAGTCGATCCGCTCGTAGACGGGGAGGCCCTGCAGGTAGCGGCGGAAGCAGTCCAGCCCCATCTCGACCGCCCCCAGTCGCACCCACTCGCGCCCGCCGACGATGCGGCTGCGGCGGGACGCGACGTCCTGTTCGGTGGAAATCGCCAGACAGACGGTGCCGCCAAACTCGATGCGGTCGGCGCCCTCGTCGAGATCGATCAGGACAGCCAGCGCATGGGTCGAGGAGGTCTGACGCCGGAGCGCCTGCGCGACCGCCTCCGCGGTTTCCGTCGTGATCTCGCCCGCCGGCGACGTGCGCCCGAGGCCCACGGCCCCGCATACCTCTTCAATGCCGCGGGCCACGATGCCGCGCCGGAAGACCTTCTCGGCGCCGGGCAGATGGGCCAGGCGGGCGGCAATCTGCCCGCCCGTGAAGGTCTCCACGATCGACAGCGAGCCCCCGCGGCCGCTCAGGCCCTCCAGGATGACTCCCTCGAGCGTCTGATCGTCCTCCCCCAGGATGAAGTTGCCGAGCCTCTTCCGCACCTCGCGCTCCACCGGCTCGAGCTTCCTGCGGATGTCGTCCCGGTCGGTGCCGCGCACGGTCAGCTTGGTCTCGAGCTGCGGATAGTGGGCCCGGAAGCCAAGCTTCACGCTGCCGTCGGGCACGAGCGCCTCCACGCCCGCCAGCAGCGCGTCCACGTGCGACTCGCCCAGCCCATACGAGTGAAAGCGTTTCAGATGAATGACGGCCTGCAGGCCGCTACGCGCGAGAAGGCGGGGGATGACCTGCTCCTCGAGCATGCGCTTGAGCTCGCGCGGCACGCCCGGCGTGAAGAAGAAGCGGGCCTTGCCGATGTCGAGCGCGAAGCCGCAGGCGGTGCCGATCGGATTGTCGATCACCTCGGCGGTGACGGGTAGCATGGCCTGCTTCCTGTTGTTCGGCGGCATCACGCGGCTGCGCCGGCGAAAGAAGTCCTCCATCCGGGCCAGCCACTCCTCGTTCAGCCCAAGCTCGACGCCGGCGGCCTGCGCCGCGACCTCCTGGGAGAGATCGTCCACCGTGGGGCCAAGGCCGCCGTTGACGATGACCGCGTCGGCGCGCTCGGCCGCCAGCTGGAACGCGCGCAGCAGACTCTCCCGGTCGTCGCCGACCGTCGTTTCCCACCGGACCGACAGGCCCACGTCCTCGAGCCTCTGGCTCATGTAGCTGAAGTTGGTGTTGACGATCTTTCCCGTCAGGACCTCGTCGCCCGTGCAGATGATCTCGAGTCGCATGCTCGTGCGCGTCAGCTCAGGCGCGGGATGACGCGCTCGGCGAAGAGCCGCATGGAGGCGAGCATGCGCTCGTGCGGGATGTGCCCGCCGACATTCATCCAGACGGACAGCGTGGTGTGGCCGAACGCCTCGCGCAGCCCCTGCAGGCGCTCGGCGACCGCATCGGGCGTGCCATAGACGACCAGCTCTTCGAGAATCTCGTCGTAGCTCATGCGGCCGAGCCGGGCCGCTTCCTCGCGTCTCGTGCCTCCCTTGCCGAGCTGCTCCGCGATGGTGCGGAAGAAGTGCATCGTGCTGGCCTCGGGCTCCTCGCGCGCCCGGCGCCCGCTGTCGGCGACGTAGACGGGCACGATGAGCGCGACCTCGCCGCGCCCGGGGTGACCGGCCTCCCGCCAGCCTTCGTGGTAGCCGCCGATGAAGCGCTTGAGGTCGCTGATGGACGTCGTGCGGACCGCGATGAAGATCGGCAGGCCCATGCGCCCGACCAGCGGATAGGTCTCCCGGGTGGTGGCGGCCACGCGGAGCGGCGGGTGGGGCTTCTGGTACGGCTTGGGCATCGCGCACACGTCACGGAACTGGTAGTACTTGCCTTCGTACGTGAAGCGGTCCTCCGTCCACGCCTTGAGGAGGATGTCGAGCGTCTCCTGGAAGCGCTCCCGGCTCTCGCTGTACGGGATGTTGAAGCGCTCGTAGTGCTCGGGCAGGCCGCTCCGTCCCACACCGAAGTCCAGCCGCCCCTTGCTCAGGTGATCGAGGGTGGCGACGTCCTCGGCGAGGTGGAGCGGGTGGGCGAGCGGCAGGATCTGGACGGCGATGCCGATCTTCACGCGGTGGGTCAGCTTGGCGATGGCCGCGGCGATCACGAGCGGGGAGGCGAGCACGGAGCGGCCTTTCTGGAAGTGGATCTCGGCCAGCCACACGGCGTCGAAGCCGAGGTCCTCCGCCGCCGTCATCTGGGCCAGCGACTCGTCGAAAGCCTGCGCCTCGTCCATCCCGGGCGGACACTGGAACTCGGTGAAGAGCCCGATCTCCATGCTAGTCCCTGAAGCGAGGCATGACCTCGCGGGCGAACAGCTCCATGGACCGACGGATCTTGTCCTGCGGCAGGCCGCCGAAGTTCATCCAGCAGAGCACCTGGCCCACGCCCATCTCGCGCATCGTCTCGATGTGCCGGGCCACCGTGTCGGGCGAGCCGAAGGCCAACGTCTCCGCGACGAGCCCCTCCCACGTGACCTTGGCGAACCGCTCCGCCGCGGCGCGAAAGCCCGCGTGCAGGCTCGGGTGCGTGTCTTCGATGCGCTCGGGCACCTGAAAGCGGCGCAGCGAGTCCTGGTACCACATCTCGGCGTCCTTCGATTCGGCCAGCGCCTGCGCGTCGGTCGGCGCCACGTAGATCTGGCGGGACACGCCCCAGTGCTTCAGAAGCGAGGAGATCTCCGTCTCCGCGCGCCCGTGCTTCCGAAGGGCCAGCACGTAGCTGTCGCGACGCTTGAGGATTTGACTGACCGGGCCGGTGAGGACCGAGTTGAGCATTGGCCAGCCGCGGGAGGCCGTGCTCTCGATCCCGTCGTCGCTGCCGCAGACCTGGTAGATCATCGGATGCGGCCGCTGCACGGGCTTGGGAATGACGCGCGCGTCCTCGATGGTGAAGAAGCGTCCCTGGTACGAGAAGCGGTCCTCGGTCCAGGCCCGCAGCATGATGTCGACCGCCTCGTCGAAGCGCTCGCGGTTTTCCTGCTGCGGGACGTGGTAGCCCTTGAATTCGGCGGGACGGTTGCCGCGGCCGACCCCGATGTCGAGGCGGCCCTTGGAGATGACGTCGACGAGCGCCAGCTGCTCGGCGAGCCGGAGCGGGTGATGGAAGGGCAGGATGGCCGCGGCCAGCCCGATCCGGACGCGTCGCGTGCGGGAGGCCGCCGCGGACGCCAGGGAGGCCGGGTCCACGGACAGGCCGTAGTCGATGAAGTGGTGCTCGGTCAGCCAGATCTGGTCGAAGCCAAGCTCCTCGGTCCACTCCATCTGCTCGAGCTCTCGATGGATGACGTCCTCGTGGGACAGGCCGGGAGCGGCCTGAAAGAAGAAGAACGTTCCGAAGCGCATGGCACCGGATCATACACCTTCCGCCCGGGTCTGGTTGGCCCGACCGGGACGTGGTAGCTTTTCGGGCACAGGCCCGACCGCGCCTCACACTGCAGGCCCAGGAGGTATCCAGATGCGTGCTTCGCGATCGCTGCTGATCGTCGCGATTGTCCTCGTGCTTCTCTCCGGCGCCGGGCCGGCGCTCGCCGCGGACGACGGGACCATGACGATCGGTCTCCACGTCACGCTCGTCTCTCGCTGGCTCGATCCTGCAGAGACGGAGGCGCTCATCACCCCGTTCATGGTCCTGTACGCGCTGCATGACGCGTTGGTCAAGCCCATGCCGGCCGGGATCATGACGCCGAGCCTGGCGGAGTCGTGGACGGTGTCCAAGGACGGCACGAGCTACGAATTCCTCCTGAGAAAAGGCGTCAAGTTCCACAACGGCGACGCCGTGACGGCGGACGACGTGAAGTTCTCCTTCGAGCGATACAAGGGCAGCGGCGCCGGGCTCCTCAAGGACAAGGTGAAGGACGTCCAGGTGGTAGCTCCGAACCGCGTCCGCTTCGTGCTGAAGGAGCCCTGGCCGGACTTCATGGCGTTCTACGGCACCTCGGCCACGGGGGCCGGCTGGATCGTGCCGAAGAAATACGTCGAAAAGGTCGGCGAGGATGGCTTCAAAAAGGCGCCGGTCGGCGCCGGGCCGTACAAGCTCGTCTCCTTCACGCCCGGTGTCGAGCTGGTGGTGGAGGCCTTCCCGGACTACTGGCGGAAGGCGCCGAGCGTGAAGCGCATCGTCATGCGCAGCATTCCGGACGAGAGCACGCGGGCCGCCGCCGTCAAGACCGGCGAGGTGGACATCGCGTACCTCTTCGGCGGGGCGATCGCGGGGGATCTGCGCGGCACGCCCGGGATCAAGGTCGTCGCGCCCCTGGTGTACGGCGTCTACTGGCTGGACTTTCTCGACCAGTGGAACCCGAAGTCTCCCTGGCATGACCAGCGCGTGCGCATGGCGGCGGGCCTCTCGATCGATCGCAAGGCCCTCAACCAGGCCGAGATGCTCGGTATGGGACGCCTGACGGGCGCGTTCGTGCCCCCGACATTCGATTTCGCGCTCAAGCTCGAGCCGACCCCGTACGACCCCAAGCGCGCCAAGCAGCTCATGGTGGACGCCGGCTATCCGAATGGCTTCGACGCGGGCGCCCTCACGCCGCTGCCGCCGTACGCGTCGTTGGCGGAGGCGGTCGGCGGCTATCTCCAGGCCATCGGGATCCGCACCACGGTGCGGATGATGGAGCGCGCCACCTTTCTCACCACGTGGAGAGAGAAGAAGCTGACCGGTCTCCTCATCGGCGCGACGGGCGCGGCGGGCAACGCGGCCGCGCGGCTCGAGCCGTTCTTCACGAAAGGCGGAACCTACGCGTACGGTACACTTCCCGAGATCGACGACCTGTTTCAGCGCCAGGCGAAGGAGTTGGACCGCAAGCAGCGCGAGGCCCACCTCCACCAGATCCAGAAGATCGTCGCGGATCGCGTGCTCGTCTCGCCGCTCTTCCAGCAGGGCTTCATCTGGGGCGTGGGTCCGCGCGTGGTGGAATCCGGCGCGGGCCGGATCGACGGCTTTCCGTACGCGGCCCCGTTCGAGGACCTGAAGCTCCGGTAGGAGGAGGACAGTCCCGTGACGATGACAAAAGCGTTGTACGCGGGGATGGTTGCGGCGGGCATCGTCGCACTCGTGGCCGCCGGCCAGTCCCGGCTGGGCGCCCAGCCGCAGAGCGACCCGGCCATCCGGATCGGCTCGAATGACTTGGGGGGCGTGATCACGGGCGCGAACGGGCCGGAGGCCGGCGTCTGGGTCATTGCGGAGACGACCGAGCTCTCCACCAGGTTCGCCAAGATCGTGGTCACCGACGATCTCGGTCGGTACGTCATGCCCGACCTTCCGAAAGCGACGTACCGCGTGTGGGTGCGCGGCTACGGGCTCGTCGACTCTCCGAAAGTTCAGACCGCGCCCGGCAAGATCGTGAACCTGCGGGCGGCGGTGGCGTCGAGCCCGGCCGCGGCGGCGGAATACTATCCGGCGATCTACTGGTATTCCATGCTCAAGGTCCCGGACAAGAGCGAGTTTCCGGGAACAGGCCCGTCCGGCAACGGCATGCCCGTGACGTTGAAGAGCCAGGAGCAGTGGCTGGACGTCGTGAAGACGAACGGTTGCTACGGCTGTCACCAGCTCGGCAACAAGGCAACGCGCACCATTCCCAAGGAGGGTGGAGGCATGGCAGCGACGCATCGTAGCGGGGCAGGCGATGACCCAGATGACGAATAACCTCGGCCGGCTCGACGTAAAGCGGGCCACCGCGCTCTTCGCCGACTGGACCGACCGGATCGCCGCCGGCGAGCTGCCCGGGGAGAAGCCTCGACGGCCGCAGGGCGTCGAGCGCAACGTCGTTCTCACGCTGTGGGATTGGGCCGGCCCCAAGGACTACCTGCACGACGAAGTCTCGACGGACAAGCGCAACCCGCGGGTCAACGCCAATGGGCTGATCTTCGGGGCCACCGAGGAGAGCACGGATCTCTTCCCGGTTCTCGATCCGGTGAGCCACAAGGCGACGCAGCTCAAGATGCCGGTGCGAGACCCGAGCACGCCGTCCTCGAAGGCCAATCCGATGACGCCGTCGCCCTACTGGGGCGCCGAGCCGATCTGGGACAGCCAGACCAGCATGCACAATCCGATGTTCGACGAGAAGGGGCGCGTCTGGTTCACCTCCCGGGTCCGCCCGCCGGCCAATCCCGACTTCTGCAAGAAAGGGTCGGATCATCCGTCGGCGAAGCTCTTCCCGGTCGAGCAGGCCAACCGGCACCTCTCCATGTACGATCCCAGGACCGGAAAGTTCACGCTGATCAGCACGTGCTTCCCCACTCACCACTTGGTGTTCGCCGAGGACGCCAACAATACGCTCTGGACGAGCGCCGGCGGCCCGCAGAGCGGCGTCATCGGCTGGCTGAACCGCAAGATGTTCGAGGAGACGGGCGACGAGGCAAAGTCGCAAGGCTGGACGGCGCTCGTCCTCGACACCAATGGAAACGGCAAGCGCGACGACTACGTCGAGCCCGACCAGCCGGTCGATCCGACCAAGGACAAGCGGATCACGGCTGCCTTCTATGGCGTGGCCGTGAATCCCGTCGACGGCACCGTCTGGGGATCGGTGCTGGGCTTCCCCGGCCTCGTCATCCGGCTCGACCCGGGAGCGAATCCGCCGGCGACGGCGCTGGCCGAAGTCTTCGAGCCGCCGCGGCCGGGCTACGGACCGCGCGGCATGGACATCGATCGCAGCGGCGTCGTCTGGACGCCGCTGTCGAGCGGGCATCTGGGCAGCTTCGATCGGCGGAAGTGCAAGGGGCCGCTGAACGGACCGGCGGCGACCGGCCGGCACTGCCCCGAGGGGTGGACGCTCTACCCGTTCCCCGGTCCGCAGCACATGACCGTGACGGATCCGGGCAGCGCCGAGGCCAGCTACTACGCATGGGTGGACCAGCACGATACGTTCGGCCTGGGCAAGGACGTGCCGATCGCCACCGGCAATGCCAACGAGGCCCTGCTCGCCCTCGTGAACGGCACGTTCGTCAGCCTCCGCGTCCCGTATCCGATGGGCTTCTACACCAAGTGGATGGACGGGCGCATCGATGATCCGAATGCCGGCTGGAAGGGCAGGGGACTGTGGGCGACGTACTCCACGAGAGCGCCCTTCCACGTCGAGGGCGGCAAGGGGACGACCAGCAAGGTCGTGAAGTTCCAGCTTCGGCCCGATCCGCTGGCGAGGTGAACGAACCCATGACACTCGAGGACCTTTCCATCCAGAAGTTCCTGGCCACCAAGGAGGTGGCGGTGCTGGCCACCGTGCAGCCGGACGGCTCGCCGCTGGCCATGCCGATGTGGTTTCTACCCGATCCGGTGGCGCTCACGATGATCAGCGTCGACGGCCTCCAGAAGGTGCGCAACCTGCGCCGCGACTCGCGCGTCTGCGTGGTGGCCGAGGCCGGGGAAGGCGGCGGCGACATACGCGGGGTGAGCGTGCGGGGCCGGGCGGAATTTCTCCCCGAGGGTTCGGCGAGACGCGCGCTTGCCGAGCGCTTCCTCGAGAAGTACCATCCCCGCCTCGAGCGGCTGTGGGGCGGGCGGGTCATGCCGCCCAATCGCGTCATGTTCCGGATCGTGCCGGAGCACGTGCGGAGCTGGGGGCTCCAGTAGTGGCCAGGCCCATGCGGCGTGTGATCACGGGCCACAACGACCAGGGCAAGTCGGTCATCCGCTCGGATGGCCCGTCGCCGCACGTGCTCGAGCTGGATGCCATGCCGGGTCTCGCCCTCATCAACCTGTGGGTGACGGATCGCTCCCCCGCGAGCAACTCCGGCTCGGACGACGCCGCGGCCCGCCCGGTAGTCCTCGAACCGCCCGCGCGAGGCACGATTTTCCGGGTCGTCGACTTCCCCCCGGACAAGGGCATGGCGGGCAAGGTCGACCGGCAGAAAGCCTTCGCGGCGATGGGGGCAGGCCATGCGATGGACCGGAGCGAGGCACGCCACCCGGCCATGCACAAAACGAATACCGTCGACTATGCGCTCGTCCTGGACGGCGAGATCTGGGCGCTCATGGACGAAGGGGAAACGCTGCTCAGGGCCGGGGACTGCCTGATCCAGCGAGGGACCAATCACGCGTGGAGCAACCGCACGAACACGCCATGCCGAGTGGCCTTTATCCTCGTGAACGCCGATGCGGGCGGCTGAACAAGTCGCGGCCTGCTAGGGACGCTGACCGAACCCGCAGTTGCAGTTTCTGAGGAAGTAGATCGCGCACCAGAGCCGGTGCTGCATCGGCGCTTGACGGGCCGCGCAGAACGAACAGTCCGGCTCGGTGTGCGGGTGGTCGAGCGACAGAGACTCGGCCTCTTCGCACTCCACCTCTCCGCACTCCACCTCTCCGATGACGGTGAGAGGGGTGCCGCAGTCGCAGATGGGACGCGTGGCGCCGGGGGTCAAGGCAACGGTTCGGACCGCCCAGCAAGTGGGACAGGCGAATTCATACATCTCCTTTTCCTCGCTTTCGTATCGGACTGCCGCCGTGCTCATGTGCGTTCCTCCTTGGGACCGGGTAGAGCAACTCGCATGCCGTGACGAGATGGCAAGCTTGACGGGTACTTGCGGAGCCACGAGCAGCGGCGGATTGACGAGGATTGTTCCCCCGGTACGCAGACTTTGGCACCTATCCTCCAAGGTCAGAGTTGTGGCACACTCGGCGTCCCATGAGAGACCAGGAGGAGCGATGGGGCGGCTGACCGGGCGGACCGCGCTCATCACCGGCGCGGCGCGAGGGATCGGGGCGGCGTGCGCGCGCCGGCTCGCCGCCGACGGCGCGAAGCTGGTGCTCGCCGACCTCGACGGGGAGGGGGCGAAGAAGCTTGCGGCCGAGCTGGGCCAGGTGGCGGTCACGGGCGACGTCGCGCTTCACGAAGACATCGAGCGCATGGTGGACGAGCCGTACCGGCTCTGGGGGCGGCTCGACGTGCTCTTCAACAATGCCGGCGTCATCCGCGTTCAGCCGATGCTCGAGGTGACGGGTGAGGAGTGGGACCGCGTCATGAACGTCAACCTCCGCGCCGTCTTCTTCGTCATGCAGGCCGCGGCTCGCCGGATGCTTCAGCAGGACCTCATGCCGGGGTCAGAGCTGCGCGGCAAGCTGATCCAGACCGCGTCCATTGCGTCGTATCGAGGAGGCAACCACCTCATGACGCCCTACTCGGCGTCCAAGGCCGGCGTGGTGAGCCTCACGCGCTCCGCGGCCCAGGTGCTGGCCCCCCAGCGGATCACGTCGAACTGCGTCTGCCCGGGAGCGGTGGAGACGCCGATGTGGGAGCAGATCGATCGCGAGTGGGGCGCCCTCGAGGGCCTGGGACAGGGCGAGACGTGGAAGCGCCGGATCCGGAATATCCCACTGGGACGTCCCGAGCGGCCCGAGGACGTCGCCTGCGTGGTGGCGTTCCTCGCCGGTCCCGACTCCGACTACATGACCGGGCAGGCCATAAACGTGGACGGCGGCCTCGTGATGGGGAGCTGAACGCGAGTCTTTCCGGACGAACGAGTGATCGGGTATGCTGTCCCCGCGCCGACGGGCGCCGGGGACACTACGAGGGACGAGGAGGAAGAACGAGATGGCCGAAACGGCGAAACTGGCGGTGTTCCACGGGACGGGCCGGCCCTTCGAGATCCGCGAGTACCCGGTGCCCGAGCCCGAGCCGGGGGCGATGCTCGTCAAGATCGCGCTGGCGAACGTCTGCGGCTCCGACATGCACTACTGGCGGGGCGAGCAGGACTACGTCAAGATGGGCCGCCCGCTGCCGCTCAATACGGGCCACGAGCACGTCGGCACGGTAGCCAAGCTGGGGGCGGGGGTCACCGCCGACTCGACCGGCCAGCCGCTCGCCGTCGGCGATCGCGTGCTCTACCGCTACTTCTTCCCGTGCGGGCGATGCAAGGCGTGCCTCCGGCGTCAGTTCAAGTCGTGCCCGGTGCGCCAGGCCAACTGGCTCGTGTCCTGCGAAGTCTGGCCCCACTTCCAGGGCGGTTTCGGGCAGTACTTCTACCTGCGCCCGAATCACGCCGTGTTCAAGCTCACTCCCGAGATCACCGACGAGATGGCGGCCGGCATCAACTGCGCCTACACCCAGGTCTACGCGGGGCTCGAGATCGCCCAGCTCCGGGCCGGCCAGACCGTGGTGGTCCAAGGCGCGGGCGGGCTCGGCGTCTACGCGTGCGCGGTCGCCCGCGAGATGGGCGCGAGCCGTGTGGTGGTGATCGACGGGCTCGACGAGCGGCTCGAGCTGGCGACGCAGTTCGGCGCGACCGACGTGGTGGACATGCGCCGGCATTCGACGCCCGCCGAGCGGATCGCTGCCGTCAAGAAGGTCACCGACGACTGGGGCGGCGACGTGGTGCTGGAGCTGGTCGGCCACCCCGGCGTGGTCGAGGAGGGCCTTCGGATGACGGCGCCCGAGGGCACGTACCTCGAGATCGGCAACATCAACGTGGGCTGGAAGGCCGAGTTCGATCCCTCGTGGATCATCTTCGGCAACCGGCGGATCATCGGCCTCGCCCACTACGAGGCCGAGCATCTCCGCGGCGCGCTCGACCTCATGCGGCGCACGCTCGACAAGTATCCGTGGGGCCGCGTGGTCTCGCACAAGTTCCCGCTCGAGCAGATCAACGAGGCGTTCATCCAGCAGGACAAGGGCCACGTCACCCGCGCGGCGATCGTGCCGAACTGAGAGGAGCCGAGAGGCCCGAGACCATGGCGACCGAGCGCGGAGCGGCAGAGCTTCGAATGGACCCTACGACCCTCTTTCGAGAGGAGACGTTCACCGACCGCAGGCTGGGCATGATCCGCGTGCTCACGCCGGTGACGAGAGACGGCTCCCCCGACTTGGGCCGGAAGGTCGTCTATCTCGGCGAGGCGCAGCTCCTCACGCAGGTGGGTGCCCTGCCGCTCACCTTCGAGATCGAGGCGGGCTCGCTCGCTGAGGCCACGGAGAACTTCGCGGCCGCCGCCAAGGTCGCCGTCGAGCGCGCGGTCAGGGAGCTTCAGGAGATGCGCCGTGAGGCCGACTCCCCCATCATCATTCCGGACCGGGTACCGCCGGGTCTTGGCGGGCTCGGGGGGCCGCGCGGTTCCGGCAATATTCAGTTGCCGTGAGAGTGATCTAGCCCGCCATGAAAAGGATCTGCTCCTGGTGCCGGACCGAAGGGTCGCCCGCCGATCTCGGCGAGCGCGAGCCGCTGGACGATCTCAGCGAAACACACGGTCTCTGCCAGCGACACCTGACGCAGCTTTTGGGGGCGGCGCACGCGCTCCCGCTGGACGGTCTGCCGTTGGCCGGCCTGAGGATGCTGATCGTGGTCAAGGACGGCGATCGGAGCCTGTACGACTACCTCACGCGGGCCATGCATCAGGTCGAGGGCGTCCACGTCATTGTCGACGGGCGACTCGGCGACCGGCGCCGGGCAGCCCGTCCGGTGCACGGGGAGCGCCGGCAGGGTGATCGACGGCACTCGCGTGGAGTCGTCGATTCCCTGGGGTGTACCTTCGTCAGATTTGACAACGCTCAGGGAGTAGCTCGCGCGGGCTGACCCGCAGGCCGCCGATACGGGGCCATCTGCGCCATTTGCCCAGAAGCGTGTTGGGGCGCCCTTCGGGCGCCGCCTCGCAGCTGACCCTTCTCGACGCCCTGCCGTGCGATCTAAGCGCCGGGGTAAAACGCGTCGCGACCCCTTTGGTAGGTGACCTGGCGCTGGGCGGGATTCCTGTTCACCAGCGGCCGGAGGAACATCGGGTGCGTGAAGCTCCGCACCTCGTGCTCGATGACGCAGAGGCATTCGCGCGTGTCGGGGTCCACGATCTTCTCGAAGCGGTACTGGTAGTCCTGGCTCTCTTCGCTGACGAGCCCGTGCTTGTCGAGCCACTCGTGGGGGCCGGAGAAGTTCGCGATGTAGATCGCGATGTGGTAGCCGTCGTAGGCCGGGATGGGTGCCGAGGTCTCGCGGAAGACGAGCTCCTGGCGCTGGCCAATCCTGACGTGCGCGGCCACCCCCTCCGCGTCGGGCGTCACCGCGGCGGGAGCACCCATGACCTGCTGGTAGAAACGCGCGATGCCGGCGGCGCGCCCGGGCTCGACCGGAAATTCTACGTGGCTGATGCCGAGGGTCCAGTCTCCGAAGGCGGGCCCGGCGGCGTAGAGCCGGAGACGGTTGCCCCAGGGCGCGGTGACCGCGACGTACTTGTCCTCGACGCTGAAGGCGAACTTGGTGCCGGCGAGCAGCTCGCGGACGCTTCCCAGCCGCGTCGTGAGCGCCTCGAGATCGGGCACCACGATCTCGACGTGGCCCCGCATGAGGTTCGGCTCGCCGGTCGGCAAGTGGAATTGCGTCTGACCCATGTTGATCCACATGTTCTCGACCCCGACCATGATGTACGGATCGCGCGTGAAGCCCAGGCCCTGGATGTAGAAGGCCGTGGCGAGACGCTGGTCGGGCACGCGGACGTTCACGTGCTCGAGCATGAGGATGTTGCCGACGTCCTGCTGGTGCCGGTCGTAGCGCTTCATGGCGATCCTCCTCGCGGGCGGGTGTGAGGCCTATCCTAGCCCAGGGCGCACCCGGAAGCCAGATGGAGAATTTTACGATATAGTCCCGCCCATGGGCACCGGGACCACGGAGGCCGGAGGCGAGTACGTCGAGCGGGCGCGCCGGCTCGCCCCGCAGATCGAGGACTGCGCGGACCAGATCGAGCAGGAGCGGCGCTTGGTCGGGCCGGTGCTGGACGCGCTCTTCGAGGCGGGCATGTTCCGGCTGCTGCTGCCCCGCTCGCTCGACGGGGCCGAGGTCGACCCCGCAACCTTTGCGCAAGTGATCGAGGAGATCGCCAAGGCCGACGCCAGCACGGCGTGGTGCATGTGCCAGGCCTCCGGCTGCTCGATGTCAGCCGCCTATCTCCCGCCTGACGTCGCTGTCGAAGTCTTCGGCAGGGATCGCCGCGCCGTCCTCGCCTGGGGTCCGGGACCCGACTCGCGCGCCGTGGCCGTCGACGGCGGCTATCGCGTGACGGGCACGTGGAGCTTCGCCAGCGGCTGCCGTCACGCCACGTGGCTGGGGGGTCACTGCCCGATCTACGCGCAAGACGGAAGCCGACTCCGGACCGGCGGGGGCAAGGCGGTCGAGCGGACGATGCTGTTTCCGGCCGCGAGCGCGCGGATCGTCGACGTCTGGCACGTCAGCGGGCTGAAGGGGACGGGCAGCGATGCCTTCACCGTGTCGGATCTCTTCGTGCCGCACGAGTACTCGATCTCGCGCGACGACCCGGCCGAGCGCCGCCAGCCGGGCCCGCTCTACTGCTTCCCGACCGGCTCGCTCTACGCGTCCGGATTCGCGTCGGTGGCGCTCGGCATCGCCCGGCGCATGCTGGACGGGCTGGTGGAGCTCGCCAGGGAGAAGACGCCGCGGGGATTCAAGCGGACGCTCCGCGACAGCGCGGTGATCCAGTCCCAGGTGGGCTACGCCGAGGGGCAGCTGCAATCGGCGCGGCATTTTCTGCTGGGCTCCCTCGAAGAGATCTGGCGGGCGGTCGGCCGCTCAGGCGCCCTCACGCTGGACCAGCGCGTCCGGATCCGCCTGGCTTCGACCTACGCGATCCACCAGGCGAAGGCGGTGGCCGACATGACGCACCACGCCGGCGGCGCGACGTCCATCTTCATCGAGAGCGCGTTCGACCGCGGATTCCGCGACATCCACGCCGTGACCCAGCAGCTCCAGGGCCGCCAGACGCACTTCGAGACGGTGGGCCAGTTCCTGCTCGGGCACGAGCTGGACACCACGTTCCTATAGGGGGGTCAGGTCTTGCATTCCGACATTTCAGCGGCGGGCGAGGCGAGCAGAAGCAGCTGCGCGATCGCAATGTCGGAATGCAAGACCTGACCCCATGCGCAAGAGGGTGGGCATCCTGATTTTTCCGGACGTGGAGGTCCTCGACTTCTGCGGGCCGTTCGAGGTGTTCTCGGTGACCCGGCTCAACGAGGACGCGCGGCGCGAGGAGTCGTCGCCCTTCGAGGTGCTGCTGGTGGCGGAGACCCTGGAGACCGTGGTCGCGACGGGCGGCTTGAAGGTGATCCCCGACGTCACGCTCGACACGTGCCCACCGCTCGACATCCTGGTAGTGCCCGGCGGCTGGGGCACCCGCGCGGAGGCCAAGAATCAGCGCCTGCTGGACTGGATCGCCGAGCGCGGCCGCTCGGTCGAGACGCTGACGTCGGTCTGCACGGGCTCGATGCTGCTCGGCCACGCGGGGCTGCTGGATGGACGGCGCGCCACGACCCACTGGCGTTCGCTCGACCGGATGCGGGACGCCTTCCCGGCCGTGACGGTCGAGGACAAGCTGCACGTGGTTGAGCACGATCACATCGTGACGTCGGCCGGCATCTCGGCCGGGATCGACATGGCCCTCCGCGTGGTCATCCGCTACTTCGGCGAGGCCGTGGCCCGCAACACGGTCCGCAACATGGAGTATCCATTCCCCGACAACAACGCCCGCCGCGTCTAGCCACCAGCTGAAAATCCCCGCGATCAAGAGCCACTCAGGTGATCGGGCGACAGGACCCGCCCGCCCCGCCCGTGGTTTTTCCGGCTAGACTTTCTCGTACGTCAGGCGCGTCGCCTTGTCCATGTTGGTGCCCTCGATGCGGATGAGCCGCGTCGATCCCTCGCGCTTGGGGGAGTGGACGTCGCCTTCGTTGTAGACCTTCGCCATGCCCGGCTTGAGCGGGTAGGCCCTGACGTGGCGCACCTTGCCGGGCTTCCCCTGGGAGGCCGGCTCGACGATGGCCCAGTCGCTCATCACCGTCTCGCCTCGCGCCTGCCCGTAGATCGCCCAGGACGGCCCGTGATCGTGCGGCTGGCTTTCCTTGGCGCCGTTGTGGACGTGGGCGAGTATGCAGAAGCCGAGCTTCGGGTCTTCGTAGAGAATTTTCCGCTCCGGCACGTCGTCGCCGAGATGCGTGGCGATGAAGGCGTCGTCCTGGAGGACGTCCTGGACGAGCGCGCACACCTTCTTGCGCCCTTCGGGACCGGGATCGTCGGTGAGGATGCGGTGACACCCGTCGGCGAATTGCTCGAGGCTGTAGCCCATGGATCCAATCTCCTCTGCGGCGTCTGGAGCGTGAGGTCCTCGTACGACTCGGTGCCTCATTTGATACTCTTTTCCGGCCCGGCGCGCAATGGCCCCGGGTATCCATGCGTCTGCCCTTCTTCTACGGCTGGGTCGTCGTGGCCGTCGCCTTCGTCACGATGGCGGTGGGCGTCAACGCCCGCACCGCCTTTTCGCTGCTCTTCCCACCCATCCTCGCCGAGTTCGGCTGGGAGCGCGGCGTGACGGCCGGCGCCTTCTCCTTCGGCTTCCTGGTGTCGGCGATCCTGAGCCCCTCCCTCGGCCGGCTGATGGATCGCCGCGGCCCGCGAGTGGTGATGGAGATGGGCGTGATCTTGATGGCATCGGGCCTGCTGCTGGCCCCGCTCGCGAGCCGGCCGTGGCACCTCTACCTCACCCTGGGCGTCCTGGTCGGCGGGGGAAGCGTGTGCGTGTCGTATACCGGTCAGTCGCTCTACCTGCCCAACTGGTTCGTGCGCCGGCGCGGCCTCGCGCTGAGCGTGGCGTTCTCCGGCGTCGGCGTGGGCTCGATCATCCTGCTGCCGTGGCTCCAGACGCTGATCGGCCGCTCCGGCTGGCGCGCCGCCTGCTGGGCGCTGGCCATCCTGGTGCTGGCATTGCTCGCCCCGCTCAATCTCCTGACGAGGCGCCGGCCAGAGGACATCGGGCTCGAGCCCGACGGCGACATTTCCTCGCACGAGACCACCGCCGGCCGGGCGGCGAACGTGGTGGACGCGGCGTGGGCCGCCGTGGACTGGACGCTCGGTCGCGCCGTGCGCACGGCGCGCTTCTGGTGGATCATGGTCGGCTATTTCGGCGGCCTCTTCGCCTGGTACGCGGTGCAGGTGCACCAGACGAAGTACCTGATCGAGATCGGCTGGAGCCCCGGCTACGCCGCGTGGGCGTTGGGCTTCGTCAGCCTCGTCGCCATTCCCGGGCAGATCGCGCTCGGCCATCTCTCGGACCGGATCGGGCGGGAGTGGGTGTGGACGGTGGGGAGCGCCGGCTTCGCCATCTGCTACTTCGCCCTGATCATGATGCGGACGGCCCCCACGCCCTCGCTCCTCTGGCTGATGGTCATCTCGCAGGGCATGCTCGGCTACGGCCTCACCTCCGTGGTGGGCGCCATCCCGGCGGAGATCTTCCAGGGGCGGCACTACGGAAGCATTTTCGGGACCCTGATGCTGTCCGCCATCAGCGGGGGAGCCGTCGGGCCCTGGATCACGGGCGTGATCTACGACGCTACCGGAAGCTATACGCCTGCCTTCTGGATCGCCATAGCCTGCAGCGCGCTCTCCGCCGTGGCGATCTGGCTGGCTTCCCCGCGGAAGGTGCGCGCGGTCGCCGGCCGCGTGCCAGGCCGCCGAGAAGGATCCAGATGCTAGGCCGCGCCCAACGGCGCAGCTGGGCCCTTATCGCAGCCCTGCAATGCGCCAGGCGTCGATGATGGCCCAGAGCCACACCGCCAGGAGCAGTACCAGCAGAAGCGTCAGCCTTGGATTCGGCTGGGCGACGGCGAGGAGATCGGCCGGTATTGCCCGGAACACGAGCCAGGTGAGGACTGCGCCCGGGATGATGAAGAGCACGCCCTTGAGGTACTCGCGGTTGTAGAGCTGGCCGAGCCCGGGAAAGATTCCCGAGAGGATGAAGCCCAGCACCTGCCTTCGCCGCGCAGCCGGATCGGTCATCGCAGGCATCACTTCACTGATATGTTTTCAACGCGTCTTTTGATTCGAGCCGGGAAAGTATCCCAGGGATCGCTCGAGATCGTCCAGCCCCCATCGGCCCTGGGGAAACCAGTCGGGCATCGCCCTGTAGGTTGTTCGGGCTTCATCGATCAGGGGTTGGGCCTTTTCGGGAGATCCACTGGCCAACTCGTTGAGGCCCCACGTCTGTAACGTAAGGGCCAGGGTATATCGCGAGTACGGATCGACGGCATCCCTGACTTCGTCCGCGGACATCTTGAAGTATTTCCGCCCGCTCTCGAAGTTTTTAAATGGAGTCTGCGACATATAGAAGACGCCCAGGTTTCGAAGGGAAACCGCACGACTCAGGCCGGGCTCGCTGACTCCGTAGGCCAGGAGATAGTATTTTTCGGCCTGCCTGAAGTCCGAATCGCTGGCGCTTTCCATGGCGAGGACGTTGTACTCGGCCGAGGTCACGCGGGGAGCGATGTCGCGGACAATCGATCGAGCGGCCGCCAGCAACACGACACGCTTGGTGTTCAGTAGCGGGCCCACCTCCGCGCGCTGTTCCGGCGCCATCGCGTTCAGCTTGGAGTTCGAACCCTCCAGGCGAAGAGACATGATGTCCTGCAAAATCTTGATGAGGCTATCGTGCTTGGCTTGGGCGTCATGGGTTGCATTGGCCCATAGAGAGTAGCTCCCCGTACCGACGGCGAACACGAGCGCGGCAACGCTGGTGAGATTGCTCATGGTCTTGTACCAGGGTTTCTTCTTTTCCGCGGCGAGATGCTGGAGATCATCCACTTCATCTCGCAGGCGATTGATTGCCGCAGGAACGTCGCGTGTGTCCCGTGTCGGGTCAGCCGTTGGATGTCCGTCGCTCATGGTGTCCTCCTCGCGATGTCCCCCAGCACTCGGTGCGTGGCGATTATGGCTCACTTGAACGGCCACCGCACCCGCCGCCCCGGAGTCACCTGTTCTTGACGCGTTTGGCGACGGGGGCTAAGCTCAGTGGGCTTTGACGCCGACGGAAACCTTTCTCGAGCCCGCCGAATACGTGGACAGCGCCGCGCCGGGCATCGTCGCCTTCGCGCGTCGCATCTGCGAGGGCGCGCCGGACGACGTCACGAAGGCCGTGCGCCTGTACTACGCGATCCGCGACGGCATCGTGTACACCCCCTATTGCGACTTCAAATCCTCGGATACCTTTCGGGCCAGCGCGTGCCTCGCGCGGGGCTCGGGATTCTGCATCGCGAAGGCCGCCCTGCTCGCCGCCGCGGCGCGGGCCGCCGGCATCCGGGCCCGCGTGGGCTTCGCCGACGTGCGCAATCACCTGACCACGCCGCGGCTGCGCCGGCTCATGGGCACGGACGTCTTCTACTACCACGGCTATACGGAGCTGTATCTCGACGGCAAATGGGTCAAGGCGACCCCGGCCTTCGATCGGGGCCTCTGCGAGCGATTCGGCGTTCGCCCGCTCGACTTCAACGGGCGGGAGGACTCGCTGTTCCATCCGCACGACGTCGCCGGCCGGCGCCACATGGAGTACATCCGCGATCGCGGGCCGTCCGCCGACGTCCCGGTTGCCGAGATCCTCGAGACCTTCCACCGCTGCTACCCGCAGTTGACGGCAGGCGCGCCCCCGCCCTCGGCGACCCAGTTCAGACGGGAAGCTTCGCCGATCCAGGCTGAACCGGGCGAGTGACAGCCCTCAAGGGCGACCTGGCGGGCGGGATCAGCGCGGGCGTGCTCACCATCCCTGTGAGCATGGGCTACGGCGTCCTCGCGCTCCAGCCGCTCGGCGACGGCTACGTCTCGCACGGCGTGGTCGCCGGCTTGGTGAGCGCCATCATCGTCCTCCTCGCCGGCGCCCTGCTCGGCGGCTCCGCCGGGCTCATGTACACGCCCCGGAGCGTGGTGACGCTCATCATGGCCGCGGTCATCCTCGAGGGCGTGGCCCGCGGGCCGGCCGCCGTCGCGGCTCACGGCGACGTGCAGCGGACCCTGACGCTGGTGTTCTTCGTCGTGGTGGCGGCGGGGCTCTTCCAGGCGCTGTTCGGAGCCCTGCGACTGGGCAGCCTCATCCGCTACATCCCTTCACCGGTCATGGCCGGCTTCCAGAACGCGGTGGCCATCCTCATCATCCTCTCTCAGGTCGACACGATGCTCGGGTTCCGCCGTCACGTCCCCATTGGCACGATCGCATCGAACCTGGCCCTCGTGCAGCCGCTGACGCTCGGCGTCGGGCTGCTCACCTTCCTGGCGACGTGGTACGGCCCCCGCCTGACGAAGCGCGTCCCGCCCGTGATCCTCGGGCTCATCGTCGGGAGCGGCGGGTACTATGCGCTGTCGGCTTCGGGCTACGGCGCCCAGCTCGGCGCGGTCATCGGGCCCATGCCGGCGACCCCGCTGCTCCCGAAGTATCTCCCCGGCTTCGGCCTGCTCCTGGCCGACCGCCAGCTCTGGCCGGTACTGCTCACCCTGGGCGTCGGCGCCTTCAGCCTCGCGATCGTCTCGTCGCTCGACGTGCTCCTCTGCGCCAGGTTGATGGACGGCGTGACCGGGGAGCGTTCCCGCGGCAGCCGGGAGCTGGTGCGCATCGGTGTCGGCAACATGGCCGCCGCCTGTTTCGGGGGTATCGCGAGCGGGGTCAATCTGGGCGCGAGCCTTGCCAATCACCGCGCGGGAGGACGGACGCGGATGGCGTCGATGGCCGCCGCCGTGGTCGTGCTCCTGGCCGTGCTGCTCCTGGGCCCCGCCATCGCCGTGCTCCCGCGGGTGGTCATCGCGGGCATGCTCTTCGTCGTCGGCGTCCAGCTCTTCGACCAGTGGAGCCTCAGGCTGCTCGTGCGCACCATCACGGGGAAGCTCGTCCACCGGCGCAGAATGGCGCTGGATCTCCTCGTGGTGCTCCTGGTCGCGGCGAGCATCATCGTGTTCGATCCGGTGGTGGGCGTGGCGATGGGCGTGGCCGTCGCAGTGCTGTTCTTCATCGTCCGCATGAGCCGGTCCGCGGTGCGGCGCACGTACCACGGCGACGCGGTGCGGTCGCGGAAGGCCCGCGACCCGAAGCTGGCGGAGATACTCGCGGCGCATGGACGGCGGATCGTCGTCTTCGAGCTGGAAGGCCCCATCTTCTTCGGGACGGCTGAAGATCTCGCGACCCGCGTCGAGGCGGCGGCCAGCAGGGGCGCCCGCCACGTGGTGTTCGATCTGAGACGCGTCAATGAGCTCGACACCACCGGCGCTCGCATCCTCCTCCAGATACACGACCGCCTGAAAGGACAGGGCGGACGCCTCCTCTTCAGCCACGCGCACGACAACTACCTCGTGTCGAACGTCCTGCGCGACCTGGGGGTGGCGGGGGCGCTGGGCGGTGACGCGCTGTTCGCCGACACCGACGCGGCGCTCGAATGGGCGGAGGAGCAGATCATCCGGGCGCAGGGAGCGGGGGACACGCTGACCGGCGAGATCGCGATGGACCGCCTGAGCGCCCTCGAGGGCCTGACCGATGCGGAATGCGCGGTCGTGCGGGCACTGCTCGTGCGCCACGTCTACGGCCCGGGCGACGTCGTCATCAAGGAAGGCAGTCTCGACCGGGACCTCTTTCTGATGGCGAGGGGGACCGTCAGCGTGCGGGTCGAGCTGCCGGGGCAGGGCAGGGGCCGCCGGCTCGCTTCCTTCTCCGCGGGCACCGTGTTCGGCGAGGTCGCGCTGCTCGACCGCGAGCCGCGCTCGGCAACGGTGACGGCCGACGAGGAGGCGGTGTGCTATATCCTTTCCGAGGATGCATTTCACGCGCTGGTGAGGGATCATCACGCCATCGCGATCAAGCTCTTGACCAACCTGGGGCGCGAGCTGAGCCGCAGGGTCCGGCGGGCGAACGCGATGATCTCCCAGCTCGAAGGCTGAGGGACCGGCCGAGGCCCGCCGATCACGGAGGCATGCGATGATCCGAAAAGTTCAGGGCGGATATCGGGTACTCTCGGAGTCCGGCAGGAACATGGGCACCTACCGGACCAAGGCGGAGGCGGAGAAGCGCCTGCGGCAGATCGAGATGTTCAAGCACCTGAAGCGGAAGCGGTAGGGAGGACCGGACGATGAACATCTTCAAGGCCATGGCGGTCACCGGCGTCGAAGAGGCGACGCGGTCGATCCCCGTGATCGACTTCGGGCCTGCGTTCAGGCGGGAGCCCGGCGGGCTCGACGCGGTCGCGCGGGATGTCCGGCGCGCGAGCGAGAGCATCGGGTTCTTCTACCTGGCGGGCCACGGTGTGCCCGAGGAGATCATCGACGCCGCCTTCGCGGCCTCGCGCGAGTTCCACGCGATGGCCCTCGAAGACAAGATGCGACTCAAGATCAACGAGAACAACATCGGCTACCTGCCGGTGAACCAGAGCATGCAGCGCGCCTCGACCGTGCACAAGGCGACGCGGCCCAACTACAACGAGAGCTTCTTCATCAGCCACGACCGCGACGCCGATCACCCGGACATCGTGGCCGGCACGCCGCTGCGCGGGCGCAACCAGTGGCCCGAGGGTCACCAGCCGATGCGCGCCGCCATGGTCCGGTACTTCCAGACCCTCGAGGGGGTGGGCGAGCGGATGCTGCCCGTGCTCGCCCGGTCGCTCGACATGCCCGCCGGCCACTTCGCGCCGTTCTTCGAGAACGAGGCGCACATCAACCTGCGCTTTCTCCACTACCCGCCCCAGGACACCGAGGACGACGAGCAGTTCGGCCAGGGACCCCACACCGACAACTCGTTCGTCACGATGCTCGCGCGGCAGGACGTGCCGGGCCTGGCGGTGCGACTCCCCAGCGGCGAGTGGCTCGCCCCGCCGGTGATCCCGGGCACGTTCCTCGTCAACCTCGGCAACGTCATGAAGCGCTGGTCCAACGACCGCTTCCTCTCGACGCCCCACGGCGTGCTCAACGACTCGGGCACCGACCGCTACTCGATCGCGTTCTTCTACAGCCCGAACACGGCCTCGGTCATCGAGTGCCTGCCGAGCTGCACGGGTCCCGCTGATCCGCCGCGCTACCCGCCCGCCGTGTACCGCGACCTCGTCCTCGACTTCTACAACGCCAACTACTTTCACCGCGAGGGATACGCCGCCAAGGAGGCGTCATGAAGATCATCCGGCTCTACGCAGACGAGAAAGGCGAGTCGCACTTCGAGGACGTCGAGGTCAAGTTCCAGGCGCCGACCAAGTCGGGGCGCGTGTCGGAGCGCTTGCCCGCGACGGGCATCATCTTTCGCCAAGTGCCGGGCGACTACGATCTCGACTGGCATCCGGCCCCGCGACGCCAGTACATCATCAACCTCGACGCCGGAGTGCAGCTGACCGCGAGCGACGGCGAGACCCGGCGCGTGAAGGCGGGCGAGGTCGTCCTCGTCGAGGACACCTCGGGCAAGGGCCATCTCTCCAAGACGCTGGACGGCAAGATTCGCCACTGCATCTTCGTTCCCATCGACTGACGACCAGGGAGACCGACATGCCGGACTCGGAAGCCTACCGGAAGGGCAGCGAGATGCGCCGCAAGCTGCTCGGTGACGCGTACGTCGACCACGCCAACAAGACGACCTACACCGACCCCATGACGCGCAAGTTCATCGACACGGTGACGGAGACCGTCTTTGGGACGCTCTGGACGCGGCCGGGGCTCGACCTCAAGACGCGCACGCTGGTCTGCGTCGTGTCGGACGCCGCCACCGGACAGGATCCCGAGCTTGCCATCCATCTGCGGATGGCCCTGCGACAGGGCTGGACCGAGGACGAGCTGACGGAAGTCCTCCTGCACCTCTCGGGTTACGTGGGCGCGCCGCTGGTCCGCGAGGCCTTTCTCACGGCCAAGAAGACCTTCGCCGAGGTCAGGGCCGGGGGCTGAGCGGGCGTCTCAGCTCAGGCGCGCGTAGGCGAAACCGGCCAGGAAGACCAGCGGCGGCAGCCCCTGGATGAGCGCGCCGCGCATCATCCCGGGCGACGACGCGGCCAGGACGACCGCCGCCGCCAGCATGGACAGGCAGTTCCATGCGACGAGGATGATCCCCGCGCGGTAGTGTCCCGTCTCGCCCAGCGCGAGACCGCCAAAGACTCCGACGGCCAGGAAGAGGTTGTAGAAGCCTTGATTGAACGCGAGGCTCCTGGTCGCCTGCGCCTGCGCCTCAGTGCTGCGGAAGCGGCGGTACACCGCCGGCCGCGTCCACCACAGGCTCTCCATGCAGAAGAACAGCACGTGGATGACGCCGGCCAGCGCGGCGGCGATCCACAAAATCATGCCCATGGTCACGCGGGCAGGCGCTCGTACATCCTGTGCACGTCGGGAGCGTGGAAGCGCGCGACGTGGTTGGTCGGAGGCAGCGCCTCCGTGTAGAAGAACGCGGGCAGCTCGTCGTCCTTCTCGGTGAAGCCGGCCTGGCGGTTGAACTCTTTTTCCATGCGCAGCGCGTCGCGCCCGAGCGCCTCGAAGAACTCGGGGGTGAGCGCCGTGCCGTGAGCGGCGTTGAGCGCGTTGGTCAGGAATTCGGTGTTGGGATTGGTCACGCTCATGCCAAAGATGCACAGGCCGAGCGAGTCGTTGGCGGCCACGCGGGTTTGGTGCAGCAGGCTCTGGCTGAGCATTGATTCCAAGTCCATCTCGCGCGTCTTGAGGCGCGGCAGGTTGCCCGCCGTGTGGTCCGCGCCCTGCGCGGTGGCCATCATCGAGATGCCGGTGGCCTCGACCACGCGCGGATCATAGGCGCTGATGGCCTGCTTCTTGATGACCGGCACGCGGGCGACCTTGTAGTGCTCGCCCACGCGCGCCGTGCCCTGCGCCCACAGGCGCCCCTTCTCGCTGCCCTTGCGGATCTCGACGAGGCAGTCGGTCATGAACTTCACGTCGCCGAAGACGCCCAGCCCCGCTTCCATGAGCACGGCCAGCATGGCGCCGAGCTCGATGGTGTCCACGCCCAGGTCGTTGGCGAGATAGTTGAGCTGGGCCAGGTCGTCCGGGTCGCTGATGCCGCAGTTGGTGCCGAGGAGTCCCAGCGTCTCGTATTCCACCGGCGAGACCACTTCCTTGCCGGCGGCGTCGTGGTAGACGTTGCTGCACTGGATGACGCAGCCGGGCATGCAAGCGTGGGTCTGCTCGCCGCCGCGAGAGGTGTTGAGCTGGCCGATGTAGTCGCCGCCCATCTTGAACTTCTCGCCCGCGGCGACGTCGGCCAAGCGGCCCGCGCTGAAGTTGCGCACCGGCAGGCCTCCCATCTGGTTCTGGACGTCGGCCATGCCCATGGTGCCGATCTTGGCGTAGAAGTTCTGGACCATGCCATCGGCCTGCAGCATCTTGGCGTAGTCCTTGATGCTCGCGTTGACCTTCTTCGGCTCGTGGAAGGGCGGGATCTTGTCCAGGTCCACCACGATGGCCTTGACCTTCTTCGCCCCCATCACCGCGCCCACGCCGCCGCGCGCCGCCAGCCGCGCGGGCCGGCCGTCCTTGTCGCTGAAGGCGATGCCAGCCAGCAGCCCCTCGTACTCGCCGACGGGGCCGCAGAGGGCAATCGTGACCTTCTTGCCGTACCTCGCGTGCAGCATGTCGTTCGCCTCGAAGTTGCCCTTGCCCATGTACGGCGCGGCGTCGTCGAAGGCGATGCTGCCGTCCTTCTTGAAATGGATGACCACCCAGCTCGGAGAGGCTCCGAGGAGCGTGAACCCTGCGATCTTCTGGTGGCCCAGGCCGTAACTGAAGGTGCCGCCGCCATTCGCCTCCTTGACGCCGCCCGTGAGCGGGCTCTTGCACCCCACGCTCGTGCGGTTGGCGTTGGAGAAGCTCGTGCCGGCGAAGGGGCCCGCCGAGAAGATGAGTGGGTTCTGGGGTGACAGCGGATCGACGGTAGGGGCGCCGAGGTCGAGGAGGGTCTTGGCGATCAGGTAGCGGCCGGCCTTGACGATGGCCTCGCCCTCGAGGTCCCGCTTGGCGATCGTGCGGTCCGTCAGCTGAATGTCGTAGTACGTACGCATCGAAGGCTCCTGTCTTGTAGCCGATGCTGTGGTTGATCGGGCGGCGTCGCCGTGGTTCGGGATTATACGACCGATGCCCCGATGGCTCTAGAGCGATGGTATACTAGGGTTCTCTTCGTGGAAGAGATTTGGCGGTCCTTAGCGCCCCGCCACCCCCCTGAGGTCCTCGCTAGCAGTCCCTCGGCCGTACTGCCCACGCGACCGAGCCGCAGCCCTGCTTCCGCTCAGATCGCGCCGCCGTCGGAGAAGGGACAGGTCCCATGGCTATTTCGCCAGAGCCTCTACCCGGAGTGCCGGTCGTCGACAAGCGTTGCCCCGACCGGATCGAGTGCAAGGCCGACGATCGGGTTGTCCCCGCCGCCCAGATCAAGGCCTGGGTGGCGCACCTGCGATCCCACGGCTGGACGGACAAGGACCTGGGCCTGATCTGGCTCAGCCGGGCCAGGCAGGGTGTGACCAGAGTGTGACCCGCTAGCCCTCTCAGGAGGAATGAGATGAGCCCGCAAGAGAGAGCACACTTCGTCCAGATCGCCGTAGCCATGGCTCCCCAGCAGGCGAACCTCATCTATGCTCTCGACAGCGCGGGTGGCGTGTGGTTCTACCGCGATACGAAGAAGAAGTGGGTGCGCGTCCCCGACGAGCGCGAAGAATAACCTGGGGTCAGGTCTTACATTACGACATCGCGGTTGCACGAGACGTCCAGACGGCTCCAAATGTTGGATTGCAAGACCTGACCCCGATCCGCTAGGCTGTGGTCCGGGAGGCCCTGACCATGAGCGTCAAGGCAATATCGGCCGACAGTCACATGGACCTGACCTTTCTGCCTCCGGACACCTTCACCTCTCGCGTGTCGGCGAAGTTCCGCGACAGGGCGCCGAGGGTCGTCGACCGCGACGGGGCCAAGTACTGGATGACCGGCGACGACGAGCTGGGGCGCTACGGCTACTACGGCCCCGGGCTCACCGGGGGAAAACGCGGCAAGATTCTCGCGGACAACGGATTCACGTCGGGCCACACGCGTCCCTCGGACACGGTGGCGCGGCGCCAGGATCAGGAGCGGGACGGCGTCGAGGCCGAGATCATCTACGGCATCATCGGCATTTCCCGGCGCCTCTTCGGCACCGGGATCAGCGACCCGGAGCTGCTGACGGAAGTCTACCGGGCGTACAACGACTGGATCGCGGAGTTCGGCCGTAGGGCGCCCGGGCGCTACTTCGGGCTGGGCTGCCTGCCGAACCACGACGCCCAGGCCGCGGCGGCCGAGGCGCGGCGTTGCGCCCAGCTCGGCCTTCGCGGCGCAGTCTTCGTGCCGTGGGGGTGCAAGCTCCCCGTGTGGCACGAGATGTGGGAGCCGATGTGGACAGCCGCCGAGGAGGCGGACCTCGTGATCTCCTTCCACGTGTTCGAGGGTGGCGGCGCCACGGTGGGCTACGAGATCCAGGGCATCAAGCATCCGGCCTGCACGGGCGCGTGGGTCGTCGTCGCGCCCAACCAGATGGACGAGATCCTGGCCTCCGTGATCCTCTCGGGCGTGTGCGAGCGTCACCCCAAGTTGCGCCTCGTGCTGGGCGAAAGCGGCATCGGCTGGCTGCCCTACATGCTCGAGCGCATGGACGACACCTACGAAGAGCGCCTGGCCGACGACCTCAAGCTGTCGCTTCCGCCCAGCGCGTACTTCAAGCGGCAGATCTTCGCCACCTTCCAGAAGGACTTCCACGGCGTGCGGGCCATGGCCGAGATCGCGCCGGACAATGTGATGTGGGGTTCGGACTACCCGCACCGCGACGGCACGTGGCCCTTTTCGCAGAAGGCGATCGAGGAGCAGTTCCGGGGCATCGACGAGAGCGTCAAGCGGAAGATGCTCTGGGAGAACGTCCGTCGCGTCTACCGGATCGCGCCCTAGGTCTCGGTTCGCAAGCTCGTGAGCCAGATCAGAGACTCGACGCGTGCGGACCCCCGCACCATCACCGTCGCCGTAATATTCTTTGCCGACCTGAGGCGCTTCCTGCCGCGCGGCGCCGACGGGCCGCAGCGCTACACCATCTCCGAGGGCGCGACGGTGGCTGACCTGCTCGCCGCCATCGGTGTCGAAGCCGATGCCGAAGTGACCATTGCCGTGGACGGCGAGCTGGCGGGACGCGACACGCCGCTACGCGACAGCGTCGAAGTCATGCTGCTCAACCCGATGGAAGGGGGAGCCGCAGCCGCAGGCGAGGCGACCACTCACATGAACGGGGGATAGCCGGCACATGGACCGCTACGGATACTGGAACAAGATCCTGCACGTGGACCTCGGGGACCGTCGCACCTGGATCGAGGAGCCTGGTGACGCCTTCTTCCGTCGCTATGCGGGCGGCCGCGGACTCATCGCGCACTACCTCCTCAAATACGTGCCCAAGGGGGCCGACGCGCTCGGGCCCGAGAATATTCTCGTCATAGCGCCCGGCGTGATCACGGGCGCGCCCGTGCCCGGGGCGGGCCGTCACAGCGTCGGCGCGAAGTCGCCGCTCACGGGGGGATTCGGCGAGTCGGAGTCCGGCGGCTACTGGGGCGCCGAGCTCAAGCGCGCGGGCTGGGACGCCATCGTCTTCCACGGCGCGTCGCCCACGCCCGTCTACCTCTGGATCAACGATGGCGTGGTGGAGATCCGCGACGCGGCCCATCTCTGGGGCCGCATCACGGGCGAGGTCGAAGACGCGATCCTCGCCGAGCTGGGCGATCCGCGCATCCGGGTCGCGCAGATCGGGCCGGCCGGAGAGAACCTCGTGCGCTTCGCCTGCATCGCCAATGACCTGAACGAAGTGGCCGGCCGTACGGGAATGGGCGCCGTCATGGGCTCGAAGCGCCTCAAGGCCATAGCCGTGCGCGGCAAGATCCCCGTGAAGATCGCCGACCAGCCCGCGCTGCTCGGCGTGGCCAAGTGGGTCTCGGGCACCATGGACGAGAAGCACCGCGCCTTCCACGAATTCGGCACGGGCGCCGCCATGCAGGGCAAGAGCCTCGAGGGCGGCATGCCCGTCCTCAACTACCGCCTGGGCGCCGCCGAGACGGTGGGCAAGGTGGACGCGATCGCCGTGCGCGACCAGGTGCGCGTGCGTATGGGCGCCTGCTACGCGTGCTCGGTGCGCTGCAAGAAAGTCGTCCACATCGAGGAGAAGGAGGAGGCCGCGCGCCAGGCATCGGAGACCGTGTACAAGGGGCGCGCGCGGGTGGCCTTCGATCCGCTCGGCCGCTACCGCGTGGATCCGCGCTACGGCGGGCCCGAGTACGAATCGCTCGCCTCCCTCGGCGTCAACCTGGGGCTCGACGACCTGATCGCCATCTGCAAGTCCAACGAGATGTGCAACTACCTCGGCATGGACACGGTCTCGCTCGGCGCCACCCTCGCGTGGGCGATGGAATGCTTCGAGAAGGGCATCCTCACCCTCGACGACACGGACGGTGTGCCCCTGCGGTTCCACGACGCCGACGGCGTGGTGAAGCTGGTCGAGATGATCGCGTATCGCCGGGGCGTTGGCGATCTCCTGGCCGAGGGGTCGCAGCGCGCCGCGCGACGGCTCGGCCGCGGATCTGAAGCCCTCCTGACCACGGTGAAGGGAATGGAGATGGCGATGCATGACCCGCGGCACATGCCGGTCATGCGCGCCTCCTACCTGCTCGCGCCCACGGGCGGCGACCACATGCGCCAGACCGGCAACCGCAACGGCCTGCGCAACCAGATCGGGCTCTGCCACTTCCTCGCGTACGAGGACGACCAGTCGCTGACCATCGTCAAGGCGGTCACCGGCTGGGATATCACCCCGGAGGAGATGGTGGCGACGGCCCATCGCGGGCTCACGCTGGCCCGCCTGTTCAACCTGCGCGAAGGCATCGGACGGGCCGACGACCGGCTGCCCTCGCGGTTCAGCGATCCGCTGCCCAAGCACGCGGGCTTCAGCTCGGAGCAGCAGGACAAGATCGTCACCGACTACTACGTCGAGCAGGGCTGGGATCCGTCCACGGGAGTGCCCACGGCCGACACGGTCCGCGCGCTCGAAATCGAAGAGGACGCCTCGCGGGCGACACGGTAGCCGGGCAACGCGCTGTACGTCAGCGACAACAGAGCGGATCAGCTCTTCCGCGTGGAGCCGGCCGACTTCCTCGAGATGAAGGGCGAGCCAAAGGTCACGCGCGTCTTCCAGGGCAAGTCGGTCAACCCGAACGGCATCTATCCGGCCAAGGACGGCTCGCTCCTGATGGTCGGCACCATGTCAGCCGAGCAGCCGCGCGGCATCTATTCCATTGACGCCGCCGGCGAGATCAAGACTCTGGCCAAGGACATCGGCCGCTGGACGGCCTCTATGAGATGGACGATGG
>WNFO01000791.1_pt1 | contig 31050 bp, 25 predicted proteins | sample 5400251 | NCBI WGS metagenome assembly WNFO01 (sample SAMN13153354, study PRJNA577476) | soil metagenome | isolation source: 100 cm saprolite under Madrone tree | place: USA:California | collected 2016-06-14
CGGGCTTCGCTATCCGTGGCCGCTCGTGTAGCCGGGGGGCCGAGCCGCTCCCCCGCCGCCGCGCGTCCCGCGCGGGAGCCGCTTGACAGCCGCCCCGCCGCGCGGGTTAGCTAACCGATGGGTTGAGTACAGGACACGCGGCGAGGCAGACCGAGGGGCGAGGCCAGGCGTGATGGCACGGCCTCGAGCGCCCTCGGCGCGACCTTCCGCGCGCTCGCCGATCGGACGCGGCGGGCGATGCGGGCGCGTCTCGCGGTGGCCGAGGCCACCGTCACCGAGCTCGCGGCACCGTTCGGCGTCTCGCTGCCGGCCGTCTCCACGCGCCCTCCGCGTGCTCAAGCCCGTCGGCCTGTTGGGGACGGGCTCCCCGCGCACGCTCACCACGGTCCTCGCCGGGCGGTCCTGAACGGGGCCGGGGAGGGCCACGGGGCGCGCTCGAATGCGGTTCACTCTGATCCGAACGGCTCGGGAGGTGTGAGATGGCAGGAAGACTCGTCAGCGACATCAACGCGAAGTCGGCGGCCGCGCTCACGCGGCTCGCTCGGCAGCTCGACGGCATGGATCCGCACCTGGACAGCGCGTCCACGCGGGGGGAGTGGACCACGCGGGAGGTCCTCGCGCACCTGCTCGGCGATCCGGGCTGGGATCCCCTCGCCGCGCTCAAGACGTTCGCGCATCGGGATCTCCCGACGATCGACGTGACCGTCGGAAAGGTCGTCATGACCGCCGAGCGTCGGACGATGACCGCCAAGCAGTTCCTGGACGCGATCGAGCGGCGGCGGCAGAAGATCGTCGCCTACCTGGAGACCCTCCCCGAGGGCGAGCTGACCGGCCGGAAGGCGCGGATCCCGTTCTTCAAGCAGTTCATGGGGACGGACGAGGTCCCGCTCCACGTGTACGCCGGCGCGCTGCTCGACAACCACTGGAACGATCACGCGGGCCAGCTCGCCAAGATCCGGACGGCCAACGGGTTGCCGGAGGCCCCCTGACCATACGGCCGATCGCCCAGACGGTGACGCTGCCCGCGCCACCCGAGCGGCTCTTCGACATCTACCTGAGTTCGAGAGAGCACGGCGCCGCCATCGGCTGAGCCGGAGGCCCGGCGGCCCGCCTTCGACGGCATGCTCCGTGGCCGGATGCTGGCGATCCTGCCCAAGCGCCTGATCGTCCAGAGCTGGCGCGGCTCGGACTGGAGGAGGTCGGAGCCCGACTCGATCATGGTCCTGGCTTCAGCCGGCCGGCCGTGGCGGCCGAATCACACTCGTGCACGCCCACGTGCCCGAGCGCCATCGAGCCGGCATCAGCACGGGCTGGCACACCTACTACTGGCGCCCTTGGCGGCGCTCTCTCACTCGCCGGGGCGCCGGGCGACGGATGTCCGCGTAGCCGAGCGCGTCAGCCTCGGGGCCGGCGGCGGGCCTCGTACTCGGCGAGCGTGGCCGCGTTCGGGGGATAGACGCCGGGCAAGGGCGCGCCGGCCTTGACCTTCTCGAGGAGGAACGCTTCCAGGCGCTCCTGGTCGAGGCCGGCGGTCGCGACGGCTTCGGTCAGGGCGCGCGGAACGCAGATCACGCCCTCCCCGTCGCCCACCATGACGTCGCCGGGCATCACCAGCACCTCGGCGCACCCGATCGGCACGTCGACGTCGACGGCGAGATGGCGGAGGACGTGGGCGGGTGCGCTGGGTCCGGCGACGTAGACCGGGAAGCCCGACGCCTTCACCGACAGAAAGTCCCGGACGCCTCCGTCTGCCACGAGGCCGGCCGCGCCGCGGGCCTGGAGCCGGGCGACCAGGATGTCGCCCGCGGCGGCGGCGTCGACGACCCGCCGGCAGTCCATGACGAGCACCTGGCCCGGCCGGATGTGCTCGATCGCCCGCCGCTGGGGGTAAGCCGGGTCACCCAGGGCCTCGAGGGTGGCGAGGTCTTCCCGGGCGGGAACGAAGCGCACCGTGACCGCCTCGCCGGCCATCCGCGCCTCCGGACTGAGCGGCGCGAGCCCGTGGAGAAAGCGGCTGCGGAACCCGAGCTTGAGGAGCTGAGTGGAGAGCGTCGGCGTGGAGATCCGTCGGAGGCGCTCGAGCGTCTCCGGCGAGAGCGGGGCGAGCGTCGGCGTCATACCTGCCTCCGGGGCCGGCCGCGGGTCGCGGGGGCGAGCGTGGCGAGGACGAACGCGTAGTCGGTGGCGAGCTCCCGGAGGGCGTCGTAGCGGCCGGAGGCGCCACCGTGGCCGGCGTCCATGTTGATCTTGAGCAGCAGCGGATTCGTGTCCGTCTTCAGCGTGCGGAGCTTCGCCACGTACTTGGCGGGCTCCCAGTACATCACCTGGCTGTCGTTGAGCGACGTGCGGATCAGCATGGCCGGGTAGGGTCGCGCGGCGAGATTGGTGTAGTGGCAGTAGCTCTTCATGTACTCGTAGTGCTCGCGGAGCCTCGGGTTGCCCCACTCCTCGAACTCGCCGACCGTGAGCGGCAGCGACTCGTCGAGCATCGTGTTGACGACGTCGACGAACGGTACGCGGAGGAGGGCGGCCCGGAAGAGCTCCGGGCGCATGTTCAGCACCGCCGCGACGAGGAGGCCGCCGGCGCTCCCGCCCTCGATGACGAGCCGGTCCGCCGAGGTGTAGCCGCTCCGGAGCAGGAACTCGGCGGCGGCGAGGAAGTCCGTGAAGGTGTTGCGCTTGGCCAGCATGCGCCCCTCGTCGTGCCAGCGCTTGCCGAGCTCCCCGCCCCCGCGGACGTGCGCGATGGCGTAGCCGACGCCGCGCTCGAGCAGGCTCAGCCGGCTCGACGAGAACGTGACGGGGTAGGCGATGCCGTAGGCGCCGTAGCCCGAGAGGAGGATCGGGCTCGAGCCGTCGCGCGGCGTGTCCGCGCGGTAGACGAGCGAGAGCGGGATCCGGGTGCCGTCCCCGGCCGTCGCGTGCACGCGCTCCGAGCGGTAGTGGGCGGGGTCGTAGCCGCCCAGCACCTCGGTGCGCTTGAGCAGGGCGAGTCCGCGCCCGACCATGTCGTAGTCGTAGACCGACGGGGGCGTGATCAGCGACTGGTAGCGGAGGCGGTAGCGCGACGTGACGAACTCAGCGTTCGTCTCGCCCGCGACCTCGTAGGTCGGCTCGGGGAACTCGACGTGGTGCGAGACCTGGTCGCGCGTGCCGGTGACGCGCAGGCGGACCAGCCCGTCCTCCCGCTCGTGGACCACGTAGTGGTCGGCGAACACGTCCAGGTCCTCGAGCATCACCTCCGCGCGGTGCGGCACGAGCTCCTCCCACCGCTCCGGCCGCGGATCGCCGACGGGGGCGCGCACGAGGCGGAAATTCCGGTGCCCGCCGCCGTTGGTCCGGAGATAGAAGAAGTCGCCGCCATGGTCCACGTGGTACTCGTGGTCGCGCTCTCGCGGCAGCATGACGGCCCAGGGGGCCTCGGGCGCCGAGGCCGGCAGGTAGCGGACCTCCGTGGTCGTGAAGCTCCCGGCGACGGCGAACACCCACGCGAGGCTCCGGGACCGCGCGACGTGGAGGCGGAACAGCGCATCCTCCTCCTCGTAGAGGAGGGTGTCGGTCGTCGCCCCCAGCCGATGGCGGTAGAGGCGGTACGGGCGCTTGGCCCGGTCCTCGGCGACATAGAAGAGCACCGCCGGGTCGGCGGACCACGCCACCGCCGAGACCTTCTCGATGCGCTCGGCCAGGAGCTCGCCCGTCGGGAGATCCTTCACGTAGAGCGTGTACTCGCGGAAGCCGGTGACGTCGACCGAGTAGGCCAGGCGGTCGCCGTCGTCGCTGACCGCGTACGCGCCGAGCGAGAGGAACGCGTGCCCCTCGGCGAGGACGTTCAGGTCGAGCGTCACCTCCTCGGGCGCCTCGATGCGTCCGGTCTTCCGGCAGAGGATGGGGTATTGCTTGCCCTTCTCGGTCCGTGAAAAGTAGAAGTGGCCGCCCCGCCGGTAGGGGACGGTCTGGTCGTCCTCCTTGATGCGGCCGAGCATCTCCCGGTAGAGCGCCTCCTGAAACGCCGCGGTGGGCTTGAGGCACGCGTCGGCGTTGGCGTTCTCGGCCTGGAGGTAGGCGACGACCTCGGGGTCGTCCTTCTGGCGGAGCCAGAAGTAGTCGTCCTGGCGCCGGTCGCCGTGGACGACGTCGACCTTCGGGACCCTCTTGGCGACGGGCGGCCGGAGCCCGCGAGCCGCCAGATCGGGGATCTTCACCGTCCGCGCGCCCGGTCCGCCGAGACCCCGAGGCGGCCCGCGCCGCCGGCCCGATTGGCCGTCGCGCGGGGACCCTGGCCGCCGCGCGTCCTGTGCAGGCTGCCGGGCATCGTTCGCCGCCGCCGGGGATCGACGGGCTACGCCGGCAGCGCCGGCCGCCGGTGGAACCACGGGCGGGCGGCCTCGAGCTGCGCGGCCAGCCGGAAAAGGGTCGCCTCGTCGCCGTAGCGCGCCACGAGCTGGACCCCGACGGGCAGGGCGCCCGCGGGCGGGCCGAGCGGGAGCGTGATCGCCGGCTGACCCGTGAGGTTGAACCACACGGTGAACGGCGAGAAGGCGAAGACACGGCGCCAGTACTCGTCCACGTCGTCGAGCGTCATGTCGATCCAGCCCAGCGGGACCGGAAGCGCCGCCAGCGCCGGCGTCAGCAGGATGTCGTAGCGCGCGTGGAAGGCGGCCATCTGCCGGCCGAGGCGATGGGCCGCCTGGGTCGCGCGGGCGTAGTCGGCGCCGCCCACGCGCTCCCCCTTCTCCGCGGTCAGCCAGGTCACCCGCTCGACCTCGTCCGCGCGCGGCGGGCGCCCCGCGGTCGGATGGCTCCCGAGGTTCACCACGGTGTTCGCGGCGATGAGCGTGAGGAACGTCGGCACGACGGCCGCGCGGTCGACCTCCGGGTCCGCGGCCTCGGTTCGGTGGCCGAGGTCGGCGCAGAGGCGCACGGCCTCGTGGAGCGCCAGGAGGCAGGCGGCCTCGGCCTCGACGCCGTTCGGTGCCGACGTCGTGTACGCGATGCGGAGCTGGCCCGGATCCGCGCCGACCTCCTCCCGGAAGGGCCGCGCCGGGGGCGGCGCGACGTAGGGATCGCCCGGGCCCGGGCCGGCGGTGGCGTCGAGGAGCGCCGCGCAATCGCGCACGGACAAGGTCACCGCGTGCTCCGTGGAGAGCCCGCCGAGGCCCTCGCCCTGATAGGGCGCCATGGTGTTGCGGGCGCGCGTCGGCTTGAGGCCGACGAGGCCGCAGCAGGCGGCCGGCGCGCGGATCGAGCCGAACCCGTCGCTGGCGTGCGCCATCGGCAGCATCCGCGCGCCCACGGCCGCCGCCGCGCCGCCACTCGAGCCGCCCGCGACGCGGGCCGGATCCCAGGGGTTCCGGGTCGGGCCGTAGAGTTGCGGCTCGCAGGTGAGGCTCAGGCCGAGCTCGGGGGTGTTCGTCCTCCCGAAGATCGCCAGGCCCGCGCGCTTGAGCCGTCGGACGTGCTCGCTGTCCACGGTCGGCGGCGGCGTGTCGGCAAAGTACTTCGAGCCGCGCGTCGTCGGCACGCCGGCGAGTGTCGCCGTCAGGTCCTTCAGCAGGTACGGCAGGCCGCGGAAGGGGCCGTCCGGCAAGCCGTCCGCGATCGCCTTCCGGGCGTGGTCGTAGAGTCGCAGGACGACGGCATTGACGACCGGGTTGCGCGCCTCCACCCGCGCGATCGCCGCGTCGAGCAGCTCCGTGGGCGTGACGAGCCGCCGGCGCACCAGGTCGGCGAGGCCGAGGGCGTCGTAGCTCTCGTAGTCGGCGAAGCCCGTCATCGGCGGCACCTCCGCGGGGCCCGCGGGCCGCGAGCCCCCGCATGCGTAACAGGCGCGCGCGCGGCTGTCAACGGCTCTCCGCCGGGTTTCGGCGTGGTAGACTGGCGTCCGCGCCGGACGGTACTCGTCGCGTCGAGGGGACATCGGGATGATCGACCTCGTGATCCGCGGTGGCACGGTAATCGACGGCAGCGGGGCTCCGCGCCGCGTGGCGGACGTCGCCGTCCTGGCAGGCCGGATCAGCGCGGTCGGCGCCGTGGGCGGGCGCGGCGGGCGCGAGGTCGACGCGTCCGGGCTCTGCGTCTGTCCCGGCTTCATCGACCTGCACACCCACTACGATGCCCAGTACACGTGGGACCCCTACGCGACGAGCAGCATCTGGCACGGGGTCACCACCACGGTGATCGGCAACTGCGGCTTCGCCATCGCGCCCTGCCGCCCGCAGGATCGGGAGGTCACGCTCCGCACCCTCGTGAAGGTGGAAGGCATGTCCTTGAAGGCCATGCAGGCGGGCATCACGTGGGAGTTCGAGACGTTTCCCGCGTACCTGGACGCCCTCGAGCGCCGCAATCCGAGCCTCAACGTCGCGGCCCTGCTCGGCCACTCGGCCGTTCGGCAGTGGGTCATGGGGCGGGCCGCGCAGCAGCGGGGGGCGACCGGCGACGAGGTCGCGCAGATGGCGGGCCTCGTGCGGGAGGCCATGGCGGCCGGCGCCATCGGGCTCGGATCCTCGACCGCCGAGGCGCATGTGGGAGACGGCGGGCTGCCCGTGCCGAGCCGCCTGGCCGACCTCGACGAGCTCAAGGCGCTGACCCGGGCCATGGGTGCGGGCGGCCGCGGGCTCCTCGAGATCACCGTGGGCGCGACGACCACGCTGGACGACCTCCGGGACATCCATCGCGAGAGCGGCCGGCCCGTCGTCTGGGCGGCCTTCTTCCATCGGGACGACCGGCCCGAGGAGACGACCGAGCGGCTCGCCCGGACGGAGGCCTTCCACCGCGAGGGCGTCGACGTGCGCCCGCAGGTCTCCTGCCGTCCGCTCACGATGGACTTCACCATGCGGAATCCCTACCCGTTCGAGGGGATGGCGGCCTGGCGGCGGGTGAGCGCCCGACCCGAGTCCGAGCGGGCGACGGTGTACGCCGACCCGTCCTTCCGCGACGAGCTCAGGGCCGAGCTGGCGGCGCGCCGGTTCGCCGTGTTCCGCGGCCGGTGGGACCTGGTCCAGGTGCTGAAGGTCGGCCGGCCCGAGCACCGGGCGTGGCTCGGCAAGAGCATCGCGCGTGTCGCGGAGGAGACGGGCAAGGACGTCGTCGACGCCTGGCTCGACCTGGCGCTCGCCGACGACCTCGAGACCGAGTTCCTGGCGGGGCTGATGAACGCGGACGACGAGGCGGTCGGCGACCTGATCACCCACCCCCGCACGCTCGTGTCGCTCTCGGACGCGGGCGCCCACCTGTCGCTGCTCTGCGACGCAGGGTACTCGACGACGCTCCTGGGCAAGTGGGTCCGACAGAAGCAGCGCCTGTCGCTCGAGGCCGCGGTGCGGCGGCTCACGTGGGACCCCGCCCGCGCCTATCGCATCCCCGAGCGCGGCCTCCTCGCGCCGGGCTACTGGGCGGATCTCGTGGCGTTCGATCCGGACACCGTCGACGCCCTGCCTGCCGAGTGGGTGCACGATCTCCCCGCCGGCGAGCCGCGCTTCGTGTCGCGCGCGCGGGGCATCGCGTGGAGCCTGGTCAACGGCGTCCCCGTCCTCGAGCACGGCGAGATCGTCGAGCGCCCGGCGGGCGCGCGACCGGGCCGGGTCCTCCGCGCCTTCGAGTCGTAGCGGATGGGCCGGCTCCACGGGCAGGTCGCCATCGTCACCGGGGGCGGCAGCGGCATCGGCCGCGCCACCGCCCGGATGCTCGCCGCCGAGGGCGCCCAGGTCGTCGTGGCCGGCCGGCGCCGGGAGCCGCTCGCCACCGTCGTGGCGGAGATCGAGCAGGCGGGGGGCCGGGCGGCCGCGAAATCGTGCGACCTCGAGGAGACCGCCCAGGCGGGCGAGCTCGCGACGTGGACCCTCGCGACCCGTGGCCGCGTCGACATCCTCGTGAATAACGCCGGCCACTCGAGCCGGGTCCGCAGCGTCCGCTGGGTCAGCGAAGAGGAGTGGCGGGGCGTGCTCGACGTGAACCTCACCGGCGTGTGGGCGCCGACCCAGGCCGTGCTCCCCGGGATGATCGAGCGCGGCGCGGGGACGATCGTCACCGTGTCCTCGGCGGCCGCGCTGCGACCCGGCGTGATCGGGGGCGCGCCCTATGGCGCGGCCAAGGCCGCGGTCCGCAACCTGATGGCGCACATCAACTCGGAACTCAGGAGCCAGGGCATCCGGGCGACGACCATCATCCCGGCCGAGGTCGACACGCCGATCCTCGGCAGGCGTCCGGTGCCCCCGGACGCCGCGGCCCGGTCGACGATGATGCAGCCCGAGGACGTGGCGAGCGCGATCCTGCTGTGCGTGCTCATGCCCGGCCGGACCCTGATCGAGGAGGTCGTGATGAGCCCCACCGCGGACCGCGACCGGCGGGCCGAGATCGAGGCCGCGCGCCGCATCGGCGCCCCCGATGGGGCGTCGTGAGGGCGAAGCCAGGCGCGGGGGCTCAGGCGAAGATCGGGAGCGACTCGAACCGACCCCGCAGCAGCTCGCCCGTCTTCCGATAGCCGAGCCACCCGTCGATGACCGTGGCGTAGACGCGGCGGAAGTCCGTCGTGTAGACGAGGTTGTCGCCCGCGTCGAGGGCGCTCAGGCTCGGGCGCTCGCCGTAGTGGCCGCCCCGGACGGGCTTGCCCACCACGAACATGAGGTTGGCCGCCCCGTGGTCGGTCCCAAGGCTCGTGTTCTCCGGCACCCGCCGGCCAAACTCCGAGAAGATCATCACGACCACCCGGTCGGCCCAGCCGATCCGCTCCATGTCGCGCAGGAAGCCGGCCACCGCGTCCGAGGCATAGGTGAGCAGCCGCGCGTGGAGGTCGGCCTGGTGGACGTGGGTGTCGAAGGCGTTGTGGCGGAACGCGGTGTAGTAGAGCCGGGTGGGCAGCCCGGCCGCGATCAGCGCGGCCACCTTGGGAAGGTCGAGCGGAACGATCCCGTAGTCGACGGGCGACCGGTAGCGCGCCCACGCCTCGCGCACGAGCGCCGAGGCGTCGCGGGCGCTCCGGGCGACCTCCTGCAGATACGTCCGCGACGGGTTGGCGTCGCGGCTCGCCGCCGCGACGTGCTCGAAGACGGGCTTCTCCTGGACGAAGGCCTGGCGGGCGAACTTGTCGGGGTCGTCGAAGACGACGGGCGTGTGGTCGCGGCTCCGCACCGCGAGCGACTGAGTCTCGCCGATGTTGACGACGAAGTTCGGCGTGCGCCGCGAATCCAGCCCGTCCGCCAGGCGGCCCATCCAGCCGTACTCCTCGCCGCTGTTCGGCGCCGCGGTGTGCCAGTAGGCCATCGAGGTGAAATGGGAGAAGGACGGGTTGTCGTAGCCGCAGCCGTGCACGATGGCGAGGCGGCCGTCCTTGTACAGGCGCTCGAACCCCGCCATCCCCGTGCTGAAGGCGAAGTGGTCGTCGATCGTGCGGAGCTTCGGCGGCCGGAGCCCAATCGTCGGCCGGTGGCGGTAGTAGGCGTCGTCGCCGTACGGCACGAGCGTGTTGAGCCCGTCGTTGCCGCCGGAGAGCTCGAGCACCACCAGGATCCGGTCGTTGGCCGAGGCCTCCGCGGCGAGGGCGGCGGCGGCCCGGCCAAAGAACGCCGGCATGACGGCGGTCACGCCGACGCCGCAGAGGCAGGTGCGCAGCGCCGCGCGGCGGGTGAGCTGGGGCAGGTCGCGCCTGGCCATGGGGTCCTCCGCTCGGTCAGCCGAGCTGGTACTCGGGTGCGCTCATGATCAGGTGGACGAGCATCCGGAGGGGCTCCTCGAGGTAGGTCTCCGCCGCCGCGATCTGCCTGGTGCCGAGCTCGCCGTCGAGGAAGTCGATCAGGCGCTGCCGGTCGCCCGCGTCGAGCGGGACCGAGAGGAGCCGCCCGAGGAAGTAGTCCACCACCTCGGCGGTGGTGCGGAGCCCCTGGGCGTGCACCATCGCCGTCAGGTCGAGTTGGGCCGTCGCGCGCGGGATCGGCTTGACCTTCTGGATGGCGAGCTGCCAACCCCGGAAGCTCGCGTACCGGGTGTTGAAGTCCTCGTCGCGGTCGGCCATCCGGTTGGACATCGCCATCGTCTCGCCGTCGCCGCCGCCGACGGTGGCGGTGGTGATGTCCAGGCCCTGCGCGACCTTCCGGCTGACCTCGCGGATCTTCTCGTCCGACGGGTAGCGGTCGGGCGGGACGAAGGTGATGTCCGGGAAGAGGACGTCGCGCGCGAAGTTGCCGCGCTCGAGCAGCAGGCCCGGCGTGATCCAGCTCCGGCCCTGCGCCCAGCCGGCCACCGTCGGCGGATGGAAGAGGCGCTGGCCGAGCGAGCCGGTGGCCTCATTGAAGTCGGGCACGCCCGGGACCTCGGTGAGTCCGAGCCGCCGGTACGTCGAGACGACCAGCTCCACCGGGCTCTTGATGTGCGTCCCCACGGCCGGCGGGCTGTAGAAGTCGCGCGACAGGAAGATCGTCCGGAGTAGTGGAGCCAGCTCGTACTGGTTGTCCCGCAGCACCGCGCCGAGCCGCCGCTGGAGGGCCGGCGGCACCTCCGACCGGACGAAGTAACGGTAGATCTTGCCGGCGATGAAGTCGGCGGTCGCCGGCTGAGCCAGGATGATGTCGATCACGTCCGCGCCGTCCCAGCGGCCGCGGCGCGCGAGCACGGTCTTCTCGCCGTCGTCGTGCTGCGCTCCGTTCACGACGAAGGCGACGTCCACGAAGTTCCAGCCGGTGAAGGCCCGGGCGGCCTCGCGGATGTCGGCCTCGGTGTAGTGGCCGACCCCCATCGTGAAGAGCTCCATGATCTCGCGGGCGAAGTTCTCGTTGGGCGCGCCCTTGACGTTCACACCGGCGTCCAGAAACGCGAGCATCGCGGGATCCTGGGCGACCCCGATCAGGAGATCGCGGAAGTTTCCGGTCCCGTGCCGGTAGAAGAGGTCGAGCTGCCCGAGCATCTTCCGGTAGTCGCGCACCTTGTCTTCGTTCACGGCGAAGTGGCCGTGCCAGAAGAGCGCCACCTTCTCTTCGAGCGGCCGGCGGGTCCGGAGCATGCGGTTGGCCCACCAGTACGCGGCGCGGTCCGTCTCGAGCTGGCTCGCCCGGAGCCAGTAGAAGAACTTGTTGGCGACGGGCTGGAGCCGCCGGTTGCCGCTGGGCTTGACCCGGACGCCGAGCGCCTCGCCCGTCTTCTTGGCGAGCTCGGTCGTCGCGGGCCGGCTCGGCGGGAACGGCTCGAGACCGGGATCGTGGACCCCGGAGTGCTCGAAGGCCGGCAGCTGGCCGTCGTCGATCGCCTGATAGGCGACGAGCCGGTCCACCGCCGCCTCCGGGCTCAGCCGGGCCAGCTGGCGAATCTCTTCCGGCGTCCCGCCAAAGCCGGCGCGCTCGAGCAGGTGGGCGGCGCGATCGTAGCTCCAGTCGCCGGGCCCGATCGGTCTGAGGTCGTCCGCCCAGCCGGCCGGGCCGGCGTCGAGCTCCGCGCGCTCGGCGGCGGAGGGCCGCGGGGCGTCCGGCGCCCCCGGCAGCAGCACGAGCCCGGCGAGTGCCGCCGCGCTACCCCATCCCAGACGTCTGGCCATCGCCGTCCCCTCCCCTCCTCGGATGGCGCCCATCATAGCAGTCGCCTCTCCGTCCCGCCGGCCCCGCGCTGGCGTCGACTAGAGCCCCCGGAGCTTCCCGCGCAGCTCCTCCACCTGTTGGGAGAAGGGCTTGCCCCCGGGCGCCGTCATCGGCGTCTGCTCGGCCAGCCCGGTCGAGAGCTCGATGAGCACCGGTCCCTCTTCCCTGAGCGTGGCGGGGAAGCGGCGGCGGAACGCGTCGAGGTCGGCGAGCGCGTAGGCCTCCCGGTAGCCGGCGGCCTTCGCCATCGCGACGAAGTCGACCTGGAGCCCGCCCGGAATCTCCTGCGCGCCGGAGGTCTGGTAGACGCCGTTCTTGAAGACCAGGTGGACGAGGTTGCGGGGCTGGGCGGCCGCCACGGTGGCGAGGGAGCCCAGCTGCATCAGAAGTGAGCCGTCGCCGTCGAAGACGATGACGCGCCGGTCCGGGCGCGCGAGCGCGAGCCCGAGCCCGAGCGAGGAGGCGCCGCCCATGAACCCCACGCAGACGACGGAGAGGTCGTCCGGCGCGATCGTCCGCCAGGCGGGCACGGTCGTCATCGTCGGCACGCAGACGGCGTCGCCCCGCATCGCGGCGATCGCGCGGAGCAGGTCCTCCGGCTTTATCGCCATCAGCTCGTCTCCAGGCCGACGAGCAGGACCGCCGGGCCGCGGCGCGCGCGGCTCAGGCGGTAGTACTCGGGGATCAGGTGGACGTCGCTCGGGCCCTCGAGCCGCGCGTGGGGGACGCCGAAGAGGTCCAGCAGCGGCTCGGCGTAGCGCACCATCGAGTGCCGAGAGTCGCGCGGGTCCCGGTCCTTCTCGCGCCCGAGGAGGCCGATCATGTAGAAGACCGGCAGGCGGCCGTCGAGGGCCACCCCGCGGAGCGTGTTCACCGAGGCGTAGAGGCCCGCGTGCTGGATCATCAGCGCCACCGGCTCCCCCCCGATGTAGAGACCGGCGGCGATGGCGACGGCCTCGTCCTCGGTGGCGCAGGTGAGGACGCGGATCGCGCCCTCCTTGTCGAGCGCGGCGAGCACGCTCTTCTGGTGGGTGTCTGGCACGCTCAGGATCCAGCCGAGGTGTTCGTGCCGCGGCGCGCGGTAGCCCTCGGCGGCGAGCGCCGCGCGCGCCTCGCGGAAGGTGTCCTTGAGGACGTCGATGATGAGCGACGCGGGAATCGATTCCGGCATGTCCGGGCCTCCCGTCCGGCGACCGCCATATCCTACGCCAGATCCGGCGCCGGTGACGAGCCGACAACCCTCCGCGCGCGCCGGCAAATCGGGTATCCTAGCCGTAATCACGCTGGAGAAAGGAGGTCCCATGCGCAAGCTCGCGATGTGGTCGACGGTCCTGATCCTCGCCACCGCCGCGCCGGCGGCGGCCGGCGAGGAGGCGGAGCTCAAGACCGAGGAGCAAAAGACCCTCTACGCCCTCGGCCTCGCGATCAGCCGGAGCCTGGGTCCGTTCAACCTGAGTGCGACGGACCTGGAAGCGGTCGAGGCGGGGCTGACCGACGGGAGCCTCCACAAGGCGCCGAAGGTCGAGCTCGAGACCTACGGCCCCAAGATCCGACAGCTCCAGGAGGCGCGGGCCGCCGCGGTCGCCGAGGCCGAAAAAAAGGCCAGCCAGGTGTTCCTCGATCAGGCGGCCGCGGAGAAGGGGGCCACCAAGACCGCCTCGGGCCTGATCCTGATCGTGATCACGCCGGGCACCGGTGCGTCGCCCAAGGCCACCGACACGGTGAAGGTCAACTACGAGGGAAAGCTCACCGACGGTACGGTCTTTGACAGCTCCGTTCAGCGCGGGGAGCCCGTGACGTTTCCGCTGAACAAGGTGATCAAGTGCTGGACCGAAGCCGTCCAGCTCATGAAGGTGGGGGGCAAGAGCCGGCTCATCTGCCCGTCGGACCTCGCGTACGGCGACCGGGGCGCGCCCCCGCAGATCAAGCCGGGCGCGACGCTCGTCTTCGAGGTGGAGTTGCTGGGCATCGTCAAGCAGTAGGGGGAATCGGCGCCGGCCGGGTCGGCCGAGCTCCGCGGGCGACCGGCCCTCTTCCCGGCCGATCCGCGCCGAGCCGCGGGCAGCGCCGCGGGCCGCCGGGAGGAGCGGGAATGGGGGAGGACGAGCACGGTGCGCCGCTCGAGATCTGCTGGCGGCCGAGCCGAGCGCTAGTCGAGCAGAGCAACCTCGGGCGGTTCATCGCCCGACAGGGCCTCCGGAGCTTCGAGGAGCTCCTCCGCTGGTCGGTGGCCGACGTCGGCCGCTTCTGGGACGCGGTCGTGAAGGACCTGGGGCTCGAGTGGTACGAGCCGTACACGAAGGTCCTGGACGTCTCGCGGGGTACGCCGTGGGCCACGTGGTGGATCGGCGGACGGTTCAACTACGTCCACAACGCCCTCGACCGGCACGCCGCCGGCGCCAACCGGGACAAGGTCGCGCTGATCTGGGAGGGCGAGGACGGTGCGACGGCGCGCCTCACGTACGGCGAGCTCGCGGAGGAAACGGGCCGCTGCGCCAACGCGCTCCGCGCCCTCGGGCTCAAGAAGGGCGACCGGGTCGGCCTCTACCTGCCGATGATTCCCGAGGTGGTGGTGGCCCAGCTCGCGATCGGCAAGCTCGGCGCCGTCTACACGCCGATCTTCTCCGGGTTCGGCCCCGACGCCGTCGCCGCCCGGCTCCAGGACTGCGAAGCGCGGCTCCTCATCACCTGCGACGGCATCGAGCGCCGCGGGAAGCTCGTCGCCACCAAGGAGGTCGCGGACCGAGCGGTCGGCCTCTCGCCGAGCGTCGAGAGGGTGCTGGTGGTCAACCGCCTCCGGCGCGCCGACGCGCCCTGGGACCCCCGGCGCGACGTCTGGTGGCACGAGCTCATCGCGGGCCAGCCGGCCCCCGCCGACACCGAGCGAACGGCGCCGGAGGACCCGTACATGATCATCTATACGTCGGGGACGACCGGGCGGCCCAAGGGCGTGGTCCACGTGCAGGGCGGGTTCCCGATCAAGGGCCTGCAGGATATGGCCCACTGCTTCGACGTCAAGCCGTCGGACACGGTCTTCTGGTTCACCGACATGGGGTGGATGATGGGGCCGTGGGTCATCGGGGGGAGCCTGATGCTCGGCGCGACGGTCTTCCTCTACGACGGCACGCCCGACTTCCCGGACCCGGGGCGGATCTGGGAGATGGTGGAGCGGCATCGACTGACGGTCCTCGGGATCGCCCCGACCGCCATTCGCGCGCTCATGCGCGCGGGCGACGACTGGGTGACGCTCCGCGACCTCTCGAGCCTCCGGGTACTCGGCTCGTCGGGGGAGCCGTGGAATCCCGACGCGTGGCGCTGGTTCCAGGGGGTGGTGGGCGGCGGCCGCTGCCCCGTCGTCAACTACTCGGGCGGGACCGAGGTGAGCGGCGGCATCGTGGCGAGCACCGTGATCACGCCGCAGAAGCCGACGAGCTTCGCCGGCCCGGTCCCGGGCATGGACGCCGACGTGGTCGACGAGGGCGGCTCACCGGTGCGCGGCCAGGTCGGCGAGCTGGTGGTCCGCCAGCCGTGGCCCGGCATGGCGCGAGGCTTCTGGCGGGAGCGCGAGCGGTACCTCGAGGCGTACTGGTCGCGGCTGCCCGGCACGTGGGTCCACGGCGACTGGGCCCTCATCGACGCCGACGGCTTCTGGTACATCCACGGCCGCTCGGACGACACGATCAAGATCGCGGGCAAGCGGCTCGGGCCGGCCGAGGTCGAGTCGGCCGCGGTCACCCATCCCGCCGTCGCGGAGGCCGCCGCCATCGGTGTCCCCCACGAGATCAAAGGCCAGGCGCTGGTCGTTTTCTGCACGCTGAAGCCGGGCCACCGCGAGAGCGACGCCCTCCGCAGGGCGGTGGCCGACGCCGTGGTGGCCGGCCTCGGCAAGGCGCTCAAGCCCGAGCGCGTGCTGTTCGTCGGCGAGGTCCCCAAGACCCGGAGCGGGAAGGTGATGCGTCGCCTGATCCGCGCGGTCCACCTCGGCAAGGAGCCGGGCGACCTGAGCGCCCTCGAGAACGCCGCCGCCCTCGACGCGATCCGCGCTGCCCGCTGACGGGCTCGGCCGGGCCCGCTACCGGCGTCGCCGTCGGTCGCTGGCCCGCTGGGGCGCCGGCGAATTTATCCTTATATCGGAGGGCACGGGTGCGACCGGCTCTGTCAGTAGACCCGCCGGATCCCGACGTTCAGAGCGCCCCGAAGCCGGCGGTAAACACGCGAAAGAGTCGGAACACCTGGCTTCTTCGGCTCTCGCTCTGACGACGCTTCTCCTCCGCAAGGACGCGGCTCACGGGTTCCGCGTATTCGTCCGTGAACCTCGCCAAGAACGCACTGATGACCTCGCGAGACTTCGGGCGCGCGAGTCGGGCAGTGTCGACACCGAGGAGGTACGCGCCAGCCTCCTCGAATGCGATCGGCGTATCGTCCGCGGTCGTGTCAACAAGGTCAAAGCGCCGATCGTCATCCTCTTCGTATCGTTCGAATGCCTCAGCAAGGTCCGCAAGATCCTTGCTCCGTTCATGCGGCCGATCCTGGTAGGCGACGATCTTTAAGATGACAAGCGCAGGCGCTGTCACAACCCGAACCCTGAGTCGCGGAGCGATCTCCCGCTCGACCGAAGCTGCAAATGCTTCTTCCAGACCCAGCGCACTCATCACCATGCCATTCGGCCAGACGATAGTGTCATCTGTGCTGACGCCCTCGCCGTACGGCATGAGATCAACTTCGGCGCCTTGGGGCGAAATGAAGTGATGGACCTCTGGGCGCGCGAAGCCGATCGCCGTCAGGCGCTCAGCCAAGCGCTCGAACTCCTCCCAACTTGGCGCCCGAATGACGGCGTCGATATCCCTGGTGGCACGCCAGCTCTGCCCCGCGACGAGAATCCATGGAGCGCGTGCTCCGACGATGACGAAAGGCCACCCCGCTTCCTTCAAGAGTGCGGATACCACGTGCAAGGCCTGGACGTCCTGAGGGCTAAGCGTCACTGATGTTCGGCCGTAGATACTGATCGTAGACCAGCTTGGCTGTTTCGACTTCCCGGTCTCGGCCTTGAAAGAGGAGCTCCGCGTAAACCAGCAGTGGGTGAGCGACGCGTGCCCCGCCCTTCTCGAGGGTCCGTTCGATCGTTTCTGGCGAGAACATCTCGAGCACGGTAATCGGCCCCTCTGGCGATGGAAGCCAGCGTAGGGTGGCGGCAAGTTTCGAACTCCAGGGGTCAATGAAGAGTACGAGTTGGTCGCCACGATAATGCCCCGTCAGAGCGTCGGCTCCGAAGCCGCCGGTGAGCGCCCACCGCACGTCGGCGCGGTCGCGGTCATCTGTAAGCCTTCGCAACGCGTCACCGAGATCTCGCTCGGAGGGTCGAAATCTGCCTATGACGAGTTGGGGACGCAACCGCTCGCCATAGCCTCCTACCCAGAGGTCCAACAACTCTCGCTTCCTTCGGAGGACGCGCCGTTTCCGACGCTGCGTCTCGAGGAACCCACGTCGCTTGAGCTCTAGGGCCACCCGACCGACGGTCCCCAAGGACACTCCGGCCTGCTCGGAGAGCCGTCGGTAGGCTGGCGCCTCGGTGCCAGAATCGGCCAGCAGTGCGAAAAGAACTCGGAGACCATGCGGCGTGGTGAGAACGCTGGCCTTGGCTTCAGCGAGATGCGTCGGCTTCATGCCCTTGACGTGAACGTGAAGCTTTCCCGGCCAGCGAATGAGCATGTTGCCGGCAGCATCGACGAAGTCGATCCGTGTAGTCTGAAGGAGGTCGCTCAGGGACCCCGGAAGGAAGTCCGTCAAAAGCAGGCGCCGGGTCCCCGCCTTTGGAGGGTGCTCGGCCCTTATCAGCGCATGCTCGAGCCGCGGCCGGTTGAGCGCTCGCTTGACGTCGCAGAGGTACTCGAGCCGACCGGAGTCGGTTGTTAGGACGAGCCGGCCATCGGAAGGACCGGGTCGGAGCTCGACCGTGCGAACAGTGTCCAGCTTCCTGAGGCGGGCGAGACACTCCTCGATGATCGACCGCTCGTGCCCCACGGACCACAGCCTAGCATACGTTCCATTATTATTCCATGTCCCAGTTTCTGGAACATACCTCTATATCGGAACAGACGTACTGCTCCTGAAGGCTCCTCCCGGCCACGGAGCGGCGCCCGAGCCCCTGCCTCTCGCCCCGAGAAACGCCTCCTGCTCGACCCAGCAATCGTACGCGAGCAGGGCACGGAGCGTGTCGGCCAGCCGCGCCGCTGGCCGCGCCGCGAGGTCCGCACGGATCGCGGCGGCCGATCGGGGACTGAGCGGGCGACGGGCGGGCGCGGCGGCGACGTGCTCCGGCGACATCCCGAAGGGCTCGACGGCGCCTGAGAACCACTCCGCGACGAGGCGGACGATGCGCACCCCATCTAGATCGAGGTCGGCCCAGATCCTCACGGCGGCGCGAGTACGGCTCGCTGCCTGAATCACCGCCTTGACGGCGCGTCCGGGGTAACCGGCGGTCCAGACCACCAGCGTGTCCTTCAGGCCCGAAACCTCTCCCCGACAGCACGCCTCGAACACGGCGAAGTTCTCGACGACCGCGACGCCCCCGGGCGGCGGCTCGATCTCGATGTCCCCGGCCACGCTCTCCGTGGCTAGACCGACAAACGGAGGCAGCGAGGCGAGGTCCAGCCGCACGCCGGCTGCGCGCATGCATCCTAACCCGCCCACGAACGTCGCGGAGGCGCCATCGCGGATGCCGAGCGCGTCCAGCGGCCCGAGAAACCGCTCGAGCCGGGAGCGGAGGACCCCGAGCGCCTTGGAATCGCCGAGGTAGCGGGCCGCGAACACACGGGACGCGAGCACGTCACCCGTTTCGGCGTGCGTCGCGACCGCCGCGAGGGCGCGCACGAGGCCGGGACCCCACGCGTCTCTGGCCGCCTCGTCGAGCAGGCGGGCGACCTCCGTCGCGACAGGGTGGCTCACCGACGCCACGGCCGCCCGGGCCTCGGCCAATGCCGCGCGCCGGGCGGCGCGCTGGCCGGGATGCGCGCACTCGTCGAGCGCCTCGGGGTCACGCAGACGGATGCCTCGAAGGCGTCGGCGGGTCCCGCTGATCTCCCACACGAGCCCGATCCAGCCCGCGCGAAGAAGCGCTTCGAGGTGCTGTTCGAGCAAGCTGGCCCCGATGCCCCGGCCGCCCAGCCCGCCCGGCACACCTCGTACACGCACCTCGGCCCCGTCGCCGGCCCGCCTGAGGAGTCTGGCCGCAATCGTCCGGATGTCGGCGTCGGCGACCGGTGGCCCACCGCCTTCGGCTTCGATCTCGACCAATTCCGGACGCCGAGGATGCCGGCGCGACCTGCGGGCGCCACACTCGACGCAGACCATCGCCCGATATCCGTGGCGCTGCCGCACGGCCCCCTGCCGCGACCAGTCGGCCCACTCCATGCGGCTGGCGAACCGGCAGGCATGACCGGGGGCCGGTGACGTCACGCGACGGCGACGATCGGGACGGGCGCGAACGCCTCGTCGGGACGCTTCTTCTGCAGAACGATCAGCAGCGAGGCGGGATCGAGCTGAGCGCGGTCCAGCGTGGTGGGCGCGGTCAGGATGAACTGTGAGCGAGTCGCCCTGAGGAAGCGACCGACATCGTCGATCCGATCTATCGACAGGTGGGCGAAGGGCTCGTCGAGCATGAAGAAGCCGTGGCCATCCGTCTCGGCCATGCCCATCAGGAGAATGAGCCCGGCGATCACCTGCTGGCCGCCGCTGAACGACGCGTCGCCGAGCGGTAGAGGGTCCTTGCCGTCGAACCCGACGCTAACGTGAATGCCGGCTTCATCGAGGGTCCGGTCGTCGTCGGCCAGCCGGGGCAGCTCCATCTCAACAGCGACGGCCGCCGCCGCGGCGATACCCGCCGCGCGCTGCCGGTAATCGACGAGCGTGCTACTCACGACCTCGAGGTAACGCGCGCGGCACTCCGCCAGCTCAGCTCGCGCTTCGTCGGCCTCGCGCCGGCGGTCCGCGACATGCCGTTCGAGATCCTCAACGTTCGCTCGGAGGTGTCGCTCCTCCTCCCGGATCGTGGGCGGCGGCGGCTCGGGTAGCGTCATGAAGGTCTCCTGCGCCCGTCGAAGATCCGCACGAACCGTGTCCGGTCCGTCGAGCTCGCCGTGCTCCGCCCGCGCACACAAGTCGGGCGCGACCTGGTCGGTCAGCGCGCCGACCTGCTCTTCCGTCGCTCGGAGCTGCCGGACCACCTCGTCGAGGGCGTCGCGTTCGCCGGCAAGCCGGTCCAAAACGGTCTTAGCCCTGATCTCGGCCGCGTCCCGTGCCCGCGCGGCCGCCGCGAGTGTCTCCTTCCCAACGTCATGAGCCGCACGGGCATCGTGGAGCCTCTCGCTTGTCTCCCGAAGTGCCGCTGCCGTTTCGGTGGCCCGGAGTCTGACGCTGGGGAGCTCACGAAGGTCGGCGAGAAGCCGCTGCCGGTGTCGCTCGCGCTCGAGCGCTGCCGCAACCTCCTCGTACCGGGCGCTCGCGGCACCCACCGCCTCGCGAGCTCCGTCGAGTCGGCGCGCGGCGTCCTCGCGCTCGCGCCTCGTCTCGGCGATGGCCGCCGCCCGCCCTGCCTCGCCCAGGACGCGCTCCTGAGCTTTCGCCACCCACGTCCCCCGCGCGTCGCGCCACGATCCATCGTCCGCGAGTGCGATCGTTGCCAGCCAGGATGGGAGCCATGCTGGAGCGCCGCGGGCCAGACCGAGGGGACCTGCCCGCTCGGTCGCCTCCGTCCGAGGCCCGGCGTACACCGGGCCCGGGAAGTTGTGGGTACGGGCGAGCTTGACCGTGCGTTCGTGGTCGGCCGGCGAGACCAGCAGCGCATAGCGGGCGTCGCCGAGTGCGGCCTCGATGGATTCCGCGACACCGATGTCCGTCACCTCGACCGTCGCGGCGAGAATCGTCGTCTGGATGCCGTTGGCCGTCAGAGTCTCGATCGTTCGCGCGACCGCGTCCGGGTAGTTCGGAAGCCCGGCGAGGAGCCGCTCCAGCTTCTGCGCGGCCTCGTCCGCGCGTTCCGAGGCCACACGCTCCTCGACCTCCGCACCCATCAGCGCCCGCAGCGCTTCGCCGTGCTCCCGCTCAAGCGCCGCGAGGTCGGCCGGGACGAACGCCTCGAACTCGCGCTGCTTCTGCTCGAGCTGGGTCAGGATCGTTGCCGTCGCCGCGTCCGCGCGGTTCGACTCGTGCCAAGCGGTCTGCGCATCGTTCTCCTCGGTGCGCGCGCGACCGAGCTCGACCTCGGCCTGCGCAGCGTCGGCGCCCGTCTGGTCGCGCCGGACCTGAGCCTCGGTGAGCTCGACCTCTCCCAGCCGGACCTTCGTCTGGAGCTCCCGGCTCTTGGATGTCGCCTCTCTCCGTAGCGCCAGCAGGCGCTGGAGCTCGGCGGCGGGGAGACGGGCCTCGAGCTCAGCGACCTTGTCTCGCGCGTCTTCCCACTCGGCCAGGCGTTGAACCTCGCGCCGTACGCGGGTCAGCTCGGCTTGAGCGGTGCCGAGGGCGACGACCTGGCGCATGAGCTCGCGGTCCGTGTCCTCGTAGCGCCGGCGCGCCTCGCGATAGCGCTCGAGGATCGCCTGATCGCCGAGCATCTCGAGGACCCGGTGGAAGAGCTCGCGCGGCTTGAGATCGAAGAGCGAGTTGGTCTTGCCCTGCTCGATCGCGAGCACGCTCATGAGACTCCGGCTCACGCCGGCATGCTCCAGCACCCGTCCATATCGTTCCGGGGGATAGAAGTCGCGAGACTCGAGGAGCCGAGCTCGCAGCTCGTCGAGGGACGAACGCCCCGGGAGGACGGCGAACCGCTTCTCGGGCGTGCCACCGCCACTCGGGACGAGGGCGCAGGCGAGGGTGACCTCGGGCGTGGTCAGGCGCTCCCGCTGGAACGGCGGCGCGCCGGCCGCGTCCACGTTAGAGACGACCGCGCGGATCAGGGCTGGAGCATCGGGCTGCCGGAGGTAATGCTGGAGGCGGCGGCGCGAGGAGAGCCGGGGCGCGTTGAGGAGTTGCCGGACGGCGTCGATCAGCGTCGTCTTTCCCGACCCGTTCGGTCCCGTGACGAGGACGACGTCCGCGTCGAGCGGCACGCGGACCGCCCGCCAGAGATCCCAGTGGTGGAGCTCCAGCTCGAGGAAGCTGAACATCAGGAGGTGAGGTAGTAGCGGGCGTGGAAGCGCTCGCCGCGGCGCTCGAGCCGTCCGGCCGCTACGAGCCCACGTAGGAGCTCTCGCAACCGCTCGGGCCGCTCACCGGTCTCGCGGGTGAGTTCCTTCATCGCAGCGTTCCCCCCTAGGCGGGCGAGCACCTCCAGGATCTGCCCCTCGTCGGCTTGATGAGCCGGGGTCTCCGGCGCGCCCTCGGCTCCGCGGGCGAGGAGCTCGGCGAGCACCTTCCGGCGGATGAAGGCAATCATGCGCTCGCCGTCGACGCCCAGCTCCAGCAGCGGTCCCGCTTCGATGACCTCGCCGTGGCCGCCGAGGAACCCGAGCCGGCGGAGCTGAGAGACGAGCCCCTTGATGTGGGTGCGTGACCCCAGTGCCGCGCGGAACTCGCGGAAGAGCGTCTCCAGCCTGACCAGGGGCGTGAACCGCTGCGCGGCAGCCGCTTGCTCCCCGGGAAGGAGCGACACCTGCCCGGGGACCTGGCGCGTGTCCGCCGCCGTCCGCTTCTGGAGCACGAGCCTGGCCCAGAGGATGACCAAGAGGGCGCAGGCGTCGGCGCGGAGGCCCAGATTCGAGGCGGCGTCGAACGCGGCGTCGGCGGTCACCTCCGGGGAAAGGCGCACGCCGACGTGATCCGAGTAGGCGCTGGTGGCCAGCACCAGGCCGACGGCCTCGAACCGCCGCTCAACCTCGTGCCGGATATCGGGGTGATCGAGCGCCGGAAGCTCGGCGCGGGCGACGGTACCTTCCCGCAGCAGCCGCGCGCAGACCAGGGCGGCCTCGTTCGTCATGCTCGCGGGTCCACTTGGCCCGGGGTGAGCCGGGACAGGGGTGCGTCGTCCAGGCGGTCCGGCCACCCATCGCCGGCGGACACGACCTGAACGGCGACGGCGCCGAGTTGGCCCGCCACGCCCTCGCCGGCTCGCCCGTCCCCAGCCAGGGGCAGCAGGCTCGCGCGCAGGAACGACTCGCCGGCGTCCCCGCGGGGCACCAGCCGGGCGAACGGAACGGCCTCTCCGCCACGCGCGACCGAGACGAGGTCCGCGACCCAGGCAACAACTCCCGGAGGCACGGCAGCAGCGTCGGGCACGCGGGGCGCCTCGGGCGGCTCCTCCCACGCGGGCGGCGCCGCGTGTCGGCGTTCGCGGGCGACGTGGACCTCGGCGGCGTGCGCGACGGCGTCGGTTGTCAGCAACGGAGGTGGAGCGAGCGCAGGGAGCAGCGCCTCGCGGCCGATTGCGGCCAGCTCTTCTCGCGACTCGCGCATCAGCGCGCGAACGATCTGCTCGACCGTCACGCCCGCGGTGAGGTGCAGGTACTGCCGTCCGACCTCGGTGACCGCGCGATGCAGCTCCGCGCTGCCGCCCAGCAAGCGTGACAGCAGGTCGTGGATCTCGCGGACGACCCGGCGGGCGCCCCGGTGGTCTAGCGGCACCCGGTCGAGCACGGCGCGGAGCTGGGCCGACAGGGCCAGCGCATCGTCGATCCGGCGCGCCGCCTGGCGCAAGACGACCTCCGAGTGCGAGGCGCGGGCCGCCTCGATCTCGCCGTGGAGGGCGACGAGCCGTGAACGCATCGACTGGAGATGACGGAGGGGGTCCACGCCAATGTGGAGCGCGTAGGTCACGCCGGCGATCGTCGGCAGCAGCTCCGACTCCCGCAGCCGCCTATGGAGGAACGACAGCACGTCGTAAGCCCAGCGGCCGGCGTTCGTAATCGTGGTTCCCTGGGACGCGTCGTAGTCGAGCCACCCGGCCTGCCGCAGCGCACGAACCGTCGCCTCGCGGGCATCGTCACTGAGCCAGTACAGCGCCTCGCTCAGGTCCGTGACCGAGAAGCTCGCCCGCCCTGCCGCGACCAGGGCCTCCAGCGCGGCGGCGCGCACGAAGAACTCCCGGAGGGAGCGGCCAACGAGCGCGTGGAGGAGCGGGTAAACGAACTCGAGTTCCCGCACTCCGCGGAGGACGTCAACGGCGTCCGGGGCGACGAAGGCTCCTCCTGCTCCGCGCTGTCGCCCCCGACGACCTGTCCGGCTGGATTCTGCGGATCGAGCTCGGTCGCCATCCTGGCGACTATACCTCCCTGCCCGGCGTCGGACTACCGGTGTAGGCTCGAACGCGGATCACCACGCCAGGGGCCAGCTAAGCCGCGCCCCCCCTGGCCAGGTGGCGCTCAGGTTGTCCGGCTCTTTGAGCCATCTTCGCCGGGCCCCCCCTCCCTCGGGAGTCCGCGCCAAGTCCAGTGCCGTGGCTCCGGATTTCCCCCCGTCCTCCGGTCCCGCTTCTGTTACATGTATGCCCTGAGGTCGGCGGCATCCTAGCAGAACGGTCGGCCGCCTGCGGTATGCTGACCAGTCGTGAGCGACGCCGGCCGGATCGAGCGGCGGGTCGTCGAAGCTCTGGAGGGCCTCGGTCTCGCCTGGGAGCTGATCCCGATCGACCCCGCCTACGCCGACACTGCGGCCTTCTGCGAGCGCTACGCGGTCCGGCTGGACCACTCGGCCAACACGATCATCGTCGCCTCGAAAAAGGCGCCGAAGCAGTTCTGCGCGTGTGTCGTCGGCGCGACCACGCGGCTCGACGTGAACCATACCGTGAAGCGGCTCATGGACGTCTCCCGGCTCTCGTTCGCGTCGGCGGAGGAGACGCAGGCGCTCACCGACATGGCGCTCGGCGGCGTCACCGTCTTCGCACTGCCGCCGGATCTCCCTGTCTACGTCGACGCGAGGCTCCTGGCGCTGCCGTGGATCATCCTGGGCGGTGGGAGCCGCTCGTCGAAGATCAAGGTCTCGCCCGAGGTGTTCCGGCGCATCGCGAGCGCCCGGATCGTCACCGGGCTCGGGGTCGACGCGTAGGAGGCCCGGCCGCCCGCGGCGGCGATTCGAGCGCGGCGTGCGGGATCGCGGGCCGGCGGGACGCCCCACCCCGACGGCGAGATCCTGAGCGTCCGATAGGCTGCCATCGAAATCTCCGCCCGTGCGGCCCGAACACGGCGACTCGCGCGAGACCACGACCGGCGGGGGGATGCTATGCTCGGGCGTGCTCGACGGTCAGGGGCGATGAGACAGGGAACGGAGCCGATCGTCGGGACCCGTCCCCGGGCGCAGCGCGCCCTGGTCGCGATCGTCCTGAGCGCGGGCATCGTGGTGCCCGCCGCGCGGGGCGACGACGCCAAGTGGACGGTCGAGAGGGTGCGAGAAGTACTCGGGACGACCCGCAACTTCCGCGGCAGCGACCTCCGCGGCTTAAACCTCACCGGGTTCGATCTGAGTGGCGCCGACCTCCGGGGCGCCGACCTGCGCGAGGCCGAGTTGAGGAAGGCCCGGTTCGAGGAGGCCGATCTGCGCGGCGCCCGGCTCGGCGACGCGGACCTGCTCGCGGCGAACCTCCACGAGGCGGACCTCCGCGAGGCCGATCTGCGCGGGGCCGACCTGCGAGGGGCAAAGTTCATCGACGCCAATCTGCGGGGCGCCCGGCTCCGCGGCGCCAACCTGATCGGCGCCTACCTGCGGGGCGCCGATCTCGTCGGTGCCGAGCTCGGCGCCGTCCACCTGAGCGAAGCGAACCTGAGCGGGGCCGACCTCCGGGGCGACGCCCTCGGCGGCGCCCGGCTGATGGACAGCAACCTGAGCCGCGCCGACCTGCGGGGCGCCGACCTCGGCAAGGCCGATCTCAGGGGCGCCGATCTCAGCGGGGCGGACCTGAGGGGCGCTGACCTCACGGGGGCCGATCTGCGCGGCGCCGACCTGCGGGGCGCGCGCCTCGGGCGGGCGCGGCTGCGCGACGCCCGGCTCAACGCCGCCCGGCTCGCGGACGCCGACCTCGCGGCGACGGATCTCACCGACGCCAGGCTCATCGGTGTGGACGCGCGCGGTGCGGACCTGGGCCAGGCCACGCTCGTCCGCGCCGGGCTGCGCGGCGCGGACCTGCACGGGGCGCGGCTCGCGCGAGTGGACGCGAGCGGGGCGAACCTGAGCCAGGCCGACCTCCGGGGCGCCGACCTCAGGGGGGCGAAGCTCGTCGGCGCCGACTTCCGCGAGGCGAGCCTCCGGGCGGCTGACTTCGGCGGCGCCGACCTGCGTCAGGCGCGGCTCATGTCGGCGGACCTGCGCGCGGTGCGGCTCGGCGGCGCGAAGCTGACCGGGGCCGACCTCCGCGGAGCGCGGCTGACGGACGGCGACCTCCGCGGCGCCAACCTCGTCGGCGCCGACGTGCGGGGCGCCTTCGTCGGAGGTGCCGATCTTGGCGACGCCGATCTCGACCGGGCCGACTTCACCGGCGCGATCACGCGCGGCGCGAAGAACCTCCGCCGCGCCCGGCACTGGGAGACGGCGCGGGGGCTCGGCTTCTAGCGCGGTCCTCGGCTCCTTGCGTCGGCAGATCGCCTTCGGTATGCTCAGGCGAGGTCGTGACGGAACCCGTCAAGGGCGGCGCGAGAGTGGCGGAACTGGCAGACGCGCTGGACTTAGGATCCGGTGGGCCCAAGGCCCTTGGGGGTTCAACTCCCCCCTCTCGCACCAGCAGTCTCGACCGCGATCGCAACCCCGAGGGACGACGCCGCGAGGATGGTGAGTGAGCACACGGAGCCCGGAGTGAAGGTCGACATCGAGACCCTCGAGGCGTGCAAGCGGCGCCTCTCCGTCGAGGCGCCGTCCGACGTGGTCCGGCAGGCGTGGGAGGCCGCCTACGGCCGCGTGCAGAAGCAGGCGCGCCTGCCCGGGTTCCGCAAGGGCCACGTGCCGCGAACCCTCGTCAAGCTCCACTTCGCCGACGACGTGCGGCGGGAGGTGGCGCAGCAGCTCATCCCCGACGTGTACCGCCAGGCGCTCGCCCAGACGCAGCTCGAGCCGCTCGCCGACCCGGATCTCGACGACGTCAAGCTCGAGGAAGGGGCCCCGCTCACCTTCACCGCGACGGTGGAGGTGAGGCCGCGGATCGCGCTCAACGAGTACAAAGGGCTGGCCGTGCGACACGCGCCGGCCGCCTTGACCGACGCCCAGGTCGCGGAGGCGCTCGAGCGCACGCGCGAGAGCCAGGCGGAGTTCCGCGCGGTCGACCGGACGCCGACGGCCGGCGACCTCGTGATCATCGACTACACGCTCACGCCGGACGGCCTCCCGCCCGCGCAGGAGACGGGGTATGGCTTCGTGGTGGGCGACGGCGCGGTGATGCCGGAGATCGACGAGGCGGTGGTGGGCATGACGGCCGCGAGCGAGCGCGAGGTCTCGGTGCGGTTCGCGGCCGACCACCGGCGGGAGGATCTGCGTGGCAAAGCGGGCGTGGCCCGCGTCAAGCTCGTGGAGGTCAAGGAAAAGGTCCTCCCCGCCCTTGACGACGAGTTCGCCCGGAGCCTCGGCGACTACCCGACGGTGGCGGCCCTCACCGACGCCCTGCGGAGGCAGCTCGAGCAGGAGCGCGAGCTGAACAACCGGCGGGCGCTCGAGGACGCGGTCGTGGAGGCACTCCTGGTCCCGCACGAGTTCCCGGTGCCGGAGGCGATGGTCATGCGCCAGATCGCGCGCGTCGTCGAGCAGATGCGCGAGCGCATGCGGCGGCAGGGGGTGGATCCCGACCGCGTGCGCTGGGATTACGACAAGCTCGCCGCGGAGCTCCGGCCCGGGGCGGAGAAGGCGGTACGCCGGCTGCTGATGCTCGATGCGATCGCGGAGGCGGAGGGCCTCGCCCCTGGCGACGCCGACGTCGAGCGCGAGATCGAGGCGATCGCGGCGCGGAGCGAGCGGTCGCCGGCGGCAATCCGTGGCATGATGGAGAAGAGCGGTGAGCTCGAGGGATTACGGCTCAGGCTCCGGGAGAAGCGGGCGCTCGATTTCCTTATCCAACACGCGGCCATAACGGCGTAAGGTAGAGACGTGGCAAGGAGACGCTCGATGGGATTGGTTCCGATGGTCGTGGAGCAGACGCCCCGCGGCGAGCGCGCGTTCGACATCTTCTCGCGGCTGCTGAAGGAGCGGATCATCTTCCTGCCGACGTTCATCGAGGACGATCTGGCAAACCTCGTGATCGCGCAGATGCTCTTCCTCGAGGCCGAGGACCCCGACAAGGACATCTACCTGTACATCAACTCGCCCGGGGGCTCGGTGACGGCCGGCATGGCCATCTACGACACGATGCAGTACGTGAAGCCCGCGATTTCGACGATCTGCATGGGGCAGGCGGCGTCGATGGGTGCCTTGCTGCTGGCCGCGGGCGCCCGAGGCAAGCGTTTCGCGCTCCCCCACGCGCGGATCATGATCCACCAGCCATTGGGGGGTGTCCAGGGACAGGCCACGGATATCGACATCCAGGCGAAGGAGATTCTCCGGATGCGGGAGGAGCTGAACCGTATCCTCGTCTACCACACCGGCCAGGCCATGGAAAAGATCGAGAAGGACACCGACCGGGACTTTTTCATGACCGCCGAGCAGGCGAAAGACTATAGAATCGTCGACGCCGTGATCTCATCCAAGCCGACGACCCGGCCCGTAACGGAAGAAGCCGCGCTCACGGCGGTCGTCACCGCGAAGTAAGGGAGACGGGATGGCCCGGACGCGAGAGGGGAACGGCGCTCTCAAGTGCTCGTTCTGCGGCAAGAGCCAGAACGACGTCCGGAAGCTCATTGCCGGTCCCACCGTCTACATCTGCGACGAGTGCATCGAGCTCTGCAATGACATCATCGCCGAGGAGTGGGAAGAGGAGAAGTCGCGGGAAATCCGCAGCCTCCCCAAGCCGGCGGAGATCAAGGCCGCGCTCGACCAGTACGTGATCGGCCAGGAGCGCGCCAAGAAGATCCTGGCCGTCGCCGTCCACAACCACTACAAGCGGATCGAGGCGGGGGGGCACGCCGGGGACGTCGAGCTGCAGAAGTCGAACATCCTCCTGATCGGGCCCACCGGCTCCGGCAAGACCCTGCTCGCGCAGACGCTCGCCAAGATGCTGCACGTGCCGTTCACGATCTCCGACGCCACCACGCTCACCGAGGCCGGCTACGTCGGCGAAGACGTCGAGAACATCATCCTGCGGCTGCTGCAGGCGGCCGACTACGACGTCGAGCGGGCCGAGCGGGGGATCGTCTACATCGACGAGATCGACAAGATCGCCCGCAAGTCCGAGAACCCGTCCATCACGCGCGACGTCTCCGGCGAGGGCGTGCAGCAGGCCCTGCTGAAGATCCTGGAGGGGACGGTCGCCAACGTGCCGCCCCAGGGCGGCCGTAAGCACCCCCACCAGGAGTTCATCCAGGTCGACACGACCAACGTGCTGTTCCTCTGCGGCGGGGCCTTCGTGGGCCTGGACAAGAGCATCGAGAATCGGGTGGGCAAGAGCGGCATGGGGTTCGGCGCCGACATCCGGAGCCGCGACGACCGCCGGGTGGGCGACCTGTTGGCTCTCGTGCAGCCGGAGGACCTGCTCCGCTACGGGCTCATCCCCGAGTTCGTCGGACGCCTCCCGGTGGTGGCCACCCTCCACGACCTGGACGAGGCCGCGCTGATCCGAATCCTGAGGGAGCCGAAGAACGCGATCATCAAGCAGTACCAGAAGTACTTCGACCTCGAGAAGGTGCGCCTCAAGTTCACCGACGACGCCGTCGCCGCGATCGCGCGCCAGGCGCTGAAGTGCGGGACGGGGGCGCGCGGCCTGCGGGCGATCCTCGAGGAGGTCATGCTCGAGATCATGTACGACCTGCCCTCGATGGAGGGACTCAAGGAGTGCCTGATCACGCGCGAGGTGATCCTGAACCGCGAGCGGCCCATCCTCATCCGCGAGCCGAGAGAGCAGACCGCGTAACGCCCTGCTCTACGTAGTCGCCACCCCGATCGGGAACCTCGAGGACGTCACGCTGCGGGCGCTGCGCGTCCTGCGAGAAGCCGACCTGATCGCCTGCGAAGACACCCGCCGGACGCGTGCCCTGCTGACGCACTTCGGCATCTCGACGCCGACCACGAGCTACTTCGAGCGGAACAAGCGCCGCCAGGGGCCCCGCCTGCTCGGCCTTCTGCGCGAGGGCCGGACGCTGGCGCTCGTCACCGACGCCGGCACGCCCGGGATCTCGGACCCGGGGTCCGAGCTCGTCCGGGACGCGCGGGCGGCCGGCATTCCGGTGGTTCCCGTGCCGGGGCCGTCGGCGGTCACGGCGGCCCTCTCCGTCGCGGGCGTGCCGGCCTCGCCGTTCGTGTTCGAGGGCTTCCTGCCGACCAGGCCAGGCCGCCGCCGCCGCCGCCTCCGCGTCCTCTGCGAGGCGCGCATGCCCGTGGTGCTCTACGAATCGCCGCATCGGATCGCGGTCACGCTCGAGGCCATCCGGGAGGTCTTCGGCGAGGTCGAGCTGCTGGTGGCCCGCGAGCTCACCAAGCGGTTCGAGGAGGTCCTGACGGGCCCGCCCGCCGCCCACCTCGCGCGGCTGGCCGGGGCCGGCGCCCGCGGCGAGTTCACGCTGGTGATCCCGGCCGGCCCCGCGGCCCCCTGAGGGCCGGTGTATACTCGACTGTCTTATGGAGGTCTCCACGGCGCTGACCATCGCGGGCTCGGACTCCGGGGGCGGAGCCGGGATCCAAGCCGACCTCAAGACCTTCTCGGCCTTCCACGTGTTCGGGATGAGCGTGGTCACGGCCGTGACCGCGCAGAACTCCCTCGGCGTTCACGGCGTGCACGAGCTCCCGCCCGCGTTCGTCGCCCGGCAGATCGACGCCGTGCTCGGCGACTTCGGGGCCGACGCGGTGAAGCTCGGCATGCTCGCCTCGGCGCCGATCGTCGCCGCCGTCGCTGGGCGGCTGCGTCACCATCGTGTGGAGGGCCTCGTCGTCGATCCAGTCATGGTCGCCAAGTCGGGGGACCCGCTGCTCACGGCCGACGCCCGCGAGGCGCTGATCGGGGAGGTCCTCCCGCTCGCGCTCGTGGTGACCCCGAACCTGCACGAGGCGTCGGTGCTGGCGGGGATTCCGGTGGAGACGCTTTCCGAGATGCAGGAGGCCGCCCGCCGCATCCACGCGCTCGGCCCGCGGTACGTGCTGGTCAAGGGCGGCCACCTGAAGGCCGACCCGACCGACCTCTTGTGGGACGGGCGGGAGGTCACCCGTTTCGACGCCCCGCGCATCGAGTCGCGGAACACCCACGGGACCGGCTGCGCCTTCTCGGCGGCGATCGCCGCCGGTCTGGCCCGCGGCCGCCCGCTGGCGGACGCGGTCCGCGACGCCAAGGCCTACGTGCGGCGCGCCATCGAGGAAGGCTTCCAGCCGGGCCACGGCGTCGGCGTCCTCCGCCACTTCATCGCCGACTGGTGAGCTGATGCCGCGCACGTCCCGGGCCGACTCGATGCCG
>WNFO01000408.1_pt1 | contig 31031 bp, 24 predicted proteins | sample 5400251 | NCBI WGS metagenome assembly WNFO01 (sample SAMN13153354, study PRJNA577476) | soil metagenome | isolation source: 100 cm saprolite under Madrone tree | place: USA:California | collected 2016-06-14
AAAAGACGGTTACCGAAGCCGCTTGCGACAATCAGATCGCGCATCAGATCGCGCACAATCTCAGAAAACACATAAAAGACGGCCGGCGCGACCAGTAAGGCTGAAACTGTGAACGACTTGACATGAGTGAGATGCGGCACACCGGAGCCAGAACTGCGTTGGGTACTGAAGTCGTACCATCAGAAATCGCTACACTAGAGTCCCGCAACGCAGTCATAGAGGCCTTTGTGAAGTTCCTGAATGAAGGAAGGTGCGAGCAATGCTTGACCCTTTTCCCGGCAGTGGGACAGGGAACTGTGCATGATGAGCCTTCTGCGGGAGAACAGAAACTGAGCGAAGTGCCCGCCGCGGAGGGCAGATATAGTGCTTCCATGTCGAACGACAGATCGATTGATCAATCACTGTTTGACGAGTACTTCCTCATTCCACAGGCGGAAGCGCCCATAGTCGGAAGTAACGACTGGTTTCGGTGGCTGGAGGAGTTTCAACAGCGTCACCCGGTCGACGTGTCATGCCTGACTCAGCCGCTGGCGAAACGAGCATGCCAGGTACTTTGGAATTCGAGATGATGCGCGCCTATAAAGGTTAAAATCCTCAGGAACCCAGCTACCACCCAGGAGGAATTCCAGGGGATGAAACGGTTGCCAGAAACACTCAAGCTGTTCCTGGGGACACACTCATCGAAGAACAATTTCATTTCAAGGTGGCAGTCAAGCTCGTTCTGGATGTTCGGTTTCCTCTTCGGTGAATGGAGGGCGCGGCAAGGAGCGCCAGCCTTCCAATTTGACGCCCCTTCGCCCTGGCGGTCTTCATGCCGGCTCTTAGCGAATTCGGAAGATGACTGAGGCGCTCCATATTCGGGCGACCGGTGTTTCCTTTGCGCTCGTTGGAAAATCCTTGAATCCAGCCGTATCGCGGCAACGCGCCTGGAAGATCGTCACAACTGCGCTCAGAGAAGCGGAGGCGGCAGAACAGAAATTGAAGAGGGAAGGACTAGCACACAGGACAGCCCATCGCTGCAGAGAGTGGCAATCTCAGACCAGTCGACGGCAACTATCGAATGGAGCGCAAGGCAACGCCGATTAGGTCGATCCACTCGCCGACCTCAAATAGACGCTGGGGCAGTTTAAGAACCCTCCATGGCACTTCCGGGACTGAATAGCCCTGGCTGGCAAGATCGTTGCTCCAATCCCCGGTGTCTCGTGAGACACCGGCATCTCCGTAGCCGTCCTCACCTGTCTTCGTAGGCTGTGAGTGCCACTGCGCATTTCTCAATGTATTCCCACGATGCGCCGCTTTCTCGATCTGGTCTGCTTCGGTAGTACGGTAGTCGTTTCCAGATTGGTTGGATCCTGAGAGCTGTCCTGGCTCTCGCCCAGGCTTGGAACGTCCTCTTCGCTTGGCAGAAAGAGGTGTCTCTCCCTCACGGCTTCCCAACTCTCGTGCGGCAACATCCCGTTCGTTATCCCGTCCTGATACTCCTTGTTCGTTTGCTGCGCCGCTTTCTCCGCCCTCTCGTGGAGTTGTCCGCTCCGGAACAGTTGTGCGTACAGCTTTGGACGGTACTTCCTCCAGTGCTCGATCGCTTCTTCGGCCCAGGGGCTCAATTGCTTCGCCATTGGTCACTTCTTTCTCAGGTTCTATTTATACTCCCGGGTGTTATTCGGGAGCGAGTCTCTCGCCCGCTGAAATCCTAGAACCGCCATTATCCTCACAAAAGCCGTACTCACAGTTGCACGCAGAATCATCCACACGTACTGCAAGACCATGAGCAATGCGAACCACTGCAATATTGCAGAAGCCAAAATTACAATGGGGGCCCTCCACCCTGTTAGAAGAACGCGAGGCAGGTGTGGAACAGCCCAAACACTGAAGAAGCCCAAAATCATCCACAGAACGATCTGCACGATCACGAGTGAAAGAACTCCCAAGAAGGTGATTCTGCCCTTGGAGTCCCGCATATGATCCTCATGCAGGCTCGTGTCCGTTATGCACCAAAGCACAAATGCTATGATCCCCGCGAGAATCGAGAAGCCAATCACAGCAGCTCCTTCCTTGGGTTCCGATGAACAACTTTAACGGTACTCTTGCCGAAATCAGCATCACACTTATAGTGTGTAGACTCATCGTGGTCAAGCTTCGCATGATGCCGTGGTGCGAGGATCGGATCCACGGGTCTTGTTCGGTAGACGCCTGAGGGCGCTCCGCCGCGAGCGGGGCTACTCTCAAGAAAAGCTCGCTGAGCTTGCGGACCTGCATCGAAACTACGTGGGCGGTGTCGAGCGTGGCGAACGGAACATAGCTCTTCTAAATATCGTCGCACTGGCGCACGCTCTGAGAGTGCGGCCAGGTAAGCTCATTGAGTCCATTCCTTAAATTGATGTCAGCTCGAGCGCTGGCGGAATCCCCAGTGGCCGTATCAAATGGTCCCCGGAACTTGCTTGCCTAAGTGCTTATTCTTTAATCCCCAACAACGGTGCTAATGGCTGTACCAAAGGATTTCATTTGATACATCGTTGCTTTATTTCAGCTTGTGCGGTCGGAATTGGCTTCTTCGCCTGCCCTAACGGCACGCAATTTCTGGCTTTCGCCACCTCACTCGAACATCTTTCAGATGGCTGGCTTTACCCCGCGTCCCAAACTCGCTGGCCGTGGGGCTAGCTGGCTACCGATTCTGTTTTTTGGCTATGCTCTCGCGCCCCCCATCGGTTTGTTCAGGAGAAGCTTTCCCTGTTTCGTCCCGATCAGAACGTAGTCTTTCGTTCCGTCCTGAGTCTTGAGCTTGACCATAAGCGGCAGCTCTTCAGGTTTCAATTCCAGTGGTTTCATCGTGTGCCCCGCTCCCTCGAATGCTCTATACTTTCAAAGCGAAGATTCCTATTTACTAAATATATTTTCTCATGGGTTTCAGGAACCACTGGTGCCACGACCAACGAAGAGAAACAGGCCTTCCGCAAAATTAAAGACCAAACATCGAAAACTTCCGCAAAATTCACCCCTTGTTTCCCGAGGTATTTCCGCGAAATTGGGTTCTAGCCAAAAAACCGCAAATGGGGCCTTGACAGCATCGAAGAAATCTGCCCGTGAGACATGAAAGCGCCGACTGAGTTTTTCCATCTGTTGTCTGTTCAGCTTGCGCCTTTCTTGTAGGATCAGGGAAACGATATTTTCACCCCCCAAATCCTCGGCAAGATCCCTTTGTCGAAGTCCATTCGAGACAGCTTCTAATTATTTGGAGTCGGTGCCGCATCCGAACCGGGTTCCTGCTGTTTACTCTTGCCAGGCGTGTTGGGCTGCGGAGGCATCGCCAGGAACATCACGCTTCCGCCCAATTCTTCGGAGAACTCGGTGGGACTCTTTTCCAGTTTGAGGCGGATCCCGTCCGCGGAGCGATCGCGCGGCGCGTCTCCCAAAGAGCAGTTTACCTGCAGCAAGGCGCTCATTGGCATTCCCGAAGCGGGCAGCAGGCGAATACGGAATACCGCCAGGCCGCCAATGGGTACAGGATTCAAGGACATCGGCATTGGATTGGGGCGGAAACCTGGAACTCCTGCGACAATGCCTCGTTGCCGAAGCGCATTGGGCGCAGCGCCGTATGAATCAAAACTAATGAGCTGATTCGAGGTCCAGACACCAGATTCGATTACGGTGCCATTCGGGATTTTGTGGGTAAAAGTGCCGGCGGCGCTTACTGACTTGGTTTGCGCGTTGAACGTGCCCGCGCCGGTGATCTCGTAAGTATCGCCGTTTACGGATTTGGCAGCCGCCGGGCAGCTGCCGGATTCACAAACAAAACCCGAAGCCACCAGGACCGTGTACTCGGGAGCGGGATTCTGGGCGTTGAGCGGAGCGGCGCCAAGAAACAGGGTCAAGATCGGCGCTACAACCAGCGTGACATTTAAGACCGCAACTATTGTTCGGAAAAGGCTGCGCATAGTCATCACCTTCTCCGCTGCCCGGCTGCTGCTCCGAAACCAGGGAGGAAGGCAGCCAGACAGAGCGGCTCATTTAGGGTCTTATGGTTTCTCGAGGAAGCCATGCTGCACGTTATTTGCGTCAGAGTACACCCCGATGATTCCTCCTGCCGGGTTAATGCCAATGACCTGGGTACCCTGCACCGCCACCGGATCATTCACCTGCTTGACGGTGCCGTTGGCAGCACGCAGGAAGCTTGTCAGCACGACGGTACAAGGGAAGTTAGAGCAATTGAAGTTTTGCACGTTACCCGCGACCGCTCCCGACGAATTGATGGACGCGGCAGCACCGAAGTTCCCAAGCTGAGGTGTGGCAAAGCTGCTGAAGGTGCCGTCCTTGGTGCGCAGGAAGGGTTGAGTAATGAAGTTCGCATCAAAGTAGGTTCCCACAATCAACCCTTGTGGCGTTATGAAGGCAGGAAATGTTCCGTGGCTCGCGGCTGGAGCGTCGAACGAGGTGAGGGTGCCGTCCGAGGCGCGCAGGAAGCCGTGGGTTGTAAAGTTCGCATCGAAATAATTCCCGGTGATCTGACCCGCCGGATTGATGCTGACGGGCGACGTGCCTTGGGATCCCGGGGGATCAAACGTCGTAAAGGTTTGGCCCCAAGCAGAAGGTTGTGCGGCAATTGCGAGCAAGGCAAACAACACACCCGCCCCAGTCCGAAGCATGGTTCTAGACTTCATATAAGTCTCCTAATTTTCAGATTTTCTAGTAAGCGGAGCTGGGTTCAGGTCTGCTTAGGAGAAAGGGACAGTTGTGTGCCGCGAACCGAACTCTGATTATGCCGCAGGAGTCAAGCGTTAGACGACGATTCCGACCCTGGGCTGGCCCGATATCTGTCCCTACTGAGATAAGCGGAAACGGCGGATCAAAAACCGCATAAGCCAAAAAGAATAATTGGTCAGAGACGCCCAAAGGGGTTAACCTCTTGCACCGTCACTGGGAAACATCCCAGACAGCTCCTCCCCACTCCCCGAGGGGAACAACAAGGTCAGGCAAGTGCCCAATGGGAAGACCCTCGTCTAGCGAAGTCTCGCTGCTTCTTCAAGCCTGGAACGATGGGGACGAAACCGCGCTCGAAAAACTGATGCCGTTGGTTTACGAGGAACTGCACCGCATGGCGCGGTACTACATGGCTCGCGAGTCGCCCGACCACACACTTCAGACCACCGCTTTAGTGAATGAGGCTTATGTGCGCCTGGTGGATGCCGAGCATACCAGTTTTCAAAATCGGATCCATTTTCTGGCCGTGTGCGCCCAAGCCATGAGGCGGATTTTGGCGGATTGGGGGCGGTCGCGCCGGACCTTAAAGCGAGGCGGAAAGATCCCTCTGCTTCGCCTGGACGAGGCTCTGGACGGAGGGGAAGCGCCGGGTTTGGATTTCGCCGACTTGGATGAGGCGCTTAAAGCTTTGGCTAAGGTGGATCCGCGCAAGAGCCAAGTGGTGGAGCTGCGTTTTTTCGGTGGTCTCAATCTGGAGGAAACGGCTCAAGTCCTGAAGGTTTCCAGCGACACGGTGATGCGCGACTGGAAGTTGGCCAAGAATTGGCTGCGTTGCGAGCTGAGCGGGGAGAGCTTGGATGGAGCCTGAGCGTTGGCAGAAAATCGAGCGCTTATATGATTCCGCGCTGAACGAGGAAAAGAGCGCCAGGACTGCCTTTCTGGAGCAAGCCTGCTGCGGGGATGAAGCCCTGCGCCGGGCACGTGCAGTTGCTCCTCGCGCAACACGAGAAAGACGACAACTTCCTCGAAGTTCCAGCGATGGAAGTCGCGGCCGAATACCTGGCGCGCCAGGCCGACGCGGTGTTCTCCGATCCTCTGGCCGAGGCAGATCCTGATACATCCGGATTGGACGCGACCTATCCTTCCGCTAACACTGCGGCTGAACTCACTTCCGTAGAACAAAAGTCCCTGGGGCCGTATCGGCTGCTGCAAAAGCTCGGCGAAGGCGGCATGGGCAGAGTGTGGCTGGCGGAGCAGACTGCTCCGGTGCGGCGGCGAGTGGCGGTGAAATTAATCAAGGCCGGCATGTATGACGATGCGGTGCTGAAGCGTTTCGCATCCGAGCGGCAATCGCTGGCCATTATGGACCATCCTTCGATTGCCAAGGTGTTCGATGCGGGCACGACTCCCGACGGACAGCCGTACTTTGTGATGGAGTACGTGCCGGGCGTCCCCATCACCGATTATTGCGATCAGAAACGGCTGAACATTCGGGAACGGATGGGGCTTTTCATCAAGGTGTGCGACGGGGTGCAGCACGCGCACACGAAGGCCATCATTCACCGCGACCTAAAGCCAGCGAACATCCTGGTGACCGAGGTGGATGGCAAGCCGTTACCGCGCATCATTGACTTCGGCCTGGCCAAAGCAACTGCCCGGCAGACTCCAGATGAATCCATGCTGACACGGCTGGGATCATTTGTCGGCACGCCGGGGTACATGAGCCCCGAGCAAGCAGATACCAGCCTGCAGGACGTGGACACGCGCACAGATGTGTATTCATTAGGCGTGGTGTTGTACGTCCTGCTGACCGGCTCGTTGCCCTTTGATTCGAAGAAAAACGTCCATGAAGTACTGCGGCAGGTGCGCGAAGACGAACCGCCGCGGCCCAGCACCAAGATCGCAACGGGCAAGAAGTCGTCCACGGGCAGCGCACAGAATCGGGGGAGCGAGCCGAGGCAGCTTGCGAAATTGCTTCGTGGCGATTTGGACTGGATCACCATGAAGGCGCTGGAAAAAGACCGCACCCGGCGCTACGGAACGCCTTCGGAAATGGCCGCGGACATCACCCGGTATCTCAACCATGAGCCGGTGGTGGCGCGACCGGCAAGCACTGCCTATCGCATGCGCAAATACGCGCGCCGCCACCGCGCGGGCCTCGTCGCCGTTTCGGCGTTCGCGCTGGTGCTCATCGTGGCGGCCGTCGTGAGTGTTCTGCAGAGCATTCGCGCCCGCCGCGAAGCTGCCGTGGCCCGGGCGGTGAACGATTTCCTGCAGAACGATCTGCTGGCTCAGGCCAGCGCAGAAAACCAGCTGGACGAGAGCGCCCAAGCGGATCCCAACATCACGGTGCGGATGCTGCTGGACCGCGCGGCGCAAAGGATGGACGGCAAGTTTGCGAACCAGCCGGAGGTGGCAGTCGCACTTCGCGATACGATGGGGGCCACCTACAAGGACCTTGGGGCGTACCCGGAGGCACGGCAGCAATTGGAACGCGCGCTGGAACTGGGCCGCCGAACTCTGGGGGCGGATGATCCTCGGACCCTCAACTCCGTGTTTCAGCTCGGAGAGGTTGCCGTCCAACAAGGCAGATACGCGGAAGCGCAGGCGCTCAATAGCCAACTCCTGGAAGCCCGGCGCCGCCTGTTCGGACCGGAGAATCCCGACACGCTACGATCCATGACGCAACTGGCATTCACCTATGTACAAGTCTGTAAGTATGCGGAGGCAGAAGCCCTCTACGCAAAGGCGTTGGAGATCCGGCAGCGCGTGCTGGGTCCGGAAAGTGAGGCTACGTTGAACACCAGGCTGAGCCTGGCCGATACGTACGTTCACGAGGGCAAATACGCGCAGGCGGAAACACTCGATTCGCAGGCTCTGGAGATCCGGAAGCGCGTGTCGGGGCCGGAGGGAGACGATACGGTGGGGGCAATGATTGTCCTGGCTAACGCCTTGAGTCAAGACGGCAAGTACGCGCAGTCAGAAGCCCTCTTCTCGCAGGCGCTGGAGGTCCAGCAGCGCCGGCTGGGGCGGGGAAATCCTCAGACGGCTGTGACGAAATACAACTGGGGTTGCATGGAGGCTCGGAAGGGAGACAAGGACAAGGCCATCGCCCTGCTCACCGATGCAGTCGATCACGGGCTGCCGCCGCGCGCTGGCTTGGGCATGGAGAGCGACACAGACCTCACCTCGCTCCACAACAATCCGCGCTTCATCGCTTTGGTCGCCCTTGCCAAAAAACGCGCGGCCGCAGCCAAACAATCAGAATAGAGGTGGCAGAAATGGCGGGCTGAAGAGGCGGGTACAAGGGGAGTGTCCAACCTAAACCAAAATCCCCTGGACCTTTGTTTTCCTTGGCCCCGTTTTATCAGTTATTTACCCGCGGGCGAGAGCACGACGCCGTGGATTCCCGTTCTATTCTGGTAGTCACCGACGATCATGCCTTTATCGTTGATGCCGTAAAAATCGGTGTACCACGCAGTGGGCGCATCCAGCTTTTGCCAGGTTTTGGTCTGTCCGTACCAGACAAAGGCCTGGGGGAAAAAATCGTTAGGATCCCCGAATTCATAGAAGTATCCGACCACGTCATTCTGGTTATTCACCCCAAAGGGCAGGGTCTGGCTGTCGGTGCCCGGGGCCCACGACTGGGCCGGAGGCGCACCAGGCAGGGTAAAGGGCGCAAAGCTTCCTGGTAAGCCAAAGAAAGCGTAGTTTTGCGATTGATCCCCGTTGTCGTACCCGCCGACCATCGTGCCTGAATTGTTGATGCTGTAGCCATAACTCTCGTAGGCAAATGGCGGAGCATCGATGGTTGTGAAAATCCCGTCCAAAAGCTGGAAAGCGTGCTGGACGTTGTAACCATAGGGCGTAAAGTTGTTTGCGTCGCCGTATACGCCAACAATTCCCCCGCCTTCGTTGATGCCAAAGGCCAAGGTGAACAGTGCTCCGGGAAAGTCGATCACCCGGAAAACTCCCGCGCTGTAGGTAAAGCCGTGCGGGTTTCCGTTGGAGTCATACATGTATCCAACAACCTCTCCGGAATCGTTGATACCCTGCGGATAGGTCGCTGCTGCACCCGGAACGTCGAGACTGGTGTATTGTCCGTTCTGGCAGATGAAGCCGTGCACCACTCCTGCGAGCGCATATCTTCCTACGACGGTCCCATGATTGTTCACCCCGATCGCTCTTGTTCTCGCGGCCTGGGGGAAATCAAGGGTGGTGTATTTGTAATCGCCCGAAGTTAGGCACGGTTCGGGGGTAGGGCCAGACGTCGAATTACCGAACGTGTACCAGCCATTCACGGAAGTGGAAGTCGATGCCTGTTCGAACCACGGAAGAAAGACGATGTCCTGGGGATGCCATGTGACGCCGCCAGCCATTTGACTCAGTACCCGCTTCGGCAGAACCGCATTTTCAAGCGGATCGCCGACCTCTAAATAACTCGTATAGGAGCAGGAAGTACTGACAAGATCACCAATGTCACTCCATGCTGGCACGATGTAGTCGACAAAGGGGTCGTTGATCCATTCAGAGACTTCGTGGGAGAGGGTGGTGATATCGGGGTAGCCCTCGAATTGGCCTCCGTAAAGGGGAAATGTGAAAAGGGCTTGGTCATTGTAGCTGGCGTATACGTAGGTCTGTTCCGTGCCGCCGCCAAGCGGAAGGACATCGTGATAGCCCAAACAGCCGCCATCGCAATCCACGATGTTATGAGAGACAAACATCAACAACGCCGAGGGATCGTTAACCTGCGCGACAAAGCTGGAAATGAAGGTGTTGATTGGGCTGTTGTTGGAGTTGTTGGGATTTCCATAATCAAGTCCTCCATAAACAACTCCGTATGCGATGCCGCTCGGGTAATCGGTATATACGGCTCCCAAAGCCGCAGGCACCACTATGGTCTGCGTGGGATACACTTCCGGTTTCAACAAAACGTGATAGTCCGGCCTGCCCGAGACTTTATTCCAAACGTTGCCGCGTTGCACTGCATCGGCGTATTGCGTGTTGCCCAGGTTCACTGAACCCGCGAAGACGGGAGAAGGCGTAAACTGCGGCGAAGCCAATACGTTGTTGATGGCGGAGGTGTTGAGAGGTGCGACGGTATCCGTGGACGCGTCAAATACGGTCCCATCCGCGAACTGCATGCGCAACGGCACCAGGATGGTTCGAACGGTCGTCGTTACTACTATCTTGCAAAGGAAAATGGAGCGTGGCGCGTGACTGATGTTGCCGGTACCTGGATTTCTTAGTGTCCTCTCTCCTCGCACTAGTAGGCCAACAGTAGGCCAGGCCAGGTTGGAGTTGAATTCTGAAAAGCAAACGACGACTCGGTTCGATCTATGCGCTTCTTGGTTTTTGGACGGCCGCAGATCTTACGGTTTGAGAAGCCAGAACTGCGAACTCGCGCTTGACGCGCCAGGCCGTTGCGAATGAACCATAAGTCTTCCGGGCGAGCTCTGCTGTTGACAGCTCCGGATTACTTTCCAGAGCCGCCCACATGTCCGCTCGGTAGCTCGGTCCGATCATCACCCGGTAATGATAAGCACGGTGCCGTTTCGCAAGATCCGCAGGTGAGAGAACATCGGCTACGCGGTCACGCAACAAGTTTGCGGGCACGCGTAGTACGCTGTCCTTGAACCTTGGGTCTGCCCCATGTCGCTTGATCTGAAATTCGGTCCCGAGCTGGAGCAGATCTTGTTGAGGACCGGTATACAGTTTTGAAAGGCGAACAAACCGACGATCTTTCTCCTGCCAGAGTGCCAAGGCAGACCACAGACCGCGAACTCGTTCTGATGATTGTTCGCTGACCAGGTGCGTGAGCCGATCAACGTTCACCCAGCTGGAGTGAACACCAAACCAAGTCACCAGCACGGCCAAGGTGCGAAGGTCAGGCTTTTCGATTGCGTCGGCCGAGGCGTATAGGAGCGTATCTTCGATGTTCGGATCCCGTGCCGGCCTTACTGCGAAATTCATTCCAATGCCAACCATGTCTTGGGTCAGCACATCTGCAGATGGCTGTCCCATCAAAGCGGATGTTCTCCTAAATGCCATGACGAATCCTTTTCGCGACATCGGCGATGGTGTTCCGCACGTGCTCCGGCCAGTCCGGATTAGCGTCTTGAAGTTGCAACCATGTAAGTACGTCCTGGAGTTCATCTGAAGTGGGAGCAAGGGCGATGCAATCACCGAGATCGATGCCGCGATCACACAGAGCAAAAAGCTTGGCGCACAATAAATCGTGTCGACCAAGGCAGCTAAGATGCAAAGCCGAGCCGTCGAAAACATCTTCCAGACGTTCTTGCCAGCCCACCGATAGATGGTCAGCCAGCAAGGCGGGTCCGTTGTTCAGCCAATCGTCGTGTAAGATCTCGCCGGTTGCGCGAATTTCCGTTGCGAAAGCGCGCGCTGCGACGTGTATCTCCTGAGGGATTATCGGAACCAGAATGAACCAGAATGTCGACATCCTTTGTAGGCCGGGATACGATGCCCAGCAAACTGAGCGCAGTCCCTCCAATGACGACCCCGTCGAACCGGAGTCCCCGGTCGCGAAGAAACAGGTCGAAAGCCTCGATAGTTTCTATCGGCCACATGGTATCAGTATAACTGATACCAACCTGACGGCAAGCTCAATCTTGCGAAAGACGGGGATGAAAGACTCGGTTCGGCAAGATATGGCATCCGTAGCAGCGAGCGTGGCCGGCCCGCTGTTTCAGGAAAATAGGCTGAATCGTGGTTTTGAAAGATTGGAAATCGAGAGCGTCCCTTGCCGGGAGATATGCATTCGTTCCGGTCGATCCCTGGACGGCCAGGCCAATCCATTCGGCGAGATTTGCCACTCGGGGTCGCTCCGGGATCGCCGGAACTTACCGCCGGTATGCATCGGGTCACCGCCAGCCTCTGGTGCCAGGGGATGCAGAAGCAGGGGGCTCCAGGAGGGATCTCCGGGCGTCACCAGCTGCCGCACGAATTCGAAATTTTTGTGGGATTGCTCTTCGCTCCAGGAAGAACTCCCGGAGGAAAACGGCTCCAGACGGAGTCGCGTGGCAAGGGCCGAATGACAGTTGTAACAGCGAAGGCCATTTTCCCGGAGCTTCAGAAAAATCGGCTCGATGTTCGCGCGATAATTGCGAAGTTAAGCGGCTCCGCTTGCCGGGGAGCCGCGTGCTGTTGCGCGACTTCTGCATCCACTACCTTCACGTCCGTGTTGTGTGAAACATACAATCGCCGCGTCCGTGGATCAAAGGCGATGTAGTTCCAATATTCCTTGCCCCCCGGCGCTGCCCCCCGGTTCGTACTTTTTCAGCAGATGGCGGCCACCGTCGGGCGAAATGGGAAACTCGAGTGTTGCGTACAGCAATAAAGAGCTAGCGACCGCCAGACGTTGTAAGGAACTGAGCATCAACACACCTCCCCGCCATGCCAGAAAAAAAGTAACTGCGGAATCAGGCGAACGTATTGCCCCTCTTTGGGCAGCGAATTACCCGGCGGAAACCCGGACGCGCCAGCTGCTGCAGCTAGAAACTGATCTTGAGCGCGAACTGAATCTGCCGCTCCGGAATCGTGGTTCTCAGCAAGAGGCCCGCCGTGCCAGAAGGAGGGGCAAGCGAGTTTCCGGACGGGTCGAAAATATCGGTATTGCCGTCGCCCGGCCCCGGCGGCGCAAAGTTGGGATGATTCATAATATTGAACACTTCCAACCGGAACTGCACGTTGAAATTCTCCGAGATGCGCCGGATCTTGTTGTTCTTGAACACCGAGAAATCAAGGTTGGTAATGCCCGGACCAATGATCGTGTTACGGCCGGAATTGCCGCGGAGATTGAAGCACCGCAGATCGCCCGTAGGCAGCGGTCCTCCAAAGGTCGGCGGGGCGGGGTCGCAATTGGCATCGAAAAATGCCTGGCTGGGAGCGACCGGAACTCCGAAGCAATCTGTTCGCACGTAGTTGCCGGCGTTGCCCGGGTTTGTCGCTGAGCCGCAACCGGGTCCGGAGAGACGATTGGGATATGCGAAATCGTCGCTGCTGAGAGTTCCAGCAGGGTCGCCACCCGTGCCCCAGGTTGCCGTCGTAGGCACGCCGTCGCTCGCCGTGAAGATCAACCCAAGTTCCCAACCGTTTGCGATCCATGCCGCTGGTCCGCTGAGCGATTTGGCCGTCGGAAGCTCCCAAGTGCCATTAATGACCAGCGTCCGCCCGACGTTAAAGTCCGAAAGGCCGCGAGTCAGCCTGGTGTCGAAGTAGTTCAAACTGGAAATGGAATTTCCGAAGGCGTCACCCGCAAGGGTAGCCGAACTCGTGTCGATACTCTTGCCCCAGGTGTAGGTTCCTTGCACCTGAAACCCATGGCTCAAGCGCTTCGCCAGCTGCAGTTCCAGGGCGTTGTAGTAGGAACGCCCCTGATAAAACATTCCTCGAACCGAGCTGTACGCAGGATTAATCGGATTGGGGGGCGCGCACTGCGATGGATCGCTGCCGTTCGGATCCGTCTGATTGCATTGGGGCGTATAAACATTTCCGAGTACGTCCACCTTCGGCCAGAGATAGCCGGCTGAAGTCTTTGTGGGCAACACCAGGTCGGCTTCATCCACGCGGAAGGGTTGATGAACCCCCCGAGATCCCACGTAGGCGATCATCCCCGCCAGGCTGGGCGTAATCTGATATTGCAAATTCAGATTCCACTGCGTGACATAGTTCCGATGAGAATGTGATTCCACGTAGGTAGACCGCAGCCTGTTCGCGGTGATGTCTGCAGGATCCACTAGGGGGAAAGTTAGGGGGACAGCGAGACTCGGGTCACCGACCTTTAACGCTGTGTACTGGAAGAAGGGAGCCGACTGCGTGGTAAGTAAGATGAACTGGTAGGGGAGCGGCAGAACATCGTAAATCCCGGCCCCACCGCGTATCGCCAACTTTCCCGTCTTCAAAGGATCCCAGGCGAAACCGATCCGCGGCTCGAAATTGTGAAGGGTCGGATTGTAGAAAAAGGGACCTGTGCCCGAGCAACTCCCAGCCACTGGCGTACCGCAGACGGGAAGTGGATCAGAGAGGTTCCTGAGGTTGGCGAGTTTTCCGTGAATTTCCGTTGGCACGGTAGACATTTCATAGCGAAGGCCAAGGTTTAAGGTCAAATTGGGTTTAGCCCGCCAATCGTCTTGCAGGTATGCGCCAAAGATGGATTGCCTCAAATCGCGCGGCGTCAGCGAGCTGGCGACTCCGCCCTGAAACTTGTTTGGGGAATTGGTCAGGAAGGACGGCAAATCGTTGAAAAACCAGATTCCGTTGGCGTCGGTAAGCGCGGTGACCTGGAGCAGCATGCGTTCAAAGGCTCCGCCGAATTTGATCGAGTGCTTGCCTTTATTCAAGAAAGCGTCGTCGTAGAACTGAACTGAGTTCCAGCGATACAAATAGGTAGGCAATCCTCCGACGCCGCCGGTCATGGAGGTCAACACTCCGTTAACGTTGACCACCGACGCATCCCGGCCGGCAAAAGCGCCCAAGCTGGGATCCGATGCCGCCGAATTTAGCGCCGTTGAGCTCAGATCGTTGTCCACATGTTCGCGATTGAAGCCAAACCGGAAAGCGTTGACGAAAGTAGGAGTAAAATTGTGGGTCTCTTCGACGGCAACGATTTGTCGCGTGGATTCTGTCGTCAACCCAACATTTCCGAACGGATCGGGGGAGCTGTAGGGTGTCTTGTCGTAGAGGTAGGTGCCGAACAAACTGTCCCGGTCTGAGAATTTATGATCGATTCGGGTCGTTAAATAATTCTCATTTACCACCTGCTTGCCGCTAAAAACGAATTGGCATGTATCCTGGCCAGGCGCGCAGGACGAAACCGGATAGAGCGCCAGGTATTTTTGAATCGCAGGATCAACCGTGACGGTCAGCGGTGCGCCGGTATTTGGATCGTGAATATTGCCCGCGCGTGCAGCGGCCGATGGAACGGTGTTGAAATTCGCGATTCCCTTGGCCTGCCGTATACCCTCATAGTCGAAAAAGAAGAAAGTCCGGTTTGGCACGATCGGGCCGCCAATTGCGCCGCCAAATTGATTGCGCTTGAAAGCCGCCTTGGCGGTGCCCGGGGTTTCGAAGTAATTCCTCGCGTCTAATGCGCTGTTCCGCAGAAACTCGTAGACACTTCCGTGAAATTCGTTGGTCCCTGAACGAGTGATGGCATTCACCACTCCGCCGGAGGTCTTGCCATATTCCGCCGAATAATTGCTAGTCAGAACGGAAAACTCCTGAATGGCGTCAACGCCAAGGTTGCCGCCCAGGACACTACCGGGAGCGCCGTTTGCGTAATCGTTCAGGCTCACGCCGTCGAGACGATAATTGTTTTGCTGCGGCCTGGCGCCGGAAATCGTCAGTTGCTGCCCGAACCCGCGATTCCCGCGATCGGATCCGGTCGCAAAACTCGGCTGCGTCTGAATGGTGGAAACGCCGGGCTGCAAGGCCGCCAGATCCGTCCAGCTGCGTCCGTTTAGCGGCAGTTCGCGCACCGTTGTTGCGTTCACCACGGCATCGATGGCTGAACTCGTGAGTTGCACCGCGGGGACTTCGGCTGTTACCACCACGCGGTCCGACACCTTGCCCACGCGCAGCGATATGTCAAAGGTTATTTGCGAGCCCACGCTCATCTTCAGGCCCATAGTTGTTTCTGTTGCAAAGCCCGCCGCTGCGATCTTGATCTGATAGGTGCCTGGAAGTAGATTTACGGCGATGTAAAAGCCATTTTCGTCGGTGCTTACCGTATGTTCGACGCCGGTAGCCACGTTCTTGATCTCGACTGTGGCTTGCGGAACGGCTCCTCCGGAGCTGTCCGACACCGTGCCGGAGAGCGTGCCCCCGGCAACCTGCGCCAGGGCCGGAGCGGAAAACCCGATAGCCAGAATCAAAAAAAATGCTAGCGTGCGGCACAGCAGATAGATGCCATCGAAAGATTTGACGAACACTCCCCACCCCCCACGTTGTGGCGGAGCCTAGTGTATGGAGGCCGCGGGTGCCTTAACCAAAGATTAATTTCTGTTTAGACGCGTCAACGGCGTCCATTTTGCCAGCTTCAAGCAGCGGAAGAACGATCGTAAAAATCGTGCCTGTGCCAAGTTCGCTTGCGCATTCGATCGAGCCCCCTTGAGCCCGTACGATGGCTTGCGCGATGGCCAAGCCCAGGCCTCCGCTGTGCGAATCGCCGGAGGCGGAGGTGCTCGCGCGATAGAACCTCTGGAAAATAAAGGGCAAATGCTCGGAAGAGATTCCGATTCCCTGATCCTGAAAGCGAATCCGGACTCTGCCCTCCCCCTGCGTCAGGCTGACGCGGATCACGGTATGGGATGGGGAGTACTTGATCGCATTATCCAGAAAAATCAGGAACAGCTGATGCAGGAAAGCCTCATCGCCGAAGTAAGGGATTTCTTCGTGCAGCTGCCGGACAATAGCCACCTCTTTTTTCCGCGCAGGGAAATGAACCAGCGCGCATGCCTCTTCCAGGACCTCGTTGATATACAAGGGCTCGCACATCAGGTGCAATTGCCCCGCATCAGCTATCGATAGCGTAAACAGCCCCTCCAGCATGCGCGTCAACTTCTTGAATTCATCGTCGAAGACGCAAAGCGTCCGCTGGTACTCTTCCGCGGTCCGCGGCTTCGAGAGCAGGAGTTCCGTCTCTCCGTGAAGCACCACGATCGGCGTACGCAATTCATGAGACGCGTCGGTAACAAACTGCCGCAGCTGGCCTACTAGGGAGTCAACGTTGGCGAATAGGTTGTTGAAGGTTTCCGCGAGCAGGCTCAACTCATCGTGGGGTTTGCTGACAGGAAGCGGCTCCCAGAATCCCTGGCGATGGGTCACTCTGTCGGCCATGGCGGCGGCGTGTTTGGTCAGTGCCGCGATCGGTGCAAGGCTGCGGCCCACGTAAAGCGTGGAGATTCCCGCCGTCAGCAAGAGACTGATGGGAAAAAGAATGAGCGCTATCCTTCCAAAGCTGTCCATCACGCGGTTCGTGCCCAACGTGGGAATGGCGACCGCGAGAAAGCGCCGCTTGTCGACTTGCCGGAAAGGAATCACCGCGACTCGCACGGATTGCCCTTCACCAATCTCGGCTACCTGAAAAGTAGGTTCTTCCTCGGCTGAATCGAACCGCGGTAAACGGATCGGAGCGCTCAGATTCTTGGATTGCTGCAGAACGTGGCCTTCTGCATCCAGCAACTCGAAGAATTCGCCGGGGATGTCCAGGCGATCGATGTCTTGCGCGTTCGGCTCAGCGGCAATGTCCGCCAAGAGCGGTCGCGCTGTTTCCAGCAACTGGCGATTGAGTTGGGTGGGGACCGAGTGGGATAAGAGGACGAAAAACGCAAGATAAGACGCCCCCAACAGCACGCTCACGACACTGCAAAACATCAGAATCATGCGAAAGCGCAGGGTCTTGGTTTTCATGATTACAGCGCTCCCAGCCGATACCCAATGCCTCTTACGGTATGGATGAGCTTCGCCGGGCGGTTCTGGTCGATCTTCTGGCGCAAGCGGTTGACATACACTTCCACCAGGTTCGTCTCGCTGTCAAAATGACGGTCCCACACATGTTCGATGATCTCCGTTCGGGTCACCAGCTCCGGAGCGTGCAGCAGGAAAAGTTCCAGAAGCGCAAATTCCTTGGAGGTCAGCGGGACAACTTCTTTGCCGAGGGTGGCGCGGTGTCGGTGGCGGTCCAGTTCAAGATCCGCATATTGCAGTTTGGCGTTGCCGCTGTGGAGTCCGCGGCGAACCAAAGCCCGCACGCGAGCAAGAAGTTCGGCAAGCGCAAACGGCTTGGTCAAATAATCGTCCGCCCCGGCATCCAGGCCCTCTACGCGCTGCTCCACTAAACTGCGCGCGGTTAACATCAGCACCGGCGCCTCGGTTCCTTGTTGCCGCAATTCGCGGCAGACCTGAATTCCGCTCAAGCCCGGCAGCCGCACGTCCAGCAGAATGGCGTCGTAGGTCACGTCCATGGAGAGTTCAAGAGCCTTTTGCCCGCTCTCGGCTATATCCACGGCGTACGCATTCTCGCGCAGGGCCCGGGCGATGAAACTTGCCACTTTCCGTTCGTCTTCCACCAGCAAAATGCGCATTAGCGGCCGCTCTTTATGAGAGTTCCCAGCGGAGATGATAGCACCGCTCGGCACGGAAGCCTTGTTGGGGTGCAACTCACTTCGTGTCGTCACGAATCACCTGGCCGCCCTTCATGACAAATTTCACCCGCTGCAATTCCGTGATGTCCTGCAGCGGATCGCCGGAAACGGCGATGATATCGGCGAACTTACCCTTCTCGATCGAGCCGATCTCGTCCTGCCAACCCATCATCTCCGCAGCAACGCTTGTTGCGGATTGAATTGCCTGGCTCGGCGACATTCCGTATTTCACCAGATAGGCGAACTCCGCCGCTTGCGTGCCATGAGGAAAAGGGCCGACCCCGCTGCCGAAGGATATCTTCACGCCGCGTGAAACGGCCAGCCGGCCGCTCTTTTCCCGCATCGCTTCGAGACTGTATTTCCCACCAGTGGACTTGGCGTCTCGCAGGGTGTAACCGCTCAGCGAATAGTGATAGGCCGTGAGCTCCAGGTAGATTCCTTTTTTCTTGATGAGGTCGGCGGTCGCTTCGTCCAGTTCAATGGCGTGCTCGATCGTGTCCGCCCCCGCTTCCACACAATTGCGAAGCCCTTCGCCGCCGAATGCGTGGCAAGCCGCCTTTTTTCCGTGGCGATGCGCCTCGCTGACGATGGCCTCGACCTCCACTTTCGTGAATGTGGGATCGCTGTTCAACTCTCCGTTTGGCTCAAACTCGTAATCTGCCGTGGAATGAAATTTGATCCAATCCGCTCCGTAGTGAATCTGTTCGCGGACCGCTTGCGTCAAGGGCCAGGGGCCGTCAGCGGTCTGGTAATTTCTCGGCAGACTCACCTCCGGAGAACCTAGGATGCCCTCGCCCATGGCGACCAATCCCATCGTGGAGACTTGCATACGCGGTCCGGCAAAGTAACCCAGATTGATGGCTTTTTTGATATCGACATCCGCATAGCCCCCGCCATGACTCATAAGGTCACGCAAGGTGGTGAAACCCGCGCGTAAATCCTTTTGCGCGTTAGCCAACGCCAGTAGCGTCCGGTATTCGCGGGTGTCGTCGATCTGGTTTGCAAACGGAGGTCCGCCGGGTTTGATTCCATCGCGTCCGAACCCGAAAACGTGGGTGTGCCCGTCGATCAGCCCTGGCAAAACGGTGGCCTTGCTCAGATCGATCACCTGCGCCTCCGGCGGAATCTCTACCGCCTCCGGCGAACCGACTACGATGATCTTGTCTTCCTGCACCAGGATCACCTGATTGGAGATGGCCTTGCCCGACTTGCTGTCAAACAACCGCCCGGCGCGGATAGCAACAACGGAGTTCGCCTGAGCATGGATCCTGCTTCCTGGCAGGATCAAAATCAAAAGGCTCAGTCTTATCCATTGGGAAATTTTCATCTGCGCCTCCAAGATGACCGAAGGAAAGCCCTGGCGGTGAGGGCGGAAGTTCCGCATCGCTCTGGGCGAAGAGAGTTCCGGCGAGTGCCATGTGCCGCTACGCGCGCTTCTCGCCTTCACTCTCTAATCGGAGCAATCAACGGACTTCAAAAACCTGAATTTCCGCGCCCGCTGTTCCGTGTTGCGGCACCGCGACGAAATAGCGGTTCAGTTGGGGGACCAGCAGCGCTGTCCTGGCGAGCGCACCTGTGGAGACCTTGCCGAGTGATTGATAGTCGTCTGGACTGCGCTGCTTGTAAATGTCCACATTGCCGTCGCAGGAGGCGTACAAACGCTTCTTGATGGGGTCAAACACCAGGTCGTCGACTCCCTTGGTAATCGGCAACGCGGTGATCTCCTTTCCGCTTTGCGTGTCCAGGACTACGATGCTTCCGCTGCGGCAGGCCACGAACAAGCGATGATTGGCTTCGTCGTAGGCCATGGCCACATTCGTTTTGGCCAGTGTGACCGGCCAGCTGACAATCAAAGACCGCTTTTCGCGGTCGATGACATCCACCTGGCTCTTTGCTTTGTTGTTCAGAAAAATTCGCGGGGTGGATCTGTCCAGTACCATGGCTTCGAGGGTGTCGCCGTCGACTTTGATGTCGGCCACTTTCTTGCCCGCCGAAGTATCGACGATGCTCAGCATCGAATAGGTCTGATGGACGTCGCCTCCTCCGTTATCTATGTACAGGTATTTCGTGGCGTTGTCGTATCCTATCGAGTCCGCGTCTTCCAGCAGCTTGACGCTGGAAACGATCGCATAGCTTTCGCTATCCACGATTTTCAGGTCTCCCGATTCGCCATCGGTGACGTAAAGGCGCTTCAGGTCCTCGCGAAACAGGATCGCGTGAGGCTTTTCGATGCCCTGGATCTTGTGAATCAATTGGCCGGACTTCAAATCGATCACCAGCACCGCCTTGTAAGCTTCTGGTGTGGCGAACAGGCGCTTTCCGGCCAGATCGATCGCAAAGTGATCGAAATTGCCTTTGACATCGGCGGGAAGTCTGTAGGTTTCGACCAGCTTCAGCGGCGGGGCTTCCTCGGACAGCGTTTTCGCTGCAAAAACTATGCAAAGCAACGCCAGTATCGACAGTATTTTCTTCATCATTCCCCCGGGCGTTCGGATAAACAGATTTTGTGAATCTGGGATTTTTCTGCAAAGAGCGAATTCGCCCCGCGACCCGACTAAGGATAAGGCGTATGGGGCCTCGTTAGAACTTAAGCTAACATTAATTTATTTTTAGATGGCGTCCGCGCGCATCGCTGAAATTCACCGAAAAAGCCGCATATTCCGAGTCCAGGAGTGTTTTCGAGCCAGCCGGGTCAATTCCCGGCGTTGACGCATCCGCACGTGTGGCGTAGCATCCGCGGAGTTTTGGGTCGTTCATTTCGCTGCCCAAGTCCAGAGTCTTATTTGATCCGCGAGGCATGCATGAACCGCATACTTTCCCTTCTTTTCGCGATTTTCATCTCCTATCCCGCTGTCGCGGGGGCCCAGGACAAGGCCCCGCTCAAGCAGGTAGCCACGATTCCCTTGCCCGGTCTGAAGGACGGAGACTTTGATCACTTCGCCGCGGATGTCGAAGGCCAGCGTCTTTTCTTGACCGCCGAAGAAAACGACAAGCTCGAAGTGCTGGACGCCAAGACAAATCAGCGCATCCACACCATGACGGATATCAAAGCCCCGCACGCGGTCCTTTTCCGCAAGGATCTGAAAGAGTTGTTCGTGGTGGAGGGGGATGCCTCTGCGGTAAGAATTTACGACAGTGAGAACTTCAAGCCGCTCGGCGAGGTTAAAGTCTCGATCGATGCGGACTCGATCGCTTACGATTCGGCGACAAACTATCTCTACGTCGTCAATGGCGGCCGGGAAGCGCATACACCCTATTCCCTGATCAGCGTCATTGACACCAATAACTCAAAAAAGCTCCGGGACATCAAGATCCTGACGAATCATGTCGAGGCTATCGTTCTGGAAAAGGCCGGCCCCCGCATGTTCATCAATGTGACTGGCAAAGACGCCGTTGGCGTAATGGACCGCAACAAGACGGCTCTTTCCGCGACCTGGCCCTTGCCCACTGGCGACAAGTCGAATGTCGCGATGGCTTTCGACGAAGCCAACCATCGCTTGTTTGTCGTCGCCCGTACCCCGGGAAAATTGATTGTTATGAATTCCGATAACGGCAAGGTGATAGCAGATTTGCCCGCCGTTGGCCTGGTGGATGACGCGGTATACGATGCGCAGCACAAGCGCATTTATCTTGCCGGCGACCAATATCTCGACGTCTTCGAGCAAAAGGATCCGGATCACTACGCGCTGCTCAGCAGAATTCCTGGAGCGTTCCGCGCCAAGACCGGAATCCTGGTCTCTGAATGGAACCGTTACTATCTGGCCGTTCCGCACCATGAAGGCAAAGAAGCGGAAGTGCGCGTCTATGAAGTCCAGCCATAGCCGGCTGCGCTGCTTCCTGGTGACCTATGCGACGGCGTGACTTCGCAAAAAACTCTCTCGGTGTGATTGGCGCATCGGTGTTGGTGAATTCGGCCCCTGCGGCAGCCAATGTGGCTGCTCGAGATCTCCCCAAGAGCCCGGGTCTTACCAAGTATGTCGGGACCTTCGTGCAGCAGACCCAATACGAAGACATCCCGCCCGAGGTTATCGAACTCGGCAAGAAGTCCATCCTCGACGGGTTAGGCTTGGCATTGGCCGGGTCGCGCGCCGAGAGCGGCCCCATTTCCAGAAAATTCATCGAACAATCCGGGGCTTCGACGGGCGTGGCCACGGTTATCGGAACCACGCAAAAGACCTCCCCGCGCTTTGCTGCCTTGGTGAACGGTATCTCGATCCACGCTGACGATTTTGACGACACCCAGCTCGCCGCAGCCAAGGACCGTGTCTACGGATTGCTGATGCATCCGACCGTGCCGGTTCTGCCGGCGATCTTCGCGCTTGCGGAACAACGCACCGTGAACGGCAAGGATTGGCTGACCGCGTATCACATCGGTGCGGAAGTGGAATGCAAAATTGCCGAAGCGATTTCCCCGCGCCATTATCAGGACGGTTTTCACACCACCGGTACCTGCGGTCCGTTTGGTTCAGCAGCCGCCAGCGCCAGACTCCTGCAATTCGATCTGACCAAAACGCTCAGGACCTTTGGCCTGGCGGCCAGCCAGGCGAGTGGCCTGCGCGAAAACTTCGGCACCATGACCAAGCCTTTTCAGGCAGGCCACGCTGCGGAGATCGGCCTTGCCTCGGCTGAACTGGTGGCGCTCGGCTGGACCGCGGCAGAGCAAATTCTGGAGGCGGACCGCGGATTCTTCCACGCCGCCGGCGGCTCGTACGATCCGCCGGCCATTGCAGAGCGCCTTGGCAGGCCCTGGACTTTCGCCTCCCCGGGGGTTTCGCTAAAGCCCTATCCTTCTGGTTCTCTCACGCATCCGGCGATGACCGAGCTTGCCCGGCTCATCAAAGCCAATCGCATCCAAGCTTCACAGGTCGAAAAGGTCGACGTCGGCGCAAATCACAATATGACCACCACGCTTCTCCACCATGACCCCAAGACCGGGCTGGAAGGGAAGTTCAGCATGGAGTATTGCCTGGCGATTCTTTTGCTCGAGCGCAAGGCGGGCCTCTCGCAATTTTCGGACAGAAATGTCCAGCGCCAGGACGTGCGCGAAATGATCCAGAAGATTAATTTCCACGTCGATCCGGAAGCGGAGGCCGCCGGTTTCGACAAAATGACCTCCATCCTCAAAATCACGATGAAAGATGGCAAGGTGATCAGCGGCCGCGCTGAATTCGGCAAAGGGAGCCCTGCAAATCCCATGAGCTTCGACGAAACGGCTGCAAAATTCCGCGATTGCGCCGAGTACGCTGAATGGCCCGCGGCCAAAACGGAAAAAATAGTTTCCTTCGTCCAGAACCTGGAAAGGGCCCCGGACGTGGCCGCGTTGTCGCCGCTGTTATCTGCAGCCACGGGGTGAGAAAAACCATGAAAACCTTCCATATCGCGGTGATCGCCGGAGATGGCATCGGGAAAGAGGTCGTACCAGAGGGAATCCGTGTCTTGGAGGCTGCCGGAAGACGCTTTGGTTTCGCTCTGCATTGGCGCGAATTTGACTGGAGCTGCGAGACCTACATTCGCACCGGAAAAATGATGCCCGACGACGGGCTTCAGCAATTGCGCGCCTTTGATGCCATTTTCCTCGGCGCCGTGGGCCACCCCAGCGTTCCCGATTACATCTCCCTCTGGGGACTTTTGATTCCCATCCGCCGGGTATTTTGCCAGTACGTCAATCTGCGTCCGGTGCGGCTTTTCGAGGGTATTGAGTCGCCGCTCAAAAACTGGAAGCCCGGTGAGATCGATTTCACCATCGTTCGTGAAAATAACGAAGGTGAATACTCTAACATCGGCGGCCGGCTGTACGAAGGAACCGAAAACGAGATCGCCGTGCAGCAGACCGTCTTCACGCGTCGCGGCGTCAATCGCGTTCTCCGCTTTGCCTTTGAGCTGGCTCGCAGCCGCAAGAAGCACCTTACTTCGGCGACAAAATCCAACGGCATCATCCACACCATGCCGTTTTGGGATGAGTGTTTCCACTCTTTGGTGCCCGAATATCCGAATGTGCGTACCGACCAATACCATATCGACATTCTCACCGCTCACTTTGTCCGCCATCCCGACTGGTTCGATGTAGTGGTAGGTTCCAATCTTTTTGGAGATATTCTGTCCGATCTTGGTCCCGCCGTGGTCGGATCGATCGGCATCGCTCCCTCGGCAAATCTCAATCCGGAAAAGGAATTTCCTTCCATGTTTGAGCCGGTGCACGGCTCTGCGCCGGACATTGCCGGAAAGGGGATTGCCAATCCCATCGGTCAGATCTGGTCGGGTGCAATGATGCTGCGCCATCTGGGACTTCCAGAAGCGGGTGACGCGGTTGAAAATGCCATCGCTGGAATCCTGGCTTCCGCCAGAGTTCGCACCCCTGACATCGGCGGCACTGCAACGACTCGAGATCTGGGCGAAGCCATCGAGAGCCAGGTGAGCGCAGCCTGAACTGGGTTTTCCGGAATTGAACAGCAATAGGAATGAATTCAAAACGCGAGCGTCATTGCACATGAAAACGGGACGTGGGGAATCGAGCCGGGGCAAGTCACAGCGCCTGAACCGCCGCGATCTGCTGGAACGGGCCGGGCTGGCAGCTGCGGCCTTCGCCGTTCCTTACGCCGCTGAATCTGTGTTGCGGCTGCGGGCACAAGCGGCAAACCCAGATTCTTCGGCCTCGGTCATGAATCCGCTGAGCACCTACATGAGCGAAGCTGCCAACCGCGTGCTGCCCGAGGGGGTCGCGGAGAAAACCAAGCACCATATTTTGGACACGCTCGCCGCGATGATTTCCGGTTCGAATTTGCATCCTGGCCAGCGCGCCCTGCAATTTGCGCAGGCGTATGGAGGCAAGGAAACTTGCACGGTGGTGACTTCCAGGACCCTTTGTGGAGCGATTGAAGCGGCTCTCGCGAATGGAGTGTTGGCGCATGCGGACGAAACCGACGATTCTCACTCTCCATCCCAGTCTCATCCAGGTTGCGCGGTTGTTCCTGCCGCCTTGGCTGCGGGCGAACATTTCCAGATTAACGGCACGCATTTTCTGCGCGCGGTCGCACTCGGCTACGACATCGGTTCGCGCATCACCATGACCCTCGGAGGGCAGCCGTTCGAGGCGGAAAGCCACTGGAGTACCCACAGCATCGCGCCACTTTTCGGCGCTGCGGCCGCCGCCGCCTGCGCCGCCAGCCTGAATGCGCAGCAGATGCGCTGGATGCTGGGCTATACCGCTCAGCAATCCTCCGGCATTGGCGCTTGGAGTCGGGACACGGAGCATATCCAGAAGGCCTTCCTCTTCGGTGGAATGACGGCGCGAAGCGGCGTGACCTCGGCCCTGCTGGTGCACGCCGGCTGGACCGGCGTAGATGACATCTTTACCGGGAAAGATAATTTTTTTCAGGCCTACAATGCGAAGGCCGATCCGCTTGGTTTGATCGACAAACTCGGCGAGCGCTATGAAATCACCCGCACCAATATCAAGAAGTGGCCGGTCGGTTCCCCCATCCAGGCGGCCGCGGATGCGTTGCAAATTCTCCGCCGCGAACATCCCTTTGACGCGTCGCAGGTCGAGCACATCAACGTTCGCCTGGCCACCGCGGAAGCGGCCATCGTCAACAACCGCGAGATATCCGACATTTGCCTGCAACACACCCTGGCTTTGGCTTTGCTTGAAAAAACGATTACCTTCGCAGCGGCCCATGACCAGGCGCGGATGAAGGACCCCAGCGTGCTGCGTGAGAGGGCCAAGATAAGCCTGACCCCCGACGCCGGACTCGAGCGGCTCATGCCCCTGCGCGTGGCGATTGTGGAAGTCACGTTGCTCGATGGCACGCATCTTGAGCGCCGCGTCGACAACGTCCGCGGCACACCCGAAAACCCGATGACCCGCGGCGAAATCCTCGAGAAAGCACGCGATCTGATCGCTCCGGTTCTCGGAACGCAGAAATGTTCCGTGCTGCTCGATAAGATAATTGGAATCGAAGCTCTTGCGGATGTTCGCAACCTTCGGCCGCTGCTGCAACTTTCATGATGCGAAACCGCCCGAGACACCGAGTGAACGTTATGAAGATTGTTGATATCCGCGAGACTGTCGTACCTATCAGTTCGCCGATCCGCAATGCGTTTATCGATTTTAGCCAGATGACGGTCAGCGTTCTCGCGCTAGTTACCGACGTGATGCGCGACGGCAAACCGGTGGTTGGATTTGGCTTTAATTCCAATGGCCGCTACGCGCCGAGTGGCCTGCTGCGCGATCGCTTCATTCCCCGCCTCAAAACCGCCGATCCGCAGACTTTACTGAGCGAAAACGGCGACAACTTCGACCCTGCCCGCATCTGGGACACCGTCATGCGCAATGAAAAACCTGGCGGCCACGGCGAGCGCTCCGTAGCCGTTGGTGTTTTGGATATGGCCGTTTGGGACGCCACGGCAAAAATCGCCGGCCTTCCTCTCTACAAGCTTCTGGCCGACCGTTACCGCGGCGGGATGGTTGACGCGAAAGTTTTCGTTTACGCCGCGGGCGGCTACTACTACCCGGGCAAGGATTTGGCCGCGCTCAAGAGCGAAATGCTGGGCTATTTGCAACTCGGCTACTCGGTCGTCAAGATGAAAATCGGCGGTGCCCCACTTTCCGAGGATCTCCAGCGCATCGAAGCGGTCCTGAAGATTCTCGACTCGCCCGATCAGCTCGCGGTGGACGCCAACGGCCGCTTCAACCTGGACACCGCCATCGCCTATGCCAAGGCGCTCGCACCCTACCGGCTGCGCTGGTTCGAGGAGGTGGGCGACCCGCTAGACTACGACCTCCAGGCCAAACTCGCGCCCTATTACCCGGGCGCGATGGCTACCGGCGAAAATCTTTTTTCGCTCCAGGATGCCCGCAATCTGATCCGCTACGCCGGTCTCCGCTCCGACAGGGATATTTTGCAATTCGATTGCGCGCTCAGTTATGGCCTGGTCGAATTTCTCCGCATTCTCGAAATGCTGAAGCAATACGGCTGGTCGGCCGCGCGCTGCATCCCGCATGGCGGCCACCAGATGTCTTTGAACATTGCCGCCGGGCTTGGATTGGGTGGAAACGAATCCTACCCCGGAATCTTCCAGCCATTCGGTGGTTTTGCGGACGGCATTCCGGTCGAGCAGGGTTTTGTGCCGCTTCCCGACATTCCCGGCATTGGCTTCGAGGCCAAGAACGAATTGTTTCGCGTTATGAAAGCGTTGCTTGGAGATTGACCAGCACGATGCAGCCGGATTGCCGTGATTGACGGGGGACACGAATGGATTATCCACAAGATCATAGAACTTCTAAGCCGCCTCGAATCCATCTCACGCGCCGCCGCCTGCTCCGGCTCGCGGTCCAATCCACTCTCCTTACTGCGTTAACTCCCAAGCTTGCGAGAGCCGCAGCCATTTTCCTTCCCGATGATCCGGCGCATTCCGTTAGCCCCGTCATGCAGCAGCTCAGTGCGTACATGGCCGCGGCTGCCAATCGCGCGCTGCCCGAAGAGGTACTGGAAAAAGCCAAGCAGCACATCCTGGATACCTTCGCGGCCATGATTTCCGGCTCCAGGCTGATTCCTGGGCGCGCGGCTCTGGAATTCGCGCGTGGTTACGGGGGTAGGGAGGTGGCGACGGTGGTCGCCTCCAACATCGTCTGCGGCCCCGTCGAAGCGGCTTTTGCCAATGGCGTGCTTGCTCATTCCGACGAAACGGATGACTCTCATGGTCCGTCGCGTTCGCATCCCGGTGTATCGACCGTCCCCGCCGCTCTTGCGGCCGGCGAACAGTACAGAATCAGTGGCGCGCAATTCGTTCGTACCGTCACTCTCGGATACGACATCGGCACACGCGTTTCCATGAGTCTGGGTGGCCCCGGCTATCAGGCCGCCACCCATCGCAGCACCCACGGCACGGCGGCTTGTTTCTGCGCGGGCGCCGCCGCCGGTTGCGCCGCGAGTCTCAGCGCAATGCAGATGCGCTTGCTTCTGGATTACACTGCCCAACAGACCTCCGGCATCGGCGCGTGGTCGCGGGACGCCGAACATATGGAAAAGGCCTTTCTCTTCGCTGGTAAGCCGGCCTCCATCGCCGTTTTGGCCGCTTCTTTGGTTCGCTCCGGTTGGAGCGGCGTCGACGACGTTTTTTCCGGTTCTGACAATTTCTACGAGGCTTACGCGCCGCGGGAGAACGGCGCAATGACAGCCGAGCCTGCTACCCTTGTTGACAAACTCGGCGAACGCTACGAGATTGTCCACACCAACATCAAGAAATGGACGGTAGGGTCGCCGATTCAAGCGCCGCTTGACGCGCTTGCCGGTTTCTTCCAGCAACGCCAGTTCTCCGCCGACGACGTAAGAAAAGTTGTCGTGCGCGTGGCCACCGACGAAGCCAACACCGTCAGCAATCGTGATATTCCGGATATCTGCATGGAGCACATGGTTGCGGTCATGCTCCTGGATAAAACCCTTACCTTTCAGTCCGTGCATGACAAGCCGCGCATGAAGGACCCCGCAGTCCTCCGCCAGCGCGCTAAAGTTGAAGTCGTCGCCGATCCCCGCATCGATGCTCGACGTCCTCGCCGCGAAGCTATCATCGAACTCGCTCTCAACGACGGAACGGAACTTAATCAGTGGGTTCACGATGTCCGCGGCACCACGGAAAATCCCATGACCCGCCAGGAAGTCGTGGACAAGGCCCGCGATCTGATCTCCCCCGTTCTTGGATCCGCCACCTGCTCCAGGCTCATCGAAAAAGTCTTTGCGCTGGATTCTCTGCGGGATATTCGGGAGCTTCGGCCGGTCCTGCAAAAGAGCTAGCCCGATCCATGTTCACCGCCATCGCCGGATCGCAAGCGTCCTCTCTTCGTCCCAGAAAACCCTTTTACCTGGGGCTTTCGTTTCAGGTGCTGGTCGGTGTGGCCATAGCGATTCTCCTCGGCTATGTCAGTCCTTCCTCTGCTGTGGCCATGAAACCGCTCGGAGACGCCTTCATTCGCCTGATCACCATGATCATCACTCTGGTGATTTCTTGCACCCTAGTCACCGGTATCGCCGGCATGGAAGACATGAAAAAAGTCGGCCGGGTCGGCGGCAAGGCGCTTCTGTATTTCGAAATCGTCTCGTCTCTTGCTCTCTTGCTCGGCCTAGTGGTGGGTAATCTTGTCCATCCGGGAAGCTCATTTAATGTTGACCCTTCCTCGCTGGACGCCAGAGCCGTTGCCGATTACGCCGGGCAGGCAAAGTCCCAGAGCGTCACTGAGTTTCTCACTCACATTATTCCGAACACCATCGTCGATGCCTTCAGCAAGGGAGACATCCTGCAAGTTCTGCTGGTTTCGCTGCTTTTTGGATTTGCGCTCTCGCTTGCCGGTCCGCGCTGTAAGCCTGTTGTCGATCTCCTGGAGACCTTTACACAAGCCATTTTCGGCGCGGTTGCACTCCTCATGAGGTTCGCCCCCATAGGCGCTTTTGGCGCCATGGCCTTCACGATTGGCAAATACGGCCTCGCGTCGCTGGGCCCGCTCATGAAACTCATAGCCACGCTTTACCTCACGTCGCTGTTTTTTGTCCTAGTCGTGCTTGGCAGCATCGCCTGGTTCGCGAATTTTAATATCCTGCGTTTTCTGTGGTTTTTGCGAGAAGAGATTATCCTCGTGCTCGCCACCAGTTCTTCCGAACCTGCGCTGCCGAATCTGATGGTCAAGCTGGAACGTCTCGGCTGCTCCAAGGCCTTGGTCGGCTTGGTGGTCCCCACCGGTTATACCTTCAACGCGGACGGCACCAGCCTCTATATGACCCTTGCCGCGCTCTTTGTGGCCCAGGCGACGAACACCCATCTCTCGCTCGTTCAACAATTTACGATCCTCGGTGTCGCCTTACTCACTTCGAAAGGCGCAAGCGGTGTGCAGGGGGCTGCCTTCATCGCCCTCGTTGCCACCATGATGGTAATTCCTACAATTCCCGTCGCGGGAATGGCGCTCATTCTTGGAATTGATCGTTTCCTCAGTATGTGCCGCGCCGTCGTCAACATGATTGGCAATGCCGTTGCCACTCTGGTGATTGCGCGCTGGGAAAACGAACTCGATCGAGACACACTACGGCACCATCTCCGTTAAGCAACCGCGCCGAAGCTTGGGAAGCTCGAAATAAAACTCTGAAAGCGATTGATCTGGCGGCACCTCTGCCGAATCTCCGGTAAACACCAGCCGACTTGCCGGTACTAATCCGTACGATGCCTATCTGGATTACTTCCGTATCGAACGCCCACATTCTTCACACATCGAAAGACAAGTTCTCCGCCATGCATCTCGACGACTACTATCAGACTTACAAACTGCTCTTGCCTTACCTCGTTTTCTTAGACCAAGCCCTGGGGAACCCGCCACAGTCGAATACGCATTAGTAGCGGTATGACTGTTCATCATCTTATGTCACAGTCAGCAGCGGTAACTCCTGAGTAGTTGCGTTACGGACATCTGCCGTACCCGGTTCGCGTAAAGAGCTGCACACGAGTGCAGCTCTCGAAGTCTTCCGTGACAAGATTCTGGCAACACGTCGGGTCAAGAAGGAGAGAGGCGCTCGGTAGTCTCACAAGCGCCTCCTCTACTGCGTCAACGCAACGCCTCTTCTACGGCGTCAACGTAAATCGTACTCACTGGATCACCTCCTTCTCGGCAGGAACGCCGATGTCGACCAGATGTCGAATAATCGGAGTATAGCGCGGGATCGGAGAGATGTTAGAAGACTGGAGTCTCAACCTCAACCTGCAATGAGCCGGACCGGTGCTACATTAGGTTTATGAGAACTGTCAGAGGGGTGAAGCTTGAGGATGCGGACGCGATCTGGCGGATCTTAGAACCAATGGTGCGGGCAGGAGAAACCTACCCTCTGCCACGGGAAATGAACAAAGACGAAGCGCACATTGTCGGCACGTATTTTCTGAAGGCGAATCAGAAGGGCGGCGGAGCGCACGTGGCGAATTGCGGCTATGTGACGGCCGCAGCGGCTCAGGGACGAGGACTCGCGCGGATGATGTGCCACCATTCGATAGAACGCGCGAAAGAACGCGCGTTTCGCGCGATGCAGTTCAATTTTGTGGTGGCGACAAACGCGAATGCGGTGCGGCTGTGGCAAAGCTGCGGCTTTCAGGTTGTGGGGCGGTTGCCGGATGCATTTTTGCATCCAAGGCTGGGAT
>WNFO01000550.1_pt1 | contig 31029 bp, 26 predicted proteins | sample 5400251 | NCBI WGS metagenome assembly WNFO01 (sample SAMN13153354, study PRJNA577476) | soil metagenome | isolation source: 100 cm saprolite under Madrone tree | place: USA:California | collected 2016-06-14
AATCAACCGTCCTCCCCTGCCCGTCCGTGATGCGGCCATCGTCGAGCACTTGCAGGAGCACGTTGAAAACATCGTGATGCGCTTTTTCGATTTCGTCGAAAAGAATCACTGAATACGGCTTGCGCCGGACGGCTTCGCTCAATTGCCCGCCTTCTTCATAACCGACGTAACCCGGTGGCGCCCCGATCAACCGCGCCACGGTGTGTTTCTCCATGTACTCGCTCATGTCGATCCTGATCATGGCGTTTTCGTCGTCGAACAGAAATTCTGCGAGCGCGCGTGAAAGTTCGGTTTTGCCGACACCGGTCGGTCCAAGAAAAATGAATGAGCCGATTGGACGATTTGGATCCTGCAAACCGGCCCGGGCCCGACGCACGGCGTTTGAAACGGCCTTGATCGCTTCGTCCTGCCCAACCACGCGCTGGTGCAAATGCGCTTCGAGTTTGACCAGCTTTTCTCGCTCGCCTTCCTGCAAGCGCGAAACCGGAATGTGCGTCCAACTCGAGACGACTTCGGCGATATCTTCTTCGGTGACTTCTTCTCTGAGGAGTCTTCTCTGGGGAGCGCCCCCGCCCCCGCGGGCTGTCTTCGGCGCCCCCGCCGAAGAATCTTTCCCGCCGTCCGGCGAGGCGCCGGACGCAGCACGCGAGGCGCGTGCGCTCCCCTGCTCAAGCTCGGCGAGTTTTCTTTCCAATTCCGGAATGCGACCGTACTGAATCTCGCTCGCCTTGGCCAACTCGCCACGGCGCTGCGCGCGCTCCAGCTCAGTGCGTAATGCATCAAGTTGTTCTTTCCATTTCCGCTGTTCTTCGATGACGGCTTTCTCTTTTTGCCATTCAGCCTTGAGCGCGGACGATTTTTCCTTTAGCTCTGCCAATTCCTTCTCGAGTTTCTTCAAGCGCTCCTTGCTTGCCGGATCCTTTTCTTTCTTGAGCGCCTGCCGCTCCATCTCGTGCTGCATGATTTCGCGCTCGATCACGTCAATCTCGGTCGGCATGGAATCGAGCTCGATCTTCAAACGCGACGCCGCTTCATCGACGAGATCGATCGCTTTATCGGGAAGGAAGCGTTCGCTGATGTAGCGATGGGAAAGCACCGCGGCCGCGACGATCGCCGCGTCGGTGATGCGCACGCCGTGATGCACTTCGTAGCGTTCTTTTAGTCCGCGCAGAATGGCGATCGTGTCCTCCACGCTCGGCTCATCCACCATGACCGGTTGGAAGCGCCGCTCCAGTGCCGCATCTTTCTCGATGTATTTGCGGTATTCATCGAGCGTTGTCGCGCCGATGGTGTGTAACTCGCCGCGCGCCAGCATCGGCTTGAGCATGTTCGACGCGTCCACCGAGCCTTCGGCTGCACCGGCGCCAACGATGGTATGCAATTCGTCGATGAACAGAATAATCTGGCCCTGCGAATCGGTCACTTCTTTTAGAAACGCTTTCAGGCGATCTTCGAATTCGCCGCGGAATTTCGCGCCCGCCACCATCGCCCCAATGTCCATCGCAATAACGCGTTTTTGCTTCAGCGAATCGGGGACGTCGCCGCTGATGATCCGCCGCGCCAGTCCTTCCACGATTGCCGTCTTACCGACACCCGGATCGCCGATCAGCACCGGGTTGTTTTTGGTGCGACGCGAAAGGACTTGCATAATGCGGCGGATTTCGTTGTCGCGGCCAATTACCGGATCGATCTTGCCGCGCCGCGCCAATTCGGTCAGGTCGCGGCCGTATTTCTCGAGCGTTTGATATTTACCCTCAGGATTTTGATCGGTCACGCGCTGCGAACCGCGCACCTGTTGCAACGCTTGCATTAGTTTGTCGGGCGTAACCCCGAGATCCTTCAGCACTTTTGCCGCGGGAACGTTCGCGCCGGCCAGCGCCAAAAGGTAATGCTCGGCGCTCGTGAACTCGTCTTTCAACTTCGCCATCTCCTTCTCCGCGCCGTCGAGCACGCTCCGGAGTTCATTAGAGAGGCGAAGATCGGCAGTCGCACCGTGAACTTTCGGCCGACGCTCGAGCTCGCTCGCCAATCGTTCGCGCAGACGGTCAACCGGGACGCCGATTTTCTCGAGCAGCGGCTGAGCTATTCCGTCGGTCTGATCGAGAAGCGCAGAAAGAAAATGTTCATTCGCAATCTCCTGATGATTGAATTGCGAAGCGATATCCTGCGCAGCTTGCAGCGCCTCCTGCATCTTCTGTGTGAACTTGTCGACGCGCATAGACCACCATGAACTATCGCTTCCAGTGCAGCAAACGCGCTTTTAACCACTACTTCGCGCGCGCAAAGTTTCTCTCCATTGCAGCAGCGCTTTTCCCCGCGTATGAGTCTGGGCGATGAGCGCAGAAGCAAAACCGTTTGCAGGCAGAACTCTTGAGTTGCTGCGGGCGGGCCCGTTTCGCCGCTACATCATCGGCTCGCTCATTTCCGATACCGGCACGTGGATGCAGGTCATGGCGCAAGGCTGGGTCATGAGCACATTGACGAACAAGGCAATCATGCTCGGTTTGGTGAATCTCGCCGCCGGCCTGCCGACCCTTGCGCTAACTATGATCGGCGGTTCAGCGGCCGATCGATTCGACAAACGAAAGATTTTAATCGCCACACAAATCGCGCAGATCGCATTCGCGCTCGCGCTGGGCTGGCTCGTTTTCATCGGTCAAATCCAAATTTGGCACGTAATCTTTTTTGCAGCGTTGCTCGGCGTCTCAATCGCGTTTGAAATGCCGGCCATCTCGGCGCTCGTGCCGGAGCTGGTGAAGCGCGAACAAATTGCGTCGGCAGTTGCTTTGGATCGTTCGGTTTTTCATGGCTCGCGGCTCATCGGACCATCGCTGGCCGGTTTGTTCGTAGGTTGGTGGGGCGCGGCCTCAGCCTTTTTTGCAAACGCGTTTTCGTTTCTCGCGCTTATCATTGCGCTGATTTCACTTCCGCGACGTCCAGTTGGCACAAAGGAAGAAGAAGAAAAACGGCGCAGCGGGATCATGGAGGGCTTTCGCTATGTCCGATCGGATCGCACCATTCTTTCAATGATCGTGCTCATTGCGCTCACCACCATTTTCATTTTCCCGACAATTTCCGTGATGCTGCCGCTTTATGTTCGCAATGTCCTGAAACTCGGTCCTGATAGCATGGGCTGGCTCATGGCAACGTCGGGAACCGGCGCCTTTCTCGGATCGCTCGGTTTGCTAAGCATTGCGCGCGAAAAACGATTGAAATTTATGAGCGGCAACGTGCTTGCCATCGCCGCGGGCGTGTTTTTCATGTCGCGGTCGCACAGCTTTTTACTTACAGCCTGTTCCATGGGAATTCTCGCGATTGCCCTCTCCATGAACTTCGGCCTGGCCAATACGATCGTGCAGGAGCACGCGCCTTCGCATCTTCGTGGTCGCGTCTCCGCCGTTTTCGGCTTGAGTTTTTTTGGCTTGATGCCAATCGCCGGTCTCATCGTCACCGGATTTTCCGATTTGATTGGCATGCGCACTGCGCTGGCCATTGCCTCGGTGATTTATGGAATTGCCGCGTTCTATGTTTTGAGCCTCGCCGGACGCCACGTGTGCGACCGCCCTGTTTCTCCCGTGCCCGAATCGGAGCTGGCGCCGGTGGCGTGAGCACTCGTTAGACGCAATCATGATTTCGTTTTCGACCTGCTGGAATTCCGGACGCCACACTGCTGGCGACGAAATGCTGCGCGAGATCAAGGGCAAGCTCGGGTTCGACTCGATCGAGCTGGGCCACGGCATCCGCATCTCACTCATGCCCGGAATCCAAAAAATGTTCGATGCGGGCAAAGTCCGCTTCAGCAGCCTGCACAACTTTTGTCCGCTGCCGGTGGAAGTGATGGGCGCATCTCCAGATTGCTACCAATTCTCCGCGACGCATCCGAAGGAACGGGAGCGCGCGGTGAAACAGACATTTCAAACAATCGATTTCGCCGAGCGGCTCGGCGCGCCATTTGTTGTCATGCATCTCGGTGAAGTGCCGATGCAGCCGATCACCGATTCGCTGATCGCGCTCGCGAAAAAGGGAGAACTCCTTTCGCGAAAATATGTGCGCCGAAAAATTAGAGCCGTCGAAATGCGCGAGGCCGCCGCGCCAGGTTATCTCGAGCGCGTGAAGAATTGTCTGGGCCGCGTTGTCGATTACGCCGCTTCAAAAAACATCCGGCTCGGCATCGAAGGGCGACGCGGATATGAAGAGATCCCAAGCGAGCGCGAACTGCCTGGGCTCCTCGACGAGATGAATTCGCCCCAACTCGGGTACTGGCATGACTTTGGGCACATTCAGATCAAAGAAAATCTTGCCTTCCTCGATCACGCCGAATGGCTGCGCGCGATCGCTCCGCGCACGTTCGGTTGTCACTTACAGGACTGCATTTGGCCGGCCCAGGATCATCAGCCGCCGTTTGCCGGAGATATCGATCTTAAGAAACTTGTTCCGCTCCTGCCACGCGACTGTTTGTTTGTCTGGGAAATAAGCCCGCGCAAAACTGCCGAGGAAATCCGGCGTTCGGTCGCAATTTGGAAGGAGCAGTTCGGCGAATGAAAAAAATCTTCATCACTCTCCTGCAACTGGCTGTCACCATCGCTGTTCTCTATTGGGTTTTTCACGACCCAAATAAACGCGCGCAGATGGGCGTCGCCTTGCGCACCGCGGATTACACCTGGATCGCCATCGGCATCGTCATTTATCTGGTCGTGGAAATCGCAGCGGCCGCGCGTTGGCAGGTTCTTCTGCGCGTGCAGGACATCCATTTAACCCTGCCTCGGATGTCCGGGCTGTTTTTCATCGGGATGTTTTACAACCAATTCCTGCCCGGCGGAACCGGCGGCGACATTATGAAATCGTATTTGTTGCTCAAAGAAACGCCTGGGAAAAAAGTCGGCGCGCTCCTGGCCGTGCTCTTCGATCGACTGGTGGGACTCATCGCGCTCGTCACCCTTACCGGCACGCTCATCGCTCTGCGGTATTCGTGGCTTGCGCAGACGCACGAAACGCGCCAGCTCCTTTGGGTTCTTCTTATCGTGCTGGGCGGCTCTATCGTCTTTTTGTTGACGACGTTTGTCATCAGCGGTTTTAACCTCGTTCACTGGTTGCCGGAGCATTTTCCTGGACGCGAAAAACTAATCGAAGTTTCCGCGGCCTATCATCTTTATGCGCGCCATTGGCCGGGAACGTTATTGGCATTTGGCGCATCCCTTGTCGCGCATCTGGCCACCTTCGCGACCTTTCTCTGCGTCGCCTACGCCTTTCGCGCCAAAGTCGCGATTGTCGATTTTTTTGCCGTTATGCCGATTGAGCGAACCATCTCGGCACTGCCGATCAGTTTCGCCGGCGTCGGAGTGCGCGAGAAAGTCCTCCAGATCATGTTGCACGGTTTGTGTGGCGTGCCCGAAGCGGTCGCCGCGCTTATCGGCTCGATGAGCTTCCTCATCATTTTATTCTGCTGCCTTCCCGGCGGCCTCGTTTACTTCTTTTACAAACCGAGTGGCGAAATGAAACACGTGAAACTGCGCGAGATGCAACGCGAGGTCGCTACTCTTGAACATGAGATCAGCGAAGCGGAATAAGTCGGCGCAAAGATCGACATCGTTTCCTCGGAAATCGCTTCGCCCATTTGTCGTCGTCACTTTTGCCATGACGGTCGATGGAAAAATCACCACGCGAAATTTTTCGCCGGTCGATTTCACTTCGCGCGAAGATAAAATGCATTTGTTTCGCCAGCGCTCGTTAGGCGATGCCGTCTTGATTGGCCACAGCACGCTCAAACAGGACAACGTCCGTCTTGGTTTGCCGCAACCGGACTTGCGTGAAGCGCGAATCGCGCGCGGCCAGACGCCTTATCCGATTCGCGTCATCGTTTCAAACGAGGGAAAGATCGACAATCGATTGAAGATTTTTCAATCCGACATTTCGCCGATCCTAATTTTTTCGACAAAGCGAATGCCGAAAAGGACTCGAACGGCGCTTCGGCAGAAAGCGATCCTGCATCTTAGTGAATCGCAACATGTCGATCTTGCCGGGATGCTGGGAGCGTTGCGCACCCAATACAATGTCCGCACGGTCGCATGTGAAGGCGGCGCAACCCTTTTCCGCTCCCTTTTAGAGCGCGGCCTGGTCGATCAGCTAAACCTCACGATCGCGCCGTATCTGTTTGGCGGAGCTAAGGCGCCGACTCTCACCGGATTGAGCAAAGAATTCTTGCCGGCCAGCGTGCATTGTTCGTTGACTAACATGCGCGTGGTGGGCGACGAATGTTTCCTGACTTATCGCATTAAACGAAAGGCGAAATTGTAGACCGGCGATTTTCGCTGCGAGGTCTCGGTCGGCTCGCGGAAAACTTTCCGTCCAAGGCAACGACTGCTAAACTAACAAGCAATGGGCTTGCGCGGGATCGTTTCGTTCAACGCAATCTTCGCTCTGCTCCCGATTTTGGTTTTCGCGGAAGCGAGCGTCGAAGGGCGGGTGGAACTGCCGAAATCGCATTCGGCGCCGGTCATGGCGAAACGCTACGAAATCGTCACGATCGGCGGCGTCCTCGCGACGCAGCCACCGCTCGCGGTCGTGTACCTCGATGGTTCTTTTCCGAAACCAAAGTCGGCTCCGACGAAACAGATTACGCAAAAGGATTTGGCGTTCCTTCCATCGCTGCTGCCGGTGCAGGTGGGTACCAGAGTGGAGTTCCCGAACCTCGATGATACCTACCACAATATTTTTTCGTACTCCCCCGCGAAACGATTCGATCTCGGGCGCTATCGTCCGGAGGAACGGCCGATCCCATCGGAGGTTTTTGACGTGCCGGGGCTGGTGGTACTTCGCTGCGATATTCATGAGCACATGCGCGGGCTTCTTCTCGTGCTCGACACTCCATATTTTATCAGGACGGATGAGGAGGGGCGATTTCGATTGAGCGGACTTCCCTCAGGCCACTATACGCTCAAAGCGTGGATCGACAGCAAGACGACGCGGGAAAAGAGCGTGGACCTGAAAAGGGGCGCCACACTGCACGTCGATTTCCCGTGAATTCTCCGATAAAGGCAGGCAAACCCAGCATGATGAGTTTCCGGACGAAATTGTTGGCCGCGATGATGCTGGTGGTTTCCGCGCTGACGAGTCTGGGACTTTATCTTTCTCAACGCACCGTCGCGGCGGGCGCAGAGCGCGATTCGCAGCAGAATTTTCAAGCCGAGCTTTCTTGGCTGCACAAAATCCAGGAGTTGCGCCATGCGGCACTCGCGGAACGTTGCCGCGCGCTCGTAGCGAAGCCGCGAATCCATGCTGCGCTCGAAGACAACGCTCTCGATTTATTATATCCGAGCGCGAAGGATGAATTGCGCGATTTGATGGAGGGCAATGAGCCATCGCCGGAGCAAGGAGCGGGCACCCTCAATGCAAAATTTTATCGTTTTCTGGATGGAACCGGTGCCGTTCTCTCGCCGCCAAATCCGAAAGATGTAGGGAACCTGAGCGCGGGCGCGGAAGGGCAATTGGCATTCAAAAAGTTACCTGAGAGGCAGCAAATTGGTTACCTCTCGGAAAGTGGCAATGTCGGGCGTGAAACTGTGGACGAAGTAATGGTAGTACCGATTTTTTCCACTGAGACCGGCGATGTTATTTCCGCGCTCGTCGTCGGATTCCAACCTTTCGAGCTTACCGGCCAGCGCATAGGCGCGGGGATAAAAAGGGGCATCTGGTTGAATGGACGACTGCACCTGCCAGCGCTGTCGAAATCCGCGCAGGCATACCTCGGCGGCGAAATAACGAACGTAGTCACGAAATCGGATCGAGCGCAAAACAACTTTGCCGTGAGCGTGAATGGTGCGCCGCATCTTTTGTTTTATGAGCGACTCAATCCCGATTCGCTCTTTCCGTCCGCCTACGAAATTTGCATTTATCCGCTCGCCGATTTGATGGCGCGGCTCCATCGGCTGCGCTGGCAAATTGGTGGCGCGGGCGCGCTGCTTCTGTTTGGAGGTTTTGTCGCCAGCAATTTCGTCGCGGCCCGCCTCTCGGCGCCGGTTGAGAAACTGGCGGTGGACTCCGAGACGAATCGCGCGCAACGAAAACGCGCCGAGACAGCGCTTGCCTCAACCAGTGAGGAGTTGAAAAGATCGACACGTTATTCCGCTGACGCCTCGCACCAGTTGAAGACTCCGGTCACCATTCTTCGCGCCGGTCTCGAAGCATTGCTGACGCGCGAAGATTTCAAGCCCGGGGTTTATCACGAACTTTCTGTGCTGCTCCACCAGACTCACCGCTTGACCGGCGTGATCGATGACCTGCTGCTCCTGTCGCGCATCGACGCCGGCCACCTCCAGATTGAATCTGAGCCCATAAATCTCAGCCAGCTCGTCGAGGAATGGCTCGACGATCTTGGCGCGCTTCCCGATTCGCTCGATGTGAAAATCGAGAAGAGATTTCCGGCCGAATTATATGTTGCCGGCGAAAAACGATACATCTCGCTCATTGTGCAAAATCTTTTGGAGAATTCGCGCAAGTACAATCGACCAGAAGGTCGGATTCGCGTCGCCGGACACAAGAACACGGACGAAATTGTATTAAACATCGGCAACACGGGTCGCCCAATCACACGCGATGCGCAGGAACACATTTTCGAGCGCTTCCATCGCGGCTCCGGCGGCACAGATGTTTCCGGTCACGGGCTTGGTTTAAATTTGGCGCGCGAGCTCGCCCGATTACACGGCGGCGATTTAAGACTAGTCGGTTCCGAAAACGATTGGACGGAGTTCGAGGTGCGCTTTCGGGTTGCGCAGCAAGCACCAAGTCGGGCTGCGGAAATGGTATGAAACTGCTGCCGACTTTAAGCTTTTGTCTTCTCGTTTGCACAGTGCGCGCAGTCGAAGTGGATGATTTACTCAACCGGCTCGATACCGCGCTGACCCTCGCTGCCTTTCAAGACAATCTTCGTGCGCGATTGAGCGGCACGATTGATCTTGAAGCTTATCACTTCCAACAGCCGGCGCCTGGTCTCATCGACTCGAAGATCGACAATCTCTTCAATCCGCGTCTCACGCTGTTTCTCGACGCGCAACTCGGGTCGCAAGTTTATTTCTTCACGCAGGCGCGACTCGATCGCGGCTTCGATCCCAGCAATCACGGCGCTCAGATTCGTTTGGACGAGTATGCGCTTCGGATTACGCCTTGGGAGGACGGCCGTTTTACTTTGCAGGCCGGCAAATTCGCTACCGTCATCGGCAATTGGATCCCGCGGCACTTGTCGTGGGACAACCCGTTTATTAATGCTCCGTTAATTTATGAAAACGTCACGCCCATTCAGGATAAATCCGCTCCGGCTTCACCACTGTATTTCATCTACGGGTTGTTCTACAACCAAAAGTATGCGTTCAATCCGGTAATCTGGGGACCCAGCTACGCGAGCGGGCTTTCTGTTTCAGGACGACTTGGCCAGTTCGATTACGCCGCCGAAGTGAAAAACGCTTCGCTCTCATCGCGGCCGGAATCATGGAATGCGACTGAAATTGGCTTTGATAATCCCACCGTCAGCGCGCGCATCGGGTTTCGGCCAAATCAAATGTGGAACTTCGGATTCTCCGCGAGCGATGGCGCGTATTTCCGGCCCGAAGCGATGCGGACGTTGCCTTATGGCACCGATATCGGCGATTACCACCAACGCGTTCTGGGCCAGGACATCAGCTTCGCCTGGCATCACTTGCAGCTCTGGGCCGAATTTTACGAAGCGCGTTTCGAAGTCCCGGGCGTCGGCGACGCCGACACATTTGCTTATTATTTCGAAGCGAAATACAAATTCACTCCGCAGTTTTTCGGCGCGGTCCGCTGGAACCAGCAATTCTTCGCCGATGTGCCCGACGGATATGGAGGAAGTATTCCCTGGGGCAATGATATTTGGCGTGTTGATATCGCGGCCGGCTATCGCTTCACACCGCACGCGCAACTCAAGCTGCAATACAGCTTTCAGAAGGAAACTTCCGGTCCAGGCGACGACAATCATCTGATTGCGGCGCAATTCACGCTGCGTTTCTAAACAGCCCATTTAATCGTGCATATTCTAGTGGTGGAAGACGAAGTCCGGTTGGCGCGACAGATCGCCTCCGCTCTGACTGAGGCTGGTCATGATCCAATCGCGGTTCACGATGGCGAAGCGACTTTGCGCGCAGCGCTGGAGACCCCTTTCGATTTGATCGTGCTCGATCTCGGCCTGCCCCGGATAGACGGGTTTGAAGTGTTACGCCGGCTGCGCGCGCAACATGTGACCAGCCGTGTTCTCATCCTCACCGCGCGTGGGCAAGTCGCAGATCGTGTGACTGGATTGCAACTCGGCGCGGACGATTATCTGGCAAAGCCATTTGCCATGCAGGAACTGGTCGCGCGCGTACGTGCGCTCGGACGCCGTTATTCGGAGGAACCCGCGGTCCTCTTGCGCGTCGGCGATCTCACGCTCGAGCTGGTTGAGCACACGGTCTGCCGCGGCGCGCGCCAAATCGAGTTGTCTGTGCGCGAACTAATGCTGCTGAAGGTGCTGATGCGGGAGCCGGGCCGCGTCTTTACCCGCACCGAATTGTGCGAGCGCGTTTGGGAGCATGCGCACGAATACGATACGAAACTAGTGGAAGTCTTCATCGGACGTTTGCGAAAGAAAATTGGCGATCCTCCGTTGATCCACACCGTCCGTCACGTTGGCTACACGATTCGCGAACCAGTATAAACTCCGCTCGTCGCTTTCGAAAACTGATAGTCCGAGACAGAAGACTTAGCCGCGTAGAAGACTGCGCAGTGATCACGTGCTCCGACGGTCCGTAAAAGTAACAATCGCGTTACCTTTCCAGTATTGCGTGCGGCAACAGATTGCTGCAACTCCACGGTATGAGATGGAGTGATCAATGCCCTGGCACACGCAACGAACACAGCTCAGCGCTATCTGCATAACTAAATAATTGATATGATGAAAACCTCTTCACTCCGCATCGCCGCAGTGGTGGTGACTATCGCTCCGCTTCTGGCTTTCTGCCCGACCGTGGCGAGTGGCGCCACGGTCACGGTGACGGTCGGGGACGGCGGCTTCATATTCACGCCTTCGTCAGTCACGATCCAACGGGGCGATACCGTGCAGTGGACCTGGAGCTCCAGCGGCCACAGCAGCACCTCGGGTACTCCGGGCTCACCCAACGGGCTTTGGGACTCTGGAATTCTTAACCAGGGACAGATGTTCTCGCACACCTTCAACACCGCGGGATCGTTTCCCTATTACTGTACCCCGCATGGGCAATGCTGCGGAATGACAGGCACGGTCACGGTGTCGAATCCCACGCCCACTCCTACGCCGACACCTACGCCGACTCCAACTCCCACGCCGACTCCAACACCAACTCCGACGCCAACACCTACTCCCGGGCCGGCTACGCTTGGAAACATTTCGACTCGACTACAAGTAGGTACCGGTGACAGGGTGATGATCGCGGGCTTCATTGTTCAAGGAAGCTCTCAGAAGACGGTGCTCATACGAGTGCTAGGTCCATCGCTTACCCAGTTCGGCGTGCCTGACGTCCTGGCGAATCCGCAATTGGAGTTGCATGACGTCAATAGCCTCATTGGGATGAACAATGATTGGCAGACCACGCAAATCGGCGGCGTTATTACCTCAGACCAGGTAGCGGAGATTCGAAACAGCGGACTGGCTCCAAGCGATCCGCTCGAGTCCGCTCTTATCGCCACGCTGCCGCCGGGGAACTACACCGCGATTGTGAGCGGCGTCAATAACACCACGGGCAACGGCCTCGGGGAAGTTTACGATTTAAGCCCAAACAGCGGATCCCTCCTCGCCAACATCAGCACGCGAGGTTTCGTGCAAACAGGAGACAACGTCATGATCGGTGGATTTATCGTTGTGACTCAACCCACGAGAGTGATTATTCGAGCGATCGGTCCATCGCTTACCCAGTTCGGCGTGCCTGATGCCTTGGCAAATCCGCAATTGGAGTTGCACGACGCCAATAGCCTCATTGCCCAGAATGACGACTGGCAGACGACACAGATTGGCGGAATCATTACGAGCGACCAAGTGGCGGAGATTCAGAACAGCCACCTGGCGCCAACTAATCCAGCGGAATCAGCCATCATCGCCACGCTGCAGCCGGGGACCTACACCGCGATTGTGCGCGGTGTCAATAACGCCACGGGCAATGCCCTCGTGGAAGTTTACGACTTGCAATAAGCATAGCCGTTCTGTAGCCGTCCTGTGGCGCCATTAAAACAAAGCCATGCACCACCACATCGAAGCGCTCGGCCGAGCCGCGCAGAAATTCGAGAAACTGACCTCGGACCCGATCACGCGCGAAAATTCTTTGCCGAGCGTCAGATGAAGACCCGATTATCCCCTCGCCTGAAGCTGCTGGGAATTTTCACGGCCTTGCTCGGCCCAGCGCTCGCCGCCGTGAGCGAGGAACAACCGGACGCGAAAGAGAAGTGGGCCGCTCCTGCAGCCGAGGCACGAAAGAAAAATCCCGTTGCTATCAACGAGTCTTCCCTCGCGGCGGGACAAAAAATCTATCTGAAACGTTGCGTAGCGTGTCACGGAAAGACAGGAAACGGCGATGGACCTGATGCGGTTGATCTTGGCATTCATCCGGCCAAACTATCCGATCCAGGGTTGCGCGAAGAAGCAGATGGCGCGCTTTTCTGGAAAATTACTGTGGGCAAAAAACCGATGCCGAATTATGGCACGCGGCTTTCGCCCACCGACCGCTGGAACGTGATCAACTATCTTCGAACGCTCGCCAGGAGGTGACCAAAAAAAATGAAGAAGATCCGACATTATTATTTGGCAGCGGTTATTCAAAGCGCCCTGCTCGCAGTGGCGTCTCCGGTCGCTCGCGCCCAAGACGCGACAACAGACGGATACGTCACCAGAAAAGAATACGAGGAGCTTAAAGCACAGATGCTGGCGATGAAGAAAGAACTGGACGCTATTAAGAAAGAAAAAGGAGCGATTCCAAAGCAAGAGAGCGCCGAAGGCCAAGCCATCGCGGACATGCATAAGGAGGTCGCCCCGCCAGTCGTGGAACCGGAAGGACCAATGCTCGGGACGACCAAATTCTACCTTGCCGGCTGGGCCGAGGGCATGTTCGAGGCGCGCAACGGCAGCGTTTCCACCTTCTCGGCCTCTTTCAATCCGATCTTCCTTTGGGAATTGAGTCCGAAGCTTTTATTCGAGAGCCGGCTCGAGATCGAACCCAGTGGAAGCGGGACCAACGTGAATCTCGTGTACGCGCAGCTCACATATCTGCTTAACGATTACATAACCCTGGGCGTCGGAGAATTCTTCAGTCCGAGTAATGTTTTCGTCGAGCGCTTCGAGGCGCAATGGATCAACAAACTGCCCGATCGCCCGCTTGCTGTTTACCATGGCATCCTGCCAAATATATCGGTCGGCGCCGAAGTGCGTGGGGGATTTCCGATCGGTCCGACCCGCGCGAACTACGCCCTTTATGTTTCCAACGGTCCTACCCTCAATACCTTCGATCCTCGCACCGCGGGCACGCTCGATTTCAGCAGCTACACCGATAACAACGACGACAAGGCGATTGGCGGCAGAGTTGGTTTTCTCCCCATTCCGGGAGTCGAAGTCGGTTATGGCTTTGAAACAGCGAAGCCGGGCTTCCAAGGAACCACGTTCGCTCACGTTCGTTCGTTACTTCAATCCGTTGATCTGGATGTTACCCGCGATTCCGACCTGTTGAAGGGCCGCATCGATCTGTACGCGCAATACGCATGGAGCAAAGTCGATCACGCCGTCTATGACCCCGATGGCTCACTAGGGTTTGGCCCGCTTTCGCTTACGGGCAAACGCGATGGCGGTTACGCGCTGGTCGCGTATCGCCCAACCAAAATTGATATCGATTTCATACGGAACCTCGAAATGATCTTGCGCTGGGATCATCTCAGTCGTGCTCCGAGCGGACTCGGCGCGCCGGAGGAAGAACGCTGGACTCTTGGGCTCGATTATTGGCTTAGCCCCAGCACTGTAGTGAAAGCCGCGTATGAGTGGGACAATCCGCGGGGCGAGCGCAATAAAAACGCCCTACTTCTTCAAGCAGCTATGGGTTTCTGAACAGAGGAATTGCATGATCGCGACGTTGAATTTCATCCGAGTCCCTGTGATCGGGCTGGTGCTGTTCGTGCTAGCGGGTCTAGCCTGGAACGCCTCCGCGGATTCGAGGGAAAAGCGCCAAAAACAAGACGCCTCCTCCGCCTCAGATTCTTATATGGGACTAAGCGGTGAAGAGATTTGGTCTAATAATTGCCTGCGCTGTCACAACATTCGACCGCCGACAATGTATAGCAACGCGCAATGGGATGTGATCGTTCATCACATGCGTATCCGTGCCAACATCACCGGCCAGGAACAGCGCGCCATCGTCGAGTTCCTAAAGTCTTCGAAGTGAAGGCGCGTAATTCACGGCGAAGAAGATTACTGTAGAAGGCGTTTACATCATCGCGTTATCGCGCCTCGAGCATGATCGAGCATCTCAGCAAACCTGAGTATGTCCATGTCTTGCTGAATCCATTGCCGGTCTATGGACTGGCTGTGGGTGTGCTCGGCCTGGTCATTGCGCTCTTGTCGAAAACTAGAGCAGCTCGCATAACCGCGCTCGCGCTGGTGCTGGTGAGCGCTGCGTCAGCATGGCCGGTTTATCACTACGGGGAAGCCGGGTACGATCGCGTGAAATCAATGGTTGATGAAGCCGGAGATAAATGGCTCGACGAGCACATGCGTCGCGGCGAGCAGTTGATTTATGTCTTTTACGTTGTCGTTGCGCTGTCTGCTGTCGGAATTGTGGCAGAGTTTGCGGCGCCGAAGGCAGCCGTTCCGCTGGCCATCGCGACGCTGATTCTCGCGGCGGCAAATCTCGGTGTTGGCGGTTACATCGCTTACGCGGTCGGTCGTGTTCGGCACAAAGAGTTCCGGTTCGAAGCACCGCCCGAACCACAACCGGAGCAGCATCATGATGACTAGGATTCTGTTTCTGTCGGCAGCGTTTTGTTGAGGGGGTGCGACATTGTCGCGACAATCTGATTGTCATTCACTGGGGACTGAATTTAGCCGGAAATTTGCGGAGAAGAACTTATGACGAGGATGCGGTTCGCCGAGGTTTTCCACGACACTGGTGGAAGTTTTTCATCGGACGCTTACGACAAAAATGGGAGATTCTCCGCTGATTCACACTGCGCGCGACGTCGGCTACACGATTTGCGAATCAAGCGCTCCTTCCGGCGAGCCGCAAAAGTAACAATCGCGTTACCTTTCATATAAGGCGCATCGCGCAGAACGCTGCGATTCTACGGATATGAAGCCGATGAATAACTTTGCAGCGTCATCGTTGCTTCGACGTAAAACCCAACATCAAGCTAAATAAATGAAGGAGACCGCTATGAATAAAGTCGACACGCAGATAAATGATCTCAGCAACGGACAACAGTTTAGCCCGGAGGAGAACGTGGAAAAGGGAGTGAAACTGTTGAAACGCTCTCTCAGCCGCCGCTCGTTTTTGGGCAAATCCGTCGCGCTCGGCGCCGGCGCAGTTGGTGGCGCATGGATCTTAGGTGATCGGACACCGGCGTATGCCACAGGCACACTCACACAAGGTGACGCGGATATTTTAAGATTTTTGTCCGCGGCCGAAATTCTGGAAACGGATTTATGGCAACAATACAACGAGCTGGGTGGCATCCAGGACAGCGAAGTTCCAGGCGGAAGTGGGAGTAAGCTCTACACCAAAGCCCTTTCCAGGCTCGATTCGGACATGGATCAATACATCCACGACAACACAGAGGATGAATTTACTCACTTCACCTTTATTAACGCCTACCTTGTCTCGAGGGGCGCACAGCCAGTCAACCTGGATCAGTTTCGCACATTACCGAGCAGCCAAGCGACCGGCGCCCAGCAAATTGGACGGTTGACCAATCTCATGCAGCTCACCGTCGACACCAGTTGGTGGACGAAATACCGCAGCCGCTCTGGGAACCCCGACCTCGGTGACACGTTTCCGCCCGCAGTTCCCGGCTTATTGCAAGGGCAATTTCCAGCGATTCCTCGAAACGATGATGATCTTCGCCCTAACAAACATATCCAAGCGATCGCCAATACAGCGGGATTTCATTTTGCTTTTATTGAGCAAGGTGGCACGAGTCTTTATCCGTCGCTGGCCCAGCGAGTCACTGACGTTGAAGTGTTGCGGGTCTTGCTCAGCATTGGCCCAACCGAAACCGCACACTTCCAGACCTGGCATGACAAGGCCGGCAACGTGATTCCACTTACCGATCCCACCAATGGGTTGGTCTTTCCGGATCTTAATTCTCCCCCATTTGGTGGCGAGGATTTCCAGACCAATCTGATCATGCCTGAGCCGTGCCCCTTTCTGAACCGAACGTTTCCGGTCTGCTCGATCATTCGGCCGACCGAGACGACTGGCGCAGCAATGGGCGCACTCAATGCTTTGACTGCTGACGGCCTGTTCAGAGGACAATCGCAGGCGTTTTTTGCTTTCCTGACCCAGCTGGCGCAGGCTGCGGATGCGGCCCAGCGCGGTTGCTAAAAAAGGCTCGGCAAGTCAAATGAGTTGTGGGCGGCCAAATTGGCCGACCCACAATTTATCTTTTCGACGCGGGCCTCTCAGCAATTCGCCATTGTAAATTGACGAATCGCATTCCATTGCCAAGACCAGCTTCTTTATTCGAAGAACCGTTCAATGGACTGTGACAATTGCGTGCAAGAGTCTTCGCGACGTTGATGACTCGCGTAGGTTAGGCTTCTAAAAGGCTGTTTCATATTCGAATGCACAAAATCAACTCAATCGTGATGCACGCGCCGAAGATGTTGATCTTTAAAACGGCGGCCAACCTGGAATTGTGGCCGAAAATTTTGCCGCACTACCGTTACATCCACTATCTCGAGCGCAGTCCGAATCGTAACGTCGTCGTGATGGCGGCGACGCGCTCCGGAATTCCGATCTCGTGGACCTCCGAGCAAATCATTGATCGCGAGAAATGCGAAGTGCGCTTTCATCATTTGAAAGCGTTTACAAAAGGAATGTACGTCATCTGGACATTCGAAGAGACGCCTAATGGCATCCTCGTAAAGATCACGCACAATTTGAAATTCCGGGTGAAGATTCTGGCGCCGTTGGTCGACAAAATCATCGGTGATTTTTTCATTCACAACATTGCCAACAAGACATTGCGCTGTATGAAGGCATACGTGGAAACAAGGGCAAACGAAGTGACCGCATGAGCCGAAGGCGCGCGGTCATCACCGGACTCGGTCCGATCACTTGCATTGGCAAAGGCGTCGATGGTTTCTGGAATGGCATTCTCGCGGAGAAAACCGGGATCAGCCGGATTTCGGGCTTCGACCCCCGGCCTTTCCAGGTTAGATGCGCCGGCGAGATTAGCGATTGGAATCCGGAGGAACATTTTTCGCCACGAAGGTTGAAGCGCCTCGATCGTTATGCGCAGTTTGCCGTAGCCTCGGCGCAACTCGCCCTCGATGACGCCGGGATCAACTATTCTCGCGAAGAGCCGCAGCGTCGGATGGGCGTAAGTTTCGGCACCGCACTCGGGGGCGTCTGCAAAGCGGAAGATCAACATGTTCGTTATCTGAAAAAGGGCGTGCGCGGAGTGAATCCGATGCTGGCGATCCAGGTCTTCGGCGGCTCCGCCCATTCGAACATCGCGATTGAATTTGGCTTTCGCGGCGTCGGGACGACGAACTCGAACAGTTGCGCCAGCGGGACCGTTTCCGTGGGTGAAGCGCTCCGTTACATCCGCGACGATTTTACCGATGTGATTGTCGCCGGCGGCGCGGAAGCGCCGCTGAGCGCGTTAACCATCGGAGCGTTCGACATTATTAAAACAATGAGCCGATGCAACGATCCAAGCTTTGCTTCTCGCCCATTTGACCGATTGCGCGATGGCTTTGTCATGGGCGAGGGCGCGGCATCGCTCATCGTAGAAGAACTCGAACATGCGCGAGCCCGCGGAGCGAAAATTTATGCGGAAGTGCTCGGTTATAGTTTGAATAATGATGCTTTTCACATGACCGCGCCATTGCCGGATGGTGAATCGTGTATTCGCGCGATGCGACATGCGCTGACCGACGCGCAACTTGCACCCGAGCAAATCGACTACATCAACGCGCATGCCAGCTCGACTCAGCTCAACGACAGCGCCGAGACGATGTCGATCAAGCAGGTTTTTGGCGAACATGCGCGAAAAATTCCGGTGAGCGGAACAAAAGGTTACACCGCCCACCCGCTCGGTGCGACCGGGGCTATCGAAGCGACGATCTGCGCGCTCGCGTTGGATCGACAATGGATTCCGCCAACGATCAATTACCAAAATCCCGACCCGGCGTGCGACCTCGACGTCGTTCCCAATCACGGCCGCGCCGCTGCTCTTAATCATGTCATGAGCAACTCGTTTGGTTTTGGCGGAATCAACGCATGTGTAGTGTTGGGTAAACTTAGGTAAGGGCGGTTCATCCGAACCGTCCGCGCCGTGCTCGGAATAGTCAGCGGCGGGCGATTGAGGTCAATCGCCCCTGCCTAACAAATCCGGGCGATTCTCGCGCGTGCGTCGCAGAGCTTCCTCTTTCCGCCACGCCGCGATCTCGGCGTGATTTCCGGAAAGCAAAACGTCTGGAACTTTCCAACCGCGAAATTCCGCCGGGCGCGTGTACTGCGGGGCTTCGAGCAAACCGGCGCTGAAACTATCGTCCGCCGCGGATTGTTCATGACCAAGCACGCCGGGCAACAAGCGTGCCACTGCATCCACGAGTACAACCGCAGCGATCGCGCCATTCGTGAGTACGTAGTCACCGATGGAGATCTCTGCGTCAACGAGGTGTTCAATTACACGATGATCGATCCCCTCATAATGACCGCAGATGACGATCAAATGTTCCTTCTTTGCGAATTTTGCCGCGAGAGATTGTGCGAAACGCTTTCCCTGCGGTGTCATTAAGACCACGAAACTTTTTTCTGCCCGCAGCGATTCCACTGCCGCGAAGATCGGTTCCGATTTCATCACCATCCCCTGCCCTCCGCCGAAGGGCGCATCATCGACGATGCGATGTTTGTCGGTTGTCCAATCGCGCAAATTGTAAATGTGGAGATCGACAATCTGATTTTCCTGGGCTCGCTTCATCATGCTCTCGCTGAGCGGCGCGCGGCAGATTTCCGGAAACAAAGTCAGGATGTCGATTTTCACGAGAGGAGAACGTTCAACATCCAACCCGCCTTCGCAAGGCTACGGCGCGACAGGCGCTCCACGTCCAACGCTCAATGTTTAACATCGCCCCCAAAAGCGTTCGGGGCCGATCCACCCACCAACCTCGTTGGGCAGAGCTGGGAACGAGCTATTCCACGATCTCGAGGGTGGCGCGCTGGCCGTGACGTGCGGCCGAGCTGGCCAGCAGCGCGCGAATTGCGTGAATGGTCTGGCCGTTGCGGCCGATGACTCGGCCAACGTCGCTCTGGCGCAGTTGCACTTTAAAGATTGTCATTTTGCCGCTCGGAATTTCCGAGAGCATCATCTCGTCCGGGTACTCGACGAGCTGGCGGATGACAAACTCGAGAAACTCCCTCATGTCGATTTTAAAGATTGCGCAAAAACCCGATGGAGCGCAATCGAGAGCGCCGTTAGGCGCGACTTGTTTATAGACCGGATCATAAAATCAAGCTCAGCTCTGGAATTTTGTATTTGCGGCAAAATCTGATTCATTAATTTTGCGACGGGCATAGACCGCCGCTACAGAGCCGGTGCTTCCGGTGCCGTTGTCGATGTTTCCGCCGTCGCTGGCGCCTTTGCCGTCTGCTTTTTGTTTTTCTTGATCAAGCTGCGAACTGTGTCTGACGGTTGGGCGCCGCGCGCGATCCAATATTCCGCGCGATCGATTTTCAGCATGCTATTGTGGCCGGGTTTCTTGGGATCGTACGTGCCGATGATCTCGATGAATTTTCCATCGCGTGGGCTGCGACTGTCCGCCACCACCACTTTGTAATATGGGCGATTCAACGCGCCCTCCCTGCGTAATCTGATTGAAACTGCCATGTTCTAAATTGAGAGTTAAAAGTTAAGAATTATGAGTTGAGGAAGAATCCGAATGATTGATTTCTAATTCTTAACTCCTAATTCCTGATTTCCCCATCTGCGCCATCATTTTTTTCATCTTGCCCGCGCTCTTCATCATCTTGCGCATTTGATCGAAGCGCCGGAGCAAATTGTTTACCTCTGTCACGGTGTTGCCGCTGCCACGCGCAATGCGCTGACGCCGCCGCGCATTTAAAATGTCGGGCCGCGCGCGCTCATCGCTCGTCATCGAAAGCACGATAGCTTCGGTGCGCTTAAGCTGCTTCTCGTCAACAGAGAGACCTTGCACGTTACTCAGGCCGGGCAACATGCCAAGAATATTCTCGAGCGGCCCCATTTTGCGCATCATTTTAAATTGGGCGAGGAAATCATTGAAATCGAATGATGCCCTGCGCAGCTTGCGCTCGAGGCGCGCGGCTTCTTGTTCATCGACTGCCTCGGCTGCTTTTTCGACCAGGCCAACCACGTCGCCCATTCCTAGAATCCGGCCGGCGAGCCGATCGGGAACGAACAACTCGAATTGATCGAGCTTTTCCCCGACGCCCGCGAACTTAATCGGACATTGCGTTACTTCGCGCATGGACAAGGCGGCGCCGCCGCGCGCGTCGCCGTCGAGTTTTGTCAGAATGATTCCGGTAATTTGCAGCGCGTCATTGAAATGCGTCGCGACGCTGACCCCCTGCTGGCCAGTTGCAGCATCGACCACGAGCAAGATTTCCCGCGGTTGCAAAAAATCTTTCAGCGATTTGAGTTCCGCGATCAACCGCTCGTCAATTTCTTGACGACCAGCCGTGTCGAAGATGTCGATGTTGGCTCCTTGTCGATCTTGCCATTCGAGGGCCGCAGCTGCCGCGCGCTCGACATTTTTCTCATTCGGGGCCGGTGTGAAAACGGGGACATCGATTTGTTTTCCGAGTGTCGCGAGCTGCTCAATCGCGGCCGGTCTTTGCAAATCGCAGGCGATGAGCGCCGGTAGGTGACCTTGTTTCTTAAGGAGCCGTGCGAGTTTTGCCGACGAAGTGGTTTTGCCTGAGCCGTTCAGTCCGACGATCAAAATCCTTCCCGGCGTATCGAGAATGAGCGGCGCGGCATCGCCGCCGAGAAGCGCGGTCAATTCGTCGTGAAAAATTTTTACGATCTGCTGACCTGGAGTGACACTGCGCAGCACGGCTTCGCCGAGGGCCTGCTCTTTGACGCGGGCAATGAATTTTTTCGCGACTTGAAAATCGACATCGGCCTCGAGCAATGCCAATCGGACGTGCCGCAGCGCATCGTCGATGTTCGATTCGCTGATCGTGCCGTGACCGCGCAGGTCCTTGAAAATGTCCTGGAGTTTATCGCTGAGCTGCGAAAACATTATCGTCAGGTGGATCGTGCGCTCCGTCGCGCGATGCTAGTTTGGCGCCGAGGGCGAATTATATTAACATCGAGCAAGAGACTGCTCGATCCACCTCCATTATTTCTTCGGCGTCGGCGTCGGCGTGGGAGATGTCGATGTTGCCGCCGCCGTTTCCTCGATCCCGAAGGTCCAGTGCGTTTCAATTTTCTTGCCGCTGGATTTCGCGCTCAGAATTACCGTGCACGTTTTCTCGCGCAATTTTTGGGTGACTTGATATGAAACGATTTGCGTTTTGGCATCGAAGCTGGCGGGAACCAGTCCCAATCCACTAACGCGCAATTGCACACTGCCCGGATCCACCGGTCCCATCGCACTGAGATTGGCCCGGATGAGCGGCAGGGCGGTGCGAACGGTTTCGCCGTCCGCCGGTTGAGTCGCCAGATTCGTGGTTGCGACTTCGGCGACCGCGGCCGCGCCGCCAGTGGACGTGCCGATCATTTTCACCGCATCGGCAAAAACTTTCGGCTTGTTTGCCTCGATCATGTAGCGGCCTAACGAATTGAGCGGCGCGTTGTAGGTGAGAGGTTGACCGTAAACGGTGAAGATAGCCTCGTATCCCGCATTTCTCGCGACTTCCTTGATGTGCTCATTGTAAAATCCGTAGGGCACGGCGAAGCAATTCACCTTGATGCCAAGTCTCTGTTCGAGCAGTTGTTTGCAACCGACGATCTCGTTTTGGAGCCATTGCTCATATTCCGGTGGACTCAGTCTCTTACGGGCAACCTTGTCGTATGGTTTGCGCAAGTCCTGATGCGTGGCCGAGTGCGCCTCGATGTCGATGCCGGCATCTCGCATCTCGGCGAGCTGTTCCCACGTGATCGCCTCGCCTCCGCCGAAATGACCGCCGCGCACGCCTTCGGTGTAAATAAACATCGTGAATGGATAGCCGTATTTTTTCAGAATGGGCCAGGCGACTTCATATTGCGATTTCCATCCGTCATCGATCGTGATAATGGCGCAGCGCGGCGGAATATTTTTCTCGCCGCGTTTCCAGGCAAGAAAGTCTTGCATGCCGATGACGGTGATGCCGCGATTTTTCAACTCTGCCATCTGCGCTTCGAAAACCGCCGGCGTGATCTCGGTGTCCGGGTGTCTGACGTTGGTGACGAAGCGGTGATAACCAAAAACGATGGCCTGCGCGGTTTGATCGACAACCGGCTTGGTCGTCTTGGGCGCGGGCGAGTTGGCGGCGGCGTTTGTGCTTGGGCTGGCTGTGGCAACCCCGAAAGCTTTCGGGGTCGGGTTCGGTGGCTGCGGGCTGGCCGCGATATTTTCGTGCTTCTTGCAGGTGGACACGCTAAACGCGAGAAGCAATGGCAGAAGAGCAGATCGAGTGAGCATAATTGAGGTAAAGGCCTTTAATTCCGGGCGCATAAAAAACAAGCGCTTTTTGCGGAATCGCGCGGCAAAACACCACGCTAATGCGACGCTCGGACGAGAACGTTTTGACATTTCCGGACAAAAATTTTTGGCAGAAGAACTGCTTCTAGAGTAACTAATCGGATGCCGCGACTGATCTACCGTGCTCTTGCTCTGAGTTTCCTCGTTTCGTTGGCCGCCTGTACGACGGTGCCAACGACAGCGATGAAAGATACCAGCAAAACTTTCAATACCGTCGTGGTGGACGCCGGACATGGTGGGAAAGATAACGGGGCCTACCGTCGCTACGGAGGCGCGGAGAAAATTGCCACGCTCGATGTAGCAAAGCGTCTGGATCGCAAACTGCGCGAATCGCAATTAAAGACGGTCCTCACGCGATCCTCGGATGTTTTTATTCCGCTGGATGAACGCGTTGCCGTCGAAAACTCGCAGAAGAATTCCATCTTTGTCAGCATTCACTTCAACGATTCACGCCGGCGCGGCATTCACGGCTTCGAGACCTATTATCATTCTCCCCACGCCAACGAGCTTGCCAATCGGATTCAAGCCAAGTTGATGACGATTCCGCATTCGGCAAATCGCGGCGTGCACAGGGCGAATTTTCGCGTCCTGCGCCTGGCGACTTATCCCGCCGTTTTAGTCGAGTGCGGTTTCTTAAGCAATCGCCGTGAAGGTGGCGAAGCGCGCGATGCCGAATATCGCGAGCTGCTCGCAGACAGAATCGCGGAGGCGATTGTCGAACAACGCTATGGGTCTGGCGTTTATCACGCCTCGGCCGAAGCCACCGTGCAACCCCAGCCACCGAGCGAAGGTCCGGGCCTGGCACCGGCCACTTTGAGGCACGACTAAAATTCTTCTGTAGTGGCAGCCCCGAACGCTTTCGGGGCTGCGAACTCAAACGCCCGCAGGCGGCACGCCTGCCTCTACAGTGGATTCAGATTAGAATTCTTTCCCGCGCTCTTCGCGCCCGATCGCGCTCAGCCCGATCAGGGCCAGAAAAATGACGAGCGCGAAAAGCGCGAGCGCTTTGGCGTAATTGGGCCGGCCGCCGGCGTCGTGGAAACGCTCGGCCAGCTTTGCCTCGACCACGGCCGTGTTCGCCGCGAGCAGATTCCCAAGTTGATAGGCAAACCCAGGAAAAGTGCCGCGCACCTCAGCGGGCGAAAGCTCATTTAAGTGCACCGGCACGATCCCCCATGCGCCTTGCACCATGAATTGCATGGCGAATCCGCCGATTACGAGAAGAGAGAGACTCGGCGGAAAAACCCAGGCTGGAATGAGCAGAATCCCAAGGGCCGCAGCAAGAATGATGGAGCGACGCCGACCAAACTTCTGCGAGAAATGACCGATGATCGTGCCGCCACAGATCGCACCGACACTGTATATGATTCCGATGCTCGCCTTTTGCGTCACTCCGAGACCGCGCTGTTCGCCCAGAAAAGTTTGATACATGTCTTGCGTCCCGTGAGACATGGCGTTGAACGCGGTCATCAACAAAATCACATAGAGAAAGAGCACCCAGTGGCTTTTCAGAATGGTCCATAGATTGGCCCAAAAATCGGCGGGGCTGCGGCGGCGTAGCCAGGCTGGCGATTCGGGCACGCGCGCGCGGATGAAAATCACTAGAAGAGCCGGCAGCACTCCAACCACGAACAAGCCGCGCCAGCCGAAGAACGGAAACACCAGCCAGTAAACAACCGCGGCCAGCAGGTAACCGAACGCGTAACCCTGTTGCAGGATTCCGGAAAACAATCCGCGCGCTTGGGTGGGCAAACTTTCCATCGCCAGCGATGCCCCCAGTCCCCACTCTCCGCCCATGCCGATTCCGTAAAGCGCTCGAAAGATCAGGAACATCGTGAAATTGGGCGCGAAGGCGGTGAGCAACTCCATGAGGGAATAAAAGACAATGTCGATCATGAGCGGGATCCGCCGCCCGAACCGATCGCCCAGCAGCCCGAAGATAAACGCGCCCACCGGACGCATCGCCAGCGTAAGCGTGATCGCCCACCCCACATCAACAATACTCCGGCCAAAATCGTGGCCGACCGTCGGAACGACGAACGTGAGCAAAAAGAAGTCGAGCGCGTCCAGCGCCCAGCCGAGAAAACAAGCCACGAAGGTGTTGCGTTGGTCGCGGTTAAGTAATTTGAAGAGCCGGATCGCTTCCACGGCTCAGTCACCTAATTGCCCCGCCAACTGAAGTCGAGAATTCTCTCCGCCCATGGGGGCAAATGTCGAAATCCGAATGACGAAGAACCGAAATCCAAACGCGGAATTTCGTCATTTGGGAATTCTTTCGACATTTCGTCATTCGTCATTGCTCGAGGGCAAGAGTTAGAGAAAGGGGTAGGAATAATAGTTACGCAACACATCTACGCATCATGATGCGTCAATTTGTTCCTTGATGATTGCAGAAAAGGCGGTTTAGTTATCGGCAACTATGCCGCCTGACTTGCATCCACTGGAAGAGCTCCTGCGCGAACGCATCGTCGTCCTCGACGGTGCCATGGGCACGATGATCCAGCGCTACAAATTGTCGGAAGCGGATTATCGCGGCGGGCGTTTTCGCGATTGGAAAGGCAAAGATCTGAAAGGCAGTCTCGAGCTGCTACTGCTGACCCGACCGGAAATCATCGAGGAGATTCATGCCCAGTATCTCGAAGCCGGCGCCGACATCATCGAAACAAATACGTTCAGCGCCACCACAATCGGCTTGCACGATTTTCTCTTTCGCGAAGAGCCGGCAAATGGACGCAAGGATAGACAATTTTTTCAACGCGTGGTGGACGATGTCGATCTTCGCGCGCTGATGCACGAGATGAACGTGGCCGCCGCAACGATCGCGCGCCGCGCCGCGGATCGCGCGGCAAAGCAAACGGGAAGTTCCCGATTCGTCGCCGGATCGATCGGTCCCCTTCCCGTCACCGCGTCTATTTCTCCGGACGTAAATGATCCAAGTTTTCGCGCGGTGACGTTCGATCAACTGCGCCAGGCTTACTTCGACCAGGTAAGAGCGCTCGTCGAAGGAGGTGTCGATCTTTTAATTGTTGAAACAATCTTCGACACGCTCAACGCGAAGGCGGCGCTCTTCGCCATCGGAGAAGTTTTCCAACAAACCGGAAAGAAACTTCCGTTGATGATTTCGGGCACGGTCACAGATCGATCCGGACGGACCTTGAGCGGTCAAACCGTGGAAGCGTTTCTTATCTCCATCGCGCACGCGCAGCCGCTCATCGTTGGTTTGAATTGTTCGCTCGGTCCGGATGAAATGGAGGCGTTCATCGAGGAGCTCGCGCGAGTCACTCCTTTTTACGTGAGCGCGTATCCGAATGCGGGATTACCCGACCCGCTCTCGGAAACTGGATTTCCTGAGACGCCCGAAACGCTCGCGCCGAAACTAAAAACGTGGGCGGAGAATGGCTGGCTCAATATCGTGGGTGGTTGTTGCGGAACGACTCCGGCGCACATTCGCGCAATCGCAAACGCGGTGCGGGGCCACAGGCCGCGGAGTGTTCCACCTGGAGGGACGGTCTCCGTGCCGTCCAATGAATCCCGGACGCGACAGCGCGCGCCTCTCCAGCTTTCCGGTTTCGAGCCGCTCAATGTCACTCCGGAGATGGGCTTCGTTGTCATCGGTGAGCGAACGAACATCACCGGTTCGCCAAAGTTCTCGAAACTAATTCTCGGCAACGATTTCGATGGCGCGCTGGCCGTGGCCCGTCAGCAGGTGCAAGGCGGCGCGAACATTCTCGACGTGAACATGGACGAAGGGATGATCGATTCGGAGGCGGCAATGACGCGCTTCCTGAATTTGATTGGAAGCGAACCGGAAATCGCGCGCATCCCGCTTATGATCGACAGCTCGAAGTGGAGCGTCATCGAAGCGGGTTTGAAATGCGTTCAAGGCAAAGCGGTCGTCAATTCTATTAGCTTGAAAAATGGCGAGGAAGAATTTCTTCGGCAAGCGCGACTCGTTAGGCGATATGGCGCGGCTGTCATCGTGATGGCTTTCGATGAGCAAGGCCAGGCCGATACATTCGAGCGCAAGATCGACATCTGCGCGCGGGCTTACAAATTCCTGACTGAGCGCGCCAGTTTCCCGCCTAACGATATCATTTTCGACCCAAACATCCTGACCGTCGCAACTGGTCTGGAGGAGCATCGTAATTATGCGGTCGATTTCATCGAGGCGACGCGCTGGATTAAAAAAAATCTCCCAGGCACGCGCGTAAGCGGCGGTGTAAGCAACATTTCGTTTTCGTTTCGGGGAAACAACACCGTGCGCGAGGCGATGCACGCGGCGTTTCTTTTTCACGCGATCCGCGCCGGTCTGGACATGGAAGCACGCGCTGGTCAAAGGAATCGTCGATTACATCGATGCCGACACGGAGGAGGCGCGGCAAAAATGCAAGCGCCCACTTGATGTCATCGAAGGTCCGCTTATGGCCGGGATGAGCGTGGTTGGCGATTTGTTCGGCGCCGGAAAGATGTTTTTGCCGCAAGTGGTGAAGAGCGCGCGGGTGATGAAAAAAGCCGTCGCCTACCTGATGCCGTTCATGGAGGCGGAGAAATCAGCTGGCGCAAAACCGCAGGGCCGCATCGTGATGGCGACGGTAAAAGGCGACGTGCACGACATCGGCAAGAACATCGTGGGCGTCGTCCTGCAATGTAATAATTACGAAGTTGTCGATCTTGGCGTGATGGTCCCGGCCGCGAAAATTTTGGAGACGGCGCGTGAGCGAAAAGCAGATGTAATTGGTTTGAGTGGATTAATCACTCCGTCGCTCGATGAGATGGTGCACGTGGCGCAGGAAATGGAGCGCGAAGGATTTCATTTGCCGTTGTTAATTGGCGGCGCCACCACCAGCCGGGCGCACACCGCGGTGAAAATCGCGCCGCATTATCGCTCGAGCACGGTGCACGTGCTCGACGCGTCCCGCGCGGTAGGCGTAGTGAATTCGCTCTTGAACGAAAAACAAAAGGCAGCGTTCGATGCGAAGACGCGCGCCGAATATGCGTCTTTGCGCGAGCAGCACGCGGCCAAGACGCGCGAGAGAAAACTCGTTGCGCTGGAGCAAGCACGTGCCAATCAAACGCCAATCGATAGGATCGAATATCGACCCCCGAAACCGGAGTTTCTGGGTTTGCGCGTTTACGCGAGCAGTCTGGGGAGCGCATGCGGCTCGCGTGCCGTTTCCGGCGGCCCGCCGGAAACTTCTGCGGACGTGCACTATTCCAAACGTCATCTTCCCCATTTCGAAAGGCCCTGGGCAAAATACGCGATTACGTGGAGCACCAGCAGCCGGCGAACGTTGAGTGAAGCCGCGCGCAAGGTCGTTCTAGATTGTGTTCTGTATTGGAACGAGCGGCGATACGAGCTTTACGCGGCGTGCGTGATGCCAGATCACGTCCACATCTTAATTGAGCCACGGGTAAGGCGCGATGCCTCCCATGCGACGGAGTTTTATTCGCTCACCGAGATTCTGCACACTATCAAGTCTTTCACCGCCCATAAAATTAATAAGGCCGAACAAAAGAGCGGACGAGTGTGGGGGCGTGAATCCTTTGATCGCTTAATTCGCTCCGAAAGCGATTTGCGGGAAAAATTTGAGTACATCACGCGAAATCCGTGGAACGCAGGCATCGCCCGTCCGGGTGAAGATTATTCTTGGGTATGGTATCCTGCGAAGGAGGCGTCTCGGCCGGCGACCGAGACGAGCACGCCAGCGGCATGCGCTCCCCAGATCATCTCGCTCGAAACGCTCGTTGAGTATATCGATTGGTCACCGTTTTTTCATGTTTGGGAACTGCGCGGGCGCTATCCGGCGATCTTCGATGATCCGGAAATCGGCAAACAAGCGCGTGAGCTTTTTGATGATGCACAAGAACTTCTCGATCAGATTATCGCGAAAAATTTACTGACGGCACGAGGCCTGTTTGCGTTCTGGCCGGCCAACTCCCTTGGTGACGATGTCGATCTCTATGTCGATGAACGGCGAAGCCAGAAACTCGGGGCCTTCCATTTCCTGCGTCAGCAAATGCAAAAGCCCCTCGGACAATTCAATCATTGCCTGGCGGATTACATTGCTCCGCAACCAGATCCGCAATCCGCAATCCGCAATCCGCAATCGGAGGATTATCTTGGTGGATTCGCGGTAACGATTCACGGCGCGGACGAACTGGCGAAAAAGTTTTCAGCCGAGCACGATGATTTTAACGCGATTCTGGCCAAGGCGTTGGCGGACCGGTTGGCGGAAGCGTTTGCCGAGTACTTGCACAAACAGGCGCGGATCGCGTGGGGTTTTGGGCGCGAGGAAAACTTGTCGAATCTCGATCTTATCCGCGAAAAATATCGCGGCATCCGACCAGCGGCGGGTTATCCCGCGTGCCCGGATCACGCGGAGAAGCGAACGTTGTTCGATTTGCTTAACGCGGAAAGGAACGCCGGCATCAAGTTGACCGAATCGTTTGCCATGCATCCGGGCGCGAGTGTGAGCGGTCTCTATTTCTCACATCCCGACTCGAAATATTTCGGCGTTGGGCAAATCGCGCGTGATCAGGTGATTGATTACGCGGCGCGAACCGGTGAGACGATTGCGGCCGTGGAAAAACGGCTGGCACCCAATCTGGGCTATGATCCGCCTGCGGCCGGTTAAAGTGACGGCGCCGCTTTGGTCATTGCCGGCATGAGTTTCACGGCTTTGCTCGAAGTAACGACTCGGTCTTCTTCTTTGGTTTGCGTTGCAGTTGGCCAGACCACATCCCAAGCGAGTCCGCATTTCTCCAGCAACCAGATGAGGTAGCGAGTGACGTCGAATTCCCACCAACGCAATCCGTGGGCGGCGCAACGCGGCTGGGCGTGATGGTTGTTGTGGTAACCCTCGCCAAACCCAACGACGCCGATCAAATAGTTGTTTCGGCTGTGATCGGAGGTGTCAAAGCTGCGATATCCAAATTGTGGCATGTGGCAGATGGAATTGACAGCCCAAGTCATATTGTAAATCAAGAGCATCGGAACGTAGATGCACCACAACATTCCGGCGAAACCGAAAGTGAGGAACAGAGCGGTGGCCACCGACAGATGAGGTAGCACGTAAAGCGCCGAATTTTCCCATAAGCGGCAATACCAGATTTTTCGCACATCGGCGGCGTAACGTTTTGAGCGCTGGCGGAATCCGGGCGGCTTGCGCACCAGCCACATCATGTGGGCGTAGGGAAATCCGTGCACCGGACTGTGGATGTCCTCGTCGGTATCGGATTTCAAATGATGATAACGATGGTCGCCAACCCACATGACCGGATCGCCAGCTAGGGTGACAGCCGAGCCCGTTGCAAAAAGAAACTTGAGCCACTCCGGCATTTCAAAGCCGCGATGTGTCAAATACCGATGCAGATAAAGTGTCGTGCTGATTCCGCCCCAGAAAAAGACTACCAGCATGACGGGCAGATAAGAAAGGTGGAAACGATGGAGAAGGCCGAGAACGCCCAAAACCTGCAATCCAATCAGTACAACAAAAATCAGCAGATGGAGTTTTTCGTGCTTAAACATGCGGCGGAGAAGAAGAAAACAAAGCAGCCTACCGGGCCGCAGCTAAATCCAGAGAGGCAACATTCCGATGAAAATGAGCAAAGCGCAAGTCGTTATTTCCTGGAAGCCGTCTCACAATTCGGAGGCGCGTTCTGTTCACGATGAGTTGGATCCTCGCCCTAGCCTCCCCTTCGAGGGGAGAGAATGAAATGTCAGAGATAGGTCCACTTAGAACAAGCAAATCGCGTACGCGACGCACTATTTTTTGAAAGTTTGCGCTCACTTGTTGCTTGGAGCGATTGCGAAAATTTGAGTGGGCAGAAGAAGAGCGCATCTTAAGGCTCCGCACAGATTCGGGGTGTCGCTTAGTCCGCCACGGGACGGACTCGCCGTGGTGAGCTTGGTAGAGCGGTCGCCGCGGCGACAGGTCGCACCGAAATTTCCTGATGCGAGACGTGGGGATGCATGATATGCATCCGCCAGCGCGGGGTGTAGCTTAGCTTGGTAGAGCGCGTGGTTTGGGACCACGAGGTCGCAGGTTCAAATCCTGTCACCCCGACAACCTTCAGAGGGCGGA
>WNFO01000514.1_pt1 | contig 30998 bp, 24 predicted proteins | sample 5400251 | NCBI WGS metagenome assembly WNFO01 (sample SAMN13153354, study PRJNA577476) | soil metagenome | isolation source: 100 cm saprolite under Madrone tree | place: USA:California | collected 2016-06-14
ATCCTCGATGTTGATGACCCGGGGAGAGGCTACCGTGCGTAGTCCTTTAGGCATCGCCGGTTGGTTGCTTGGGCCCGGAAGTCCAGAGATAGTTCTCGCAATTCACAGAAATTATGGGACTCACCAGCACTCCATTCTGAGCGCGACCATCAATTTCGTGCGCTGGTCCGCGCCTTTCTGTTGGTAACGCGAGATTCCTTACAGCGCGCTGAAGATTAATGATACCGCCCATGTGAACATTCGCGGCTAACGAACAGCCCCGAGGGTAATTAGTCCGCCCTCGACAAGAATGGTTTGTCCCGTAATCGCCGGAGCGTCGTCGGCCAAAAATAGTGCGGCAGCCGCGCAGTCCTCGACGGTTGCTAGCTTTTGGAGGGGAGTGGCTCTCGCTTCCGCTTCAAACGCAGGATCGGAATCCTGCCGATTGGCGAAGTGCGTTCGGATGAGGCCTGGCGAGATCGCGTTCACTCGAATCTGCGGTGCTAGAGCCCGTGCCAGCGACTTGGTCATTGTAAGTATGCCCGCCTTCGATGCTGCGTACACAATCGAACTGCCCACACCAGTTGTACCCGAAGTGGAAGCAATATTGATGATGGATGCGCCGGGTTGCTGGCGCAAAAAAGGGACTGAAGCGCGAATGCAGTAAAAGGATCCGCGCAGGTTTGTGTCGAGGGTTCTGTCCCAGATTTCGTCGGTGAGCTCTTCGAGCTTGTGGTGGGGAACGCCCGTGCTCCAGCCGGCGTTATTCACGAGAATATCCAGTCGTCCAAACTCAGCATGGGTCCGGGCGACCATGGAGCGGACTTCCATTTCTCGCGACACATCGCCTGCGATGGAAATAGCGCTGCCGCCCTTCGATCGAATCCGTGAAGCTACTTCCTCAGCGCCATCACGGGAACGCCTATAGTTCAGCGCGATCAGCGCACCCTCGCGGGCGAATAGCTCGGAGATGGCCCGTCCAATGCCAGTTCCGGCTCCTGTTATGAGTGCCACCCGACCATTCAGCTTCAAAAGAACTCCTCACTCGATGATCACAGCCGCTGCTGACAAAGCCTTAGCGCCCTGCGGTCGCAAAGTTGGTGGAATCGCCATTTCATGTAAGCCGGTAGACCTGAATTGCATTATCGTGGAACAGCTTCTTCTGGTTCGCCGCTCCCGCGCTGCGAGTGAGCGACAGAAGAACGTCAACCCACTGACGATAACTGGCGGAAACCGTGCAAACCGGCCAGTCACTCCCGAACATCACACGATCCCAGCCGAAGCATTCTATGGCGTGATCGACGTAGGGACGCAGATCTTCCGCAGTCCAGTTATTGGGATCCGCATAGGCTATCAACCCAGAAATCTTGCAGAATACGTTCGGAAATTTAGCGATTTCACGGATGAGCGAGCGCCAGGGGTTGAGGATCTTGTCCCTCACCTGTGGTACGCCGCAATGATCGAGGATGAAGGTCACATCGGGACACTGCGAAACTAGACGAATGGCAATCGGCAGTTGGCGCGCGAGGACGCAAATATCGAACGAAAGACCGTAGCCAGACAAACTACAAACATTCTCGATGAATGTTTCGCTTTGTCCTAGATCATCCGGACGTGTGTGCAAAACTCGCCGAATCCCTCTCAGTTTCGAATGACCCGCTATCTTTTCCACGTAGGTCTTAAACTCTTTGCTCTCCGGCCGTCCACATGCCACAACCCCTTCGAGCGGATTGTCTGAACAATCCGCAAGCCGAAGCAGATGCATTGTTTCTTCAAGCATGAACGGCTCGTCAACGTCGGCCTCAAGGTGCACCGACTTTTCGATAGCGAGTCCGTTCGTTGCAGCGAGGTAGTCGTTCATGCGGAAGGAGCGATTCAGATCAGGCAATTGCTGGAGCCAGGCATAACGAAAAAGGTCCAGATCCCATAGGTGTTGATGCGTGTCTACGATCCTCATGCATTTTCAATCCACGTGAAAGATTTCTTCCATCGCAACCGTCAGTTCTTTCTGACTCCCGTCTCTTTGTCATTCGCAGCATGCAGGTCCTGAAGCACGCCGATCGCTTTCTTCGCATCAATATCATTCGGGTTGAGTTCCAGCGCTGCCTGAAGCTCCTTTTCCCCATCTTTTAGATTTCCGGTTCGGCAGTACATCAATCCCAGGTTCCTGTGGAGATGGGCAGCCTCCCCGCACTGCCCACAAAGGGCAAGGGCTTCTTTCATCTGTTCCAAAGCCTGAGGCCAATTTTGGGCGTTGGCGGCCTGGATCGCGAAATTCCCCAATTGGCCGACGCGGTCCGTAATCTGCTGGTTTTTTTGCAATGTGTCGAACCGGTCCTGATATTGCACTGCCTCGGGGTCATGCAACTTATTCAAAGTTCTCGCGAGATTATAGAGAGTTTCGGATTGATTTGGATCGGCCTGGAGCGCCAACTTCCAGTGCGCGATGGCATCGGTTGTTTTCCCCGCACGCTCCAGGTATTGGCCCAGAAGGTATTGCGCGTCCGCGTTGTCGGGTTGAAGCACTACAACCTTTTCGAAGAGTTCCATCGCACGTTTCACCTGATTGTCTTGCCTCTCCGTGAGAGCGAGGAAATAGAGTGCACTGGCGAAGTTGGGCTGCAGACGCACGGCTGTTTCTAGCTGCTTGCGGGCTTCCTCATAGTTGCCAGCTTCAAAAAAGAAGTGGCCCAGGTTGTAATGGACTCCGGGAGACTCGGGATTCAGCCGCGCGGCTTCCGTAAACTCCTTGAATCCCGTCGTCCGATCGTACTGGTCCACGAGGGCAATGCCCAGGTTCAAGTGCGCGTCCGCCGAATCCGGTTGCAGCGCAACTACTCTTCGAAAGGTCGCGATCGCCTCTCCCCCGCGGCCGTTCTTGGCTTCGAGCATCCCAAGCGAGGTGTAAGCCTCCGCATTCTCCGGTTCGATTTGGATTGCCGACCGGAATTCCTGCTCCGCTTCGGAAAACTCGCCAAGCCTCGCCATTGTCAGGCCCAGATTCACATGAGCCTGGACGTTTTTCTGATCGTTCTGGATCGCCTGTCGAAAAAGACCTGCAGCTTCCGAGTCCCTTCCTTGCTGAGTGTATAAGACACCCAGGCTGAGGTACGCGGGCGCAAAATTGGGATCAATTTGCAGGACAGCCTCGAACTCCTGTACGGCTCTGTCTAGCTTTCGCTCTTCCTGAAGCAGGGTACCCAACGCGAAATGGGAGGCGACTGAATCGGGTTTCTGCCGAATTTCTGCCGAATGGCGGCTTGGAATTCGCTGGCGGCGCGAGTCCGGTCGCCTTTCGTCAGAAGCGCGAGGCCCAAGTTGTAATGAGATTGCCAATTCTGACCGTCCAGGAGCAGCGCAGCTTCGAAGGCTGAGATGGCGCATGCGACACGGCTGTTCTGGGCGTATAAAGCTCCAAGAGTGTTGTATGCACCGGCCGTGGGATGATCGCGAATCGTTTCGAGCAAAACGCTGATCTGCTCCGACGGATGTTCCTGAACCAGACAGGACTTAGGAAAAGCCCGTGAGGACTCGCGAGCGGCGTCACCGCGCGCGACCGGTGCGCGGTTCTGCGCGACGCAATGATTTGCGCTAGTGAATACTAGTAAGGTAGCCAGCCTCAGGAGACTCACGCTTCCATCCTTCATGTGGCGCCTGACCTTCCTGCGGATCGCCTCCCCCGAGTATAAAGGCTAGCAAAGGCAGCTTGCCAACCAAACAAGAGGGCCAAAAAAATCCGGGTGGGCGCGAATTGTCCGCCCACCCGGTGTTTGCCACTCTTCCGCGGCAAAAGTGAGACTACTGGATCTTCCGACGCCAAACTCAGAAGTAGAGCTTCAGGCCGAACTGCAACTGACGGGCCGTGTTTGCCGTGCTCGAAATCGTTCCGAATGTATTGGTATGACTGATGTTTACATCCGGAACATTCCACACCGGAGTGTTTGTCAAATTGAACGTCTCGAACCGGAACTCGAGCCGCTTGCTCTCGGTGATCGGGAACTGCTTGAACAGCGAGAGGTCGAGGTTCTTAAACCTATCCGACCTCAGAGTATCCCGGCCCAAATTGCCAAACGTGCCTGGAGCCGGGACCGCAAAGGCGGCAGGGTTCAGCCATTGAGCAGGTGATTTGTTGGCCGCGTAGGGACTACCCCCAAGGAAGTTCAGTCTTTCGTAGTTGCCGAAACCGAGCGCGCAGCAGGCCGTATTGGCTGCGATATGCGCGATATCCCCGGATGCACCGACGAAAAAGGGTATCCCCGAACTAAATGACACGATCCCGTTCAACGTCCAGCCGCCTACAACATAGTTCAAAGGCCCGCCACTGGAGGCATACTTTTGCCCCTTGCCAAAGGGAAGCTGATAGACCCAGGACGCCGAGAAGATTTGCGGAATGTCTGTGCCGGCTGGGCCCTTGTCATTCTTCAGAGTGTATGGATTCTGTATGCTGCAGCCTTCCACGCCGTACCAACCGGTGCAGCCAAGATCGAGAGTTTTCGACCAGGTGTAGGACACAAGATAGGTTAGGCCGTGGAAGCCCCGACCGTTCAATGAGGCTTGCAGGGCGTTGTAGCTACTCTTGCCGACCGCGGTGTCGAAATCAGCGGGTGCGATGTACGGAAAAGGAGAGCTGCTGGTGGCACCTGTTTGGACGGGTGTGGTTGTGCCCGGGAACGTGAATGTGACCAGGTTCGGAGTCGCCGACGGCGTCTTACCCGTATTCCCCGTGAAACCAATGTCGAGACGGTGGCCACGCGAAGCCACGTAGTTTGCCATCAGGACGGTGCTCGAGCCCAGTTGGTGTTGAACGCCGAAATTAAACTGATCTGCGTAAGGCCTTTGCATGTGTGGATCGGCGTACCAATTAAAGCCGGTGAATGGGGATGGGCCAGCAATCGCTGGGCCCGTGCCGGTGGGCGCCTCCGCAGAAGCTGGATTACTGCCACCGAGCTGGCCGGTATCAGGCCAGGACCCTTCATAGTTCTGAGCGCTCTGAGTGACAGCCGCCCAATTGTCGTAGAACCTGCCATAAGCGGCACGCAGGACCGTAGTATGTGACAGCTCGTAGGCGAACCCGACTCGCGGCTGGAAGTCGGTGAGGTCGTTTTGAAAAATAGCCCCGTTAGCGTGGGGAGTGACAACCACGTTCGCCGGTAGATAGCTCTGCCCTGGTTGCGGATTGTTTCCGCCGGGACCAAGACCAAAGGGGATACAGGGTGGAACCGGATTAGTTTGCGCACAAACAGGGGGTAGGTGGGACAGGACGAACGTTCCGTTGTTAAAGTTCAGGTCGCCGGTGAATCCGTTCCCGTCTTTTAGGCTACCGTAAATGGGCATCAATGTCAGGTCGTAGCGCAGACCGAAGTTGACGGTCAGCTTGTTGGTGACCCTCCAGGAGTCCGTGAAAAATGCTCCGTCCACCCAGCCGCCGTGTTCGGTCTCTTTCACGTTCCGCCGCTTAAAACTGCTGGCACGGCCCAGAAGGAAGGAGGCCAGGGAGCTGCCTGCCGTCCCCGGGGCTGCTGGATTATCGGTATTTGAAGAGTCGAAGACTTCGGAGGCGTTCAAGTACAGCGCGTTGGCGTTGTTGGTGGCAAAGTCCGCGCCCATCTTGAAGGTGTGGCGTCCGTAAGTCTTGGTAAAGCTTCCACCGAATTGCCAGATGTTCGTACCTTGCGTACGGTCGGTGTGCGCCGCGCCGTGCGCGGCGGGATCGGAGTTGCCGATGAACCCGTTTATGGTGACGTTGGGTATCAGCGAAACGCCGCCGATGAAATTGCTCACGAAATTCGGCGCGAAGCCCAGGCTGGCACCGGTGGCGCCTGACGGATTCAAGTAACTGGAACCCTGGGAGATGTTCAAAAGGACGCGCCCGAAGTGAGTCTCCAGCAAGGAGCTGCTGGAGAACGTGTGCAGGTATCCCATACCCACGGTATATCCGTTCGTGATCTGAAAGTGAGAAAGGCCCGTAAATCCGCCGGAACCCGTATCGGGCTGCCGGAACTGGCTCCAGCGGCCGAAAATGTTGTCATTGGTCGTGAACTGATGATCCAATCGGGCGCTAAACTCATCCTGGCGGACAATCGACTTCGTGATGTCCTGAGCGTTCCTCGGGGAAGACGCCGTTGGGGTTCGGTTCGCGGGCGGGAAAATGGCATTGGCATACGCGATCATGTGCGGGTCGAGCATGTCGGTCGGAATCTTATTACAGGGCACGTCGCCGGCGCTGAAGGTTTGAATGTTGGTGCCATTGTCCGGAACCGGGTTACCACTCGCGTCGCAGAGAAAGCGAGTACCGCTAAACGGGTTAAATACCTGCCCCGCAAAAGGCACGCCCCCGACAGTTGTCAGATCGCCGCCCAGTTCGGATGACGTCGGTACGTTGTATAAGCTTGACGCAGCAGTATGGAGCCGGAAGCCCTCGTAAGCAGCAAAGAAGAATGTCTTCGGAATCCCGAAGTGGCCCCAGGGTATAGAGAGCGGGCCTCCGCCTGCGACGCCAAACTGGTTCTGCTGGAACGGAGTTACCTTGGAAAGAAACGGGTCTCGGGCGTCGAAATTCGTGTTGCGGAGGAACTCCCACAGGGTCGCGTGATATTGGGTCGTTCCCGACTTGGTGACCACATTGATGATGCCACCCAAGGCTCCGCCATACGTGGCCTCGTCATTGTGCGACTGGACCTTGAATTCCTGGATCGCATCGAGAATCGGGGCAATGGCATAGGTACTTCCAAAAGAGCCCTCGTTGTTCAACCCGTCGAGCAAGTAGAGATTGCTGCGGTTCGTTTGGCCGTTGATCGAGGGATAGGAAAAGGTGCCGACAGGATTGGACCAAACGCCGCCCGCCGCGGTGGAGTTCTGCGAGACGTTCACGGTGCTGACACCCGGCGTCAGGGAAAGCAATTGAGTAAAGTTGCGCCCGTTCAAAGGCAGGGCGTTGACTTGCTCTTTGACGACGGCTACGCCCAGCTCCGAGGTAGCAGTCTCCAAAGCTACTGCTTCTGCCGCGACGGTGACACTTTCCGTGACGGAACCGGTAGCCAAGGTAACGTCGAACGTTGCCGTCTGGTTCACGACCAGAGTGACGTTGGCTTCCACGGCGGACTTGAAACCCTGCCTGCTGATTTTCAGATCGTAATCTCCTGGCTGAATGTCGGGAATGACGTAGATGCCAGCGCTATTTGTCGACGTGGTTCGATCGAGGTTGGTAGCCTTATTATGCAGTACGACCGTCGCATCGGGGACAACTGCACCTGACGTGTCGTACACAGTTCCCTTGATCGAGGCGATCGCCTGACCGCGAGCCGTTCCCGGCAGCAACGCACAAATACCAAACAACAAGATGAGCCCCACCCCTAAGGACGAAACGTTTGAAGCCTTGCGAAAACCTAGAAATGTCATGGTCGCTCCTCCTGACGTCGAACGAGCAAGCTTTCTTGAGCCCGCACCGCGCCATCTGCATGTGACTTGGAATCGCCTTCTTAGGCGGCCCACCCCCTCACTTCCGTACTCCGAGACAAGGACAATGCAGAGTTCTGTAACAGTAATAACGAATCGTGTCAAGCAGAAAATTTCATACAGTTGAACATCGTTCCACATAGTGGTATGCTCCAGCCTAGGACATGCACGCACCCGTAGTTCACAATCTCGCCATTTGGCGCGATACAGTGAGCGGACCAGGACAATGCGTAAAGAATGATGTTGGAGGAATTGTTTTAGCAGACGAAACACAATACCATTTCATTAGGGTGCGAAGTCACCCGCCCAAGGTCTTGTGAGAATCGAAAGATCATAGGGGAAATGCCGTTCGTCGAGACCACAATTCAAGGCGGAAATTTCCCAGGCTGCGAGAGAATCTCGCACTCTGATGATCAGGTGAATCATGGCGAGAGTTAAGCTCGTTCCTGTTGGCGTAATCACAAAGGTATTCAGAATCCTGGAAGCCATTCAGGGCTCTTCCTCGGGATTAACACTGAAGCCCATTTGCGACATTACTGGAGTCCACAAGAGCACAGCTCATCGCTTTCTGAAGCACCTCGAACGCGACGGATATCTGATTCGGACTGAAACCGGAGCGTATTTAATCGGACCAAAGTTCTCTCATCTGAGCGCCCGCGCAAACCACCGGGCCACACTTCAAGCCGTGGCCCGCCCGATCCTCTGGGAAATCTGGAAATCGACACGTGAAACTGTGAATCTGGGAGCCTTGGACCAAGGAACTGTGCTCTATATCGAAGTTATCGAAAGCCCCCACGAGTTTCGGCTTTCTTCCAGGGTGGGCACTCGCCGCTCTCTGCACGCGACAGCTTTGGGCAAGGCGCTTGCCGCCTTTCTTGTGGGAGAGCAAAAGGAGAGGGTACTGTCCACGATACAATTTCAACCGCTGACCCCGAAAACCATCATGAATCTTGTGCAATTCCGCCAGGAGCTGGAGATTATTCGGAAGCAGGGGTACGCCGTGGATGACGAGGAGACAACTCTGGGCGCGCGTTGTGTTAGCGCGCCGATCCTGGGCGCGAACCGAGAGGTGGTGGCGGCCGTCAGCGTTTCGGGGCCAGTGACGAGAATCAGTCCAGCTCAGGTACCCGCACTCGCTGCGGCAGTCGTGAATGCCGCTCGCGCGATTTCCGCGGCCATGGGGTTTGCACAGCCCGATTTAGAGACGACAGAAGCACGTTCCGACGAGAAAGCTGTTTCTTCAGTCAACTGAGCCCCTCTTGCGGCTCCTGGACTTCCCCGAAACCTCGCGAAACAAGCTGCGGTTCTCGAGCGTTGGAGCGTTTAGAGTTGAAAGTCTGGCCAAATCCACCTAGGGGTGTGTCAGTTTTTGGATCGCTTTCTGAGACTCCACTAGTAGGGCGCGGATCGCTGTGTTTTCCGGGAACATCTGGCTCGCGTTTGTGAGGACGTTGCTAGCTTCCGTGGACTTGTTCTGAGATAGATAGGAGGCACCCAACAAGCGGTAAAGTTCGCCGTCATGCGGGATGATTTTGATGCCTCGCTGCAACACGTCTGCGGCTTCTTGCAGGTGACCGGCACGTATGAGCAAGCTGCCACACAGCTCAAAATCCGCTGGAGAGGTGGAACCTTGGCTGATGGCCCGATTCAAGTGATCTATGGCCTCCACCGCTCCCTGGCTGCTTTTCTTTTCCAGTGCGCCGTAAGCAAGAGCTTCAAGCACAGAGACATCCTCCGGTGCAGACGTTCGGAGTTTTTCCGCCAAGGTCAGATACCGTTCTCGGTATTCGGGATGAGCGCTCACCAATTGACCGTATGCCTGGAGGAGTGTGATGGAAGGAAGTGACGTATCTTTCTGTCCCGGGATCGCATCGAGATGGACTAGATCGGGTAGTTTAAGCGTTGTCATGTTGAATGCTTCGGCCGGATACGGTTCACCAGACTCCCTGATGATTCGATGGTTCGTAAGCACGGAGTGTGAAATCTCTTTGACGTCGCGCTTCGGCATATGGCACCCCGCACAGTCGTCCGGCGGGTTTTTGCGTTGGCGAATCGCGAAAGGGACCGCACAACTCTTTTCCGTGTGGCAGGTAAGACATTTCAAGCGGAAATATACCGATACTTGCTGTCCAGCGGGTTGGACGTGAGGGTCATGGCACGTGATGCAGCTGAGGCGGCTCCGGCTTCCCCTATAACACTTACTAAGAGTCATGGAAAAATAGTGCTCGAGAAGATCACTCTGAGGAGCAGAGCCGCGTTTTGGAGGGATCATCAGAATTGCTAGCGTGTCATCGAGTGCTGATCCTGGTCGAAAGTCCTGGAAATTCTTCCCAGGTTTTAGCACCCGAGCATCTCCAGTTTGATGACAGGACGCGCAGATATTGTCTGCAAGCCAGCAAGGAAGTTTGGCGGGGTTCACGATGGAGCGGCCTTCGCCGTTTATACCTGGTCCAATTTCTTGCATCTCCCACACATGCGATGCGCCCGGACCGTGGCAGTTTTCACATCCAATCGCCAAATCCGTGAACGGAGGGTCAAAAAAACGGCCATTGCCATTCGGAATCGGCTGAGGGTGGCCACTGTGGCAGACAATGCATCCCGGGAGAATCGGACGACTGAAACCGTAATCGTAGAATTCATAGCCCGGGGACAGTGCCCAACGTCGAGTCTTGGAATAAAACGAGAGGGGGGCCTCAAAGAGAGAGTCGCCGCGCCGGACGATTGCCCCGAACCCATTTGCTCCTGAGCCCATGATCCATTCCACTCTTTGGGTATCACGAAAAATTTCCTTCTCGTCGGGTCCAGTTTCGTAATCATCCTGGTAGAGGTGGCCGCCCTTGACGGAAACTTCGAAATGGCGGTTCAGCTTTGCATCAAAAATATGCGCGGAATTCGGGATCTTCTCCAGCAGCTTGGGTGACACTAGGGACATCGAACGACCCATGTCGGTTTGGGAAAAATTGTTGTAAATAGCTGGGTGGCATTCGGCGCAAAGCTTGGAGCCCACGTAACCATTGCTCGAACCTCTGCTTTCAGGCGATGCCGTCTGCGCACTGCGGGCGCGTGCATGGCCAACAGGTTCAGAAGGGAGGAACGCCAGAAAGGCTCCGAAGATTGCAATGGCGAACAATGTCACTCGATCGAGTCTATGCCCTAGCAACTTCGACATTTCTCGTGCAAGCATGCGGTGGGCATAAAACTGTGCTGGATCTCGTTGGTTCATCGAAACGGAGTATCTCGCTATTTCAGCCCATACCTCGGGTTTACCTCGCGCCCAGGGTCGTGGTCTTGATTTCTACTTGACTCATTCCGCGGGTCCGTTTGGAATCGATCCCGCTACCTTCGCGCACAACGTAGTACTGATTTGCCGGAAGATCCTTGAGCGTTTCGACCAGCCCGTTGGGCCAACGGATCACGATCTTTTCTGCCTTTGCGGCCTTCCCTAGACCGAAGTGAACTCGCAAATCGCTTTGCGAAATAAAACCGTCGCCACTCCGAACTTCCTTTTCGTGCCTATCGCCGTCTCGTTCGAACGTCACCTGCGCCCCCAAAGCGGCGCGATTCGATTTCACACCAATCAATTGAAGGCTGATGAAATTGCCCACCGGTGCCGTGTTGTAATAAAGCGAAGGAGTTTCATTCATGTTGTTCACGAGCGCCCCTTCGTGGCCGTTATTAAACAAGTCTCCGAGAGCCATGCCGCGGCCGGAATGCAACTCGCTGAGTGTGTCTCCGGCCTGCGCTGTGATGTTGGCGAACTTTCCGTCGCGCAGATTGTAGTAGGCCACTTTCGGTTGTCGGTAACTCGTCCCCAGATCCTTGCCGTCCACCTCTGGGTAGACATGGCCATTGGAAATCAAAACGCCGGGCCACCCGCTGTTGTCGAAATCGTAGAATTGGACCCCCCATCCCAACCAACTCGTAATCCTTCCAAGGCCGGCGCTGCGTGTAACGTCGTCGAATACATTCTTGCTGCGGTTGAGAAAGAGCGTGGGTGTATCGTCGCTGAAGTTGGTCTTGACGAGATCCTGATAACCATCGTGCGTGTAATCATCCGCGGAGACGCCCATGCCGGCCTGCATGGAGCCCTCTTCGTTGAACGCAACACCGGCCATTTTGCCGAGTTCTGTAAAGGTCCCGTCATGATTGTTGTGGTAAAGAAGATTTGGCGTTGTGTCGCAAGCGACATAAATATCCGGCCATCCGTCGTTATCAAAATCAGCGGACAGTGAAGTGAAGCCATAGCAGCCGGAAGCCCTGGTGATTCCGGAATTTTGCGAGACATCACTGAATGTGCCGTCGCCGTTGTTGTGGTAAAGCGCGTTGACGCTGGTCTTGAGGCCGCGCGGCCCGCACATAACGTTTATTCCCTTCCACTTGCACCACTGTCCTTGGCCAGGCCTGGGCACCGAGTCATAACTGAAATCCACGTAGCGCGCCACGAAAAGATCGGCTCTGCCGTCGCGGTCATAGTCGAGAAAACTACATCCAGTACTCCACTCAGACTTGGCAGTCTTCAGCCCGGCCTTTTCGGTTACGTCCGTGAAAGTTCCATCCCGGTTATTGTGGTAGAGGATGTTCTGGCCCCAATACGTCACCAACAAATCTAAATACCCATCGTTATCGTAATCCGCGACGCAAGCACCCTGACCCCATCCGGGATGTGCGACTCCAGCCATCGCAGTTACATCCGTAAAGCTGCCATTCTGATTGTTGTGATAAAGGTGCCCACTGGGCTCCTGACCTTCGGAGAATCCCTCTACTCGGGAGCCATTCGGCAGGAAAATGTCAGGCCATCCGTCGTTGTCGTAGTCGAAGATGACCGCACCGTTGCCAGTAGTTTCAATAATGAACTCTTTATGTTTGTCGCCACCGGAAGAATTAAGCGCGGTCAGGCCGGCCTGACGCGCAATGTCCTCAAAGTGGACTGCGTTCGGCTTGAGGGTTTTTTGGTTGTCTTTTGATGCGTTTGGCGCCTGCGCGAATGCAATGATCGCGAGAGCACATCCAGCCGCTGAAATACCAGGAAAAAGGAACTTCTCTGAACGTCTCATGCATCCCTCGTCTGGCCTCGGAATCGAGATTCGGAATCTAGATCAAGCGCTTGCCTTCTTATCACAGACAAAGTCTACGCGACTCATTTGACGCAATGCGGCTTTCTGAGATGGTTGTGGGCATTCTTGCGACGATTCGAACGAACCGCGTTATCTATTCCTTCCATCCTTCCAGGCGACGACTCTTTGTTGCGACTCTCCCAACCCTTCGATGCCTAGGTCCACGACATCGCCGGGTTTCAAATACTGCGGCGGATACGCCCCAAGGCCGACCCCGGCGGGTGTTCCCGTGCTTATTACATCCCCTGGGAGCAGGGTCATGAACTCACTCACGTAGCTGACGACGGTCGGAACATCGAAGATCATCTTTGTAGTATTGCTGTTTTGCCGGAACTCGTTGTTCACTTTCAACCACATCCCCAGGCACCCGGTGTCGGGTACCTCATCACGAGTTGCAAGAAACGGGCCGATTGGAGCGAATGTATCTGCACTCTTGCCTTTCACCCACTGGCCGCCGCGCTCGAGCTGGAAGCTCCGCTCGGAGTAGTCATTGTGAAGTGCATAACCGGCGACAAACTCGAGCGCCTGTTCCTTTGTTATGTAGGCGGCTTTCTTCCCTATGACCACTGCCAGTTCCACTTCCCAATCCAACTTCTTCGCATTCTTGGGAATAACTACGGGATCGTTCGGGCCGACAAGCGAAGAAGTGGCTTTCATAAAAACCACCGGTTCCCGAGGCACTTCCGCGCCACTCTCTGTAGCATGGTCGCGGTAGTTGACTCCGATGCAGATGATTTTGCTTGGCCGGCAGATCGGGGGCCCCAAGCGCATCGAGGATGAAGCACGCGGAGCAGTCGATTCATTTCGATCAAGCCACTGCCGTAATGCGTCGAGGCCTCCTTCATCAAAAAAGTGTTCATCGTAGTCTGACACAATGTCAGAGACATCCACGCGTGCGCCATCACGCAGAAGGACGCCGGGCTTCTCTTTTCCTGCTTCACCTAACCGGATGAGTTTCATGGCGAGAATTTGCCGTTTTTGGACCGCGCCAGGCGGTCGGCACTCGCTTTTCGATCAAACTCAAGAACAGGGGGGACTTGGAACACGGTGTCTAGCTAATCTCAGTCGAGCGGCAGGAGTCAAGAGGATTCGACATATGAAATAATACATTTTAGAATGTGAAATCGAAAATAGGTTCCCGTCTGATACGGGGGAGGACTCGATTCCTTCAACTCCCCTCACTAGCTAGAATCCGTTCGGGATGTTTCCGCAGTGCCGAGATGACGTGAGATCGCTCGGGCCGCAGCCAGAACGGCTCTCGCGTAAACTGGAATTTTCTCTCGCGCAATTCTGGTAATTGGACCAGCTACGCTGATGGCCGCTGCCACCTTTCCTCCCTCTAGAAGAACGGGAGCGCCGACACAGCGCGCTCCCAGGGTTGCTTCTTCATCGTCCAATGCATAGCCCCGCTGCTTGGTCCTTTCTAATTCTTTTCGGAATCGCGACAGGCTAGTAATCGTGTGTGGAGTGAAGCGCTCGAATCGGAGTGAAGACAGCACATGGTCTTTTTCCGTCGTGGATAAAAAAGCCGCGAGCGCTTTGCCCATCGAGGTACAGTAGAGCGGACGCCAGGTGCCCACGTGTGAGGCCATACGAAATGGGTGAGGACTCTGCACTACGTCCAGATAGAAGACGTCTTGCCCGTCCAGGATTCCCAGGTTTACGGTTTCGGTCGTAACCTTCCAGAGATCTTGCAGGATCGGGCGGCTAATTTTGCGAAGTGTTGTCTGATAGGAAATTCCCGAGCCTAGCCGCACCAGTTTCGGACCGACCATGTATGCGCCGAAATCGTCCCGGTACAGATATCGCTCGGCTTCAAGATGCGCGAGGAAACGATAAGCCGTGCTCTTATTGATCGCTGTCTGTTCGGCGATATCCTTCAACTGCAATCCTGTAGGAGAAGCATTGAGCGCCTCCAAAATCCTCAAGACCTTGGAAACAACACCTACCGGGGCAGATTTCGATGCTCGAGTTCGAAACACGGTATGACTCTCCAGGTGGAGGGAATTTTCTGTCCGTCGATTCATGGATTCACGCTCTTAGCAGAGGGCATTCCAATCAACCAGTAATGCAAATTCTCACTTGCCCCACCCAAGTTAGCCTCGGCGCCAGTATTTTGACATATGAAAGTGAGATTTTTTACCTTGAATTTCTGTCTGGCCCTTGCTATATGGCTTTAGGCTCGAATTCATCAGAACGATCCTCGGATCATGCGTTGCTGTGGAGCGGCCTCAACCAAGCGGGTATTTCGGTCTGAGGGTCTGGTGAAGCGCCGGGCGATATAGAGATACGGACGGGATCGGACCATGACGTCAGGTCGGGTGTTGCAACTGAATCCGAGAGATAACGTTCTAGTTGCGCTCGATGACCTCCGAAAGGGCGAACAGATCGGTTTTTCGGGCCGGACTCTCACCCTAAGGACCGATGTTCCCGCCAAACATAAGTTCGCGACGGAGGATGTTCCACCGGGCGGTGCCGTCGTCATGTACGGCGTGCTGATCGGCAAAGCAATGGAGCCAATCAGCTCGGGAGAAAAACTAACGACCCGAAATACGCGCCACGAAGCTGCAACCTTCCACGAAAAAACGGAAGACTATCGTTGGGCGTCTCCAGACGTCTCTCGCTGGCGTCAGAAGACTTTTCTTGGATACTTTAGGGATGATGGTCAGGTCGGCACGCGGAACTATTGGCTTGTCGTCCCGCTCGTTTTCTGCGAAAACCGGAACATCTCGGTACTAAAACAGGCGTTCGAGGAAGAATTGGGCTTTGCTCTGCCACAAATCTATCGGCAGCAGGTGGCCGAGCTCGTTCGCTCGTATCAAGCAAGAGGATCCGCTGAAATCAAGAGCTCCGGCGCAGCGAGAAGCGGGGTTCAAGGTCAGCGCATGAGGGTTTTTGAAAACCTCGACGGAATCAAATTTCTGATGCATGAAGGCGGTTGCGGTGGCACACGCGAGGATTCAAACAATCTGTGTGCGCTGATAGCGGGCTACATTCACCACCCGAATGTTGCCGGCGCCACGATTCTAAGCCTCGGTTGTCAAAATTCACAAGTCGCGATACTTCGGGAGGAATTGAAAAAGCGCGATGCCAGTTTCTCCAAGCCTCTTTTGGTGTTGGAACAGCAACAAAGCGGATCGGAATTCACGATGCTGTCCGAGGCGATTCAAAGAACTTTTCTCGGGCTGATAGAGGCCAACAAGAGCACGCGCAGACCTGCGCCACTCTCGCAGCTCTGCATGGGGTTAAAGTGCGGAGGTTCCGACGGATTCTCAGGCATTTCGGCAAATCCAGCGATCGGCCACGTTTCCGATCTAGTCGTCTGTCTCGGCGGCAGGACGATCCTTTCTGAATTCCCCGAACTCTGTGGTGTGGAACAGGAGCTTATCAATCGCAGTACCCGAAAAGAAGTAGCCGACCGCTTCATCCAGCTGATGCGGGACTATGCCAACAGAGCGAAAGCAGTCCGATCGGGTTTCGACATGAACCCGTCACCAGGCAACATCCAGGACGGGCTCATAACCGATGCGATGAAGTCCGCCGGCGCCGCGAAAAAAGGAGGAACGTCTCCAGTTACTGCAGTGCTAGATTACCCTGAATACTCGACCGAGCCGGGGCTCAATCTCCAATGTACGCCGGGCAACGACGTGGAGTGCGTCACGGCCCAGGTGGGTGCGGGGGCGAACATCGTTCTGTTTACGACTGGCTTGGGAACGCCGACAGGAAATCCAATCGCGCCAGTAGTGAAAATTTCCACGAATTCGCGGTTAGCACAGAAGATGCTGGACATCATCGACATTGACACGGGCAGCATCGTTTCTGGACACAAGACAATCCAGCAAATGGGTGAGGAGATTTTGGACCGTGTAATTCAATTTGCCAGCGGGGAAACCAGGACGAAAGCGGAGTTGCTAGCCCAGAACGATTTTATTCCATGGAAGAGAGGGGTCTCACTCTGAGCACGCAAGCTCGCACCACTGAGTCATTTCGTTTGGATGGCAAAGTTGCCGTCGTCACGGGGGGTGCCAGTGGAATCGGGCGTGCCATTGTCCAGAGGTTTGCGAGGAGCGGAGCTTGCGTTCGAATCCTGGACATTGACCAAAAACAAGCAGAAGCGGTTGCTCTGGAAGTGGTCAGTGCCGGCGGTAATGCGAGTGCCTTCCAGTGTGATGTGGCGAGTCCGGAGAATGTCAAAGCTGTTTTCGAACGGCTATTTCGAAAGGAACGCATACAAATCCTTGTCAACAACGCTGGAATCGCGCACGTGGGCAATCTCGAGGCAACAACCGAACACGACTTCGACAAAGTTTTCCAGATTAACGTGAAAGGTTTCTATAACTGCATGCAGGCATCGATCGGACAAATGAAACGCGACGGCGGCGGCGTGATTCTGAACATGGCATCGATCGCGGGCTCCTCAGGGCTGATGGACCGTTTTGCTTACTCGATGAGCAAAGGTGCCGTTATCGCGATGACGTATTCTGTAGCGAAGGATTATCTGCAATATAACATCCGCTGTAATTGCGTCTCGCCAGCGAGAGTTCACACGCCGTTCGTCGACGGCTATCTCCATCGCAATTACCCAGGCAAGGAAGAGGAAATGTTCGCAAAACTCGCCACCGCACAGCCAATCGGCAGGATGGGGCAACCTCACGAAGTCGCCGCCCTTGCCCTTTTTCTGTGCTCCGATGAAGCAGCCTTCATCACTGGAGTGGACTACCCGATAGACGGTGGTTTTTTCAATCTCCACGACTGACAGCATGGATCTCCAGCTGAAAGATAGTGTTGTAATCATCACCGGAGGAGCTAAGGGCATTGGCGCTGCCATTACGCGGATGGTTGCGGGGGAAGGCGCCATTCCAGTGATCGTGGATCGCGATTCAGACGCCGGAGAAAAATCACAGTCCGACTTGCGACAACACGGGAATGTCAGCGATTTGATTGTCGCGGATCTTGCGACCCCTGAGGCTTGTTCTAAAGCCGTTGAGCAAACCATGGAGAAATTTGGCCGAATCGACGCCCTGGTAAACAATGCCGGCGTAAATGATGGTGTCGGCCTTGAGAAAGGCAGCCCCAACCAATTTGTTGCCTCGCTGCAGCGCAATTTGCTGCACTACTACAACATGGCCCACTATTCTCTGCCGTCTTTGAAGCGCACTCAAGGGACTATCGTTAACATTGGCTCAAAGACGGCGGTTACCGGACAAGGAGGAACCTCTGGGTACGTTGCGTCGAAGGGAGCCATCCTGGCTATGACTCGTGAGTGGGCCGTGGAACTTCTGCCTTATCGAATCCGCGTAAATGCTGTCATTCCCGCCGAAGTTATGACGCCGCTCTACCAGCAATGGCTGAGTACGTTTTCCAATCCCGAAGAGAAGTTGAAAACGATCGTCGCCAAGATTCCATTGGGAAAGAGAATGACCACTTCCGAAGAAATTGCTGCCATGGTCGTCTTTCTAATCTCCTCTAAAACCAGCCATATTACCGGTCAACACCTGTACGTCGACGGCGGTTATGTCCATCTCGATCGCGCCTTAACATAACGGAGAAAAATGACAAATCCTTCTGCGCCCCTTACCGAGCGACGATACATAGCAGCGTTTGTGCTCGTCACTAGCCTCTTCTTTTTGTGGGCACTAGGCGTAAACCTGAACGACATTCTGATCCCACATCTCAAAAAGGCATTTCGCCTTACCGACTTTCAGTCGTCTCTGATCCAGGCCGCATTCTTTGGTGGTTACTTCTTAGCCGCTTTGCCAGCAGGCTGGCTGATGGAACGCATCGGTTACAGGAAGGGTATCCTGGTCGGATTGCTGACCTGCGCGTTCGGCGCGTTTCTGTTTATCCCGGCGGCTTCGATTGGACTTTACGGGTTCTTCCTTTTCGCATTGTTTGTGATGGCCTGTGGTCAGGGCGTCCTGGAAGTCGCCGCTAATCCTTACGTCACCATTCTCGGCCCGCCAGAATCCTCAGAGCGCCGGCTGAATCTGGCGCAGTCCTTCAATGCTGTTGGAGCCGTGGTGACTCCAATAATCGGTCGTGCGTTCATCCTGTCCGGAATTGAATACTCCGCCAATCAGCTTTCTGCCATGACCCCAGAACAATCGGTAGCTTACTCTGCATTGGAAGCCAGCCGTGTCAGAGGGCCGTATCTTGCGATCACCGGCCTTTTCTTGTTTGTGGCGGCCCTGCTTTACTTTGCGCGCTTGCCGGAAGTCCGTGAGGTTAGCGCCGGGGCGCCATCGGAGTCGGAAGCCGCTCCCAGGGACCATTGGGCGATCCTGCGGTATAAGCACTTGGTGAAAGGCGTCATTGCTCAGTTTTTTTATGTCGGCGCGCAGGTCGGTGTGACCAGCTTTGTGATTCGTTTCACTCAGCATGCTTTGCCCAACATCCCCGAAAAAGTCGCCGCCAATTTTCTGAAGTGGCATTTGATCGGCTTCATGATTGGCCGCTTTGCCGGATCAGCGATGATGAAGCGAATTGCTCCTCCCAGGCTGTTAGGACTCTTCGCCGTCTGTGCTTTCCTATGTACTTTGACGGCTATCGTCGGTTCCGGAGCAGCTCCAGTATGGGCTGTTGTGCTGCTCGGCTTTTTTGATTCCATCATGTTCCCGACTATCTTCGCTCTGAGTGTGAAGAATCTCGGCGTGTACACAAAACTCGGCTCAGCTTTGCTGGTTATGTCCATCATTGGAGGCGCGATTGTCCCCGTTGTCATGGGCTACATTTCCGACGTAAGCTCAATACAGAAAGCATTTGTTGTGCCCCTGATTTGTTACACGTACGCGCTTTACTTCGCCCTTCGAGGTTACAAGCCAGTGGCAGCGACTACACCGGGTTAGGAAGCATAGATCCCTGCGTGCAGCACATCATAGACGGCTCCGGAGTAGCAGCCTCTCAACCTGCCGGCGAGTGAGATTGTTGGAGTCATCGCGGTTTCGGCTTACTTCTGCTGTAGTTGATGCTTGAATTTCGAAGGGTCGCGATACTTGACGGTCTGTAGGTGCTCGCAATAAAGCACAAGTTCCGCCGGCATTCTAAAAACCTCGTACGAGACCCTCACCATTCCCATTTCGGGGTATTTGGGCCATTTTTCAAGCTGCGTGCGAATGGTGTAAATCGTGTCGCCCACGAAAACCGGTTTGATGAAGCGCAATTTGTCATATCCGTAGCTGAAGGTGTGAATGTTGTTGTGCGCCATCAGCCCCAGTCCTAGGCTGAATACCATAGAACCGGCCACCAGCCGTTTCCCGAAGATTCCTTCTTCTTTGGCAAAGACATCATCGGCCACATAGGGATGCATGTCGAGAACCATCGCATTGAACAACATGCTTTCGCCTTCGGAAATCGTACGGCGAATCGAACGTGCACGCTTGCCCACCTCGAAGTCCTCGTATAACCAATCTTCGGCATTCCAAATGGGGATTTCTTTGTGCTTAGCGGGATCAGGATTCGGATTCTTCACTAGGTTCCTCTTTTGTCGTTATGCGATTCGGCATGATGCAACTCGTTGCCTGGCATAGCGCTCGTTAAGCCATCGGATCAGGGCTGCATCCTCCACTTCTCCGCGCAAGCAACGATTGATCTCGATTCCTGCGGCTTCAAAGAAACGCACAAATCCGTCGAAGCGAGGCCGCAGGTAGGCTGTTCGCAGGGTTTGCAAAGTTCCTGAAAAGAAGCCGTCCGCCGCGGCGTTAACTGACGAGCCGGTCCATGCGGCAAGGCTGGCAGGCTGGCCCCCTTCGCGGAAATAGGTACCTCGCTGGTGCTCGGGACTGACGAGCCATTTGGCATAGGCGATGGCTTCCGATTGATGTGCACTGAACTTGCTGATTGCAACCCCCGTTCCCCCCAGCATCGTCCCAGCACATCCGCGCTGGCCAGCGGCCGGAGCATTAGTGAACTTCAATCGCACCGAGTTGCCAACTCGCGAGTAGTTGGAGTATCCGAAACCGTACGGACAGTAGACCGCGTCGGAACCGCTGGTCATGAAGTCGTAAGTTTGGATCGGATTCCACTCCACAGACCTGGGATGGGCAATTGCGATGAGCGCATGCAGGCGATCCAGTACCTCTGCGGCGACGGAGTCGTCCACGAAAAGTTCTCGTTCCTCAGGGATGGGGTATCCGAGATTCGCGCTCAAAGTGAAGAAAAGACTGATCGCATCCGTCGGGCACGCAGGCACCACGATGTATTTCTCCGCTTTGCGCACTTTCTTTCCCAATTCCAAAACACCGTCGAAGGTATTAGGAACAGCGGGAGACACCGCTAGTAACAGATCAGGCCGATACGATGCGACTTGCGTCGCGGCATCGATGGGGAAAGCCCAAAGGCCGGCGTCGTACCAGTAGGATTCCCAGGAAGGGCCCACGGAGTCTGCAGCAAAACGGAGTTTCTCAGCTTCGCTGATAGACGGAGCGAGGTTAACTAACGCCCCGTGAGTTGCGGCAAATCCGACGAACGGGTGATCCACGATGAGGAGATCGTAACGATCCAGATATTGCTCGATGGGGGCTTCGCCAAATTCCCGCAAAGTTCGCCGGTTCCAATGGATTTTGATTTCGGGATGTTGTTTTTCGTATTCAGGAGCTCCTCCCAACAAGGGGGCGTAGCCACGGGGATGATCCCAGGTGAGCCCTCTAAGAGTAATTTCCACATTAATCTCCCTGCTTCGGAAGAGTCTTTTCAAGTCGGTTCAAGCGGACGGCCGCTTCTCTGCCAGCAAAATGTGCTCGCAGTACAAGACCACTTCATCGCGCTGGTTCAGCACTTCACAAGCCTCCACGATGCGCCCCAGCCCTTGCCGCTTGGGGTCTTCCTGCTTTTCCTTGACGGTGACGCGAGTCCGCAGTGTGTCTCCGATGAAGACCGGCTTGGGAAAGCGCAATTTGTCATACCCGTAGGTGAAGGCGACGGGATTGATTTGGCTCGCCGTGAGCCCGATGCCGATGGCGAAGGTCATGGTGCCGTGGGCGATACGCTGACCGAAGGTAGTCTGACGGGCAAACTCCGCGTCCACGTGATGTGGGAAGTAGTCTCCCGTGTGTCCTGCATGAATGACAACGTCAGTCTCGGTAATTGTGCGTCCAGAGGTGACTCGCTGCGCACCGACTACATAATCTTCGAAATACTCGGTTCGCGTCATGCCTGCACCACACCGGAAGAAAGTTCCGGCCTCTTGCCACCGATAGCTAAGGAAAGCGCACGGGAAGCCAGGCTCAACGCCTCCTTGACCTGCAGCGGGCCCACGGTGTCTCCGATGCGCGCAAGAAAAGGGACTGTCATTGCGGCGATCGCTTCTCCGTGCTGATTCAATACTGGGTAACTTATGTTCGAAACTCCGTGAATCTGATAGCTAGCCAGCTCCTCGTAGCCGCGTCGGCGAATCTGGTTCAGGTGGCGGTAGAGACCAGCCGGGATTAGCTTCCCGGAGCGGAGACGCCACGCTCCCAGCGCGTGGGCACGAGCTTCATCGCTTTGAAAAGCCAGAATCACGTGCCCAGAAGCTGTATTCAAGAGGTCAACATTTGCTCCTAGTCGGACCGCGAAACCCATGTTCCCCGGCGCGTCGAACTGCGCTACGACGACCACCTCAGCATTATTGAGCATTGCCAGATGGCAGGACTGGTCGGTGTCGTTTGCGACCCGCTGCACCAGCGGGCGTGCCTGCGTGACCAACCGTTGCAGTGGACGATGGTAGTGGACAATTTCAAACAGCTTCAGCGTGAGTTGGTATCGCTCGTCCGGGCCCGTCCGGGAGATGTAGCCCCGTTCTTCGAGACACACCAACATGCGGAACACCTCGTTGATGGTGCGGCCGAGACGGCTGGCGATCTCACTGTGTGTAAGGGCCTCTGAGACCGAAGCAAGGAGTTCCAGGATGTCTAGGCCTTTTTCGAGGGCTGGAGTTGCGTAGCGGATCTTCCGCGAAGTCACCTGCCGCCGAGTTGGGAGCACGCGCCGGGCGATCATAATGTGAAACCGTTCCCCAGCCTACTACATAATTTTTCCTAATGAAAATATTATTTTATGAGTAGAATTGAGAGTGCTATTGTGGCTGAGTCGAAAGCGTCCCACTCTCAGGAGTTCGGGATTGCCGGTATTCGCCACAGCCAGGAGCTTTCCGTGACCACTTCCACAGCTCGTAACGATGAGAGGTCAGAAAGACCTCTCCACGGCATTCTGGTACTGGACTTCAGCCAGTTTCTCTCCGGTTCGCTGGCCACACTTCGGCTGGCGGACATGGGCGCCCGCGTGATCAAGATCGAGCGGCCCGGGGTCGGAGACCTGGGCCGCTCGATTTACTTGAGCGACACTGATATACATGGCGAGAACACGCTGTTCCACGCTATCAATCGCAACAAAGAGAGCTACGCGGCAGATCTGAAGAATCCCTCTGACCTGGATAAACTGCGTCAGTTAATTGCGCGGGCCGATGTGATGGTGCAGAACTTCCGCCCGGGAGTCATGGAACGGCTGGGATTCGGCTACGACAAGGTGTCGCAGATCAACAGCCGTTTGGTGTACGGAATCGTGTCGGGATATGGAAATGCTGAAGCATGGCGCAATCGACCGGGGCAGGACCTGCTGGCGCAGGCACGCTCCGGGATCATGTGGCTGAGCGGCAACGACGGAGATCCTCCCACGCCGATGGCTCTGGCCATCGCCGACATGCTGGCGGGACACAACCTCTGCGAGGGAATCCTGGCCTGTCTCGTGCGACGCGTCGTGACTGGCCGAGGTGGATTGGTGGAAACCAGCCTGATTGAGGCGTTACTGGATTTCCAATTTGAAGTGCTCACCACGTACTTGAATGACGGGCGACGACCGCCGCGGAGGAGTGCATTCCGCAATGCGCACGCCTACCTGGCGGCGCCTTATGGAGTTTACGACACGGCAAATGGTTACCTGGCGCTGGCCATGACGCATCTTCCGACACTGGGCAAGCTGCTCGAGTTGCCTGCACTTCAGGAAATTTCGAACCCGGCCGACGGCTTTCGCCGTCGCGACGAGATCAAGCAAATCATCGCCAAGCGTTTGAAGGAGCACACCACTGAGCATTGGCTCGAGATTCTGAATGGTGCCGACATATGGTGCGCAGAAGTTCTGGATTGGCCCAAGCTCTGCAGAAGTGACGCTTTTGAGCAACTTGCCATGGTACAAACCCTCGGGGACGGGCGAGGAATCGAGATTCTCACCACACGCCTTCCGATTCGCCTGGATGGAGGTCTGCTGACGAACGAGCGACTCGCTCCCAGGGTGGGACAACACACCGAGACAATTCAGAAAGAGTTTGGGCTCTAGCTCAACCGGCAAACGCGGACAGCGTTTTCGTAGGACAGCTTTCTCCGATTGACGTCGCCTGCCCCTTGCGTGATTGCCTCCCTGCAACGCCTCCAGGAGCGGTTCAGCAGTGGAAACGAGCCGAGCCATGAGTAGCGAAAGAGATCCAAATCCCAGAGATGCTGGTGTCCACGATCTGCATAGGCGGTTGACTGGGCGGAAACTCTGACCGCAACCTAGGGGAGCTATCAAATCAATCGCAATGAAAAACCTCTTCCATATTGGCCCACCACTCGCCTGGGACACGTGTTTCCAGGGGCTTCTGCATCGGCATCATAATGGCCCACCATTCCTGGGTCTTGGGATCCACAGCCATTTTCGCCATGTCCGCCGCGTAGTCCGCTCCGTGATATTCGAAATATCCGAAGAGGAGGTCATCTTTTAGATAGATGGAATAGTTTCGAATGTTGCAACGCCGGATCATGGCGAGCACTTCTGGCCACACTGCCGCGTGGTATTTCTTGTAAACTTCAAGAGACTCCGGCCTTATTCTGATCACAGAACCGTAACGCTTCATGTCATCGTCCTTTCACGATCGGTTTGCTGGTTCGAGTGTTCAACCCGGACTGACAATGAGAGTGACTGTTGCACTCTCCAAAGCCGCTCTACTATATTCGACGCCTCTGAAAGCTGGCTATAGTTCGTGAGAACCGAGGCGACTCGCCCTCGCAGTAACTGATATGACAGATCATCGGATTACTTCACTCGAAACACGCGACGTGCGCTTCCCTCTGGAGCAAGGCGCGGGTAGCGACGCAGTACATTCGGGAGGCGAGTACGCATTTGCCACCACCCTGCTCCGTTCCGCCGAAAAGATCTTCGGCACCGGTATCGTGCTTACGCTCGGCCTGGGGAACCAACTGGTTTGTGAAGCGATCGAATGCCTTGGCAAGGAACTGATTGGCCGGGAAATTGAAGAGCTGATGGCGAATTTCGGGGCCGTCGCACAGAAACTTGCTCAACATCCTCAGCTTCGCTGGTTGGGTCCTCATAAAGGCGTGGTTCATCTGGCGCTCGCCTCGCTCACAAACGCATGTTTCGATTTGTGGGCCAAGAGCCGCGGCGTACCCCTGTGGCGACTCCTTCTGGATCTTGATGCAAGAAAGATCGTCGACCTGCTCGACTTGAGCTACCTCGAAGACATACTAACGCGGGACGAGGCAGAAGCGACCGTCCGTAACCACGTGAGTTCTCGGCGGGAGCGGGAAGGCATCTTACGCAGCGGGTATCCCGGATACGACACATCCGTCGGCTGGTTCCAGTACGAAGACAGTCAACTGAAGGATCTGGCGCGGCAGTCCAAGGAGAAAGGATTTCGTGCTTTCAAGCTAAAGGTCGGATCCCGCGATGGCCAGCGCGACGTGCGGCGCGCCTTCATGCTGCGCGAATTCGTCGGCGCAAATGCGCTGATCATGCTCGACGCTAACCAGCAGTGGACGCTTCCGCGTGCGCTGGAGATGTGCCACAACCTTCGAGACATGTCCCCTTACTTCGTAGAAGAACCCACCCACCCAGACGATATTCGAGCGCACAGCACGCTCGCTGAAGGGATCAAACCAATCCCTATTGCGTTGGGCGAGCACGTTCCGAACCGAATCATGTTTAAGAACTTCATGCAGGCGGAAGCGGTGCAGATCGTACAGGCGGACTGTACGCGGGTTGCGGGAATTTCCGAGTTCCTCACGGTAAGCCTGCTGGCGCGAAAGTTCGGCCTGCGGGTCGTTCCTCACGTGGGTGACATGGGACAGATTCACCAGCATCTGGTTCTGTTCAATCACATCGCCATGGGACACGAAGCGGTATTTCTCGAGTGTATCCCGCATCTCCAGCCGCACTTCGTGAATCCCGCTCGCATAGAGGACGGCGTCTACGTGACCCCGCAGTTGCCAGGTTCCTCTTCCGACCTGAAAGGTGTGCGGCCGGGAACGTAGCTGGCTTCATGCGCCGATCTCTTCCGGGCGGACAGCACGCTTCTCCGCCATTGAACGGTACTCGGCAAACACAACCTGCAAGGTGCGCAGGTTGTCGCGTCCGCTGGTCTCCGGCTCCGAGCCGTTCTCTATGGAACGCATGAGTGACGCCATCGGACCCACAAACGCATCCGGAATCCACATGCTGTCGAGGCGAGCGGAGAACCAAAAACCCGGGTTGCGCTTTGACATGAACTCCAAGGTGTCCGGGCGGCCAGTGGGGTAGTTATACATCAGGCCGATCGTTCCTTTGATCACCCCTTCCGTACCTTCGAAACGAAAGACGGCATAGTGGTCATCCTGCCAAGTCGTGTGGCAAACATCGATCAGCACTTGTAGGCCGGACTTGTACTCCCAGGTGGTCAGCGTTTTGGTCTCGGCTTGCGTGGTTTCGCCGGGAGCTCGACTCCCGCTGGTGAAAACATAGGCTGGGTCGCCCAGCAGATAACGAAGCGAATCGATGTAATGGATGCTGTGAAACATGATCTCCACGTGTTTGCCCTGATAAATCCAAGGCCAGACACTCCAATCGGTCTTGCAGTGGACTTGGATGGCACCGTAGCTGGGTGTGCCGAGCCAGCCGTCATCTATCAGGAGGCGGGCGCAACGGATCCCGGCATCCCAGCGCATCTGTTGGTTGACAGCAATCTTCACCTTCGCGCGTTCCGCGAGTTCGACGCTATGAATTGCTTTTGAATATTCATCGGCAAAAGGCTTCTGGCAAAGCAGATGTTTGCCGGCGGCCGTGGCCTGTTCGACGATGACGACCTGCTCGGCGGGATAGACTGCTATGTCGACGATCTCGACCTCCGGCTGACCCAGTAGCTCGTCGACGCTGGCATAGACTTTTCCAATTCCGTGTTCTTTGGCTGTGCGCTCCGCCTGCTCACGATTCCGGTCAGTGATGCCGACGACTCTAAACCCTGCCTTCTTGTAGGCAGGCAGATGCGCATAGTTGACGATCCCTCCGGCGCCGACAATGCCGATTCCGTGGTCCATCCGCTGCGGCAATTTGGGTCTGTAATCGAGGTGCGGAAAGATGTCAGTCATTTCGAAGCCCCTTTATGGTGATCGCTAATTTGGAACGACCTGGCCTAGTGGATTAGTCGAGACCCTTTCTGATCTTCCCGCGCCAGTACTACGTTGTGCGGGAACGTAGCGGCGTCGACAAGAGCAACACCCGCGGAGTCTCAGTGCGGTGCAGATCGAGGTGCGCGGTGGGAATACCAGAAAGCGCCTCCGGCCATTAAGCCGAACTATGTTGCGTTGCCGGCGGAGATGACGGCGATTGCCACCAGCAAGACCCCTATTCCAACCCAGTTGTAGACCAAGGCCCGGCGACTCGCCCCCTTCCATTCGCCGGACACGGCGCCCCAGAACAGACCCACGATGATGTCGAGGGTCATGAAGATGGGCCAACCCACGATGTTACCCAGCGAACCCAGGGAGGCTGCCCCCATTCCGTACAAGACGGTCCCACCGAACCACAACAAACCCGTCGAAATGCCGAGCGGCCAAGAGGCAGATGGGTTGCCTTCACGGAATACAGCCCACGTGTGGTTCTTGTTCAGCAGATACACGCAATAAAGGAAATTCGAAACAAAACCGCCTGTCACCGTGAGCGCCCAAATCGGATTGGCGGCCATCGCGTTGCTTGCCCCGGCCTGGAGGGCGTGCAGCCTGAGTTCATCGCCGAAGACAAAACTAAAGTTCATCATCGAGGAAAAAATGCCGGAGAAGATACAAATCACAAGCCCGCCAGTAAAGCCTGAGCGGGCGCCACCGCTTGTTCCTAGATCGTGCTCGCGAGTCCGCCCGGCAAGCGCAAGAAAAACCAGTCCCAGAACCATGATGATGGTTCCGACGATCAAGGCAACCCCACGTTTCAGAAAAAGTTCCTCCGGATGGAGAATCGCCATCGGGATCAAGGAACCAAATGAAGCTGTAATGCCCAAGATAAGAGCGAAACCCAGGGCCAATCCCACCCGGGAAATGCCAAGGCCAAAGAGCGTTGCACCGGCGCCCCAGAGCAGCCCAAATGAAACAACTTTGATAAGCGTGGATGTTGAGCCGCCCGAATAGACTTCGAGCAAATTCGGCACGGTAGCAAAGGTAATAATCCAGGGGAAAATGATCAGGCCTGACAGGGCGAATAGCAGCCAGGTGTTTTCCCAGCGCCATGCAGACATCCGCTTCATGGGCGCAGCAAAGCTTCCTTGGAGAATACCGGCAAGAACGACCACTGCCAGCCCCCACACGACACTGCCGCTCATAAGTTCTCCTTAGTTGATCCACTGAACGCCCACAGACCGTGCGCAGAAGAGCGAGCGAAGAAAATGAACTATCACCGCTCCATAGGTCAAGTAAAATCAGCGCCGAGATGGAGAGAAGGCCCTGTAAAGGCTGCATTTGACGGGCGAGGAGGCGACCTGTCCGTTGCCTCGAAACCGTCTTTGGGCTAAAGTGCGCTGAAATGTTCAGGCAGCTTCTGGTAATCGCGGTGCTCTTTTTTCCTCTTGCACCTCTCGCGGGTCAGGAGATCGATGCGAATATCACGACACAGAACCGCAGTCCTTCTACCATATCCGATCAGATTCCTGATGCAGCGGAACGCGCATCCTTTCTGGTGATGTTCAAGCAAGGCCCTCCCGCACAGCGGCTCCAACAAGCCAAGTCATTCCTGGCGCAATTTCCACAATCGGCGTTTCTCTTCCAAGCTTACGAGGTAGCGGCGCGCGCCAGCTTTGGACTGGAGGACTACGACGCGGGGCTGAACTATGCCAGAGAATCGCTGACCCTCCTGCCAGAGAATCCGTTGCTTCTCGTGTCCGTGGCCGATGTGGAAGCACGGAAACATTTGAACGACGCGGCAATTTCTGACGCTCGGGATGCGATCGAATATCTCGACCGGTTTTCTGCTCCCGGGACGGCGGCGCCGGAAGGTTGGCCAGAGCTTAAGAGCAAATTGAAAGCCACAGCTAAGTTCGCTCAAGGCCGAGCTCTACTAGGACAAGCACTGGCACTTTCGAAAGGAGAGAAACGCGATACTGTGCTGAGGGATTGCATGGCCTCGCTGGGGGAAGCGCTAACGCTAAATCCTTCCGACTCTGAAATTACTTATCTGTTCGGGCTAGCTCAGCTCGCCTCTGGAGAGCTGCAACCTGCGGCCGGAAGTTTCGCAAGGATTTACCGAGCGAACGACAGTTTGGCGTCCAAGGCGCTTGAAAACCTACAAAGCATTTACAAAATGCTACGCCCGGATTCCCGCGACACTTTCGAAAGTTTTGTGCAGCAAGCGGAGCGTCAAGGCAGCGCCTCGTCAAACGATCGAGTTGCTGCGGTTGCGAGCCCATCGGTTCAGACACTGTCCGATTACGCAGGGTCGGATTCATGCCGCGGGTGTCATTCGAGCGTTTACCGCCAGTGGTCCCAAACCGGGATGTCAAGAATGCTTCGCCCCTATGTGCCGCAGAATGTCATCGGCGATTTTCAAAACGAGAACGAGTTCTACGTGGGAGATGAAGCCAAATACCGCGAGGGAAAAGTAGAATTTACAAACGGCCAAGAGCGGGCATTGTTTGCCCGCATGGTGATGCGTGATGGTCGGCACTATTTCGACATCCAGCAGTCCGACGGCAAATTGCACACCTATTCCGTGGACTACACGATCGGGTCAAAATTCCAACAGGCTTACGCCACCAAGCTGCCCAACGGCGAGATTCATGTCTTTCCAATCCAGTACAGCGCCCTGCAAAAACGGTGGGTCAATTACTGGAGGATCATTGATGGCGCCGGGAGTGAGCGCGCCGATCTGCGCTCCTGGGAGAAACTCAGCGCTGCCACAAGCTATCAAGCCGTTTGCGCCGTTTGCCACACCAGCCAGCTGAGAAATGTAAAAGGCGGCGGCTTCGACGTGAAAAACGTGGAGTTCAGAGAGCCGGGCATTGACTGCGAGATGTGCCACGGCCCTTCGGTGCAGCATGTCGTAGACATGACCGCGAACGAGCCTTATCCGAAACGAGCGATTGAACCACCGGTGAATTTTCACGACCTGGGCAACCGCGACTTCATCCGCATCTGCTCGCAATGTCACATGCAGTCCGCGATCCGTGCCTCTGGCCCCCAAGGTGAATTGAACTATTCGCGCTCTGGTGAGTTCTTCCCAAACAATCCCAGCATTCCTTTCGGCGAGTTTTCACGGATCGGGTTTTACAAGGACGGGCGCTTCCGTCAGACCACATTCATCGTGGAAGCGTTGCAGAGGTCTCAGTGCTTCAAGAAGGGGCAGGTGAGCTGCGGAACCTGTCACGATCCGCATGGTCACGATGCGGATTCTAACCTGACTTCCGTAAAGTTTCGCGATCGGCTAGACTTGATGTGCACGAACTGCCATTCGCAATTTCAGAACACCGTCTCTCTCGCCGCCCATACGCATCATCCAGTCGACTCGGAAGGCAGCCGGTGCGTTTCTTGTCACATGCCCCGCATCATGGATGCTGTTCTTTTTCGCGCGCGCACTCACCAGATTGACGATATCCCCAATGCCGACATGACGCGGCGATTTGGGCAAGTGGAAAGTCCGAATGCTTGTTTGTTGTGCCACTCTGGAAAAAATGCGGAATGGGTCAAGCAGGAGCTAAGGGCATGGAAGCCAGCGCCTCGGTAATGGTAGCGGCGCCACCGTGAAGCAGGGTGATTACCTCATCGAAGCGCCACCTTCGTTCTATGCGAAACCAGATCGCTGGGCACTCTCTCCAGGCTACGAATTCGGCGATTACGGTTTCAACCGCCCAATCCTTCCCGGTTGTACTTTGCAGTTCGCGGCTACCGCCCGGCGCATGATCTGCCGAAAGAAGCAGAGCTGCAGAGCATACCTGTCCAGAACTGAATGGTCATCACCGAAGGATAAAATGACACTGGGAGTAAAAAGAATGTTGCTGACCAGATACGTAGCTGTGATCGTGCTTGCGTTGAGTGCAATCTGCTGGGCGCAGTCCACGCAACCTTCGACGACAATTCCTTCCCCGAAGACGACGGAGCAGGTTTACAAGAACATTCAGGTGCTCAAAGGAGTGCCCGCCGATCAACTGATTCCGGCAATGCAATTCATCGCAACATCTTTGGGCGTGCAATG